>ERZ795031.1083-NODE-1083-length-29855-cov-14.242550_pt1 | contig 29855 bp, 30 predicted proteins | sample MGYA00375123_ERZ795031 | MGnify/ENA primary metagenome ERZ795031 (study PRJEB30166, sample SAMN05720159) | activated sludge metagenome | isolation source: anaerobic digester from wastewater treatment plant | place: USA | collected 2015-04-21 ...
ACAGTCCTCTGATTGAAAGGGGGAGGCTGCATTGAGCATCACCTCGGTGATGGAGAGCATTCTGCGGTACTTCACGAACCTCACGGGCAACCTTGGATGGGCAATCATAGCAGTAACAGTACTGATCAAGGCAATTCTCCATCCGCTGCAGGCGCACCAGGTCAGGGTGATGGAACAGATGAAGGCCCTCACCCCGAAAATCAAGGAACTAGAGCAGAAATACAAGGGGCAACCGCAGGAGTATCAACAGCGCCTTGCTGAGCTGTACCGTGACAATAAGGTCAATCCCATGGCCGGGTGCCTTCCAGCGCTGATCCCGCTGCCCGTGCTCATCGTGTTCTTCCGGGTGCTGCAAAACAAAGCTTTTGTTGATAGTTTCGGCGCGGCCAAGAGCAGCTTCCTCTGGCTAGCGAGTCTCAGCGCTCCCGACCCATGGATTTTGCCCATCCTATCTGCCGTCACGATGTGGTTTTCCATGGCCCAGACTACTACAGACCAATCGCAGAAGACGATGACCATCGTAATGCCGCTCTTCTTCGGTTGGTTCACGAGAACCATGCCCTCAGGAGCAGCTGTCTACTGGGTAGCCACGAACGTTGTCAGCATACTCCAACACTACTTGATCCAGAGGCAACTGGCTGCGTCTAAGAAGGGAGTCAGCTAGATGGAACCAATAGAGGTCACTGGCAAGACGGTCGAGGACGCGGTTTTGGCCGGATTGTCGTCCCTCGGATTGAGGAAGGATCAGGTCGAGGTAGAGGTCATAGATGAGGGTTCGCGCGGATTCCTGGGTCTCGTGGGGTTCAGGCATGCGCGGATTCGCATGCGCGCCGTGAATGCAGGTTCAGCGCCGAGTGACAATGCGCCGCAGGGTCGCGCATGCCCCAGACCAGGTCCCCAGGTAGTCTCGAACGTATCCGCGCCGAAAGCGAACGGCCCGCGCGCCGATCGGGCCGGGCAAGGCGGCATTTCTTCGCGCGAAGTTGACGCTGTCCACAGCGACATCGATAGAGACGCCGTGGATGAGGGAGCCTTAAGCCACGGCGCGAAGTTCCTCGAGGGGTTGGTGTCGGTCATGGGCCTGGACGCCGAAGTGTACGAAAGCCAGGCAGAGGACGTCACAATGCTTGAGGTTGAGGGCAAGTCGCTTGGAATGCTGATCGGGCGCCATGGGGAGACGTTGGACTCAATACAGTATCTGGTCAATCTGGCTGCCAACAGAGCAGTTCGAAACTCCGGCGAAGAAGACCGGGTCAGGTATGTCGTGGACGTTGCAGGCTATAGGAGGAAACGGGAGGAGACCCTCAGGGCCATGGCGGCGGAGGCGGCGGATAAGGTAATAGGTGACAAGAAAAGGCAAGTACTGGAACCCATGTCCGCTCTGGAACGGCGTATTGTCCATATGGCCCTCAAAGACGTGGACGGCGTTGTCACCCATTCAGAGGGACGTGAGCCTTACAGGCGGATAGTCATATCCCCCAGTGAATAGCGCGCGAAGCTCTGAAAATGCGATATTGTGAAGGTGCGTGTTTGAAAAGCGCGCACTTTCTTTTATGCTGATACTGTGACGAGGATTGTTTCACGTGAAACAATGGCCCGGATGGGGATCGCGATGTCAACGCGGGGGAGGTGCGGACATGTCGGATTTGACGGCGTACGCTGCCGATACCATCGCGGCGGTGGCTACACCCGTGGGGATGGGTGGTATAGCTGTTGTCAGGGTGTCGGGGCCAAACGCCCAGCAGGTGGTGACCGGAGTCTTCAGGCCGGCTCGCCGACATCGGGGCGATGGCTCGCCGCCGGCACACGACCGCGGGTGGCATGCGACCTACGGCCGAGTGTACGACTCCTGTGGGGAGTTCATAGATGAGGCTATCATGCTGTCGATGCCGGGTCCGTCCTCCTATACCCGAGAAGATGTTGTTGAGCTCAGCTGCCACGGGGGGCCTGCGGTGGTACGGGCAGTCTTGCAGGCGGTACTGGACGCTGGAGCGCGGCACGCAGGGCCAGGGGAGTTCACGAGGCGGGCTTTTCTCAATGGGCGTATAAGCCTTGGGCAGGCTGAGGCCGTACTGCAGGTGATCAATGCGCGCACTGAGCGGGCCCGGCGTTCAGCATCGGCGTTTCTATCGGGAGAACCCGGGCGCATGGTGCAGGAGTCACTGGAAGCAGTGGCGCAGCTCATGACGGTTATCGAGGCTTCTCTGGATTTTCCCGAGGATGACATTCCCCAGATGCAGTTGCTTGAGATAGGAAGGGAAGCCGGGCGCATCGCCACGGACCTGCATCGTGCTGCTTCTGAAGCGCGCAGAAGCCGGGTTCTCTGGGAAGGCGCCAGTGTGGCCATAGTCGGAAGGCCAAACGTCGGGAAGTCTCGTCTGCTCAACGCTCTCCTGCGCGAAGAGAGGGCAATTGTGTCCGACAGGCCCGGCACTACCAGGGATACCGTATCCGAGGTAGCCAACATCCGCGGTATCCCCATACAGCTGATAGATACCGCAGGCATGCGCGAGGCTGTCGATCCTCTGGAGAGGATCGGCGTGGAACGCGCCAGAGGAGCACTGGCCGATGCGGACATAGCTCTAGCGGTGATTGATGGTTCGATGCCGCTCGCTCCGGAGGATCTCGAGATCGTGATGTCGACGCCCGAACACCGCACGGCGGTTGTTATCAGCAAGTCCGATCTCCCCGAAGCGTTCGCCGGCGAGGATGTTGGCGGGCGCGTGGGCAACCGACGGGTTCTGCGGGTGTCGGCGCTGACCGGAAGCGGGATAGACCAGCTAGAGGCCGAGATTGAAGCGCTGGCCGTGGCTCGGGAGGTCGATTTCGGTGAGACCGCCCAGTCGTTTGGGGCGAGGAGAGCTGATTGTCTTGGCAGGGCGGCGAATGCTCTTGATGAGGTGGCGCGGGCGACCGGCGAAGGCGTACCGCCTGATATGCTTTCCATCGACTTGCGTGTTGCCATTGACGCTCTGGGTGAGATAACGGGCCAGACCGCCCGTGAGGATATCATAGACAGGATATTTGAGCAGTTTTGCGTCGGCAAGTGACTCCGCGGCAAGAGATGAGAGGTGAGGCGCAGTGGATTACGACGTGATTGTAGTGGGTATGGGACACGCTGGGTGCGAGGCTGCGCTCGCCTGTGCCCGCATGGGCTGCTCAACCCTGGGGATCACTGTGAGTATGGACAACATAGCTCAGATGTCGTGTAATCCGTCGATAGGCGGACCCGCCAAGGCCCAACTAGTCAGGGAGATAGACGCTCTCGGGGGAGAGATGGCCCTGGCTGCGGACGACGCTTTCATGCAGGTGCGGATGCTCAATACATCCAAGGGCCCTGCGGTGAGGGCGATCCGCGCACAGATCGATAAGGCTGACTACCAGGCGCGTATGAGGATGGCGCTGGAGAGCCAGCCCAACCTGGCGCTCAGGCAGGCGACAGTGTCAGGCCTGGTGACTCGCGGCGGAGCCGTTGCAGGCGTGGTTACTGATATGGGCGAGATATCGGCTCGCGCAGTGGTGCTTGCTACGGGGACTTATCTGGGTGGGCGCGTGTACATGGGCGAGCTCAGCTACGCGTCCGGTCCTGACCGCATGCCTCCATCCGTTGAGCTGGGAGAAGATCTTCGGAGATTGGGTTTTGTCATTCATCGGTTCAAGACAGGCACTCCCGCGCGCGTCGACGGGCGCAGCGTGGATCGCTCGAAGATGGTCGCTCAGCCTGGTGAGGACCTGCCATATGGATTCTCGTTTCTACGCAGGCCCCTTCCCAGGGAGCAGCTGTGCTGTTGGGCGACGTGGACCAACGAGCGTACACACGAGATAATAAGGAACAACTTGCACCGTGCTCCCATGTACAGCGGCGCCATAACCGGAACCGGCCCGCGCTACTGCCCGGCGATAGAGACCAAGATCGTTCGTTTCCCGGAACGGGCGCGTCACCAAGTCTACGTCGAGCCGCAGGGAAGACGAACTGGAGAGATGTACTTGGCCGGAGTTTCCACCAGCCTGCCGGTGGGAGTTCAGGAAGAGATGGTGAGAAGCATACCGGGCCTGGAGAATGCGCATATCGTCAGATATGGCTATGCGATCGAGTACGATTGCATCGACCCGACTCAGCTCTTTCCGACGCTCGAGGCCATCGCCGTGCCCGGACTGTACTGCGCCGGGCAGATTAACGGGACGTCTGGATACGAGGAAGCAGCGGCTCAGGGCCTAGTGGCCGGCATCAACGCTGCGCTGGGCGTCACGCAGCCCGGGAGGACTCGCGTCGTCATCGACAGGTCTGAAGCATATATCGGCGTGCTCATAGACGACCTGGTATCTAAAGGGGCCGATGAGCCCTACCGTTTGATGACTGCCAGGGCCGAGTACCGACTCCTTCTCAGGCAGGACAATGCGGATCTGCGGCTTACGCCCGTGGGCCGACGCGTGGGGCTTGTCAATGATGAAAGGTGGAACAGATTCAGCGAGCGGCGTGAGGCCATTGAGATGGTGCGGGCCGGCCGTGCGCTTTCGGATTCGTATCGGCACTACGACGACGACGCGAAGGAGCAGGTGGGGATAGAGACTCGTTTCGCGGGATACATCGCTAAGCAGGAGAGACAGGTGCAGGAATTCAGGAAGCTCGAGCGGTGGGCGATTCCCGCCGACATCGACTACGCTTCCCTGTCCAGGTTGTCTCGAGAGGCCAGGGAGCGCCTGGCACAGGTGAGGCCTCTGTCGGTTGGCCAGGCCACACGCGTATCGGGAGTATCGCCGGCCGACGTCATGGCCCTGACCGTACACCTACGAGAGATCGCTCGGGCCGGCGCCGGAGCGGAGGGTAACGACTGTGTTTGACGAAACCGCACGTACGGAGACGCTTTTCCGCAGGACCCTGGAACAGGCAGCGAGTGAGCTAGGAGTGCAGGTTGACGAGAGACAGCTGGACATGTTCTGCGCCTACAAGCAACTCCTGATCGAGGCGAACAGGAGCGTCAACCTGACTTCCATCACTGATGACGCCGAGATAGCCGTCAAGCACTTCGCCGACTCCCTCACGTGCCTGCGAGCGGTCGACCTGCGCAACGTCACGAGCATCGTGGATGTCGGAACCGGCGCGGGCTTCCCGGGGTTAGTGCTGAAGATAATGAACCCAGCTGCCAGAATGCTTCTCATCGACAGCGTGGGCAAGAAAGTTGACTTCGTGCGAGAGGTCGCGGCATCGCTGGGCCTGCCGGATGTGGAATCCGTGCAGGCTCGGGCCGAGGAACTCGCCAGGCGCCCGCGTTACAGGGAGCGATTCGACCTTGCAGTGGCGCGCGGAGTAAGCAGCCTGTCTCCTCTCGCCGAGTATTGTCTTCCGTTCGTGAGATTGGGCGGGTCGTTTGTGGCGATGAAGGGGCCCAAAGTGGCGCAGGAGATTGAGGCCGGCGCCCGCGCTGTGACCATCTTGGGAGGCGGAGAGCTCGAGACTTGCCGGCTGGAACTGCCGTTCGGGGCAGGCACGCGAGTGCTGGTGAGCGCCAGGAAGCGGAAGAGCACACCCGCGCAGTATCCGAGAAGGCCGGGAGTGCCCGAGCGGCGTCCCCTGGGTGAAGCAGAGGCTGACAGGAAATCACCCGGGTGAGAGCAGTGTAACCAACCCTCTCTGGTGAAGGACATTGCCGAAGAGCGGAGAACTCTTGCAAAGGACGCTAAGGGGGAACGCCGCATTGGGCAGGGTTATCGCAATCGTCAATCAGAAGGGCGGTACGGCCAAGACCACTACAGCCGTGAACCTCAGTGCTTACCTGGCCATGGCCGGCCGGCGGGTCCTGCTGGTCGATATGGATCCTCAGGGTAACGCCACGTCAGGCCTGGGGATCGCCAAGCGCGAAGTGGAGACCTGCATTTATCGGGTATTGATCGACGAAGTGCCCATCGCCGAGGCAATTGTGCCCTCCGCTGTTGAGGGCCTAGATGTCGTTCCGGCTACCCTCAATCTGGCGGGCGCTGAGATTGAGCTGGTCAGCGTCATCTCCAGGGAGCATCGACTCCGGTCCGCACTACAACCTCTTCGTGCAACCTATGATTACATGCTGGTAGACTGCCCTCCTTCACTGGGGCTCCTCACGATAAACGCCCTTACTGCAGCCGACTCCGTGCTCGTGCCCATACAATGCGAGTACTATGCGCTGGAGGGAGTAAGCCAGCTGATGCGCACTGTTGACCTAGTTCGCCGCCATCTCAACCCTTGCCTTGAGATTGAGGGAATTGTGCTTACAATGTACGATTCCAGAACCAACCTATCGCAGCAGGTTGCTGACGACGTGAGGTCAAACCTCGGAGACTACGTGTTTCAGTCCGTCATCCCCCGGAACGTGAGGCTCAGCGAGGCTCCGAGCTACGGTCTTCCGATTTCGCTATATGATGATAGATCCAAAGGAGCCGAGGCCTACAAGGGCCTAGCGGCAGAAGTAATGAAGCGGGAGGGGGCCTAGGGATGGCCGCAAAGCCAAGAGGACTGGGTAAGGGGCTGAACGCCATCGTAGGGGCGGACATTGTGAATGAGGTCATTGACAGGCCTCGTGCCATTGAGGCACCCGTCGACCGGCTTTCGCCCAACCCGTTTCAGCCACGCCGGTCCTTCACCCAAGAGAGCCTTGAGGAACTCGCCGAATCCATACGGCGCCACGGCGTTCTTCAGCCCGTAGTTGTGAGGCCGTCGGGAGACGGATACCAACTGATAGCCGGCGAGCGCCGATGGAGGGCTGCTCAGATCGCAGGGCTGCGAAGAATCCCGGCAGTCGTTCGGGAGCTTGACGATACCGAAATGGTGCAGGTAGCCCTGATCGAGAACCTCCAGAGAGAGGACTTGAACCCGATCGAGGAGGCTTCAGCCTACCGGCGGCTCATGGACGAGTTCAGCATGACCCAGGAGCAACTGTCGAGCGCCATAGGTCGTAGCAGGCCCGCCATTGCCAATGCGGTGCGTTTGCTCAACCTGCCGGCAGATATTCAGAGAGCTATTGAGGAGAGAAGGCTGAGTGAAGGGCATGCCCGCTGCCTCCTGGCCATTCCCGATCAGAGCGATCAGCTCAAAGCCGCCGCAGTGATCATTGCAAATGGGCTCAACGTGCGGCAGGCTGAGGAGTTGGTCAAGGGGACTGCACGGAATGTTTCACGTGAAACAACTCGGAAGCGAACCTCTGAAGAGGATCCGGACGCGGTTCGCCTGACGCAGCGACTCGGTGAGAGGCTTGGCACAAGGGTGAAGTTGTCCGGGTCCATCAGCAAGGGCAAGCTTGAGATCGCATACTACTCCGCTGAGGATCTGGATCGGATTCTCGAGATCATACTGGGCGGCGCATAGCGGTCGGTCCGAGATCATATTCCGGGATCGTGCACCGCGGCAGTGTTGCGAGACTACGTTCGGCGCAGGGGGAGGGGGGGACCGCGGCCCGACAGGGCCATGGATAAGTATGGAGATGGTCGGATTGGCTAATCTGTTTGAAACACAGAAGGACATTGTGGTTCTTGTTTTGTCCCTAGTCTTGCTGGTCAGCATAGCTGTGTTCCTCGTGGCTTCGGCAAGAACTAGGCGTTTGGAAAAGCGTTATCGCGTTCTCCTCGGCAATGCTGAAGGCAGAAACGCGGAGGCGCTGCTACTCGACTACATAGCGCGGACCGATTCCCTCGCAGCGCAGCTGGAGAAGACACAGAGTGAGCTGACCGACCTTGCGGGTGTATGCCAGCGACACGTTCAGAAAGTTGGAATTCTACGCTACAACGCCTTTGACGATGTCGGCGGCGAGCAGAGTTTCTCTTTGGCTCTTCTGGACGCCAACGCTACCGGAGTCGTGATAAGCGGGCTATGTGGGCGCGAAGAGACGAGGGTCTATGCGAAACCGGTGAAGGCAGGGCGCTCAACGCATAACCTCTCCGATGAGGAGATCACCGCGATAGCACGGGCAATCGAAGGATATCCGGGGCAGCGCTGACTTAAATCGATACCATCAGCAGGAATTCGTGTAAATGCGCAGAATGTAAAACGATGGCTAAGTATGCCGGTAGTTGCGGTCATGGAACGCAAAGCCAGGCAAGTACTGGCCATACTATTAATGCTGGGCGATTGGCGCTTCAGTCGCGGATGCCGGGGGGCGTATACACGAATTTCCTGGAAGGGGGGAAGTGCCGCGCTCTTCCCCAAGCCCGAGAACAGGGGCTTCCGGCGGCACGTTCTGGTGAATCTACGGTTGCTTTCGCGGTACTCTCTTCGAAAACATCGAGGATCACTCACACTGATGGCTATCCCGACTTCGGGGGGACCCCCGAAGTCGATAACCGTTCCATGTCTGGCTCTTCGGGTCGGTCTGCCGATCGCGGTAGGGCTGGCAGTTCTTCTAGTTGGGTCCTATGTACACGTGACACGCGACATGGTTCAGCTGACCCGGGCGAAACAATCCCAAGGGATGGCGATGGAGGAACTCCTCAGGGAGAATGAGCTTCTCAAGGAAGAGAAGGATGATCGCATCACACAGCTCAAGGAGCTGACGGAACGGGCCGAGAAGCTGGCCGCCGCGGTTCACGATGTGGTCGGCGAGAACTCTAGGATATGGGAGATTGTGAAGGGCTCCGGCGCGGCCAAGAGCACTTCATCGAGTTCGTCATCCACAGTGAGAGGGACGACATCGCGCGGAGGGGACCTTGGGGCAGATAGAGGCGAACCGGTGATCGGATCTGCGTTGGCAGCAGGGTCAGGCTGTGAAGAAGAGATAGACGCTGGCGCAGTTCAGGAGGAGGATGAGCTGGCTATCGCCGCCAGTGAAGCGTTGGCCAGGTTATCCGAGCTCACCAGTGCTACACAGAAAGACATGTCCAGCCTGAGGTCCCGAGCGACGAAATACCAAGACAAGCTCAATCGCACGCCTTCAATCGCGCCCGCCAAGGGCAAGATCGTTTCGGGTTACGGAAACAGGCTTCACCCAATTCTTCGGGTCACCCGGTTTCACGAAGGTGTGGACATAGCAGCACCTCGTGGAACGCCCATCATGGCTACGGCTGACGGAGTCGTAACTAGAGCGGGGTGGCTCGGCAGTTACGGAAATGTTGTTGAGATCTCTCACGGGTACGGCATTACGACGCTTTACGCCCACAACTCACGCAATGCAGTGAAGACCGGCGCCGCCGTGAAGCGAGGACAAGTAATCGCATATGTGGGCAGCACTGGGCTGAGCACTGGAGCTCACGTGCACTACGAGGTGCGCGTCGACAAGCGTCCGGTTAACCCGTCTTCTTATATGAAGTAACGAATCAGGCAGACTACCCAGTGGAAGGGATGGGGGGTCGATGTTCCGAAGAGACAGGCAGCTGTCTTCGGGGAATACAAGGGTAGATACTTACATAGGCAAGGGCGCCAGAGTCCATGGCACCGTCAGCGTATCGGGCACTGTGCGTGTAGATGGTTTCGTGGATGGGGTTGTCGAAGCGGAGAAGGACGTGATCGTCGGCCAGGGTGGACTGGTAACCTCATCGATCACTGCCGCCAATGTGACTGTCGCCGGCGAGCTGAGGGGAGACGTAAAGGCGTCGGGGCGTCTTGAGATTGCCCGCACAGGTAAGGTCTTTGGGGATGTAGCTATCGCATCGTTTGTTGTTGAGGAAGGGGCCACTTTCCTCGGCAAGTGTGAGATGTTGAAAACGGATGCGGGCCATCCGAGTGCGCCGCCGGAGCCTTTAGAGAACCAATCGCCGGGCGCGGATGATTAATGACTCGAGTTTGCAGAACCGAGGGACGGTCGTGCTGTAGAGCGGGGCGCCGTCCCTCGTCGTTTTCCCCATTTTGCCTGGTTGGAGGGATGCACGATGCGTTTCCGTAACCGGATCGAGGCCGGGCGGGCTTTGGGCAAGGAAGTTGCGGCAAGAGCCTGGACTGACCCGCTCGTGCTCGCGCTGCCCAGAGGCGGAGTTCCCGTTGCCGAGCAAGTGGCACTCGCGATCGGCGCGCAACTGGACGTGATCGTATCAAGGAAGATAGGTTCGCCTCTCAACCCTGAGCTGGGCATAGGTGCTATCGGGCCCGACGGTAACGTCGTGCTGGACCAGCTTCTCATCCGCCGGCTGAAGGCGGACACGGAGTACATCGACAGAGTAAGCCGCCTCGAGCTGGACGAGATCCATAGGAGGCTGTCGTCGTACCGCGGGGCGCGATCATCTCCGAGGATCACCGGCAGGGACGTAATCGTTGTGGACGACGGAATCGCGACTGGCTATACCGTGATGGCGGCGGCGCGCAGCCTTCGCGGCGACCGTCCGCTGCGGCTGATAGTCGCAACGCCAGTATGTCCTCAGGACACGTTTCAGTGGTTGCGGCAGGAGGTCGACATGATAGTGAGCCTGGCGACTCCGGAGGATTTTGCCGCAGTGGGCCAGTTCTACGTGGACTTCGCCCAGGTATCAGATGCTGAGGTCGTCGAGATTCTGTCGAGGTCATGGGGGCAGGAGCATTAGGCGTACTCTGCGACCACCGCCGGGCGGCCTTCGGGCGTCTCCCTAGGTCGGGCCAACCACATACGTGACCACTCCGCGGGCGATGGCGTCCGCCATTTTGATTACCAGTGACAGGCGGGTATTCTGAAGTACGAGATACTCCATGAATCCGCCCACGTTGACCACTCCGGTGATGTACGCATCTCCGACCTGAGGCAACTCCTTGTTGACACCGGCTCCGGGCTTGAGCGGTCCTTCGCCTACGGTGATGTAGCCGATGCTGCCCACCCGGCCCAGGCAGGCGTCGACGGCAAGCACGTGCCCCGCTGCGGGCCTGGCAAGCCCGAGCGCTTGGATAGCGCCGCGGAGATTGCCGGCATGCACCGGTTCATCAAGCGTGCCGACTACACGAATACGGTCGCGCACTGATCGCCACTCGGTCAGCCTGCTGCCTACTAGCGGCCCGAGTGCATCGCCTGTGGACCGGTCAGTGCCGATACACACCACGGTGAGCGGCTGGCTGCGAACCCCGAGCGGATCACTGAGGCTGGCTGCAATCTCGTGTGCAAGCCAGGCGCTGAAGTTGGGGCTGTCGACATGAGCCCGGGTGGGTCCGGACGAAGGATTCCTGACAATGGCGGGGCGGTTCTCATAGGTAGCATCAGGCTTGCTTTCCACGAGCGACCTCCTCTGACTACGGAAACGTCGGCGGCATCCGCCGGACGTGCTAGTTGAAGTATATGAGCACGCACTCTCTTCTATGTGGGCATGCGACGACCATGCCGGCCGGCGCAAGAGAAGAGCCGCACAGCGCAGTCGCACAACCGCACAGGAATGTGCTATGCTCGTCTAGGCGGCCATGCGGGCGCCCGAAGCGAGTTCTCAGTCATAATATGCGCGACTTATGCGCTATGGATATTGCGGAGGTAATCTGCTGCCCATGGGAGAAACCAGTAACCTTAGGTTGCGAAAAGTAGTCATGGCGACGGGCATTGTCGCATGTTTGATCATCGGCGCACTATGGAGTACAGGGATCTTTGCTCCTGGTGTGTTGGAGGCCAACCGGATCTGCCGCGGAGTCACCGTGGGAGGCCACGATGTGGGCGGCATGACCATGTCTGAGGCCGGGGCGCACCTGCAGGCCCAGATGAGCAAGTGCGAAACAGCGCCTATCTCTCTGCGACTGGGTGATGAGACCTGGCGAGTAAGCCCGGAGGAGATAGGTACTGTTGTCGACATAGAAGCGGCCCTCAGGGCTGCGTACAGCATAGGTCGTAGTGGACGGTTGTACGCCAGATTGGTCCAGCGCCGACAGGCTGCACGTGAGGGCTTCGAGATACCTCTCGTGGTTTCCGTCGATGAGCAGCGTCTGCGTGACCTGGTCTTCGCTCTTGCCAACGTAGTGCAGGTCCAGCCTGTTGACGCCAGGATTGTCATAACAGACGAGGATGAGGTCATCATTGAGCCGTCTTCCGAAGGACGCCAGCTTGACGTGGATGGACTGATATCCAGGCTGAGAAGCACTACGCTGGCGCGCGGGACGCGCGAGATTGATCTTCCCGTGGAGAGAGTGCTGCCCGCTGTGGTCACGTCTGAGCTGCAAGCGAGAGGGATTGCGCGTCTGCTCGGCCAGTACACTACGAAATTCAAGGCGAGCAATGTCAAGCGGTCGGAGAATATCCGGCTGGGGGCGGCCATGATTGACGGGACCATCATCGCCCCGGGCGATGTCTTCTCTTTCAATGAAGTAGTAGGTCCGAGAACCCCAGAGCGAGGCTTCCTAGAGGCCGACATCATAGTCAATGCTGAGCTCGTGCCGGGAATAGGCGGCGGAATATGCCAAGTATCTACGACTCTATACAACGCAGCTTTGCTGTCGGATTTGCAGGTAGTATCTAGGATCAACCACTCTCTGCCCATTAGCTATGTGCCTTTGGGGAGAGACGCCACGGTATCATACGGAGCTATTGACCTCAAGATCAAAAACAACACCGACCATCACGTGCTCCTGAAGGCCAGCGTCGACAAGGACACCATCACATTCAAGGTCTTCGGTGACCTTCCACGAGACATGGTCATAGGAATTGAGACCCAAGTACTGGAGAGGATTGACCCCGGAGTGATTGAGCAGGTGGATGAGACATCACCGCCTGGCTCGCACACGACCATCCAGGCCGGTGCGCCCGGATACCTGGTTGCTGTGTGGCGGGTCGTGAAATCGGGAGACGTGGAGATCAGGCGGGAGCTGATTTCGCGCGACAGGTACAAGCCCCAGCCATCGATAGTGAAGGCGGGACCATCACCGCAAGCTGTGGTTATTCCATGATGCCCGGCTGATCCGAGAACTGCGGGGAGCTGAGTCTGCATGGGCTATGTATGGATGGCGGTGGAGTTCGCGAGTTTCATAGCCATGGGCTTTGTTATTGGAGCCTACGCCGACTCCAAGTATGGGACAAGACCTTGGGGGGCGCTGGCGGGATTCGTCATCGGCCTGGTCAGTGGCTCGCTCAGCGTCAACCGGGCAGTGGGCGAGCTGTCGGCAAGAGAACGTAGCAGGAGGAAGAGGCGCTGACCCCGCAGCATCATCGTTGAAGGAGACAGATCAATGGATTCCAAATCCGCGACGGACTCCAAGTCCAATGAAGACCGCAGGCAGGAGATGAAAGCGCCGCCGAGAGCTTCAGCTGCCGCTCTGTTCTGGACATTCTTCAGGATAGGCGCATTCACCATCGGCGGAGGATACGTGATGGTGCCGCTGATTCAACGGGATATCGTAGAGCGTCGAGGATGGGTCGAAAAGGATAGCTTCGTGGATGTTCTCGCGATCGCGCAGACGGCTCCAGGCCCAATAGCGGTGAACACTGCGGTGTATGTCGGGTACATGCTGCGCGGGATTTGGGGCGCCTTGTCGTGCCTGGCTGGCTGCATTCTGCCGTCAATCATCATTATCCTAGTAGTGGCGGCGCTGTTTGACCAGATATCCTCGTCCACCTACGTCCAGGCTGCATTTGCAGGGATCCGGCCCGCCGTTGTGGTTCTGATCCTGTCTGCAGCGATCAAGATCGGCAGGCCGGTTGTGCGTTCCCGAACGGAACTAGCGTTGGCTGTCGCAGCCATGGTTCTGGTCGCATTCGTCCGCGTCAGTCCGGCGCTGGTCGTGACGGCTGCCGCTGTTTACGGTCTCGTTTCGCGTAGTATCGCAGGCAATGGAGGAACAGACGCATGATCCTGCTCAATCTGTATCTGAGTTTCGCCAAAGTCGGGCTGTTTACGTTCGGGGGCGGCTATGCCATGTTGCCGCTGATAGAGAGCGAGATAATACATGGACGTGGGTGGCTCACAGTCAGGGAGTTCACCGACATCGTAGCCATTGCGGAGGTGACCCCGGGGCCAATTGCCGTCAACAGCGCGACTTTCGTTGGCTATCGGCTGGCCGGGGTGTTAGGAGGAATCGTGGCCACGCTCGGAGTAGTGACTCCATCGGTTGTCATCATCCTGGCCCTGGCCATGCTGGCCAAGAGGTTCGAGAACAGCACCCAACTAGCGTTGGTGAAGTCGGGCATGCGTCCGGCTGTTGTGGGGTTGATCGCAGCCGCGGCGCTGAGCGTAGCGCGCGTAGCCCTCGTGGACCTAAAGTCGATAATCATGGCTGCAGTGGCAGCCCTGTTGGTGTTCAAGGTGAAACTCGATCCCATACTGGTGTTGGCCATATCCGGCCTTCTGGGGGCCATTATCTTCTCGTAGTCCGTACTATGAGTATGCAGGTCCTACCGCGCCATCTGAAAAACGGGCTGATTGCCAGTTCCAGAAATCGCCACATTTGATGTCCCTCCTCATCTCGGGAGTGCAGCCGTACTGCGGCACTCCATTATATTGCCGTTGGCCGCCGGGTGACAGTTGCCTGCCATGGCACGCACACGCGGGCATGCGGCCCCCGCCCGTCCAAATGCCATATGCTGTTATTGCTGCATACAGGACCTTGTCCGTTTGTCCACCCTTTGGTATTCTGCAATTGATGTCCGGCGATGCACGAGTTATGGCCGCGAACAGCGGCACACTATGTGATGTTGACTCTGGACTAGGGTAGATCGGACAGAGCAGAGTATGAAAGGAGGCGAGCGGCGGCTTGATGTCTCGGCTGCGCAACCGGGGCGCATGCCGCCAGGGCAGCATGATAATCAGCCTGGCAACGTTTGAACACCTTCCCAAACGAGTGGGCGGACTGGCTGAGGCCGCGACCTCGATAGGCGAGTCGCTCGCACGCGACAACGAAGTAATGGTCTTCATGCCGTCGCACGGCATTCACAAGACCGAGCGGGACTTCAAGGTGAAGAAATACGGCAAATTCAAGATCGCTGCCGGACCAAGCCCGTTCGAAGTCACCGTATACGAAATGGACCGCAACGGCGTGCGGGTCTTTCTGCTGAGCGACGATGTCCTGGACCACCCCGATGTCTACTTCCCTCGAGAGACCCTTACGGCCAAGTTGGTTCATTTCGCTCACGCCTTTCCGGCTGCAATCAACTTGATCATGGGGAAGGAGGGCAAGCGACCCGACGTCGCTCATATCAACGACTGGCACTGTGTTCTCGGAGGCGCAGTTGCGAAGAAATACCTCAGGATACCTATGGTATACACCATACATCGCATATGCCGTGAGAAGATCGCGGTGGATGAGATGGAGCGGGCCGGATTGAGGGAGTTCATTGACCCGGAGTGCATTGAGGTCAGCAAAGAAGGTATCATGTTCAACCTCGAGACATTCGGCTGCCGCGTATGTGACTACCTGACAACCGTCAGCTACACTTACCTGAACGAGGAATGGAAGACTCTCTTCGGAGAGTATGCGGGCAAGGCCACCTATGTGTGGAACGGCATGGACTTCTCATTCTGGGATCCCGCCCGCCTGGAAGACGCGGGCAAACCCAGGGACGAGCGGCGCGCCGCTATCCTGCGCGAACACGGATTGGACGATGGCATTCTCTACTTCTACGTGGGGCGTTTCGACATGGAACAGAAAGGCGTCGACCACATGTTCGCAGCCGCACAGATGCTTCTGGATGGGAAATTGCCGGGCGCAGACAGAGTAGCCCCTCTGCTAAGGATGGTAGTGCTGGGTTCGGGCGACCCTGCTCTTGAGGAAATGGCGCGTGATATGGAACGCAAGTACCCCAGGAACGTGAAGGCCATCATAGGTTACCTGGGCAGGGAAGCAACGCGTGCGTGGTACGGCGCGTCCGACTTCTGCTTAATTCCCTCCAACTTCGAGCCATTCGGCCTGGTTCAGCTGGAGGCGATGTGCATGGGATCCATACCGATTGGAACCAAGGTTGGCGGCATAAACGATACAGTGCTGGATATCGACAAGGACAAGGAAGGCGCCACCGGGAGACTCGTGCCTCCCCGCAACCCGCGCGAACTGGCGGCAGCCATGATCAAGATGGGCCTTCTCTACATGGATGACAGAGCTAGGCTTGAGCAGGTTAGGTCGAACGGGAGACCTCACGTAATGACCAATTTCACGTGGGACAGGGCGGCCCGCAGATACCTCTCCGTCTATGAGGGGACGGCCTCGGTGAAGCTGCCGTTCGCTGACTACGGGGGGCCATTCTAGGAGGTCGCGACTGAATCAGCCGGCATGGCACTCCAGGCCTGGCAAGCATAGTCCCCCTGATGCTGGTTATGCTAATACCACGATTGGCGAACTAAACCAGCACATGTACTGGGGGGCAGAGTCGATGGGTCAGTGGTTAAAGCACCTTGTGAGACTGGTTGTGTCAGCGATTGTGCTGATGTTCATCTCCTTTCTCATACCGGGGTTCGCGACGGTCACGTTCTGGACGGCGCTGCTTGCGGCAGCTGTGATCACCGTTTTGGGATGGCTCATCGAGGTCATCCTGGGGCGCGCGGTCTCTCCCTATGCTAGAGGGATTGTGGGTTTCCTTGTGTCGGCGGTGGTGATATATGCCACCAAGTTCATCGTGCCAGGCATGACGGTCAGCATTGCGGGCGCGTTGTTGGCAGCCTTCGTCATCGGGCTGGTGGATATGTTTGTGCCCACGACCCTGAGGTGAAATGTTTCATGTGAAACAATCAACCTTCGCGCGCACCCCTTTCGGCGACTGCCCGAGAGGGGTTTTTCCCATTCGGGCAGGACATGCATGAACGATGTCTAAAGGTACTAGGAAGGGGATCCTCCGGAGGTGGTGGCATATGCCGAGCTCGGCGCGGCCTTCCGTGTTACAGGAGATCATGACGGGCACATTCACGGCGGGGAGGTTCACGGAGGGCACGAGCGCTCTGGTCTCCTCGCTGATCAGGATTGGGATGATCGTTCTCATATCGGCCTTGATAATGCGCGTTGTCTCCAAGCTGATAGACCGCCTGTTCCAGTCGCGCGAGAATGAGCAGCGCGCGCTGATTCGCGACAACAGACGTCTGATGACTCTGAGGACTGTGATAAAGAGCCTTGTCCGGTACGCGGTGTACTTCATAGGGGGGATCATGGTTCTCGGTGAACTCGGTGTCAACACGTCGGGTCTTGTGGCAGGCGCCGGAATAGCCGGAGTTGCTCTGGGTTTCGGGGCGCAGAATCTGGTACGCGACGTCCTGACCGGCTTTTTCATACTTTTCGAGGATCAGTTTGCGGTGGGCGACTATGTCTCGATTTCGGGTGTGTCGGGAGTAGTCGAGGATATCGGACTGAGGGTCACCAAGGTGAGGGATTTTGCCGGGCAACTCCACGTCGTGCCCAATGGCTCGATTAACCTGGTTACCAACTTTCGGGGTCGCGCCATGAGGGTCATGTTCGATGTACAGGTACCATATTCGACTGACGTGGAACTCGCTATCCGAGCGCTGCAGGACGCATTTGACAGCCACCGGGAGAGCATGCCTGAGATAGTCGACGGCCCCACCGTCCTCGGAGTTCAGGATCTAGGTGACTCGGGAATCGCTTTGAGGGTATGGGCGACAGCTCAGCCCATGCAGCAATGGTCCTTGGAACGCCAGCTCAAGCTGCTGGTCAAGAAGGTTTTCGACAACAATGACATTAGCGTTGCATATCCGCATAGATACGTTATCATCGATGGGCAGCAGAACAGCGCGGACACTGGCTCTGTGGGACCCGGATTGAAGTCCGACCGGGCATCCTGAGCGAGCCGGTCGATTGCCGGCGGTCGGGAGCCGCGCCACGCCAGCTTGGCGGGTGGCGACAAATGTGTCGGATCTGGGGGGCAAGGACATGGCGACCAAGGATTACGTCTTTCACCTGGGCGATGTTGTCCGGATGAAGAAACCGCACCCCTGCGGGAGTTTGACATGGGAAGTGCTGCGGGTAGGCGCGGACTTCCGCATCAAGTGCCAGGGTTGCGGGCGGGTGGTCATGCTGCCTCGACCTCAGTTCGTGAAGGATGTTCGGGAGATCGTATCAACCTCTGCAGGAGGCGATTCGCATGCTGAGCCTGGGGATCGTGGGCCTGCCTAACGTGGGCAAATCAACGTTGTTCAACGCGCTGACGCGCGGTCGGGCCCAGGTTGCCAATTACCCGTTCACTACGATCGATCCCAACGTGGGTGTAGTGGAAGTTCCGGACGACCGGCTCACGCAGGTGGCACGGCTCGCCGGCGCCGAAAAGGTGACTCCCGCCGCGGTACAGTTCGTGGACATAGCAGGACTCGTAAAGGGGGCGAGCCGCGGCGAGGGGCTGGGAAACAAGTTTCTATCCCACATACGGGAAGTGGATGCAGTGGCCCACGTGGTTCGCTGCTTCACGGATCCCAACGTGACTCACGTAGACGGCACGCTCGATCCCGTTCGCGACATGGGTATCGTGGAGACGGAGCTGATCCTGGCTGACCTGGACACGGTGGGCAGAAGGATCGCCAAAACAGAGCCGATGTTGAAGACAGGCGACAAGAAATACCGACTTGAGCTGGACATTCTGGCCCAGTTGCAGGAATCGCTCAACTCCGGGCGGCCTGCGCGAGACATGGATCTATCCGGGGAGCGTCTCCAGTTGGTAGAGGGCCTCTTCCTGCTGACGATGAAGCCGATGATGATCATAGCGAATCTGCCGGAGGATTGCACAGACCGCCTTGACGAGGTCGAAGAGGAAATCAGGTTGCGCCTCGGCGTGCCTGTGATCCCTGTATGCGCGGAGCTGGAGCGACAGCTGACTGAATTGGAGCCGGAGGATGCGCGGGCCTATCTGGCCTCGCTCGGGCTGGAGCGCTCTGCGTTGGATAGCGTCGTCACGGCCGGGTATCGTCTGCTCGATCTCATCACGTTTTTCACCATAAAGGGCCCAGAAACGCGCGCATGGACCGTGCGTCTGGGCACTTCCGCGCCCAAGGCGGCTGGGAAAATCCACACCGACATGGAGCGCGGTTTCATACGCGCCGAAGTAATCCAGTGGGATCTACTGCTGCAGGAAGGTTGTTTCAGCGCCGCTCGTGAACATGGGCGGGTCAGGACTGAGGGCAAGGACTACGTTATTCAGGATGGAGATGTCATTCTATTCAGATTCAACGTGTGATTGGGGCGTTGTTCTGGAAATATCACCCGCTGGGTGGGTTGCGCCTCCCCCTGGCCTAATGTTATAATTCATTTCGCAATCCCTGCTCTGCGCATGACGCGGGGCCGAAGTCCGAGGGGAGGTGAAGTCAGTGAACGCCTACGAATCAATGTATATCCTCAGTCCAACGTTTGGCGATGAAGAGATCGACGGTCTGATCTCCAAGTTTGACGAGCTGATTACGTCAAACGGCGGAGAAGTGACCAAGACCGACCGCATGGGTAGGCGCAGGCTGGCGTATGAGATAGGGGATCATACCGAAGGGTATTATGTTGTCCTCTATTTCAACGCGACTGCCGACATAGTGGCCGAGCTGGAACGCGTCTACAGGATCACCGACGGCGTGGTACGCTACCTGATCGTCCGCAAGGACAAATGACTCCTTGCCGGGCCTAAATTTGAGGCAGGGTGGTGTTGTCATGAACAGGATCGTACTGGTGGGTCGCCTAACGCGCGATCCGGAACTCCGCGTGACGCAGAACGGCGTAAGCGTGGCCAGGTTCACTGTCGCAGTCGACAGGCCGTTTGCCAGTCAATCCGGCGAACGCGGGACTGACTTCATCGATGTGGTTGTCTGGCGCAAGCAGGCCGAGACGGTGGGCGCCTACATGAAGAAGGGCCGTCTCGTCGCTGTGGAAGGGCGACTGCAAGTCCGCACTTACCAGGCTACTGACGGTCAGAAGCGCAGGGCGTGGGAAGTGATAGGCGACAGGGTGGAGTTTCTCGACCGAGGGCCTGACTCTGCAGCGCGCGTTCCGGCGGTGGAGGAGCCGCCTTTCCCCGAACCGGGCGAAGAAGGCGAGTCCACGTTCGGAGATGAAATCGATATAGGCGAGCCGTTCTAGGCACTACGCGCTACTGCCTCAGCTATTGGGGGGACATCACATTGAAGCGCGAAAGAGGACGCAGATCCAGAAGGCGAGTCTGCTCTTTCTGTGTAGACAAGGTCGAGCATGTCGACTACAAAGATACTGCCAGGCTCCGCAGATACATCTCGGAGAGGGGCAAGATAATGCCTCGCCGGATATCCGGCAACTGCGCCAAGCATCAGCGCCAGGTAACCGTGGCGATCAAGCGCGCACGCCACGTTGCGCTGCTCCCGTTCACCGCGGAGTAGCATCAGCTATCACTGAATCCGAAAACTCTTTGGAGCCTTATGGTCCAAAGAGTTTTCTCGCACATATCCCTTGCCATATGAGCTCTGCAGGATTTAGTGTCGAGCATCGAGAACGAACGGCATCGAGAACGGATAGACGCAGGGGAGGTGTTGGAATGGGATACCAGCGTGACACCGACATTGCGCGCAGTTTCAAGACGATTGACTGGCTCAAGGCCGAGGTGCTGGGAAGCGTAGCTTCTGTATACCGTTCTCTGGCAAGTACCGATGAGGAACCGCGCGCATCCGATTTGGCTAATGCAATCATCGGTTGCTACCTGCTGGCGAAGAGATTGGGCATTGGCTACGCCGCCCTCGATGAGCAGATTGACGTCAACATTCGGGAGAACATACAGAACGGACACGAAGTGGAGCAGTGGTACAGGGACTTCAGCGCACTCGCCGGTCACAGGAAGGGGCGTTCCAGTTGAACTCACCGCGCACTGAGCGGACCAGGGCACTCACTGAAGGAGCGCTTCTGGCCGCCCTTACGATAGTGATGTATGTAGCCGACATATACACAAAACTGCTGCTATACGTAATACCGGTCCCTGTGGCGATCCTGGTTATCAGAAACGGCATACGTACAGGCGTCCTTGCCACGTTAGTGGCTGCTCTGGGCGTGAGCGCGATACTCGGCCCGATTGACGGCCTGATCGTGCTGGTCCGCGTGGGTTTCATAGGGATCGCCCTCGGCGCGCTCCTTGCTCGGAAGCGTCCATGGATCGTCTCCCTTGCCGGCACGTCAGTGGCCAGCCTAGCTGCGTTTGTCAGTGATTTTCTGCTGGCGTCATGGGCATCGGCGCTTTCCCCGGGCGCGATGATAGCCAAGCTTCAGGACGTCTTCACCGAGGCAGGGCAGCGTAGCATGGAGCTGTACCAGAAGATGGGCGTGCCCCAGGAGTCCCTGGGGCTGGTTAGGCAGATGACGGAGCTGATGCCGGTCTGGTTCAAAACATTCCTTCCGGCTGTTCTGGTGATCGGCGCCGTCTTCTCCGCGTCGATAGCATATGCCGCCACGCGCTGGATTCTGGTGAGAATGAAGCGTGATGTCGAGCCAATTCCGCCCTTCGCTGACTGGAGAATCGACTGGCGCTTTGCATGGGGGCTGATAGGGGCGCTTGTGCTGGCCTATGCCGTCCCCGGAGTGAATCTCGGTTTTGTGCGCTCCCTGGCAGTCAATGCAGTAGCAGTCTATGTCATGGTCTATTCTCTGAACGGAATCGCGATACTGTGGTCGGTGCTTGGGTCGATGAACGTTCCCAAGGGGCTCAGGATCTTCATTGCCCTGTTCATCTACATGACACCGCCCCTCAATTGGCTCTTGCCCATGGCCGGTCTGCTCGATGGCTGGCTTGACTTCAGGAAGCTTGCGTCTCGAGCGTGATCGCTTCTGCGGTCGGGATGCATGGGCAATGCGCGCGCAGCATATGGAGAGGAGGTAGCGGGTGAGTCGCGGTTCGCCCGCAGGCAAACATGAAAGTAGTCTTGCAGAAAGACGTTCCGGGGCTTGGCAAGAAGGATACGGCAGCAGACGTGGCTGAAGGCTATGCCCGCAACTACTTGATACCCAGAGGACTGGCCCTTCCGGCGTCATCGGCGGCGCTCAAGCGAATCGAGGTGATTCGAGACGCGGAGCGGCGAAAGGAGGCGCGTGAGGAAGCCAAGGCCAGAGAAGATGCCCGCAAGCTAAAGGAGCACGGAGTCACCATTAGGACGAAAGCAGGCGATAAGGGCAGGCTGTACGGGTCCATAACCTCCAAAGACGTAGCTGACGCGATCCGGGCGGTCATCGGCGTGGATGTCGACCGCCGGAAAATCGAACTCAAGGATCCCATCAGGGAACTGGGGGAACATATGGTGACTGTAAAGCTCTTCACCGGTGTGTCGGCAGATGTTATGATTACTGTCGTGCCGGAGGAGGAAAGCCGATAGGCCGTGCAGTAGCCGGCGCGCCATCATTGCGCATGGGCTGGGAGGAATTACGCTATGAAGTCGCTCGTTGACAAGATCATCAAGATGGGGAGCAAGAACCTGGCCGACAAGCTCCAGGGCGACGAGCAGCTCATGCGGCAGGTAATGTCGATGTTCGGGATACTCTCGGACCTGTATGGCCCAGATAAGCTGGTGCTCAAGGCTGGGAAGCTGGATGCGCTCGATCTGATGCGCTCATCTAGGATAGAAGACCGCATACTCGCGCTGGAGCGCTTGGTTTTCGAAGATCCCACTATCGACAAAGTGCGCAAGCCCGATGAATACGAAACAGTCCTGTCAGACATAGAAGACGAAATCGCCGACACTATCGCTCGCAGGCGTGTGGAAGACAAGATCGAGAAGCGGATCTCCGACCGAATGCAGCAGAGGCATGAAGACTACGTAAACGAGATCAAGATGCAGATCCTGAAAGAAGATTCCGGCCCCGACACGCCGGAGACCCTTCGCAAGCTTGAAGAGCTGGAAGAGCTCGAGGCGAGGCAACTGGCGAGGTCAGCCATGGAGATCATCCGTCCTGCAGCGATGTCGGAGATCGTGGGCCAGGATCGCGCGGTCAGGGCGCTTCTGGCCAAAGTAGCCTCCCCATTTCCGCAGCACGTGATCTTGTATGGTCCGCCCGGGGTGGGTAAGACCACTGCGGCGCGGTTGGCGCTGGAAGAGGCGAAAAAGGTCAAGCTGGCTCCGTTCGCTGCCGACGCGCGGTTTGTCGAGGTGGACGGCACCACGCTGCGATGGGACCCGCGTGAGGTCACTAACCCGCTGCTGGGGTCGGTGCACGACCCGATCTACCAAGGGGCCAAGCGCGACCTTGCCGAAGGCGGGGTACCCGAGCCCAAGCTGGGCCTGGTTACGGACGCCCACGGCGGTGTGCTGTTCATAGATGAGATAGGCGAGATGGACCCGATTCTTCTGAATAAGCTGCTCAAAGTGATGGAAGACAAGCGGGTCGCTTTTGATTCGTCTTACTACGATCCGGCCGACCCCAATGTGCCCAAGTACATCAAAAGACTGTTTGAACAGGGCGCGCCGGCGGATTTCGTCCTTATCGGCGCCACAACTCGCGACCCGGACGACCTCAGCCCGGCGCTGCGTTCGCGCACGGCAGAGGTTTTCTTCGAGCCTCTGACCCAGAAGCACATTCAGGAGATCGTGAGGAATGCCGCAGCCAAGCTTGGCGTGAAAGTCGACCCTGATATCCCGGCAATAGTCAGCGACTATACGATCGAAGGCCGAAAGGCCACGAGTCTGCTGGTGGACGCTTACGGGCTGGCGCTCTTCCGTCGAGTCCAGTCGGACGGCGCGGGCGCCGGCGGTGTGACGATCACCAGGGACGATCTGGAGGAGACCATCAGGCTTGGGCGGTTGTCTCCCTATGTGCATGCCCGGGCCACGCAAACCTCCGAGGTGGGCAAGGTATTCGGCCTGGGGGTTGCGGGCTTTTTGGGCTCGGTTATCGAGATCGAAGCGGTCACATTCCCTGCACGCGAAGACGCCAAGGGCGCGATCAGGTTCAACGACACTGCGGGCAGCATGGCAAAGGATTCAGTGTTCAATGCGGCGTCTGTGTTCAGACGGATTACCGGGCAAGACCTGGCCGACTACGATGTACACGTCAACGTGGTGGGCGGCGGCGACATTGATGGGCCGTCCGCTGGAACGGCAGTATTGCTCGCGATACTCAGTTCGATCTACTCCTGCCCCATCAGGCAGGATGTGGCTGTCACAGGCGAGTTGTCTATTCAGGGCAAGGTGCGCGAGGTGGGCGGCATATTTGAGAAAATATACGGGGCGAGGCAAGCGGGCATATGCAAGGTGATCATGCCTGCCGAAAACGCCAAAGACGTTCCCGATGATATCACCGGCATAGAGGTGGTCCCGGTTGCCAGTGTCTCCGAGGCTTTCGCCCACGTATTTGACGGGGACCTAGACTTCCGCAAACCAAACGAGGAGTGAGAGACTTGGCATCTGTAGGTGCAGCAGGCGTTGAGCGCGTGCCGCCCCAAAGTCTTGAAGCGGAGCAGTCGACTATCGGTTCGATGCTCCTCGATAAAGAGGCGATCGCGACCGCTGCAGAGATCCTAGTCGCCGAGGATTTCTACAGAGACGCTCACCGGGTGATCTTCGACACCCTCATTGAGCTGTTCAACCGCGGTGAACCGGCCGACCTGATCACTGTAACCGAGGAGCTCCGCGCACGAAATGCGCTCGAACGTGTGGGCGGAGCGTCATACATAAGTACCCTGGCGAATTCTGTGCCCACATCGTCCAACTGCGAGTTCTACGCGAAGATCGTCAAGAACAAGTCCATATTGCGGGCGCTAGTGGCGGCGGGCGCCGAGATAGCGGCGCTGGGCTACGACGTGTCTTCTGATGTCGACGCTTCGCTCGACAAGGCAGAGCAACTCATATTCCGGATCGCTCAGAGCGGCGAGGCAGGCACGGTTGCGGACATGAAAACCGTGCTCATGACCACTTTCGACCGGATAGAGCGGCTCTACTCCACTAAAGGCGCGCTTACGGGGTTGCCGACGGGGTTCGTGGAACTGGATAACATGCTCTCCGGACTGCAGCCGTCTGAGCTGATAGTAGTTGCCGCCAGGCCGTCTATGGGGAAGACGGCGCTTGCGCTCAACATAGCCGAGTACGTGGGCCTAAATGAGAGGAAACCTGTCCTCATATTCAGCCTTGAGATGTCTCGCGAGCAGCTGGCTGCCAGGATGCTGTGCTCTCAGGCCAGCGTGGACGGGCAGCGTCTTCGCCGGGGGAATCTGACCGAGGCAGACTGGCCGCGGCTTTCCAATGCCCTGGGCCGCCTGAGCGAGGCGCCGGTCTTTATCGACGACACCCCCAGTGTATCGGCTCTGGAAATACGCACCCGGGCGCGGAGGCTCAAAGCCGAACACGGCCTGGGGATTGTCATCATCGACTACCTGCAGCTCGTCCAGGGCAGGGCACGCGTGGAGAACAGGCAGCAGGAGATCGCCGAGATCACTCGATCGCTCAAGGCCCTGGCACGCGAGCTCGAAGTGCCGGTGCTGGCTCTGGCGCAGCTATCTAGAGCTGTGGAGGCCACAGCCGACAAGAGACCGCTCCTTTCGCACCTGAAGGAGAGCGGAGAGATCGAGCAGTCGGCAGACGTAGTGGCATTCATCTACCGCGAAGACTACTACAAACCTGACATCGAGCCCGAACGGCGCAACATTGCCGAGATCATCGTGGCCAAGCAGCGCAACGGCCCTACTGGGAGCTTTGAGCTCATGTGGCAACGGGAGTACACCCGATTCCGCAATCTGGAGAAGTACGCGCAGGCTGCGCCGGCATAGGATGGGATGCGGCCATGCGTAGGTGCGCGCATCTGGGGTGGGTCGGTGTAGTCATGCTAGCCCTACTGATAATGGGTGCGCCGAGCCGGCTCGGCCTCGCCAGCGCTTCGGTTGCTCCCATGGCCCCGGTGGCCCCCACGGCCGCCGTGGCTCCCGCGGCGCTCGCTGGCCAGCCGCGTCCGTTCGTGCTGCTGGTCCATGGCTGGCTGGCCACATCCCTCGACATGCTGGCGATAAGGTTGCGTCTCACCCGTGACGGGTTTGACTGTGATGCAATGGACTTTTCGCACCTGGGCGTCCTGGACTCCATATCGGACTACGCAGGCGAGCTTGCCTTGCGCGTCGAGGTGGAGTATGCGCGTCACAGGAACATAGTGATCGTAGCGCACAGCATGGGCGGGCTCGTCACTCGATACTACCTGAGAAACTTGCGTGCAACCGATCAGGTAAAGACTGTCATCACCGTCGCCACTCCTCACCATGGCACGTTCGGCGGGATGATCTTGCCGCCAAAGTCCACTCCAACCAGTGAGATGCTGCCGGGAAGCCCCTTCCTCGAGGAGTTGAACAGCGTGTCGGAGACTGTTCCAGGTGTGGACTTCCATGCCATATGGACGCCTACCGACGGCGTGGTGATCCCGCCGGAGAACTCCATAATGTGCGGGGCTCGAAACTACAAGGTATCGGGGCTCGGCGTCACCCACCTGGGACTGCTCATGAGCGATGCAGCTTATGAGGTGATCCTGGACGTGCTGCACGGGCAGAGACCACCGGCGACCGGACCACAGACGCGCGACCACAATGAAGCCAAGAGACACCCGCTGCCGTGGCTGAGACTGCGCGATGAGAGGCAATGAGCCGTGGTTGACATCGATCGATGACGGGCATATTCTGACTGTGGCGCTTAGCTGATCTGAGGAATAGTTTGCGAGGTGAGCCGTTAATGAGTACCGACGGCGCAGGCAGTAGACGTATCAGCAGCATACTATCTACGATCGTTCGGGAAGGAGCGGCGACCACGCCTGTGAGGCTGCGCTGACCTTCGTGGGCATATTCGCGCCTCCCCGAAACGACGGGGAGGCGCGTTCACATGTTCATGTCGCTATCCACCGAGATGGCCGCGAGGCCAGGGCGTAGCACACTGCTGAACCTGCCGCTTCCAGAGCTAATGGAGCGGTTGGCTGCATCGAGCGACGGCCTTTCCACCCAAGAAGCCGAAAAGCGTATTGAGCAATACGGCAGGAACGAGCTTGCTCACCGAAGAGTAAGGCCGCCTGTTGTATCGTTTCTGATGCTGCTCGCGGGTCCCCTCAACCTCGTGCTGATTGCGGCGGGGGCGGTGTCGGCGTTCCTAGGTGAGGCGTCAGGGGCTATCATCATCGGCATCATGGTGTTGGCCAGCGCCATTCTGGAATTCGTCCAGGAGTACACTTCAGAGCAGGCAGCGCAGAAGCTGGCCAGACAAGTGGCGATTACAGCGACTGTGCTGCGCGATGGTGCGCCTACTGAGATACACATGAGTGAGGTAGTCCCCGGAGATGTGATCTACCTGAGCGTTGGCGACATCGTTCCGGCCGACGCCAGAGTGCTCGCGGCTAAGGATTTCTTTGTGCACCAGGCCGCGCTCACGGGCGAATCGCAGCCAGTAGAGAAGGCGCCCTTCCCAGCGGCGCGCCCGCACAACACTCCGCTGCCTGACATGGACCACGTGGTCTTTTTCGGAACCAACGTGGTAAGCGGGACAGCAACTGCGCTGGCAGTGGAGACCAACGGTCGCACTGAATTCGGCCGCATCGCCAAGAGCCTCACAGCCGAGCGACCGGAGACCGATTTCCAGCGAGGGATCCGTGAGTTCACTCGGCTGCTGATGCGAGTGATCGGTGTGCTCGTGGTGTTCATTTTTGTGCTCAATGCCTCGCTCCACCGCGGAGTGCTCAACTCCTTGCTCTTCGCAGTGGCAGTCTCAGTGGGCATCACCCCCGAACTGCTGCCGATGATAATCACGATCAACCTGTCTACGGGTGCGCGGACCATGGCTCGGAACAAGGTGATCGTGAAGCGCCTGCAGTCCATACAGAACCTGGGGAGCATGGATATCCTGTGCACCGACAAGACCGGAACGCTCACCGAAGGACAGCTCGCAGTGCACTCGCACGTGGATGTCGAGGGCAGGGAGTCTGATCGCGCAATGGAGCTAGCCGCGGTGAACTCTGTCTTTCAGGCAAGCCTCAGAAATCCCATGGACGCAGCCATAGTCAGGCACGCCTCGATGGATCTATCGAGCTACGCGAAGATAGACGAGATCCCGTTCGACTTCACGCGCCGGCGGATGTCAGTTATCGTGGCGAAAGCCGGCCGCAGGATGTTGATAACTAAGGGAGCCCCTGAGGGCGTGCTGGAGGTGTGCACTGGGCTGGAGCTGGGTGCGGATGGGGTTGATGTGCGGGAGATGACCCCGGAGCTCAAAGCGGCTGCGCTGGACGAATTCGTAAGGCTGTCATCGGACGGATACCGCGCGGTGGCAGTCGCATACAGGACCATAGGCAACGGTCGCGAGGTCTATTCGATTTCGGATGAATCGAACATGACGTTCGTCGGGTACGTATCGTTCATCGATCCTCCAAAGGAGAGTACGCGGGAGGCCCTGGAGCAGGCCGAGGCGCTCGGAGTCGAGATCAAGATACTCACAGGCGACAACGAGCTCGTCACGGCGCGGATATGCGAGCGCGTGGGGCTCAAAGTGAAAGGCGTGCTCATGGGGCAGGATGTGGACTCCATGGATGATGACGAGCTTGCCCAACGGGCCGAACAGGCGACTGTTTGCGCTCGGCTCAGTCCGGACCAGAAGGACAGGGTTATAGCTGCCCTGAAGAAGTCGGGGCATGTAGTGGGGTATATGGGAGACGGGATCAACGACGCGCCGTCGCTCAGGACGGCCGATGTGGGAGTGTCAGTCAGCAACGCCGTGGACGTCGCCCGAGAGGCGGCCGATGTAATCCTCCTTGAGGAAGGCCTGGACGTTCTGGAGACCGGGATCGTGGAAGGCAGGAAGACCTTTGCCAACACGCTCAAGTACATCATGATGGGCACCAGCTCGAATTTCGGGAACATGTTCAGCGTTCCGGCTGCGTTGTTCCTGGTGCCGTTCCTGCCCATGAAGCCGGTGCAGATACTCCTTAACAACCTGCTCTACGACTTCGCGCAGGTCACGATACCGACCGACAAGGTAGACGACGACTACGTCGCGGAGCCGAAGCGCTGGGATATCGGCTTCATCAAGCGATTCATGATAGTGTTCGGTCCGATTAGCTCCCTATATGACGTGCTCACTTACCTTGTGATGCTATACGTGTTCCACGCCGACGCTGCGCTGTTCCAGACCGGGTGGTTCGTCGAATCCCTGGCCACACAGACCCTTGTCATTCACGTGATTCGGTCGAGGCACAGCATACGGAAGAGCAGAGCCAGCCTGGCTCTGACGCTGTCGAGCTTGGGAGTCGTGGCGATCGGGTCTGCCATTCCGTATACTCCGATTGGTCGCTTCTTCGGGTTTGTTCCGCTGCCGGCAGCGTTTTTCGCCGTGCTAATCGCCATGACCGCCGCGTACCTGGCCATGGTCAACGCCGTCAAGAGAGTCTTCTACAAGAAGGGCGGAGTGTGGGGAGCTGGGATATGATGTATGGCCAGGAGGCGTTCGCGGGCATTTGCGGGCGCTTCGTGGCCTTGAAACGCCCATAGCAGCTATGGTATAATCACTTGCTGAAGATATTGAGTGGGCCGCTAGCTCAGCCGGTAGAGCACCGGACTTTTAATCCGGGTGTCGCGGGTTCGAATCCCGCGCGGCTCACCATTATTATGCCCTTTTAGCTGGGAAGATGACAAGCGCCGCTGGGCTTGGTTCCCAGGAGCACCGCGTCTAGTGTGCGAGTTGTGTGCGAACGTTTCATGAGCGTGCGCATAGGGACAAAGAACTCAGCTGAAGAGCATGTCTTCGAGCTTGTCGACTGCGCTCTGCTGCATGTCCGGCAGCACATGCGAGTACGTATCGAGCGTAAGCTGTATGCTGGCGTGTCCGAGCGCTTCCGACACGATCTTCGGGTGTTCGCCGGCGGCCAGCAGTAGAGTGGCATAGGTGTGGCGAAGGTCGTGTAGGCGGATGCTCTTGGAAAGCCCCGCGGCATCCAGCAGAGGTTTGAAGTGGCGATTGCTGAGATTGTGTCGGTCCATGGGATGGCCGTTTTCGGCGGCAAACACAAGATCAAGGTTCTCGTATCTGATCCCTGCCCTAAGCCTTTGCGCAGCCTGCCTGCTCCTGTGAAGTTGAAGCGCCTGAACCAATGTCGGGCCGAGCTT
>ERZ795031.1085-NODE-1085-length-29844-cov-22.007687_pt1 | contig 29844 bp, 26 predicted proteins | sample MGYA00375123_ERZ795031 | MGnify/ENA primary metagenome ERZ795031 (study PRJEB30166, sample SAMN05720159) | activated sludge metagenome | isolation source: anaerobic digester from wastewater treatment plant | place: USA | collected 2015-04-21 ...
CTGAAGGGGCGGAATAGGTTTGAAACGAAGAATCTGGAGTAGAATTTTGGTAAAGTGTTTGTTAAGTGTTCTTTCTTGTCTTGATACAAGAAAGAACCAAAGAAAATCAAGGCTGAAAAGCCCGACCCGATGGGTTCCCCGGGGGCGAAACTGCCACGCGGCACAACTCGCCCCGCCTGCGGCGTGGCTCAAACAGTGCCGCTTGGGTATTCCCACGCTACGTTCCGCCCCCGACCCATTTGCGGGTCTGGTTTTTATGCCTTTTTTATAATACCAGCAACGTTCAACTATTCCCGCCTTTCCGAGCACTGCGGAGAATACCTTCTCCCCAGTAAGGGCTGAAGACAAGGATAAAGGATAAGGGTTAAAGGATAAAAAAAATGTTTGGGTAACGATGAAGCGTGTCCGCCTCCCGGCGGAACTTGTCCGCCTCCCGGCGGATTCATGGAAGCTATTCCGCCCCTTCAGGGCTTAACGATGTTGGAAACGTCCTTATCAAGGGGCTTTGCCCCTTGCTGCTTATTGCACCCCGTTGGGGCTGAAGAATGAAAAAGCAAAGAATATTTTCAAGTTTTGACGGACTTAAAACAATGACAGGCTTTCGTGGAATATTAAGTTCAACGCTAAATTTCGACTGTTAACAATTAACAGGTTCAGTTCTAACGGGTCTTTTCGAGTTGTCAACGAGATGCCCCAGTTCTCCTGAACCGTACTAGCTCTCCGTCGAAAATCATTCTAAAGGTGTAGCTGTAGTCCAGCAATCCTTGCCTGGTATCGTAGTAGCCATTTACTCCAACTCCAAAGGTAAAACCCTGTTGGAGGGTCTTACTGTACTCCAGCGAACAGGTTACGAGCTTGCGAACCTTTGAATCGAGTGTAGGGTTAACAGTTGACAGTGAACCAAAAAGTTCTTCACCTCTGGGATTAATAAATGATCTGGCATGCCAGTAACCAAATGAAAAGCGGGTAAAAGGCCATTCCATTTGAATCCTTGGGTAAAACGCGTAGCCTTGATCATATTTAAGGTGGGGATTTGGCGATTTGTCAGCCGAAAGAAAACCTGAAACCTCGATGCTAAGATTGGCATTGCCCGGTTTGAGAGGAATTAGTATACCTGCCGTTTCTCCAATGTTAACAATTGTGGTAACCGGAAGATTGGTGCTGTCTATCTGACCACCCTGGTGGGTAGCCAATGCCATTGTTTTAGTAAAAAAGACGGGGGTCTTACTGTTTGATTCCAGATACTGAAAGGTAAATCCCACCGTAAACTGCTCCTGAAAAGGGCTACCCGTTTTTATGAACTGCTCCCAGTTAATCCACAAGTCGCTGAAGGTATTGTTCGTTTTATGCTTAAGCTGAACCCCGGTTTCGGGTTGGCTGGTAAACACCCGTTCGGACTTAAAAAGTGGTTCAGGAAGGAAATGGCCATTTCGGGCATCCAGTGTGCCAACCAGGATGGTAGAGCTTTTGGAAAGCTTTCGTGCAAGTGTCAGGACAGGGACTAAATGCTCCAGGCTATCGGTACCGGCCATATATAGAAGGTGAAAACCCGCTTCAACGCTATAGTTATCGGTACTGAAGTTAATAACGGGTTGTATAAAGAATCCCGGCAGTGTGTAGCCCTTTTTTATATCACCCGTGAACTCCTTGTTGTCAAAAAAGGCTGAGGAGTAAAGGTTTAAGCCTAGTGTAGAGGTGCTATCCTGTCCGTAGCAAAACTGTTGAATTGCAAGTAGCTGCACGAGAGCTAACGCAGCTGCAATTTTTGGCTTATGACCAATTCGTTTGCTTACCATGATGAATATAAAAGTTTATCTAATTGAAAATCGGGTAAAGGTATGCTGTTTTTTGCTAGTTTTTCCTAGTTTTATTGCCCTGTTTTCAGCATTTTTTTGCAACACCCTTATATGTATTTGATTATCAATATTAACATTGTGATTTTGGGCGTTGCAAAATTTTTATCATGTTTATCAGAAAAGTTAAATATCGGTCTGGAAGTCAATCTGTACAAGTAATACAAAAGTTTCGAGATAACTACAAAGTTGTCAAAACTATCGGTTGCGCCACCACTCAGCACTTAATTGAAAAGCTGGAGCAATTGACCAGGGAGGAGGTAGAGCATTTGAGTGGGAATCAAAGGAATCGCATAGAAGCTCATATCTGCATTGCTTTTGAGGCCTACTGAATACTCAAGGAACTTGAAAGAGTCCTACGGGAAGAGAAATCGTCCATGTCGTTAAAAAGATCCAGTGAGTTGACACGAAACATGTATCATATCACCTATACTTTGCCCAAATCAAAGCAAACAAAATCCAAACTTCTCAACATGGATGAAGAGCAATCTGAACTCTACCAAATTATTTGTAAAAATTTTCAGGGTGTTGCAATGCGGAAAACAGGAAAAGTTTATCTAATTGAAAATCGGGTAAAGGTATGCTGTTTTTTGCTAGTTTTTCCTAGTTTTATTGCTAATTTGATATAATCCGATTTTGACTATCTTTAAGGTTTACAACTGTTTAGATGATGATGCTTATAGGTTGAGGCAGTTTGGTTCTTCTAGCTGTTAGGGTTTATCATCTTATTATAGGTAAACTCCTTAGGGACGGACGATTTTTTTAACATTGACCATAACACTAAAAGCAAACCCATGAAGCGCAAGCAAAAAATTCAACTTATTGCGTTGGCGGTGCTGGCCTTTTTGGCCATTTTTCTTAGCCTACCCCAAAATCGCTACATTGTTAAAGCTTTAATTTACCAGCAGGTAAATATTGACGATTATAAAATTTTCCATAACCGGACAGTCCGTATGGGGCAACCGCAACCATGGAAAATATCTCCTCAGTACAACCACTATCAGCTATCGGATAAGCAGCTGGAGTACTTTGAGAGGTATAAAACTGTTGCCTACCTTGTGGTGAAAGATACCGCCATACTTTATGAGTCTTACTGGGATGGTTACGGCTCAGATTCCTACTCCAACTCATTTTCTATGGCCAAGAGCATTGTTAGCTTGCTGGTAGGTTGCGCCCTTCAGGATGGCTACATAAGGAGTATTGACCAGCCGGTTGCCGATTTTCTTCCCGAATTCCGTCAGGATGGCCGGGATAAGATTACCATTAAGCATCTACTTACCATGAGCTCGGGGCTAAGCTGGGACGAGTCGTACAGCACCTTATTTTCTTTAACCACAAAGGGTTACTATGGAAACAACCTTGCAGGACTGGTTCTTGGACAGCACGTGGTTGAGGAGCCCGGTAAACGGTTTATGTACCGTAGCGGCGACACCCAGCTGCTATCGTTGGTTGTAGAAAAGGCTTCAGGGGAAACTCTTTCTGACTATGCTTCAAAACGTTTGTGGTCGAAAATCGGTGCAGAGCACGATGCACTCTGGTGCCTCGACAGGCAAAACGGTGTTGAGAAGGCCTTTTGCTGTTTCAACTCGAATGCCCGCGATTTTGCCCGCTTTGGCCAACTCGTGCTCAACCAGGGGACTTGGAATGGAGAGCAGCTAATCCCAAAGGACTATCTAGCAGAAGCGCTACAACCCGCCACCTATCTGATTGATGCCGAAACCGGAAAACCCTGCGATTTTTACGGCTACCAGTGGTGGCGTATTAACATGGATGGGCATGAGGTAAGCTACGCCCGGGGTTTGCTGGGTCAGTACATATTTGTAATCCCCAGCCTTAATGCGGTGGTTGTTCGCCTAGGTCACCTCCGAAGCGACGTAACAATCGAAGGGCAACCCGAGGATGTTTACCAATACCTTCGTTGCGGAGTTGAAATCATCAAGCAATTACAAATACCAAGCGAGTATGAGCGAAAATGACAACCTGTTCCTGACTTTGGAACGGCTAAGGGTTAAGCTTCTGGCCTTTCCTGCAGCTGACGTAACGCTATTTGAAAAGGCTAAGAAAAAGCATATATCCCTTTTTAACCCCGAGCAAATTGAGTTTGTGAATGACAAACCCGATATTTTAATGTTTCTTACCGGAGGTTCTGAGCATATTGCTATTGAATCGGTTCAGGAGTACCGGTTTTACCTCATGCTGGCTTCACGGGAGGCCAACGCCTGGGCGTCGGCAACGGAGGTTAAGGCGTGGATGAACATGCATAATGTTTCATCCTTGCTTATAAACACCGATGACCCGCTAGCTTCAACCTACATCCAGGAGTTCTACAAGGCATCAAATGGAATACGTCATTTACACGGGCAGCGTCTTGGAGTAGTTGGCAAGCCGTCAGCATGGCTTGTTGCTTCTACGATAAGCCCTTTTTTACTTCAGAGCAGGCTGGGTATAGAGCAGGTTGACATTTCGTGGAATGAAATCATGTTCGATGAAATTCAGCAGGTGTCGCCGGATTTTACAACTCTGTTTGGCATGGCTGATGACAAGGAGGAGCTCATGGCCAGCGGAAGAATATTCGAGGGGTTGGCTTCCCTTATCCCCTTTTATAGGCTTAATGCCCTTTCGGTTGAGTGCTTTCCGCTGGTAAACCAAACCAGCCACACAGCATGTTTAGCCCTTGCCAAGCTTAATCTTGATGGATTTCCTACGGCATGTGAGGCCGATAGCTGTAGTGCTGCTGGAATGATGCTGGCTAACGAGGTGTGCGGGGTAATCCCCTGGATGGCCAATACCATTTTGGTCGAAGGTAATCGGGCGGTTTTTGCCCACTGCACTGCACCTCTCAACCTGTTGGAGGAGTTCAAACTCGATTCACACTATGAAACGGGCAAAGGGTATTCAATTGCCGGTAGCCTTAGGTCTCCGGATGTAACTATTTTCAGGTTGGACAACACCCTGAACAAGATTTTCATCACCAGGGCAGAAGTAAAGAGCAGACCAAAATCTAAAACGGCCTGTAGAACCCAGCTGGAGGTTGAAATTTCCGATTCGGCTGCCCGGTACTTTACCGATTCACCCTTTGGAAACCACCACCTGATTTTACCCAACAGCTACACCATGCGGTTAAAGCTGGCTGCCCGACTTTTGAGAATGGAGGTGGTAGAGTAGCCCAAAAGGGCTATGAACTTAGAGTTTGGCAGAAACAGAAAAGTAATCTTATCGGACAGGTCAAGTGGTAGGGCTGGCTAAACGGTAAGAATTTCCTTTTCCTTCTTATCGAGGAGCTCATCAACCTTTTTGTTGAAGGAATCGGTAATTTTTTGAATCTTGGCTTCGGCATCCTTAGCGGCATCCTCGGGTAACCCGTTTTTCTGTAACCGCTTCACCTCCTCAATGGCATCACGCCGGGCATTGCGAATGCTCATTCGGGCAGTTTCGCCAACGTGCTTAACCTGTTTAACAAGCTCCTTTCGGCGTTCCTCGGTGAGGGGTGGAACCATGATGCGAATGCTCTCACCATTGTTCTGGGGGTTAAACCCCAGGTTGGCTGCCATGATAGCCTTTTCTATTGGGTTAATCATGTTTTTTTCCCATGGTTGCACTACAATTGTTCTCGCATCGGGGGTTCCTACACTCGACACCTGAGATAGGGGCGTCATTGTTCCGTAGTAGTCTACCATAACTCCAGAAAGTATTGCGGGGTTAGCCCTGCCGGCGCGTATTACCCGTAACTCGTTTTCAAGGTGATCAATGGCTTTTTGCATATGTTCATCAGCAGTGCTGATGGTTGCTGTTGCATCGTTGGGGTTCATACACTTACTGTTAATTTTATTGTAAAAGTATTTAATTTTTAACTAAAGTTCCAACCTTATCGCCAAAGACAGCTTTTTTTAAGTTTCCAGGGGTGTTCATGTCAAAAACCAGGATGGGGAGGTTGTTTTCGCTACAGAGGGTAAAGGCGGTCAAATCCATAATTTTTAGCTTTTTATCGTATGCTTCAGTAAAAGTTATGCTCTCGAACCGATGGGCAGAGGGATCTTTTTCGGGGTCGGCCGAGTAAACGCCATCCACCCGGGTTCCCTTTAAAAGAATGTTAGCGTTGATTTCAACTGCCCGAAGTGCCGAGGCGGTGTCGGTAGTAAAAAAGGGGTTTCCTGTTCCTCCGGCAATAATGCAGGCATTCCCTTCGGAAAGCACTTGTATGGCTTTGTCTTTTGAGTAGAGCTCACCTACGGGTTCCATTTTGGTAGCGGTGAGCACTCTTGCTTTTCCACCAATACCTTCTATGGCCGATTGAAGTGCCAGGCTGTTAATAACGGTGGCCAACATGCCCATCTGGTCTCCTTTCACCCGGTCGAAACCCATTGAACATCCCTTAAGCCCACGAAAAATATTTCCACCACCTATAACTATTCCAACTTCTACACCCAAATCGGTTACCTCCTTGATCTGACGCGCATACGAGTTAAGTACGTCGGTGCTTATCCCATAGGCGTCAGCACCCATAAGGGCTTCACCACTGAGCTTAAGCAGAATTCTTTTATACTTAATCATTTTGATAGTATTATCGGGATGATGATGTAAAGGTACAAAAAAAGAATTTTACCCGTAAGGGTCAGGGTAACATAAAAAAACCCCGTGGTATAACACGAGGTTTTAATGCTTTGATGTTGTGCTAAACATTGAGCGATACCCGTTTAAAGGCCAGAACTTTCAAATCCTTATCGGCGCTCTGGATGTACTGGCGAACGGTCATCTTGTTATCCTTGATGAACTCCTGGTTCAGCAGGGTGCTTTCCTTGAAAAATTTCTGTAGTTTACCCTCGGCAATCTTGTCGAGCATGTTTTCGGGTTTTCCTTCAAGGCGTGCCTGCTCGCGGCCAATTTCAAGTTCTTTCAGCTTGACCTCTTCGGGAACATCCTCCTTGTCAATTGAAACAGGGTTCATAGCGGCAACCTGCATGGCTATGTCCTTGGCAACCTGCATGTCGGTAACCTTGCTAAGGCCGACTATGGTGGCCAGCTTATTGCCCGGGTGAATGTAGGGAACTACCATGGGGGCTTCAACCTGATCGTAGTAGGAGAGCTCCACTTTTTCCCCGGTAATTCCGGAGAATTCGGTAATCATATCGGAAACCTTTCGGCCTTCCATAACAGATTCCTTAAGCGCTTCGAGGTTCGATGGAGCTGTATCAAGCGCAAAGTCTAGAATTTTTTTGGCTACCTTAAGGAAGTCTTCATTTTTAGCCACAAAGTCGGTTTCGCAGTTGAGTACAATCATTGCACCACGGGTAGCGTTGGCATTCACTTTTGCTAAACCAGCACCCTCACCTGCCTCTCTGCCTGCTCTTTTGGTGGCAATTGCCTTTCCCCGTTCCCTAATAAGCTCAATAGCCCTATCAATATCTCCTTCAGCTTCAACCAGGGCATTCTTGCAATCCATCATTCCTGCTCCGGTTATCTTTCGTAGTTTGGAGACATCTGCTGCAGTTATATTTGGCATATATTTTCCCTTTTTAGAATTTACTACTCTTGCTCGTTTTCTTCAACGCTTGTGTTTTGTTCGGCTACCTCCTCAACAGAATCGGCAACTTCAGCATTCCCCTCATTGTGGGTTGATTCAACCTTAACCTTTACCTTGCGGGCACGGGTTCGGGTGGGCTGTTCTTCGCTCTTTTCCTTTTGGGCTGGCTCTTTTTCCTTTTCAGCCTTTCTTTCCTCAAGCCCTTCCTCAATAGCTTTGGCCATAATGTCAACTATCAGGGCAATGGATTTGGAAGCATCGTCGTTAGCCGGAATTACAAAGTCAATGGGAGTAGGATCACAACAGGTATCAACCATTGCAATTACCGGTATGTTAAGCCGCTTGGCTTCACGAACAGCGATGTATTCCTTCTGAACATCCACTACAAAAAGGGCTGCTGGCAGCCTGTTGAGGTCGGCAATTGAGCCGAGGTTCTTTTCCAGCTTGGCTCGCTGACGCGAAACCTGAAGTTTTTCACGTTTTGATAGGGTATCAATGGTGCCGTCGGTCATCATCTTGTCGATGGAGGACATTTTTTTAACGGCCTTACGGATAGTGGCAAAGTTGGTGAGCATTCCGCCTGGCCAGCGCTCCGTAACATAGGGCATGTTTATTGGTTTAATTCGCTCGGCCACAATATCCTTGGCCTGCTTCTTGGTAGCAACAAAGAGGATTTTGCGTCCCGATTTGGCAATTTGCTTTACTGCAGCAGCAGCCTCATCTATTTTTACTACGGTTTTGTGGAGATCGATGATGTGAATGCCATTCTTCTCCATGAAGATGTATGGCGCCATCTTGGGATTCCACTTGCGTTTTAGATGGCCAAAGTGCACTCCTGCATCGAGCAACTCCTGAAATGATGTTCTTGACATGGTTGTTTTTTAGTTTAGATTAATTGGCAATCGCACAGTAGTCCCGTGGGGGAGTCTGGGCAATTTATCACTAAACTGCTTGCCAAACTACTATGGGAAAATTTATAATTTTAACGTTTGCTGAATTGAAATCTCTTTCTAGCCTTTGGCCTACCGGGTTTCTTGCGCTCAACGCTGCGTGAATCGCGTGTCATAAACCCATTTGCCTTAAGGGTGGGCTTGTTATCGGGGTTGTACTCAACCAGCGCTCTGGAAATACCCAGCCTTACTGCTTCGGCTTGGCCCTTAACACCGCCACCATCAAGGGTAACCTTGATATCGAAATTTCCACCAACATTAAGTACGTTAAGTGGTTGCATAACGACGTACTGCAGCAGCTCCGATTGAAAGTAGTCCTTCATATCCCGGCCGTTAATAACGATGTTACCTTTGCCCTCGCGCAGGTAAACTCTGGCTACAGCCGACTTTCTTCTTCCTAATCCGTTGTAAATCTGCATACCTTAAACTATTTAAAAGTGCTCAAATCTAGTACTCTTGGCTTTTGTGCCTCGTGCGGATGCTCGGGACCCTCATATACATGTAGGTTCCTGAACAGATCCGATGCAAGCCTGTTTTTTGGGAGCATACCCTTAACAGCATGTTCAACAACCCAAATGGGCTTGCGCTGAAGCATTTCCTTCGGGGTCGAGAATCGTTGTCCTCCGGGATAGCCTGTGTGTCGTACGTACTGTTTCTGGGTAAGCTTATGGCCGGTGAGCTTAACCTTCTCAGCATTAATGATAATAACGTTGTCACCACAGTCAACGTGTGGCGTGTAGTTGGGTTTGTGCTTGCCTCTAAGTATCTTGGCAACCTGGCTCGACAACCTACCCAGAACCTGGTTGGTGGCATCAATCACAACCCACTCTTTTGTAACGGTTGCCTTGTTGGCCGAAACCGTCTTGTAGCTTAGTGTATCCACTGTAAACTCCTAGTTTTAAGTTAATACCTGTTGTTTTGTGATCCTTGCATTTTTAAACATCAAGTGGGTTGCAAAGGTATAACTATTTATTTAAACCACAACACCTTTTTATGTTAAGTTTCCCCTTAAATGGTTTTTATCCATGTTTGGGTTTCGAAAATGCAGGGTTGAGCATTTTTCGGGCATAATTTCTTTGTTCTCCTCAATTTGGCCATAACCAAAATCGAACATCTTGTACATGGAAATTCGGCCCCGGGAGAAGCTGCGGTTGTTTAGTAGAAGTAAAATTTCCACCGTCCCGATGTGTTTTCCTTCAATCGTCTATTCTTCTAAAACTGTTCCTTCGGTGCTGATATTATGAGACTTATAATTATCGAAGCTCTTTCAACCGATGTTTTGCCGGTCATTTTTTGTATAGCCATTTTTCAGGACTATTTTTGCAGGTTGAAAATACCACACCATGCACAGCTACCTTGACGAGTTGAGCGAAAGCCAACGTGAGGCTGTTACTACTTCCGAGGGTCCCAGCCTGGTTATTGCGGCTGCCGGATCGGGTAAAACAAGAGTACTTACCTACCGAATTGCCCATCTGCTCAACCTGGGCGTGCCCCCCTGGTCGATACTTGCCCTGACCTTTACCAATAAGGCCGCGCGGGAGATGAAGGAACGTATTGCCAAAATTGTTGGGGATTCCGACGCCCATAAGCTCTGGATGGGAACTTTCCACTCAATTTTTGCTCGTATTCTCCGCTCCGAAGCAGAGCTCCTGGGCTACAGTAAGAATTTCACCATTTACGATACTACCGACTCCCGTAACCTGATTGTTCAAATCATAAAAGAGCTGGGGCTCGACAGCCAGGTTTATAAGCCCGGCGAGGTGCTGTCGCGTATATCCTCAGCTAAGAATAACCTGGTTACCCCGCAGGCCTACGCCGCAAACTCAAGTATTATTGCACAGGATGTGAAAGCCCGCAAGTCGGAAATGAGCCGTTTGTACTCCCTTTACACCCAGCGCTGTTTTAAATCGTCTGCCATGGATTTTGACGATTTGCTGCTAAACATAAACATTCTTTTCCGCGACTTTCCGGATGTGCTGCTGCGGTATCAGAACAGGTTCCGCTACATCCTGGTTGACGAGTACCAGGATACCAACTTTGCCCAGTACTTCATTGTAAAAAAACTCTCGGAGAAGTACAGGAATGTTTGCGTGGTTGGCGATGATGCGCAAAGTATTTACTCCTTCAGGGGCGCTAAAATCGAAAATATCCTCAACTTCCGGAACGATTACCCCGACTACAAGCTCTTTAAGCTTGAGCAAAACTACCGTTCTACTCAAACCATTGTTAATGCTGCTAACAGCGTTATTGAAAATAACCAGAAGCAAATCAAAAAGGTTGCTTTTTCGGCCAACGAGGTGGGCGATAAGATCAAGCTGATAAAGGCCTATACCGATCAGGAGGAAGGCTTTCTGGTGGCCTCCGAAATTCTCAACACCATCAGGGATAAGAGTTGTGCCTACAGCGATATTGCCATTCTGTACCGAACTAACGCCCAGTCGCGTATATTTGAGGAAACCCTCCGCAAGCGAAACATACCCTACAGGGTTTACGGTAGCCTATCATTCTACCAGCGGAAGGAGATAAAGGATTTGCTTGCCTACTTCAGGCTATCCGTAAACCCTAATGACGATGAGGCCTTTGTACGAATTGTTAACTACCCTGCAAGGGGTATTGGCAGCACCACCCTTCAACACCTGCAGGAACTTGCAAACGTCCAAAATATAAGCCTCTGGGAAACAGCTCAACAGCTAAAACAGCTTAACCACCAGTTAAAACCTGCTGCTGTAAAAAAGCTGACCGATTTTGTTGGTATGGTTGGCGGTTTTCAATCGGCTGTTTATACGGCCGATGCCTATGAGGCGGCCTACTCCATTGCCCGCAATTCCGGCATCCTTACCGATCTTAAGGCCGATAAAACACAGGAGGGGCTTTCCCGACTGCAAAACATTGAGGAGCTGCTCAACAGCATCAGGGAGTTTATTGAGGCGCGCAGGAATGAAGGTGTTGACGAAACCACTACGCTTGTTGACTACCTTGAAAATGTTGCACTGCTCACCTCCTTGGACAACGATGACCCCAACGACCGGAACCGTATTAGCGTTATGACCATCCATTCGGCTAAGGGGCTTGAGTTTGATTACGTTTTCCTAACAGGGCTGGAGGAGAACCTTTTCCCTTCAAACATGTCCATGAACACGCCGGAGGAGCTGGAGGAAGAACGCCGGTTGTTCTATGTTGCGCTTACCCGGGCAGCCAAGGGGGTAACCATTTCATTTGCCCAAACCCGGCTCAAATGGGGAAACATTAACATTTCCAATCCCAGCCGGTTTATAAGCGAGATTGATCAGCGCTACGTTGAATCCCCCTTTGAACCTGATGGTGGAGGTCATCTAAAAGCAACCAGTGAGCTATCCCGACAGACCAGCATAAACAATTTTGAAAAAAAATCAATTGGAAATCGGGCAGCTCCCTATTCACAGCCCCCGGGCAGGACACCCGTATCCGTTCCGGAAAACCTAAAAGAGCTTCCACCCGAGGAAATTTGCGAAGGCGTGGAGGTTTACCATGGAAAGTTTGGCCAGGGTAAGGTTTTAAGCGTCGAAGGCGAAGGCGCTAACAAAAAGGCAACCGTGCTATTCACGGAGGCAGGCCAAAAAAACCTTCTCATTAAGTTTGCCAACCTGAAGGGAATAGCTTAGCTTCAGCTTAACCGGAAAGGCTGATGCTGCAGGTGCCAACTTTTTCAATCCCTTAAGTCACGTGAGGATGCTTAACCCTTTCAGGCAGTTTGCATTTTTACAACCGATAACCTAACTTTGCAGCATAAAATGATGTACTGCATTAGGCTTACCGCCAGCTATTTATTACATACATCCCGAAATTTTTTATTTTTACCTTTTAAATATTTCTAATGGACTACAACACCCAGCGAAAGAAACTCGCTCTTCCGGAGTACGGAAGGCACATACAGCAAATGGTTGACTACATTGCATCCGTTGAAGATAGGGACGAACGCAACAGGCTGGCAAAATCCCTTGTCGCCATAATGGGGAACCTTAACCCCCATCTCAGGGATATTAACGACTTTAAACATAAGTTATGGGATCACCTGTTCATCATGTCCGATTTCAAGCTTGATATAGACTCTCCATACCCCATTCCCAGCATGGAGCAGTACAACGAAAAGCCCCGTAGGGTTCCATACCCGGGTAACCCTATCAAGTTTAAGCATTACGGGCGAATAATTGAAATGATGATTGAAAAAGCTGTAGCAATGGAGGAAGGACCCGAGAAGGATGCCCTCAAGCAGCTTATTGCCAACCAGATGAAAAAGGCCAACATTACATGGAACAAGGAGTCGGTGAGCGATGATGATATTTTTCGCGATATGCAGACCCTAAGCAACGGCATGTTGGTAATGGCTCCCGGATCAAAGCTGGTGGATAACAAGGAATTTAAAAACAAACCCCGCACCAAGTACCATAAAAAACATTAGGGTGGCATGGCAACGTTCGAGGTAATTGGCGGTAAGCGTCTAAAAGGCGACTTATTTCCTCAGGGAGCTAAGAATGAGGCGCTACAGGTTATTTGCGCCACCCTGCTAACCCCCGAGAAGATTACCATAAACAACATTCCTGCCATCAGGGATGTGGTGAAGCTCATCGAGCTGCTTCAGGGTATGGGGGTCGAGGTTACCCGCTTATCCGAGTCGTCGTATTCATTTATAGCCAGAAATATTGACATTGATTATCTTACCACTGACGATTTCAAGGTTAAGGCAGCTGCCATCCGTGGGTCAATCATGGTGGTTGGTCCCTTGCTTGCCCGCTATGGCAAAGCATATGCACCCAAACCCGGAGGTGATAAGATTGGAAGGCGTAGGCTCGACACCCACCTGCTTGGCTTTCAGAAGCTAGGGGTGGAGTTTGACTTCGATGTTAACGACAACTTTTTCACCCTGGAGGGGAAACACCTGAAGGGTTCCTACATGCTGCTCGATGAGGCATCGGTTACCGGTACCGCCAATATCCTGATGGCTGCCACCATGACTCCCGGAAAAACCACCATTTACAATGCAGCTTGCGAACCTTATGTTCAGCAACTTTGCCACATGTTGGTTTCGATGGGCGCCAGAATTTCTGGAATTGGCTCCAACCTGCTGACCATTGAGGGGGTAGATGGTCTTGGTGGATGCGAGCACACCATTCTGCCCGATATGATCGAAATTGGCTCGTTTATTGGGCTGGCTGCCATGACCTGCAGCGATATTACAATTCGCAATGTCTCATTCGGCAACCTGGGAATCATTCCCGATGCCTTTCGCCGAATGGGGATAAACTTCGAGGTTACCAACGACGATATTCACATCCCTCCCCACGAGCACTACGAGATTGACACCTTTATTGACGGGTCCATCCTCACGCTTGCCGATGCCCCTTGGCCGGGGCTTACCCCCGATTTGCTCAGCGTTTTTCTTGTTGTAGCCACCCAGGCAAAGGGCTCGGTGCTGATTCACCAGAAGATGTTCGAGAGCCGCCTCTTCTTTGTTGATAAGCTAATAGACATGGGAGCGCAGATCATTCTTTGCGATCCGCATAGGGCAACCGTTATTGGCCACGACAGGCAGCTTAGGCTGAGGCCTACCGTAATGACCTCGCCCGATATTCGGGCCGGGGTAGCCCTGCTTATCGCAGCCATGTCGGCCGATGGTAAGAGCATTATTCATAATATCGAGCAGATTGACCGCGGCTACCAAAACATTGACGGCAGGCTTAATGCCATTGGCGCTGAAATTCACAGAATCGATCGCTAAAGACCAGGGAAGCAATATTTAGTTGGTGGTTCAGCAACTGATGCATCGCAGCCAACACTATTCGACCGATTACTTGTTATGCTTTTTGATGAGCTTGTTTTCATGTGAATGTTTTGGTGAAGCTGTATAAGCGTAATGTTTGGCTGGTTAATTTCAACAATGAAGTTAGCAGTTCTTTAATGCAGCAGGCCTTTTGCGGGGCTTTTTAATTTGGAATTCACATAGCAGTCAATAGTCGTTAGGCTTAGCGAATTTACCCGGCTACTTTCTGAATAGTTTTCGCAACCGTAGGCCAATGCCAACAACCGGATGCTCCGGCAAAACCTTTAGCTCTATCTGAGTTTTGGTCTTAGGTGAAATCTGTGAAAGGAAAAGGCCAGATACCACCACCAGAATACCGGCAATCATCACAGGTGTAAGGGCTTCATCGAGCAGGAAATAGGCGAAAATGGCCGTTAGCACCGGAATGGCGTTACTGAAAGTGTTTGCCCTGGTTATTCCCAAGTGCTTGATGGAATAGGTGAAAAGCATAAATGCAAAAGTTGATGCAAATATTCCAAGTTTTATAACCGGGACCATAGCCTGCCAGCTAATACCTACAGTTTGGAAGTGGTTGAGGTCAAAAATAAGGAATAACGGCATGAAGTAAAGTGCCCCAATGGTATTCTGGTAGGTTATTATGCTGTAAACGTTGTACTTTACGGTTAGCTTACCTACAATCAACGAGTACCCAACTGTTGAAAAAACCGCCAGAAACATCAGGGCAACCCCGGTGAAATTAACATCCACCTGCCCAAATCCGTTATGAAAGATTACCAGGCATACGCCCAGCATGGAGGCAATAATTCCCATGAGGTTGGTGGTGGAAATCCTGCGATGGAACATGAAAAATTCTCCAACTGGGCTAAGTAGGGGAATGGTTGAAACAATTACGGCAGCCATGGTGGAGGAGATAAGGGTCATACCAAAACTCTCGCCAATAAAGTATAGAAGCGGCTCAAAGAAGGCCAGCAGGAAAAACAGCTTCAGGTCGCCTTTTTTTACCCGTTCTAGCTTCCTCATAGCCAGTGAAAAAACGTAAAGGAATGCCGCTGAAATTACCAGACGGAAGAACACTAGCGTAATAGGCCTGTAGTAAACATAGGCATCTTTGTACCAGATAAAAGAAAGCGCCCAAAAAGCCATTGCAACTGTGACGGCAATGTAAACCAAGAACTTTTTATTAGACATTCCCATACCCTTATGTTATCTATTGTTTATCCATTACGCAATTTTCTCCACATTAACCCATTATGTCCGGCTAGCGTAGTCCGGTTTGTTTTTTTACTTGATGTACCTCATGGATATTCCCCTGCCATTATTTGAGGGTGAAAGTAACCAATGGTTTATCGGGTTGCAAATGTAGCAGATTTGGCTCACCTAAAGCTATCGGATTAATGCGATTTTGGCATTAAACTAGGGAATAGGTAAAAACATTGCTGCGCTCGCTTTAGCGGTAGCTATTTTATGGGTATGTTTACCAGCTATAACCTAAAACCCATCACCAGGATATCATCCACTTGCTTTTGTGTGCCCTGGAATTCTATTAATTGTTTCTGTAGCTCTTCGTTTTGCCTTGATAGGCTGAGCGTCTGGAGACCAAGCAGATTTTTTTTGAAGTTGACCATCATCAACTTTTGGTTCAATGCTCCGCCAAACTGGTCTGTGTAACCATCGGACATAAGGTAGAATGTGTCGTTGGAGAGGAGGTCGAACCTGTGAGTTGTAAAGGGGCGTTCTCCTGCCAGATGGTAACCTACGGGCATTTTGTCACCCTTAATCTCATAAATTGACCATCCGTTGGCTGTTTCGGGTTGAACACCAGCGCTAACCTCAGGCAATTCGGAGTTTCTGGAAACAAGTAACGGCATGTAGGCTCCGGCGTATTCTGCTTTCCTTCCCTTGGCATCAACAACCAGCAGCCCCATATCCATTCCGTCATGGGAATCCTGCACCTGTCCCGACTGGTTCAGAGCGGCGATTACCATCTGCCTAAGTTTATCAAGCAAATCGCCAGCAGTGTTAACTTGTTGGTAGGCTATAATCTCCTTTAGCAGGGTAATGCCCAAAATGCTCATAAAGGCCCCTGGCACCCCATGACCGGTGCAGTCGGCTACAGCAATTGCTATACGTCCGTCGTTCAAACGGGTAACCCAGAAAAAGTCACCGCTGACAATGTTTTTGGGTTGGAAGTAAATGAAGTAGTCGGTCAGCAAGGTTGCCAGGGTATCGGTACGGGGCATAACTGCCGACTGTATCCGGCTGGCATACCTGATGCTGTCGGTAATTTGCTTTTGCTGGCCGGCTATTTGGTCTCGTTGGCGTTCAGCCAGGTCGCGCTGGCTTTCAATTTCCTCCTTTTGAGCCTCAATTTCCTCTTTTTGCCTGAGTATTTCCTGGTTCTGGGCCACGAGTAGGGCGTTAATTTTTTTCTTGTTACGGTAGAAGTAGAAGATTACCCCGGCCAGCGCAACGGCAAGGAGCAGGGCGATGGAGATGAAGAGCGTCAACATACGCTGACGTTCGAGTTTGGCTTGCTGAATGGCCTCACGCTGGCGGGATATAAGCTCCTGCTCCCGCTCCCGCTTGTCAAAATCGTACTGCATCTCCATGCGGGCAATCTGGCTGGCGTTAATGCTATCCTTCACTGCTGAGTAGCGGGTGAAGTAGTCTAGCGACCTTCTGTAGTCGCCCCTCAACCGGTAGGCCTGGGATAGGCTAAGGAATATGTCACGCTGGTCGGTGAGCACTCTTTGCCTTTGGGCAATCCGCATGGCTTGTTCCAATGATTCCAGACCTGCTGCCACATTGCCACTTTTCAGGTTCACCTCTCCAAGGTAGCGGCTTAGCTTGGCCAGGTCAATGCTGTCGTTAACCTGTCTCTTTAGCTCCAGCGAGGTCAACAGGTTGCTTTTTGCTGAGGTGTAATCGCCCAGCTCAAAGTTGATAATTCCCAGTAAAAGGTGGTTTGCAGCCTGCCCGTAGATGTTTTGATTTTGCTGATTTGTCGCCAGTACATCGGTAGCCATCTCCTTAGCTTTTGGGTACATGCCCAAGTGGTAGTAAATATTGGCCAGCTCTGTTTTGGCCAGAGTAACTCCGTTTATGTTGCTTAGCTGGCGGTAGTGGGTTAGGGAGCTTTCGGCGTACTGCAGGGCTTTTTCGTAAAGATCGATTCGGGAAAAAAGCCTCGATATGCTCAGCGACGCCCATGCTATTCCCTCGTAGTCCTTTGCCTGCTCGTAAGTTTCCAGCGCCTTCAGCATGTTCTCAATGGCCTCCTTGTAGCTACCCGTGATGCTGTAAACTGTTCCAATGTTCACCAGCGTTCGGGCCAGCTGGCTCTTATTGTCGATACTCCTGTTAATATTCAGAGCCTCCGTGTATGCTTGCAGGGCGCTGCCGTAATCGCTTTTAAGCTGGTAAACATTACCAATCCTGTTCAAGTTCATGGCAACCCAGAACTTTCGCCCTTCTTCTGTGGCTAGCTGCAGGGATTTCTTAAGATGCGAAAGAGCCAGTTCAAAATCGTTTCGACTGTAGTAGCAATTTCCAAGAGTGTGTTCTACCCTTACCATGAGTTCCTTGTTATCGCTGCCATCGATGATGTTAAGTGCCTGGATAGCCAATCCTATGGCCGAATCTGGATTGGTGGTTCGTAAGACTTCGGCACGCTGAAGCATTTCTCCTATTCTGACCGTATCGGATTGAGCTTGGGAGTAGCTCAAGGAAAATGTGAGGAGAATAAGCACCAGCAAAATATTTCGATGGAATTCTGTGGAGTTCATAGGGCATTTTTTATTTGATAAATATACCACTTTGACGGTTTTCATCAACATGTACAGCGTATTTTATAAGCAACTTTTAGCCCCGGCTACAAGCTTATTACGGTAACCATTTTGTTGTTACGGGGTGTTTTTCTAATTTTGCGCCCTCTATATGGAGGTTAATTTTTTAAATGTCCAACCATTAAATGGTTGTAATACAAAATATTATGAATGTAGTTAAGGAAAATACCAACGAACAAACCATTTCCATTCGGGCAAGGGTTGAGCAGGCCGACTATGTCGAAAAGGTTGAAAAGAAACTTAAGGACTACCGTAAAAACTCAAACATTAAAGGTTTTAGGCCAGGCATGGCACCAGCAGCCCTTATACATAGGATGTACTACAAGTACGTGCTGGTTGACGAGGTTACGCATATTGCCTTTGATGCCGTAATGGATTATATTGATAAGGAGAAAATAAAAATTCTTGGAGAGCCATTGCCCAGCGAGGGGCAGAATACCATAAACTGGGACACCGATAAGGAATTTGAGCTGGCATGGGAAATTGGAGTAGCCCCCGAGTTTGAGATTAAGCTTGGGAAAAAGGATAAAATTCCATTCTACAATATTGCCCCTGACGACAAGATACGCAAGCAATACATTGACAGCTACCTGATGCGGTTTGGACATTTTGCCGAAGCCGATGAGACCAACGAAAGGGGATTAATCGAGGCTACTTTAACCGAGCTTAATAGTGATGAAACTCCTCGCGAAGGAGGTTTGTTTGTTGAAAGAGCCACGATCTCGGTTGAGCTGGTTGCCGATCCTGATGAACGTGCTAAGCTGGTAGGAGTTAAAGTGGGTGATGTACTCACCATTGATGTTCAAAAAGCTTTCCCCAATGAGGCCGACAGGGCTTCATTACTTTCTACTCAAAAGGAGAATTTGCCCAACATTCAGCCAGTTTTCCAGCTCACCGTAAACAAAACTTCCAACTACCAACCGGCGGAGCTTAACCAGGAGCTGTTCGACAGGGTTTTTGGCGAGGGGGTGGTTACCACCGAGGAGGAATTCTACCAGAAAATTGACGAGGAAATTGAATCGGGACTCAAGAATGAAGGCGAAAATCGCTTTGCCGTTGAGCTTCGGAATATTCTTCTCAATAAAATCGACATGCAGCTCCCAAAGGATTTTTTAATCAGGTGGCTCACCACCATCAACGAGGGTAAGTTTACCCGGGAGCAGGTAGAAAACGAGTACCCGCTTTTTGAAGGGGATTTAAAGTGGCAGCTAATCCGCAACAAGATTGCCAGCGAGCAAAACTTCACCGTTACCAACGAAGAGATGGAAAGTTTTGCCATGGAATACGCCCAGCAGCAATTTATGGCCTACGGTATGAGCTACCTTCCGAAAGAGTACATTGAGCGCTATGCCAAGGATATATTGAAGAACCAGGATGAAATACGTAAAATGCAGGAGGGCATTATCAGCCGCAAGGTCATTGCATGGTTTAAGGAAAACCTACCGCTTGATGTAAAGGAGATTACGCATGAGGAATTTGATAAGCTGGAGCCGGTTTCAGGAAAATAGGTGGCTGGCGTAACAGCAGGTTAAATAGTTTTGCCTCATCTCAGCTAATTTTTGTTGAAAGTTCTACCGCATTTAACAATTAGGTGCTAAATTGCGTTACTAAACCAAATTTAAAAAGTAGGCATCATGAATGAATTCGAAAAATACGCAACTAAGCATCGGGGTATCAGCAGCCTATCGCTTCAGCGCTTTGGAACGATAACCAACAGCTACATTTCACCCACAATTATTGAGGAGCGTCAGCTGAACGTTGCAACCATGGATGTTTTCTCCAGGCTTATGATGGATAGAATCATATTCCTTGGAGTGCCTATAGATGATGATGTGGCCAACATTATCCAGGCGCAGCTGCTATTCCTGGAGTCAACCGATCCTTCGAAGGATATTCAGATATACATTAACTCGCCCGGCGGTAGCGTTTATGCCGGACTAGGGATATACGATACAATGCAGTATATCACCTCCGATGTGGCTACAATATGCACGGGTATGGCTGCATCAATGGCTGCGGTGTTACTCACAGCTGGCGAAAAGGGCAAGCGCACAGCATTACCCCATTCCCGCGTCATGATTCACCAGCCAATGGGTGGGACTGAGGGGCCAGCTACCGACATCGAGATTACCACCCGTGAAATTCTTAAGCTTCGCGACGAGCTCTATGAAATTATTGCCACCCATTCGGGAAACCCCATTGACCGGATACGGAAGGATTCCGACCGCGACTACTGGATGACTGCCAGGGAAGCCATGGAGTATGGGATGATTGATGAGGTCCTTACCCGATCAAAAAACTTAAAGGAGACTAAATGATTCCTTTACTGCAAAAAAGCGCCTTAAAGGCGCTTTTTTACTTCTTGCAGCTGAATAGCCACAAAAGCAGCTCGGGCTCTCGGAATGCCTGATCCCAGCTATTGTGGCCAGCATCGGGATATACGGTTAACCTTGCGTCGCCACCCAACTTTCGTATGGAGCTAACCATATCAATGGAGTACTGCGGTGGAACTACATCATCCTTTGCACCATGAAAAACCCAGAATTTGACCTTATGCGCATAGCGTTTTGCCGATTCCGGATTGCTTCCCCCGCAAATGGGGAAGGCAGCAGCAAATACTTTTGGCATCCTTGCCACCAGCTCAAAGGTTCCCATACCCCCCATGGAAAGGCCTCCAACGTATATCCGCCTGCTATCAACGTAGCTTTCCCGTTTGAGGCCATTCACTAGCCGGATAAGTAAATCCATAGCTGCTGTGGGTTTGCTTTCGGGTAAAAACTCAATAGAACGGTATCCTTGCTGGTTGGGGTTCTCCTTGATGTTTGCCCAAAAATCATCCTCGGGACACTGTGGAAAAACAACAATTGCCGGGAAACGCGATCGAACCGAATCGTTGGCAAGCAGTGACGCTCCATGAACCAGCTGCTTCTGGTTATCGTTGCCCCGCTCACCCGAGCCATGCAGAAAGATCACCAGTGGGTACTTCTGCTCTGGGTTGAAATTTTTAGGGTACATTATCCGGTAGGGTAAGGTTTTCCCCTTGTGAGTAAAAACCTTAGCTTCGTACAGCGATTCAAAGCCTTGCCCGACGACCTTGTTTATTGAAGGCATAATTCCAACCATGCCTATCAGGCATAGCCGGGGTAGTTTTTTCCAAAACTTTTTTACTGATTGGTTTAACATGGTATAAGTTGTTAGCTATTAGTATTTTATGCATGTCAGGTTTTATGGCTACTCAAGTGGTTGATTACAGAGTTCCCTCATCTGCAAATGAGTAGCATTTGCTATCGGTAATGATAAGGTGATCGAGTAGCGCAATATCGAAAAAATCTACAGCCTGCTTGAGCTTTTCCGTAATGGCAATATCCTTTTCGCTAGGTTTGGGGTTTCCCGACGGGTGGTTATGAACCACAATAATAGCAGAGGCCAACTTTTCAACGGCTGCCCTTATGATTAGTTTTACATCGGTAACCGTGCCGGTTACCCCACCCTGGCTAACCCTAACCCTATCCAGCACCTTGTTTGCCCGGCTCAGGAGCAGCACCCAGAACTCCTCGTGGGGCAGGTCGGCCAGTAAGGGCTGAAAAATTTCCATCACATTCCGGCTAGATGTAATCTGCTCGCGGTTTATGGCCTCCACAGACTTTCGCCTACGGCCCAACTCCAACGCTGCCAGAAGGGTTATGGCTTTGGCTTCGCCTACTCCTTTAACCTGTGTAAGCTGATGGATGGTAAACTTACCCAGCTCGTTGAGGTTATTCTGGGCCATATTTAATATCCGTTGGGCAAGCTCAACTGCTGTTTCTTCAGGGTTTCCGGAACGCAGCAGGATGGCAATCAGCTCCGTATCACTTAGGCTTCCAATTCCCTGGTGAAGCATTTTCTCCCGGGGCCGGTCCTCCACAGCCCAATCCTTTATGGTTAGCCTTTTATACTCCTGCTCCATTGGTTTGCCTTTTTCAACTGGGTATGAATGGCAAGAAACAGCTGCTGTATCAAGAATTAGTTTTAGACATCAAACCTCCAAAAAAGGCTAATTTAGCTCCTTTATTGCATAGTTCATACAGGTGAATGCAACTTTTTAACAGGGAAAAAGGGTTGCATGCCATGCTACATGCAATGGTGTGGCCTGATGTTGGGGATGTGTAAAATTTAAAACAAGCGTAGAAAGTAGATGCTATGGGTTGTGCACATAGGTTCACTTTGGCAATGCTTCCAGGTCTATTCAATCGTAAACCAGTAAGTTGCAACCCCTTATGGGTGCATCATCCATACGACCAAGCACCTCGAAACAACCATCGGAATGGAGCTTTCCCATATCCTGGGTTTGAATGAACGAGCAGGAATAAAGGTTGGCCAGGTCAATAATTTTGATAATTCCTGTTCTCCCATCCCCTACAAGGCAAAAGGGGTCATCGGTGCTACCTATAACCACCCGCATCCAGGGTGGACACCGAAACATCCCTTTACCGGTAGAATATGCCTGTGAAAGCAATTCCGTCATGCCGTACTCGGAGTGAATGACGTTTACCCCAAATGCGCTGCAAAGCGTTGAGTGCAGCTCCTCCCTGACAACCTCCTTACGACGCCCCTTCATACCTCCGGTTTCCATGATGATGGTATTCTGAAGGTTGAAGGTAAACCTTTCGGCCAGGTCGAGCAGAGCAAACGAGACCCCGATAAGGATTGTCTTTTGACCGGAGCGGTCAAGGGCGCTGAGTTTTTCCGTTAGGGCATAGAGCTGGTTGAGGTAGAAACCGCTGTCAGGATTGCCGGTTTGCCTGATAAGCTCATCAACCATGAACACCAGCGATGAGCCCGAACGTTCAAGGTATGAGGGCAGAAGTGCAAGAATGCAGTAGTCCGAGGGAGAACCGTAAAATATTGAAAACGTGCGGGTGAAGCTTTCACGGTAGAGCGATAAATCGGCTACCCGATGGCGGCTAACCTCGTTACCCGTAGTTCCACTGCTGGTGAAGGTTGCCTCCGGTTGGCATGCTTCGGCTATAACATCCTGCGTTTTGAAGAGTTGAATGGGGAGAAACGGAATTTCGTCAGTGGAAGCAACTGCATCGGGGTTTACGCCAAGCTGTTGAATGTAGTCGTGGTAAACCCTTACATGCTGGGACTGAAACCTGAAAACCTCCAGGGCTATTTTTTCAAAATCACCATCCGGTTTAAGGCTGAATATGCTGGAGCTGGGAATCATTTGATTTTGCCTTTACCTGCTTTTACGGGTTATGAGTAGCTGAAAATACAAAGTCAGGGCTTTTTTTAAAACCCTGACGGTATGCTTAAATGGCGTGATTAGAGGGTTGTTATCCTCTAATTGCCTTAATTCCGGGCAGTTCTTTTCCTTCCATGTACTCCAGCATGGCGCCCCCACCGGTGGAGACGAAGGAAATTTTATCGGCCAGGTGGTTCTTGTTGACAGCAGCTACGGAGTCGCCCCCGCCAACCAGGCTAAACGCTCCCCTTTGGGTTGCTTCGGCAATGGCCTTGGCTATTTCTGATGTTCCGGCAGCAAATTTGTCCATTTCAAAAACGCCCATGGGGCCGTTCCAGAGGATGGTTTTTGATTCGAGGATAACCTCACGGAACTTAGCTATGGTTTTGGGGCCAATATCCAGACCCATCCAGCCGTCGGGAGTGCTGTCGATAGGGGTAATCTGGGTGTTGGCGTTTGCATCAAATGCATCGGCATTCACTGCGTCAACAGGCAGGTAAACCTTTACTCCTTTGGCCTTTGCTTTTTCGAGCAGTTGGTTAGCCAGCTCGAGCTTATCGGTTTCGCAGATAGACTTACCAACTTTTCCTCCCTGGGCGCAGATGAAGGTGTAAGTCATACCGCCACCAATTATCAGGTTATCAACCCTATCGAGCAGGTTTTCGATTATCAGGATTTTGTCGGACACCTTGGCGCCTCCCATGATGGCTGTAAAGGGCTTGGTGGGCGACTTCAGCACCTTGTCCATTGCCTTGAGTTCGCTTTCAATAAGGTAGCCAAACATGCTGTTGCCGGGAAAGTGGGCTGCAATAAGCGCCGTTGAAGCGTGTGCCCGGTGGGCAGTTCCAAAAGCATCGTTAACGTAGCAGTCGGCATAGCTGGCCAGCTGCTTAACAAAATTCTTCTGGCTCTCCTTAACCCTTGCCTTGGCTTCTTTCTTTTCCTCCTCGCTGGCGGTTTCGGGAAGGCTGTAAGGTTTACCTTCTTCTTCCTCGTAGAATCTAAGATTTTCGAGCAGCAACACCTCGCCGGGTTTTAGGCCAGCTGCCATTTTTTTGGTTTCCTCGCCCATGCAGTCGGCGGCAAATTTTATCTTCTGCCCCAGATTTTTTTCAATAGCCGGTACCACGTGGCGCAACGAGTACTTATCCTGTGGTGTGCCGTCGGGCCGGCCAAGGTGCGACATGAGGATGACAGCTCCTCCATCACCCAAAATTTTTTTTATTGTTGGAACGGCACCCCTTATCCGGGTGTCATCGGTTACCTCAAGGGTTTTCTTGTCGAGGGGGACGTTAAAGTCAACCCTTACAATGGCTTTTTTCCCTTTAAAGCTATAGCTGTCAATGGTTATCATGGCTTAACGGGTATTTGATTTCAAAGCAAAGTTAGCATAGCGTTGCAAAAAATAGGCTATTTCAAGCGAATATATTTACGCAATCGTTTGAAAAATATCATTTTAAGGTATGTTTTAATAGGAAAGGCTACTTCTTACAGCAGTAGTGAGATTTCCTGAATTTCTAAGTAAATTTTCAGGAGCATGAGGTCGTAAAAATAAATAATCAACTCAGCAGCTCGTCGTCTCCGGGGTATGCTGGGGCTGAATCGCAAACGTGAAATGATTTGAAGTCAAGCCCGGGTAGTCTGGCGTAAATAATTTAGAAAATTTTCAGCTGCATGTGGGGTAAAGCTGCCAATGGGGATTTGTTTTATCTGCATTAAATGTTAAAGTCTTCCTGGTTAATATGCTACTTTCCTCTGTGTTTTGCTTCATCAAGCTAATGATGTGTCAAAGCAGCTTTTCAAAAATTATACTTCCAATCTTTTCGGAAGGTGGGGATAGTGTCCCCTTTCTTTCAAATCCCCTTTTCTCCAAAAGTGCTGCCAGATTGCTGTCGTATAGTGGCGAGTAGCCTTCCATTGCAGTAAAGTTACCCTTTTGGGCTAAATCAATACCAAATGAGATCAACATGGAGGCCAACCCCTTACGCTGGAAAGCCGGGAAAACGGCCAAACGACTAATTGTCATCACTTTTTGGTTGGTGGCATGCGGTTTTAAGGTTACGGTTGCAATGGAAACATGGTTGTTTACCAGGACATACACGTAGCCCTGTTCAATATCACTTGATATTTCCTCCATGTCGGCATGGCTGTTGCTCCAGAAGTTAACCCCTTTTTCAACCAGCTGGTTGGAGCATTCCCGAATGATGTAGAGCACCTCAATCAGCTGCTGTTTTTGTGCTTGTCTAATTTCCATGGCTAAAAGCGTTAGAACCAAAAACCTCCTTGCCGGAGACAAAGGTTTTCAGGATGGTTGCCCTTGGAATTGCCGGCAGCTCATCGTTCATCAGGTCGGTGTTGAGAATAACAAAGTCGGCAGCTTTTCCTGGCTCAAGGCTACCCCTAGCATCTTCGCAGAAAGCGGCTTTTGCAGCCCATATAGTCATGGCGCAGAGGGCCTGTTTTCGGGTAAGGGCGTTCTCGGGTTGAAATCCTCCGTCGGGTTTGCCTTCCAGGTTTTTACGGGCAACGCCAGCGTAGAAACCGTAAAGCGGGTTGATACTTTCAATTGGGAAATCGCTTCCGTTGGCAATCCAGCCGTTTTGAAGCAGTAGCTCCTGATAGGCATAGGCATTCTTAATTCTGCTGCCCAGCCTTTCATCTGCCCAGTCCATATCCGAGGTGGCATGGGTGGTTTGAACCGAGGGGATTACGGCAAGTGAACCAAAACGTGGCAAATCGTTCCTGTCAACAACCTGTGCATGTTCAATCCGCCACCTCAGGATATTTCCTGCAGGCAAGTATTTTGAGTAGATGTCAAGCATGAGCTTAACAGCAGCATCGCCAATGCAGTGGGTGCACACCTGGTATCCGGCTTTAAATGCCATGCCGCAGAGCGAATCGAGTTTTTCCGTTGGTTCAACCTGAAGGCCACGGTTACCACGATCGTCAGAGTATGGTTCAAGAAGCAGGGCGCCTCTTGAGCCCAACGCCCCGTCGGCGTATAGCTTTATTGACCGGACGGTAAGCTTGTTGGTCCGATACACCCCTTTTGAAATAAACCTTTCGTAGTTTGCCGGGGTTGGATTGAGCATGGCATTCACCCAGATTTCCATTTTGCCGGATTGCTGCAGCGAGTCAATAAGCAGCACCTCATCAACATCGAGCCCTGCATCCTGAACTCCGGTCAGCCCAACGGCAAAGCATTTTTTCTGAGCATTCTGCAACGCAGCGGCTTTTTCATCTATAGTTGGCTTGGGAATTATCCTACGCACCAGCTCCATAGCATTGTCGAGCAGCAACCCCGTAGGTTTTCCTTTTTGCAGAACCACTTCACCGCCTTCAACTCGTGTGCTGGCAGTAACGCCGGCAATTTTCAAAGCAGCATTATTTGCAATGGCCGCATGGCCGTCAATCCGAACAATGTAAACAGGTTTATCGGGGAATGCCCGGTTAAGCAGCTCGTTGGTGGGGAACTCCCTAACCTTCCACTCGTTCTGGTTCCAACCCCTACCCTCAACCCAGCTTGTTGGAAATCTCTTTTGGTGCTCTACAAGTCTGGCCACCACTTCATCCCACGAACTTGCCTCCGAAAGCATGGCCTTGTTCAGGCTTAACCCGTAACCCAGAAAATGGCAGTGCGAGTCAATAAAGCCAGGGTAAACATACATTCCTCCGGCATCAACTACTTTTTTGGCAGTGTACTTCGACATGATGTAAACGGAATCGCCAAGCTCCTTTACTATTCCATTAACCACCGCCATGCTGCTATGGGTGCTGAAAGTTGAATCAACGGTGTAAATTTTAGCGTTGGTAACAATTAAGTCGGCCTTTTCACGTTTGCTACATGCCATGAGGGTAACCGTTAGTAATAGGTAAACATACCAATTTTTTGCCATCTTTGTATGTATTGATTTTTAGGCCATTATTTAACCAGCCACAGCTATCAAATTTAGTCTTTGTTTTAATACCCTCAACAGCTTTTGTAAATTTGTTACATTGTAATCTCTGAATGTTGAAATAGACATTAGTAATGGCAAAGTTACCAACAGCCTGCCTTTTAGCAGTAGCATCTATTTTCGCCTTATGCCATTCGGCATGTGTGCGGGACGATTTTTCGGAAAGCTCAGCCTTGAAACTCAGCTTCTCGGCCGATACGGTTCTATTCGACACCGTATTTACCACTATAGGCTCTTCAACGCAGTATTTTAAGGTGTACAACCGGTCGGGGCACGACCTTCATATTTCGTCTATTCGCCTTGCCGGAGGCAGCACTTCGCCCTACCGGATTAACGTTGACGGTCGTTCGGGCGTAACCTTCAGCAATGTTTCGCTACGCTCCCGCGACAGCCTTTTCGTTTTTGTGGAGGTAACGGTTGACCCTACGTCCCTGAACTCGCCGTTGCTTGTTGCCGACTCCATCATGTTTTCTACCAATGGCAATATCCAGGATGTGAAGCTGGTGGCGTGGGGTCAGGATGTCCACCTACTCAGGTCAGAGATCATTAGCAACGATACGGTGCTGGCTACCGACAAGCCCTACCTGATCTATAGCTACCTTTTGGTGGATACCGCTACCACCCTCACCATTCCCGCCGGGGTACGGATGTACTTCCATAACCAGGCCATGCTGGTTGTGGCCGGAACACTAAAAGTTGAGGGCGAGCAAGGTAGTCCCGTTGTAATGGAGGGCGACAGGCTTGAGGATTTTTACCGCGATAAGGCCGGCCAGTGGGGAGGGATTTGGCTTACGGCCGGAAGCCGGTATAGCGCTATCAGCTGGGCAGAGATTAGAAATGCCATAACAGGCATTACGGTTGATACCTGTTTTACCAGCCATGCGCCAACTTTAACTCTTAGCCACACCAGAATTGAAAATTGCAGCTATGTGGGCCTGCTGGCACGTGGGGCAAAAGTAAAGGCCGATAACTGTCTGGTGTCGAACGCTGCGCAAGTTTGTGTGGCCCTTACCATGGGCGGAGAATACCGCTTCTACCACTGCACTGTTGCCAACTACTGGGGCGATTACATCTACCGCAAAGGGCCTGCGCTGCTGCTAAACAACTACTACCTTTACCGACTTGAGGAGAACGGCCCGCTTTACGTTGAACCGCGTGATTTGGTGGAGGCTTCATTTTTCAACAGCATTGTGTATGGGTCGATGAGCAGTGAATTTCAGGTTGACAACATAGTTAACGGTGCACCGGTTGCCGCACAAATGAACTACCATTTTGAAGATTGCATCCTGAAGGTTCCCCAAAACTTCGACCTCACCGATACCGAAAAATTTACCCGGGTATTTACGCTCGACCCCAAGTTCAAGGATTCAAATGCCCATGTTTTTCTGCTCGACACGCTTAGCCCCGCCATGGGAATTGCCAACCCTGCTGTTGCTACCGACTACCCTATTGACCTAAATGGGTTCAACCGGCTTACCGATGGTAAACCCGACCTTGGTGCATACGAAAGACAGGAGTAGTATGAGGAAGCTTCTGATAATTCTGCCCATTTTGCTTGCTTGTGCTGCCTCAACAAAGGTTAAAGCTCAGAATATCCCTGCCACGCGCCATCGCGTGATGTTCTACAACGTCGAAAACCTCTTCGATCCATTCGATGACTCGCTTACCCTCGACGAAGAGTTTACACCATTCGGCGATAGGCACTGGACATGGAAGAAGATGGAGCAGAAGCTAAACGGGATTTACAAGGTGATTTTGGCTGTTGGCGAGTACGATCCGCCTGTTTTGGTAGGTCTTTGCGAGGTGGAGAATGGCTTTGTGCTGCACCAGCTGGTAAGCCAAACGCCGCTTTCAAAATTCGAGTACCGGGTGGTGCATCGCGAGTCGCCCGACCGGCGGGGAATTGACGTAGCGCTGCTCTATCGTCCCGATAGGTTCACCCTTCAGGAGAAGGAGTTTGTAACGGTCAGGTTTCCGGATGAACCCTGGCGCACAACCCGGGAAATTCTTTACGTCCGTGGGCTTCTAGGAGGCGACACGCTACATGTTTTCGTTAACCACTGGCCATCGAAGTACGGCGGGGAGCTGGAGTCAGAGGGGGGTCGCTATGCTGCTGCCTATGCCCTTAAAAATAAGGTTGACTCCATAAAAATTTTCTACCCCGATGCCCGTATCCTCATCATGGGCGACATGAACGATGAGCCCGAATCGGATCCCGTGGCAAGGGGATTTGGCGCTTGCCTCACAGCCGAAACTGCCTGTCCTTACGATTTTGTTAACCTGTCGGCAATTCTGAAACAGCGTGGACAGTACAGCTACAAGTACCAGGGAGTGTGGGGCATAATAGACCAGCTAATTGCGTCACGCTCCATGCTGGATAGCCGGCATGTGCTGTACACCTTTACCGGCAATGCGGGAGTTTTCAGCGCACCCTTTTTGCTTGAGGACGACGAGCGGTATGCCGGCAAACGACCATTTCGAACTTTTATTGGGTTTAAGTACCACGGTGGCTACAGCGACCATTTACCGGTTTACCTCGATTTGTTCAGTAATAAGTAGCGCGTTTTTCATGTGGAGAGCCTCCGTTGTCCATAACGGCCGAGCGTTGATTTTGTTTGGGGGTTACCTCCAGCGTTGTCATCACCCGGAATAAAGTTAGTAAAAGTGGGGAACCTTGCAAACGGAATCAGCCCAA
>ERZ795031.1087-NODE-1087-length-29814-cov-5.093753_pt1 | contig 29814 bp, 23 predicted proteins | sample MGYA00375123_ERZ795031 | MGnify/ENA primary metagenome ERZ795031 (study PRJEB30166, sample SAMN05720159) | activated sludge metagenome | isolation source: anaerobic digester from wastewater treatment plant | place: USA | collected 2015-04-21 ...
TCCGAACTCGTAAATCTCCGTATTACCGACATCCATCCAGGTGAAGGATTTGTTAAAATTACAGGCAAGGGAAACAAGCAAAGACTTGTTCCAATCGGCAACAAGGCATTAAAGGAAATTGAGAATTATAAACATATAAGGAACAGGCTTCCGGTTATAATTGACCAGAACATCGTTTTCCTGAACCGGCGTGGAAAAAGACTAACTAGGGCAATGATTTTCACAATAATAAAGGACCTGACAGCCAAAGCAGGTATCAGGAAAACGATAAGCCCCCATACATTCCGCCACTCTTTTGCAACACATCTTATAGAAGGAGGAGCTGATTTAAGAGCTGTGCAGGAAATGCTTGGCCATGAATCAATACTTACAACTGAAATCTATACACATATCGACAGGAGCTTCCTCCGCGACACACTTCTGATGTTCCATCCAAGAGCCTGAAACAGTTTTTAGACCTCTTTCAGAAATTCATTTTTTCTATTAACTTTGCTTTTTATTAAAAAAAACAATAATTAATTATCAATAAACTATAACATTATGTCAAAAATTAAAAGAGTTTACAGTTTTGGCAACAAGACTGCAGAAGGTAAGGCTGATATGAGAAACCTTTTAGGAGGTAAAGGAGCAAACCTTGCAGAGATGTGCCTTTTGGGATTACCTGTACCTGCAGGATTCACTATCACAACAGATGCTTGTGTTGAATACTACAAAAACAATTGCACTCTTCATCCTGACCTTATGCCCGAAGTCTGGGCAGCTCTGAAGAAGACGGAAGAGATAATGAACATGAAATACGGGGACCCTGAAAATGCATTGCTTGTGTCATGCCGTTCAGGAGCAAGAAGATCAATGCCAGGCATGATGGATACTGTCCTGAATATAGGTCTTTGTTCCGCTACAATACCCGGACTTCTTAAAAAAACAAATAATCCGAGGTTTGTATGGGATTCATACCGCAGGCTTATAATGATGTATGCCGATGTAGTCATGGAAAAAGCCGAAGGCATTGAGCCGTCAGACGGAATAGGTATAAGAAAGCAGCTTGATGAGAGACTTGATCAGTTCAAGAAGGAGAAGGGCTATAAATCAGACACTGATATAACGGCAGAAGAACTGAAATATCTTTCAGAAGAATTCAAGGCCATTATAAAGAAAGTTCTTGGCAAACCATTTCCCGATGATGCAAGAGAACAGCTGGAAGGTAGTATACAGGCAGTATTCAAAAGCTGGAACGGGAAAAAAGCTGTTTCATACCGTCGCATTGAAGGAATTCCTGATGACTGGGGTACAGCTGTAAATGTTCAGGCAATGGTATACGGAAATATGGGTGACACATCTGCAACAGGTGTTGCTTTCACACGTAATCCTGCAACCGGAGAGAACCTTTTCTACGGTGAATGGCTTGTGAATGCACAGGGAGAAGATGTTGTTGCCGGTATCAGAACACCTAGCCCTCTTAATAATGAAACCAAGAATGAACAGAACAGGCATCTTGCCAGCATGGAAGATGCTATGCCAAAGACTTATAAGGAACTTGTCGCCATACGTGATATTCTTGAAAAATCATTTCACGATATGCTTGACATTGAATTCACCATCCAGGATAATGTGCTCTATATGCTGCAATGTCGTGCCGGTAAAAGAACAGGTACTGCTGCCCTTAACATGGCAATGGATATGCTTCATGAAAATCTGATAGATGAGAAAACTGCAGTTTTGAGAGTTGATCCAGTACAGCTTGACGAGCTTCTTCACCCGATATGTAACCCGGATGCTGAGAAGAAAGTAGAACCTATTGTTAAAGGATTACCCGCAGGACCGGGAGCAGCTGTTGGAAAAGCAGTTTTCACTGCTGAAGATGCAGTTGCATGGTTCAGAAGAGGTGAAGAAGTAATACTTATCCGTGAAGAGACCAATCCTGAGGATGTTGAAGGAATGCGAGCTGCACAGGGTATCCTGACAGCCCGTGGCGGAATGACATCACATGCAGCTCTGGTTGCCCGCGGATGGGGTAAATGCTGCGTCGTCGGAGCCGGCGCTATGATTGTTGATCCTGCTTCAAAGACTGCCAAAATAAGTGGCACAAACATAGTAATAAAAGAAGGCGATATGCTTACCCTTAACGGAACAAAAGGGAATGTGTATACCGGAGCAATAGATCTGATGGATGCTTCTGAAAATCCAAGATTTAAAGAATTCATGACACTTGTTGACAAATACAGAAAAATGGGTGTTCGCACAAATGCAGATACCCCTGATGATGCAAAAGTTGCCCGCGATTTCGGTGCAGAAGGCATTGGCCTGTTCCGGACAGAACACATGTTTTACAGTAAGGAAGCCGGGCAGCCATTATTCCTGTTAAGGAAAATGATATTGAGCGCAACTGAGGCCGAACGCCGTGAGGCCCTTGATGAACTCTTCGGCTATGTAAAGAAAGACATGAAGGCTACCCTTGAAGCAATGGACGGTCTGCCGGTTACTTTCAGACTGCTCGATCCTCCGCTTCATGAATTCGTGCCACAGAGTGAAGACAAGCAGGAAGAACTGGCAAAAGCGCTGGGTATTCCCCTGGAAGATGTCAAGAAAAGAGGTGAAGCCCTCCATGAATCAAACCCGATGATGGGACACAGAGGTGTACGACTTGGAATAACCTACCCTGAGATCACAGAAATGCAGGTAAGAGCTATGTTCGAAGCAACTATGGAACTTATCAAAGAAGGTAAGAAACCTTATCCTGAACTGATGGTGCCTGTAACCTGCGATGTATCAGAACTGGATGTTACAAAGAAAATTGTTGATGCAGTCCATGGGGAAGTATGTAAAAAGTTTGGAGTTGACAGGATTGATTACAAGTACGGTACAATGATAGAGATTCCACGCGCCACACTTCTGGCTGACCGCATGGCAAAGAACGCCGAATTCTTCTCTTTCGGTACCAACGACCTCACCCAAATGACATTCGGATTCAGCCGTGATGATATAGGAGGCTTCCTGAATGATTACCTCGACAAGAAAATGTTGTCGTCGGATCCTTTCCAGACTATCGATATTGACGGCGTTGGCCAGCTTATATCAATGGCTGTTCAGAAAGGTCGCGCAACAAAACCTGATCTGAAAGTAGGTATCTGCGGCGAACAAGGTGGCGACCCTGCATCAGTTGAGTTCTGTTTCAAATTAGGACTTACATACGTCAGTTGTTCTCCGTTCAGAGTTCCTATAGCCAGACTGGCTGCAGCTCAGGCTTCTATTAAATTCGGAAAATAACTGGTTCTAATAATGTTATCAGGAAAGGCGTCTGACAGACGCCTTTCTTTTTTAATATATCCTGCCGGTTCTGATAATATTTTTTAAGCAATTGACTTAAAAAACGAGTGATTTCAAATAAATTCTTTAAAAATTTTAATAATTTTATATATAATGTTCTATTTTTGTTAATAAATTTCCGGTCGAATATTTTTGTGTGCACATATTTGACAAAATGAAGGAAGTTGAATATAATATTTAATTAGAAACCAATATTTTATGACAAAGAATGAAAAACTGCTGGAATGGGTGAAAGAATGGGAAGAGCTTTGCCAGCCTGAAGCGATCCACTGGTGTGACGGATCTGAAGAAGAAAACCAATTGCTGCTTGATGCAGTAGTAAAGAACGGAAGCGCTATCAGACTTAACGAGAATAAACGCCCTGGTTCTTACTATTTCCAGAGTGATCCGAGTGATGTAGCCCGTGTGGAGGATCGTACATATATATGTAGTATAAATAAGGAAGATGCAGGGCCAACAAACAACTGGAAAGAGCCAAATGAGATGAAGGAGACCCTCAGGTCGCTTTACAAAGGTTGCATGAAGGGGCGCACGATGTACATAATACCATTCAGCATGGGGCCGCTGGGTTCAAAAATCTCTCATATTGGTGTTGAAATAACAGATTCAATTTACGTTGTTATTAATATGAGGGCTGTGACTCGCATGGGTAAAGCTGTACTTGATGTTCTTGGTAATGACGATTTTGTCCCTTGTGTTCATTCAGTCGGAGCACCTCTTCAACCGGGAGAGAAGGACAGGAAATGGCCATGCGCCCCGATGGAAAAGAAGTATATTGCTCATTTTCCTGAAACAAACGAGATATGGTCATTTGGTAGCGGTTACGGAGGTAATGCACTTCTCGGAAAAAAATGTTTTGCCCTTAGAATAGCTTCATACATGGCAAAAAATGAAGGCTGGCTTGCAGAACACATGCTTATAATGGGGATTACAAACCCCAAAGGCGTTAAAAAATATTTTGCGGCAGCTTTCCCCAGTGCCTGCGGAAAAACAAACCTGGCAATGCTTATCCCAACAATACCGGGATGGAAAGTCGAATGTGTTGGCGATGATATAGCCTGGATGAAATTCGGGAAAGACGGCCGTTTATATGCTATCAATCCTGAAGCAGGCTTTTTTGGAGTTGCGCCACATACCTCTATGAAGACCAATCCGAATGCAATGCTTTCATGCAGCGAGAACACTATCTTTACCAATACAGGCCTCACCCCTGATGGCGACGTCTACTGGGAAGGAATCGGTTATGATGTCCCGGCAGGAACAATTACCTGGACTAATGAAGTCTATGATCCTGCCTCAGGCAAACCGGTAGCTCATCCAAATGCAAGATTCACTGCCCCTGCAAAACAATGCCCCGTTATTGACAGTGACTGGGAAAATCCTGACGGAGTGCCAATTTCAGCTATTCTTTTCGGAGGACGCCGTCCCGACACACTACCCCTTGTATATGAATCATTTGACTGGAATCACGGAGTATTCATAGGATCAACTGCCGGTTCTGAAGTAACAGCTGCAGCGATAGGCCTGAAAGCCGGCATTCGCCGAGATCCTTTTGCAATGCTTCCATTCTGCGGATATCATATGGGTGACTATTTCAGGCACTGGATAAGCATAGGCGAAAATGCTCCCGACAAATCAAAGCTGCCCAGATTATTCAATGTAAACTGGTTCCGTAAAAACGCGGAAGGCAAGTATATATGGCCTGGTTATGGTGATAATGTAAGAGTCCTTAAATGGATATTCGAACGCCTTGATGGTGCCCCTATAGCTGATAAAACACCGATAGGCTTTGTGCCTAAAGAAGGTACAATCGATCTTCAGGGTCTTGATAATGTAGATATTAAAGACATTATCAAAATTGATAAAAATAAATGGATGGCTGAACTGGAATTGATTAAAACGCATTACAATGTTTTTGGCGACAGACTTCCTTCTGAATTGAGAAGACAGTTTGCGGAACTTGAAAAGCGGCTTAACAATGCCTGACATGAATGTTATTCCTCTTTTAATTTCGATTATAATTGCATATTTCCTGGGATCGATACCGTCAGCTGTATGGGCAGGAAAATTATTTCACGGTATTGATGTCAGAGAGCATGGCAGCGGCAATGCCGGCGCAACGAATGTAATAAGGGTGCTTGGCTGGAAAACCGGTGTTCCTGTGCTTCTTTTTGACCTGGCTAAAGGATGGGCAGCTGCAATGATGCCTGTCTTTTTAAATCTTGCCGACCGCGGCAGTGTAACTCTGATAAATCTTCAGATCCTTGCAGGCCTTGTAGCAATTGTCGGACATATTTTCCCTGTATTTGCCGGCTTCAAAGGCGGGAAAGGGGTCGCTTCAATGTTCGGTGTGCTGCTTGCAATTCATCCCTTATTAACCCTGGCATGCCTTGTGATCTTCCTTATTGTGTTCATATTGACGGGAATTGTATCAATATCCTCAATGAGTGCAGGTATCGCTTTTCCGATCTTATTGTTTACAGTTTTCGGAACTGATTCTGTTATATTCAGGATTTTTTCAATATTAGTTGCAATAGCCCTGCTCGTCACCCACCGGAAGAATATTGGCAGATTGTTGAAAGGAGAAGAAGCAAAACTTTTCAAAAAGAAAACCGGGGAATCGGATAATAAACAAGAAAAAAACTGATCCGCCCCGGTACGGAATATGATATAAGAAATTGCAGGAAACTTAGCTTCTAATACTGTTCAAGCAATTCTATTCTTTTTCTGATAGGAGGATGTGTTGCAAACAGGGCATTGAAAGAAAATGATGAATTCTTGAGTTCTGCCTGTGGGTTCTCAATAAACATTTGTGCTACATCATTCCTTTTTACAGCCTCTATTGTCGGATCATTTGAGATCTTTCTCAAGGCAGAGGCAAGTGCAAGAGGATCTCTTGTAAGTTCGGCTGCTCCTGCATCAGCAAGATATTCCCTTTTCCTTGAAAGTGCAAACCTGAAAAGCATTGCTATAAGGTAACCAACAAGTGCCAGTACAAGAGCGATAATAATAACTATTCCTCCCCCTCCTGCTTTCTTTCCCTTTGATGAGATAGCTCCAAACCTTATGGTTCTGAATAAGGTTTCAGAAATGAAGGCAAAAATACCTACAAACACAATTGAAATTATCAGGAGCCTGACATCACGGTTTCTTATATGCGTGAGTTCATGTGCTATGACTGCTTCAAGTTCCCTGTCATCAAGTTTGTTTATTATGCCCCGTGATAAAGACACAGTATAGGTCTTTGGTCCCAGCCCACTCGCGAATGCATTCAGGGAATCATCTTCAATAATGTTAACTTTTGGCATTGCCATTCCAACTGATATGCAAAGATTTTCGACAAGATTATAGACTCTCTTATTTTCCTTTCTTTCAAGCGGTTTGGAGGATGTGGCAGCATTTATCATTGCGCTGTGCGAGATCCATGCTATTGTAAACCAAATTATTACTCCGAGAGCTATCCATGGAATAGTGCGAAGGAACCTGCTATTTACAATACCAAGCAGGCCGGACTGTTCATGTTCAGCATAGAGATATTCAGACTGACCCATGGAAATCAGGAGAAAGAAAATCCATACCAATCCGAACAGGACGACAGGAAAAAGCATCAGGATCAGGACAGAATTAGCGTTATTCTTCCTGATCTGGCTTTGCAGGCCAAAATATTTCATTGTTTCAGAACTGGATCTTTGGGGCTTCCTCAATTACGGTCCTTTGTTCACCAAGATCGAACATCGGTTCACGCTTAAAATTGAAAAGGGTTGCAATAATATTCGAAGGGAATACTTCAGTAGCAACATTAAGTTCTTTTGTTGTAGAATTAAAGAACCTTCTGGCAGCAGCTATCTTATTTTCAACATCTGAAATCTCATTCTGCAAGTCAAGGAAATTCTGATTTGCTTTCAGGTCAGGATAAGCTTCAACAGACACTTTCAGTCCATCGAGAGCAGTTGAAAGCCTTGTCTCTGCGGAGATTTTATCATTTATTGTTGTTGCCTTCATAGCAGCAGCTCGTGCTTCGGTAACTTCAGTTAGAACGCCACGTTCATGCTGCATATATCCGCGCACAGTTTCAACAAGCTGGGGGATCATATCGTGCCTTTGCTTTAACTGTACATCAATATCAGCAAAAGCCTGTTCTCTTCCATTCCTAAGACGTACAAGACGGTTATAAAGTGATACCGCCCATACAGCCAATAAAACAATAAGTACAATAATTACCAGGAAAAAACTCATTTCAGTATTACTTGGTTTTATTAAAAAATAAATTGATTATAATAATAAAGTTACATAATCATCTTAAGATTTCCAAGGCATTCTTCATCCTCTTCATAGCTTCGATAAGCAGATCATCCGAGTTGGCATAAGATATCCTGATACATTTAGGTGCTCCGAAGGAATCGCCTCCAACAACAGCTATCTGGGCCTTTTCGAGAAGATAGAGTGCAAGTTCATCGGAAGTATTGATTTTTTTCTCCCCGTCTGACTTACCAAGGTAATGACTTATATCAGGCATGATATAAAAAGCGCCTTGCGGGACTTTGTATTTGATTCCCTTAATATCATCAAGCAAGTTACAGATAAGGTCCCTTCTGCGAAGGAAAGCATCACGCATCATCTTCCGGGAACCATCGTCCTGCATAAGAGCAGCGACTGCTGCTTTCTGGGCTATTGTACAAATCCCTGATGTAAACTGACCCTGTAATTTATCACATGCTTTCGCAAGCCACACCGGGGCTCCAATATATCCTACCCTCCATCCGGTCATGGCATAGCTTTTCGACAGACCATTCACAGTTATAACACGGTCATAGATAAAGTCGAAAGAAGCCATACTTACGTGCTCTCCCCTGAACAGGATATGTTCATATATTTCGTCTGTCATAATGTACAAACCCTCATGCTTACTCACGACACGTGCAATAGCCTCCATTTCTTCCTTTGAATAAACCATACCTGTGGGGTTTGACGGAGAATTAAAGATTAAGAGCCTTGTCTTTTTTGTAATTGCAACTTCAAGCTGCTCCGGAAGTACCTTAAAATCATTTTCAAGAGTTGATTCAACTATCACGGGCTTGCCTCCGGCCAGGAGAATCTGGTCATAATAGCTCACCCAATAGGGTGCAAGAATTATAACCTCATCGCCGGGGTTAATCATACAAAGCAATACATTTATCAGCGAGTGTTTCCCTCCAACCGAGACAATGATCTGATCAGGTGAATACCTAAGGCCATTTTCCTCCCTGAACTTCTTCGATATTGCATCTCTCAGATCATTAAATCCGGAAACCGGTGGATATTTCGAAAAGTTATCATCAATAGCTTTTTTACCAGCCTCCTTTATATAATCAGGAGTATTGAAGTCCGGCTCTCCCACACTAAGACTGATAATATCCATGCCTCTGGCTTTCAGCTCCCTGCTCTTCTGAGCCATTGCCAATGTTGCTGAAGCTGACAATAACTTAATTCTGTCTGATAAATGTTCCATACACTTAGTTAAAATTTAAGGTTTATTAATCTAAAGAACAGAGCCAAATATAAAGCTAAAATTAATATGTGGATCAGTCTGCAAAATATTCCTGCCGATCTTTATTCAGCTTTTCCAAAACTCAAAGGTATCGATCATCAGAAACCCATTATGCAATCTTCATCCCTCTCTCCATGCATTTAATTACTCCAAAGTACTTTCTCAAAGCATTTTAATATTAAATAATAAGAATTAAGTTTGCATAAGGTTAAGATAAATTCGAAAACATGGAAATTGCTGCTGATATTCTTAAAATAACCATACCCGCTCTGCTTGTTCTTTTAGCTGCTGTTATTCTCATGAGAGGAATGATCAGAAACGATCAGGAAAAAAGAAAGCACGAGCTGATTCTTCAGAATAACCGTACAGTAGTTCCGATAAAACTTCAGGCCTATGAAAGAGTTGTTCTTTTTCTTGAAAGGATCTCTCTCGAATCGATGCTGATGAGGATTAATTCACCCGGAATGACAGCTGCTCAGCTTCACTCGGCAATGCTTACAAATATCCGGAGCGAATTCGAACATAACCTTTCCCAACAAATATATATGAGTCCCAAAGCATGGGAGGTAGTAAGGAATGCCCGTTCCAATATGATCAAGATAATAAATACCGAATTTGAAAAAATGCCTAAAGAAGCAACAGGATTCGACCTTAGCAAAAAGCTTCTTGAGACAATTATTGAACTTGAAAAGGAGCCGACAAGGGCAGCTATAGATTATGTTAAGGACGAAGTGAGAAGGCTTATATAGAAAAATGTTAATAATCTATCAGAGCTCCATTGTTGATCCAGAGGGTGATTCTGCCCATCCTGTCGTAAGGCGGGAATGTATGCATTCCACAGGTGACAAGATCGATAAGGCCATCATTATTAAAATCACCCGGTTCACAACATAGGAGATGTGTCGGATTGTTTGTTATTTCATGCTTGACAAACTGAATATTATCAATATTTTCAAGCCAGATAAGACTAACTGCTTGTGGGTCATCCCACAGATTCCAGGTACTTACAGCAAAAAAATCAATGTCTGAGTCGTTGTCAATATCTGCCGGTTTCATATATGTTGCCCCGGTTAAAAAAGTCAGTCTGCGGAACTCAAAATTCAGATCACCTTTGTTCTCCAGAATATTGACACCATGCCATGGCCTGCCCTGTGGCGGTATGTAATCAAAGGCATCTCCGTTTGTGTACAATATATCCTGATCCCCATCCTTGTCATAATCACAAACAGTCATCATGCTTGAACCAAAATCCTCATTGCTTGATCCGAAAAGAAGTTTGGGCTGGAAATTTTTATTTCCTTCATTCAGGAAACAGTATATCTCTTCCCATTCCTGACTAACAAGAACGAGTATGTCCAGGTCATTGTCATTGTCAATATCCAGTATTTCAACATTTATCGGCCCCGAGAGGTACTGCAGAATATGACTTTCAAAATTCCAGTTCCCCAGGTTCTCTATCCAGCGTGTCTCTCCGTCGTCATAACCAAACTGGGCAACCGCAAGATCATTATCACCATCACCATCCAGATCTCCTGCCCTGACATCAGAAACCCGGGCTATCTTATCAACAACAACGTGCTTTGTAAATTCATAGGCACCATTATTCTCAAGAATGACAACCGATCCTATCTTATCATTGTTCGGAAAAAGCATTCCCAATACACCGACAATAAGATCAAGATCACCGTCATTGTCAAAATCATATGCCTGAATATGGGAAGGAGCTATTATTTCTTCGGCAAGAATAATTTCAGTATGGGTTCCTGCCGGATACTGCCGGATCCATGATATTGTATTTTCCCGCGAATCACAAACAAGTACATCAAGCAAACCGTCCTTATCGAGGTCTGTTGCCGAAATATTAGAGATCAGCGGCGGATCACTGAAATCCTTTCCAATAGGCATTGGCTCAAGGAAATCTATCTTTTCTGCAGATGACAGCCCCACTACCGTACTCTGTTTATCATCATCCTTCCCGGATTTTCTTAAAAGCCGGTTTACAACCTCTTTCTGATTCAATCCGATTCTTCGTGACTGATAATTTAAAATTAAAACAGGTATTCCTATCAGCAGGGCAAGTATAATAATTACAGGAATAAAATTATACTTTCTTTTGTTCTTCCTAAGGGGTTTTGATTCTGGCATCCTAAAAATTATTCTGTTTTAGTTGATTGTTTACAAAGCGCTAAAAATAATTAAAACTGATTATCATAACTGTTTTTTTGCAAAGAATTTGTTATTATTGACAAAAAAAGCCGGAGAATCACATCTTAAATGATTGTCAGGCGGAAGTTGAATAAGATTACCCCGTGAAATACAAAATATTTAAGTCGGATGTACTGCTGATTATTCTTTTAGGCCTGATACCGGCAGTTGTATGTCAATTTTTCATTAAAGAACCCGGCACAAGGTCTATTCATGTCAGTAATTTCAGATACGGCAAGGATCCCTCAGTTATAAAATGCAACCGGGGAGATACACTTAAACTGACCTTTTCTACAAAAGACACCGGCCATTCATTTTTCCTCGAAGAATTTGATATTGATGCGAAGATCAGTCCTGCCCGTGATTTTGTAGAAGTCTTCAGTACAAAAGATCCCACACAGGAACCATATCTTACACAAGAACTTACATTTATTGCCCGACATGATGGCTTAAAAAATTATCTGGTTTCAAAAAGCAACTATAAGTGCCATGTGTGGTGCGGACCGATGCATGCTTTTGAATCGGGAAAACTGATAATATTGCCAAATACCCTCCTGATGTTCAGCCTGGGCTGCATTGCCGGGATCTTTCTATTGTGGATCAGGGGTTTATTAACAGGCAAAACAACAGCAAACAATATTAAAGAGGAATACAGGGATCTGACAAGGAAAAATGGCATTCTGAAAAAGATCCTGTCATCACGTTGGTTGCAGATAATTCTGTCAATTCTTGCCATGATGATGATCTACATTGTTATCCTTACATCACTATTTGGCACTAAAATGTCGGGGCGTAATCTTGGTGTTCTTCTGATGTGGGCAGTATGGCTTTTCCTTCTTGTTGCTGTCCTGACACCATTGTTCGGAAGGATTTGGTGTACAATATGCCCTCTCCCCTTTTTCGGTGACCTGATCCAGCGAAGATCATTTTTCAATCCATTAACGGGGAAAACAAATGGATTGAATAACCGGTTTTTTGGCCTCTCACTTAAATGGCCGGCAGTATTAAAGAATAACTGGACCAAACTTATCTTTTTCATGATCCTCGCTACTTTTTCAACGACAATGGTTGCTAATCCGAAAGTCTCAGGACTTATAGTGATCTTTCTTATTATTGTACCTACAATAATGGCAGTTATCTGGGAACTTAGGGCATTCTGCCGTTACATCTGCCCCATAAGTGTGTTTATAGGCCCCTTTGCCCGGATGAGTCCTTTTGCACTCCGTAGCAAATCCCGGCAGGTATGTGATAACTGCAAAGCAAAATACTGTGAAAAAGGAAACAACAAGGGCTGGGCCTGTCCCTATGGACTTAATGTTGGTGAATTAAAAGAGAATACTGATTGTGGTCTTTGTTTTGAATGTCTCAGAAGCTGTACCTTTGAAAATGTCGCTGTATATAAAAGGCCCTTTGCTTCAGAACGCGGGGCGAAAGATTATGCAGAAGCCTGGGGAATAGTTGCAATCTTCACCCTGGCTATAGTATATAGCATTCTTTATCAAGGACACTGGCCGGTTATCAGGGATTATGTAAATATCCTGGATAAGAAGAACTGGGATCTGTTCGGAATATATATAGTTGTTCTGTGGTCACTGGCTCTGGCCATCATCCCTGGCATGTTTTATCTGTTGTCAATGCTGGCCGTCAGATTATCCGGAATCGGAACGAGTGTTAAGGAAGTATTTCTCAAATCAACGGGCAGCCTCCTTCCTTTAGGCCTTATGCTCTGGATCGCATTTGTGATCCCTATGCTGTTTGCCAATGTGACCTTCATTATCCAGTCATTTTCCGATCCCTTCGGTTGGGGTTGGGATTTCTTCGGAACAGCCAGCATACCCTGGCATCAGTTCATTCCAGAAATGGTCCCCTGGATTCAGGCATTACTCATACTCTCAGGCCTGTATCTGAGCCTGAGAAATCTGAAGAATTCATGGGTTGACAGGAAGCTCAGCTCCGGGCAACTTGCCCTTGTTACAATGCCCTCAGGTCTGACAATAACTATTATAACTGTTCTGATGATTTTTTTCTTCACCAATTAACACAGGTTACTACACAGCATTATACAAGATAATTGTAACATTTCTGAAATAATGACATGGAGATCAGCATGGAAATATTTTTTAGCAATAAATGACTGCTCAGATGAATAAAATAATAAAAAAGAAGAGAATAATACAATTTGCCCTGCTTGCTTCTGTAGTGCTTTTAATAGTATCCATCTGGCCGATCTTGTATTATGGACCAAAAATTCCGGATATGCCGGAGTTAAGTACGTTTAATAATGAACTTCGGAAACAAATCAGGGATGCGAACCGAAAAGCCCACAAAAGACCAGGTTCAAATAATCTTGGCACACTTGGAGCAATCTATCATTCAAGTCAGTTATATGAAAAAGCTGCAGACTGCTATAAAATTGCAATAAATAGAAATGGCTCCAGCTGGATATGGAGTTATTACCTTGGGTGTCTAGATAAGGAAATGAGCAAATCGCAGGAAGCAATTAATAATTTTAAAAAAGCTCTGGAAAAAAATCCCCGGGCATATAATGCTTTATATTATATAGGTGAGGAATATCAGAACATAGGACTGTATGATGAAGCTCTTTCTGTTTATGCAGAAATTCCCGGAACAGATCCGGTCACTCGGTATCGTTCCGGAAATTTCAGAAGGGACTACTATCCTTTGAATATCTATGCTAAATACCAGACAGCAAGAATTCACCTCAACCTGAAACAGTATGACAAGGCTGAGGAAACTCTTCTTGATATTTTGGAAAATTACTCATACGGGCCGGCCTACAGATTACTGGGAAGCTTATATAGCGCCAAGGGTAATTCAGCTGCAAGCGAAGCTTACATGACAAGATCAAACGAGTTGTTCAATATAACCAACCCGGTTGACACCCTGACAGATCTTCTGGCTCTCAGATCAAACTCAGAATCTTTTATTCTCAAACAAATAGATAAAGCTGATTACGATTCATATCTCGATTGGGCCAATATATTAATAAACAATGCACTAAACTATGCTCCTGATAATAAATATGTTATTTCAAAAGCAATAAGGATCCTGTTCCGGACTCAGTCGGAAAACAGGGCCTTAGACCTGCTTGAGACTCATTTCCTAAATTTTTCCGACAATCTCTCTGAGCTAAAGGAAGTAGCTGATATTTTGTATAATAACGGGTTCTTTGAACAGTCGGCAAGGTATTATCTTAGAGCTATTGAACTGGCTCCCCAGGATACTGAAATCCAGGCAAACCTTGTACTAAGTATGTTCAGGGATAATAATACACAGGCAGCAGATGATCTTCTGATGAAGTTTGTTAAAGATCAACCTGGCAATGCTGAAGTCATAATTAATGCAAGTTACATTTCGATCCTTATGGAAAAATGGGATCAGGCTGATCATTACCTGGAACAACTTGAGAAAATTTCACCTTCCAATCCCAAAGGATTACTGTTATCCGGATTATGTAAACTGGAGAAGGGAAAGACAAAAGAAGCTGAAACACTTTTCCGGAGATCTTTCAGGAACAAACCGGATATATTAAGCGCTGAGGCTCTTGGAGATCTTCTTACAGAACAAAAGAGGTGGCATGAAGCAATTAACCATTATAAACTTGCGCTTGTCCCATTCCCGAATGAACCATCTATTCTTCTTAAGCTGGGAATATTGCTTGTAAGTTCCCAGGATGAAACTCTCAGAGACTATGATCAGGGTATTGAATACCTTCAGAGATTGATTGTGCACAAATCATGTCCGCCTGATCATCTGATAAGATCAGTGTCAAATCTGTCACAGACATATGAACATCTGGGTAACGAAAGAAAAGCATCTGCCTGTAGAGAATTTTTAAATAATCTCCTGCAGGTAACAAGCAATCCACGCTACCTGATCGTAAAACTTGATTACGAACTTAAGAAGCCGTAAACAGAAAAAGAAATTGGTACTTCACATCTGGGGACCTCACAACCCTTTGCAAAAGTTGCCCCCCTTCTCCTTTTTATAGCAATTCGACACTCCTCTTCACGAAATTGCTGAGATCTTCTCCTTTAAGCATATTGTTTGCAAGCAAAGCTAGATCAATAAGTTGTTTAACCAGACTGTTGTTCTCACCGAAGTTTTCAAGAATGGTTTTCCTTGCATCTTCAATCTCCTGAAGATCTTTTCTGAGTTTTTCAAGGTCATCCTTTTCAACCTGGCTTATTTCCTCCGGTTTCTTCTTTTTATGTTCTTCTTCAAGAAAATCCATCTCCTCCTTAACTTCCTTCCTCTTCTTTTCATTTTCAGAAAGCTTCTCTCCTTCCGCAGTCTCCAAATCTTCGTTAATCCGGAGTACCAGGGAATGATTAGGATTGACAACCAGGTTATAGCTGTCAGGAAGCTCACCATAGAAGTTCATTCCGCCACCCAACTGTGACATGTCTTTCATTCTCCTCATAAATTCCGACTGGGTTATCAAAACCGGAGCATCATTCTCATCAAGTGTTTCAAATACAACATTGTATAATTCCTTCGAGTTCTCCTTTACATTGAAAACACTTTTCAGATCATTCATTTGCTCATCAGTCAGTTTTGATTTGCGAACTTCATCCTTCTGAATCAGCTTGTCTATTACATCGGAATCAACTCTCACGAACCTTGTATCCTTGAATTTTGTTTCCAGATGGTTTATCATATGAACATCCAGTTGCCCGTCAAGATTAAGAACATCATATCCCCTGTTCTTTGCTTTTTCAATATATGCGTACTGATCAGTCTTATTTGTTGAATACAGGTATATAAGAATGTTATTTTTATCTGTTTGCTTTTCCTTGATCAGTTTTTCATATTCGTCGAAAGTAAAATACTTGTCGTCTGTATTTTTTAGCAGTGCAAATTTGACAGCTTTCTCATAGAATTTCTCTTCAGTTATCATTCCATAATTAATGAAGAGCTTAAGGCTGTCCCATTTTTTTTCAAATTCAGGTCTGTCTTTTTTGAATATATCATTCAGCCTGTCGGCAACCTTCTTTGTTATATGTCCGGATATCTTTTTGACATTTGAATCACTCTGGAGATAACTCCTTGAAACATTGAGAGGTATATCGGGAGAATCAATAACGCCGTGCAATAGTGTCAGGAATTCAGGCACGATACCTTCAACTGAATCTGTTACGAATACCTGATTACAATACAGTTGTATTTTATTCTTCTGTATCTCTATATTACTTTTAATTTTGGGGAAGTAGAGAATTCCGGTAAGCTTAAAAGGATAATCAACATTAAGATGGATGTTAAAAAGAGGCTCATCGCCTATAGGGTATAATTCCCTGTAGAATTTCAGGTAATCTTCTTCTTTAAGCTCGGAAGGCTTTAATGTCCATGCCGGTTTAGTATTATTTATTATTTTATCTTTTTCGGTATCGACATATTTATTGTCTTTCCATTCTTTTTCCTTTCCAAAGGCTATTTCAACCGGGAGGAATTTGCAGTATTTTTTCAACAACTCTTCAATTTTCTGTTCCTCAAGGAATTCTTTGGAATCTTTGTCAATATGTAAAATTACATCTGTTCCCCTGTCTGTTCTTTCAACCTCTTCAATTGTAAATTCGGGAGTCCCATCGCAGGTCCACTTTACAGCCTGAGAGTTTTCCTGCCAAGATTTTGTTATAACCTCAACTTTATCGGAGACCATGAATGCCGAATAAAAGCCAAGGCCAAAATGTCCGATTATCGAACTGGCCTGATCCTTATATTTATCAAGAAATTCATTGGCACTTGAAAAAGCTATTTGGTTAAGATACTTATCAACTTCTTCCTGGGTCATGCCGATACCTCTGTCTGATACTTTAATTGTTTTTTTCTTTTTATCCACATCAACCCTTATAGTAAGATCGCCGAGATCGGCTTTGAAATCACCTGCCATTGCCATTGCCTTCAGTTTCTGTGTGGCATCAACTGCATTTGAAATCAATTCCCTGAGGAATATCTCATGATCCGAATAAAGGAATTTCTTAATTATTGGAAATATGTTCTCTGTTGTTACTCCAATCTTACCAGTCTGCATATTATCTGAGTTTTAATTCAACTAAAATTTACGTCAGGATTCTTTCAAAAGATATGCCAGTAATATAAACTGACAAATAGTCATTTTCCCGGGCTTAAAAAATGATGAAACAATTCAGTAGTAAGCGGAATCAGAAATAATGTGGAGCTTTGAAATATGAAATTACAAGAACCAGAACTAATAAAAGAATAAAGCCGAGTAGTGCATATAATGCAAGATTTCTTCTCTTTCTGAAAGTAATTATATAATGTTCGCTTATTAGCCTTTTAACCGCATTATGAATGCGTAGAATGGCATTTATATTACGTGGTATGTATGCGTCAATATTTGTCCGTACCACTTTTTTCAATGCTTCCATTTTCTCTGCGTTCACAAGAAGTATTATCCCGGTACGGGGATCTGTCTTTTTTATCTCCAAAGTTAATTTCCCGATAACATCATAGTCTTCAAGTGCATCAGGAACACCTATTATGGCCACCTTGCATGAACTATTCTCCTTATCTTTTATGAAATATCCGATGAATTCACTTCTGTTTGAAAAGGCCTGTATTGAATATTTAGTGTTATCCGAAAACCGTTTTCTTATGTCGTCAGTAAAACTGCGATGGTCATCAAAGCAAACAATACAGGTCTTTTTTGTTACGGCCATATAACCAGTTAATTATTTAAGGTTATTTTAAACTCCTGATATCAATATCAGATACGAATACCCAACTGTCTTTTTTAAATCTATATCCATTAATTGAATCTCCTGCCCCGTACGACTCTCCGGTATTTTCATGTCCCCTGGTAAAAGAGTCAATATTGTCAAAAACTATCAATTTCCTGGTGTTAAAGCGAAGTGAAACCATTCCATCTGCAGAATATTCAATCACTTCCCTGTACTTCTTTTTGCCTTCTTTCAACAGGCAATCTCTCCCGAAGATAAGCCCATCTTTTTCGTTGAAAGTAATAACCTCTATTATCTTTCTCGAAAGATTTAAGTTATCAGTATCCAATCCCAGAAGCATATAAAGTTTTTCACGCTTAATTTTGAAAGGCTGGATCGCATAGTACAGAGCCCCGTACCAGTCATCAGAAGTATAGGTTTTATCTGTAAGGGGCCCGGTTTCCCTGTTTTTACCCTCAAGGCTGTAAACTGTTTTTCTGTCCGTCTTTTTGTCTTTCCTTATTATATGCAGGTAGTATCGGTTTTCTCCCGTTCTAAGGGGAATGTTCCATGTAATTATCTTAATGTTACCGTCTGGTGAATCGATCTGGCCAAGAAACCTTAGATTATCAAACCTGTGATTCATCACTGAATCCGAGTGAACATAATTATTGATTATTAGTCTAACAGAATCATTCAAACTAATCCGTCCACTATCATCTGCTTTTAGTATTCGTTCAAACAGATCTTCAAGTGTTTTGGAGACATCACTTACAAGAGGCTGACTTTTTGCCTGAAAAAACGACAATAAACAGATAATTATTACAATAACACGCCTTGTCATGACTGATTTACATTTTTCTCAGCTTCATCCAGAAGCAGTAACAGCTGTTTGCAGGCATATAATAAAACATCGTCAGGGATATTAAGCGGAGGAGCTATTCTGAAAGCTGAATCGCAAAATAGAAAATAATCAAGTATAATGCCATATCCCGGTGCCTTTGATACCATATAGCTGGCATACTCAGGCCTTCTGAGCTGTACTCCAATTAGGAGGCCTTCGCCTCGTATCTCAGTTATAAGAGGATGCACCAGGTTTGTTTTAATAAGTCCTGATTTTCTTTTGCATTCCTCCGGCAGTTTTTCCTCCAGGATAACTTCAAGAGATGCGAGACCTGCTGCGCAGCAACAGGATGTCCGCCGAATGTTGTAATATGTCCCAACTGAGGATTACTGCTGAGAACTGACATAATTTTACCGGATGAAATAAATGCCCCCAGAGGCATTCCGCCCCCAATGGCTTTTGCAAGAACGAGAATATCAGGCACAATTCCGAATCTGTCTATTGCGAACATTTTTCCGATTCTTCCAAAAGCTGTCTGAACTTCGTCGAAAACAAGCAGGGCTCCTTTTTCCGAGCATCTTTTCCGGAGTTCTTCCAGGAACCCAGTTGCGGGATAAATAACACCGGCTTCTGCCTGAACAGGTTCTATAACAACGCATGCCGTATGATCATCGATATTATCAAGGGCATTAAAGTCATTGAATCCTATCTGAAGAGTATCGGGCAACAGTGGCCGGAATGCCGTTTTGTATAATTCGCTCCCCTGGATACTTAATGCTCCGTGAGTACTTCCGTGATATGAATTCCTGAACGAGATTATCCTGCTTCTTCCAGTAAATTTTTTTGCAAGTTTGATGGCTCCTTCAATAGCTTCGCTTCCCGAATTGACAAAATAACAGACATCCAGACATTTGGGAAGAAGGCCTGTAAGACGTTCAGCATATCTCACCTGCGGTGATTGAATCATTTCACCGTAAACCATCAGGTGCATATAATGATCAAGCTGCTGCTTTACAGCTTCAACAACCTTAGGATGGCGATGTCCGGTATTGCTCACTGAAACACCTGATATCAGATCAATATATTTCTCGCCATCAGGGCCATACATAAATGGACCTTCCGCCTTTTCAATCTCGATACATAATGGAGAAGAAGAGGTTTGGCCCAGATGAAGCAGAAAAAGTTGTCGGTCAGTAAGCATTCAGATAATAGAAATTATCTGGCCATCACGTTAATATCATCAAGTAAAGATTCTCTGAAGGATTTTCCGACAGGAATGCTTTTAACAGTGTCCCCGTAAATCAGATCAAGAGAGCTTTCTTTGATGGCCTGAATCATGCTCTTGTTAACAATAAAAGATCTGTGAACCCGTATGAAAATAGCTGAAGGAAGCTGACTTTCCATACCTTTCATTGTAAAGTGGATCGTAAACTTGTCTTCCTTTGTTGTTATAATGACATAATTTTCAAGAGCCTCGATATAGATAATATCCTTTAGTTTAAGTTTGACAAGTGAAGATCCCTTCTTAATAAAGATCTCTTCATCACCTGTTTGAGGCACTTCCTTCCTTGAATAGTACCTGATTGTTTTATCAATTGCTTTGCAAAACCTGCCGTAGGATATTGGTTTCAGCAAATAATCGACAACATTAAAATCAAATGCTTTCAGGGCATATCCTTCAGTTGATGTTACTATTATTATGTTTGGAGGATTAGCAAGACTCTTAATAAAATCGAAGCCATCCAATTCCGGCATCTGGATATCGAGGATAACCAGATCAATATCCTTGCGTTCTGTAATTATATTCCGTGCCTCAACGGAATCGCTGAATGAGCCAATCAGAGTAAGTGACGATGATTTTGCAACATAGCCTTCGAGTATTTTACAACTCATCTGATCGTCATCAACGATAATACAATTCATAACTGATATTTCTTCAGAAAATATAAATCAAAAATAATAAAAAAAACAATTAACCCTAATTTTTTCAAATTTTCCGGACTTTTTTTCATTCCATCCTTGCAGATAATATTGATATACAAATTGATGGGGGCAGAAAAAAAAGGGGTGCATAATACACCCCCAGGCAATCTCATTTTTAAAAATTAAAGTTCTTTTTCAAGAGCAGGAGCTGCTTTGAATTTAACGACTTTCTTAGCAGGAACATTAAGTTTTTCACCGGTGCGTGGGTTGCGAACCACTCTGGCGCTTCTTTGTGCTACTTTAAAAGTGCCAAGACCAGGGAGCTGAAGTCTCTCCCCCTCTTTCATGGCTTTTCCAACTGAAGCAACAAATGCATTCAGAGCTTTTCCGGCATCTTTAATTGTAAGATCTGCTTCTTTAGCAATTGCAGCAACTAAATCTTTTTTTGTCATAGTAATTAAATTAAAGGTTAGACCATTTTGCTAATTGAATACAAATTTATTTTATTTTACATCATATACAAATTTATTTTATCGTTTTTCACCACATAGTGCGACTTTTAGAAAAACAGTTTCCCTTTCCTGAGACATAATTATTGGATGTTAATGTCGCTGATCGGCTCTATTTGGCAAAATTTGCTTTTTGCGATGCGTGAAATGCTGTTAATAAATAATTTAAATACTGATTTTCAATATAATACTGTTTTTTCTGCAACAAATAAAAAAATATTATATTTGCGGCAGAAAAATGGAGAAATGGCAGAGCGGTTTAATGCGGCGGTCTTGAAAACCGTTGTCCGCCTATCGGTGGACCGGGGGTTCGAATCCCTCTTTCTCCGCCAAACTCATCAGATCTGATCTGAATCTGAAACTTCTACCCAAGGGATTACTCGCTTCGTTCGTAATCGCAACCTTTCTCAGTAAAATACAATCCCAATATTTTCATATTTTTATATCTTCATATCACAATAACTTCAACTAACATGGCAAATAAAAGATCTAGAAGGAGCTGGCTGAAGCACATGACAGCCGGGATGGCTGGTATTTTAACAGCTGAGCAATTGACAGGCAGACAATATTACGATGAGGAAAAAGAGATAATTTTTAATCCTCAAAAGGCTGCAATAGCACCTCGTGACACAATCAAAATAACAAAACTCGAGATAATACCCGTAAACACAATGAGAACTGTCTTCATCAAATTACACACAGATGCAGGTATCACGGGTATCGGAGAAGGAACCGTTGAGGGAAGGATTCCAACAATAGTAGCCGCAATAGGAGAGCTTGAAGAGTATCTTATCGGTAAAGATCCGAGAAGACCTGCTCATCACTGGCAGGCTATGTACCGCCATGCTTTCTACAGAGGTGGAATAATCCTTACAAGTGCACTGTCTGCTGTCGATATTGCGATGTGGGACATTAAAGGCAAAGCCCTTGGTGTGCCAATCTATGAATTATTGGGAGGTCCTACGCGTGACAGGATAAGGGTTTATGGACAGGCCGGTGATCCTGAAGGTGCAAAACAGGTTATAAGTGAGGGATACACATCCATGAAGGTCAGTGCTACTTACAGCAGGGGACGATTGTCAAGGATTGTTGAAAACCCTGATTTTATCCAGGGAATGGTTGAAAATGTATCGGCAATCAGGGAAGTGATAGGTCCCAAAGTGGATATGGGAATTGAACTGCATGGAGATCACTCTCCGCAGACATCTATGCTGCTTATAAAAGCTCTGGAGCCTTTTCAGCCATGGTTTTATGAGGAACCGATCCAATTCCAGAATCTCCCTCTGATGGCAGAGATGGCTAAGAAGACACATATACCATTTGCTACAGGGGAAAGAATGGTAACCAAATGGCAGTTCAGGGACCTGCTTTCACTTGGCGCAGCCTCTCTCCTTCAGCCTGATATAACCCATTGCGGCGGGATCACTGAAATGAAAGCAATTGCAACCCTTGCAGAAGCATTTTACGCTTCCATGCTCCCTCATGCGAAAGAAGGAATAGTAGGTGCAGTGGCCTCATTACACGTTGCTGCAAGCATTCCGAATCTTCTTGCGCATGAACTCCCGAGCCTTCAGGCAGCTCCTGACGACGGGGTAAAAAGAAGTGCCCTCGGCAAAAGTTATATCAAAAAACCTCTTGTGATGGGAAATGACGGGCATATTACACTGGCGGGAAACATAGATGGTCCGGGACTGGGTATTGAACTCGACGATGATCTGATTGAAAACGAACGAGGGGTTAAGGAATGGGAATTTCCTGAGATGTGGGACAGCTTTGACGGATCGGTACTCGATCATTGAAAACAATAATTCCAGGCTCAGAAATAACCCCAAAAAGGGAAAGTAAGATGGCAAAATGAAATGCTAATCGTACATCCTTTTAAGGAACATTCTTTCAGCCAGTGAAATACTAAGAGTAAGACGCAGATAATCTTCCCTTATCAGACCATTGCTCACAGTGCCTCTTTTACCCCATCCCAGACTTGCATTCACCTGTCCCCCGCTCCGGAATGGGATAGCTGCACCGGCAGTAAACTCATAATTTATAGGATTAACACCATTTAATGTCATATAGAAATTTGACACGGATATACCGGCCTGGTATTTAAATGATCTGGCATAAGTTCTTCCTGCACTGACTCCGGGAGCCAACTCAGCACCAAGGTTTATCATATGAGTGTCTGTGAATCTGTTATCGGTTTTGTTGCCATATATCATTGACCATTGCTGATAGCGATAATCAGCTGCAATTATTAATTGTCTCGCAGTGAGAGAAATACCTGCTCCCCAGTTTGCAGGGTTTTTCATCCGCGATGATTCAATATTATCTTTGTAAACCGTGCTGCCCTCCTTGCTTGTCACTGTAAGCGAATTTTTGAACCTCAGATCAGAACCATAACCGTATGTCAAACCTGCTGCGAATGTAAGGTTCTCCGAAAATTCTTTCCGGTAAAACATGCCGCTTGAAAATGAAAAGGCCGATGCAATCGAATTCTCCCTTATTTTGACTTCACTCTGGGTCACATCCCTGTTTATATTGCCAAAAAGCATCAGCAAATCAACACCTATCGACAAGCCCTTTGTAAGTCGCAGTGAGTTAAGTACTGAAACCCTATTAACACCACCGGATCCTTCATAATATGTGGGGATCAGATTCTGTGAACCTTCGATGAAATCTTCTTTTTTGATCTTATAGTTTACAGTTGAATAAGGCTGAATCGTTACCGCGCCCGACCATCTTGACGTTATATGAAGTCCCGCACTTATCTTGTTGAAATTTGCTCCAAAAGAATTCTGGGTAATTCTTCCTGAATTATAAACAGACGCTTTTGCCGAACCAGTCATGTCAAATATAAAAGTATTTGTATCCAGAGCTGCAAGTGCTGCAGGATTGGCTGTATTAAGCAGCTGACCACCGGAAAGACCGGTCAGTGCAGATGCCATACCAGAAGTACGGCCGGTCTCGCTGAAATGCAGATCGCCAATCCCAAAAATCGAATAGGGTGATATGTTCAATTCCTGGGCCACAGATACGGACAACCCTAAGAGCAAAACCAATATGATGCAGACAATTTTATTTAACGTCATAGATCAGATAAGAAATTTTCAATTTTATCCTGTTTCCCGGATATGACATGTCTCCAGCCACAAGAGCATTAAGCGATGTTGCTTGTTTTTCTTCAGGGACAGTAAGCTTCAGATTTCGTTTATAAATCCCGAAGGCGCCAAGCTGGCTCTGAATGAACGATGTAATATCGTATGTATAATATGTTTCTATACCGAAAAGTTCATCAATCACTAGATTTCCGGTTTGCAGTGATTCACCGGAATATGATGTGATATAGCCTTGTGTTACATCATTTTCATCAGAGACATACATCGTGAGTCTGGGCGGCAGCGGATTAATTTCCGAGAAAGAACCCCTGACAGGATATATTATAAGCGCTCCGCTTACGACAGTACTAAAATCTCCCAACTGAAGCAGATCATTCAGGTAGGGAATTTCGATTTTTATATAAGAAGCTGTAAGCGACTGAAGCAATGCCTTATTCCCACTCATTGACGAAGGCAGTTCCCCGAAAGCTTGCAGATCCTTGAAAGGAGTGGCACTGCGGTCGGTTACAACCCCGTAGAAGCTTGTCACCGATTGCGGTTCGATAGTTATAAATCCCTGCGTTTTAACCCATGTTGAATAATGATAGTAAACTCTCAGCAGCATACTTGAGTCTTCACTTACTGAAAAAGCAAGTACATTATTATTATCATCTCCGGCTGTAAGTGCAAATCCGGGAAAATAATTTGAAAAGCGTTCCTGCGAACCCATAACTGATTCATCAAAATCCCTCAATTTCTCAAACAGATCCATACCTATGTCGTCAGGAAGACGAACTGCAACAGAGTCGCCAGGCAATGCCTCCTTTCTGATTGAGAATTCTGCAAGTGGCTCTGCATCATAAGGAACAGAATGATTACTATAAAACACGCCGCTCTCAGGTGCCACGACCGGCTCAGACAACTTGTGTAAGGTGAAACTATTTGATCTTGTTGTGTCACCAATCCATTCGTTGGCAAGGTACATCACAAGCTGAAGTGAGTCAAATACCAGATCATGCTCAGGAAGATACGGTTGGCTTGGAAGTTCAAAAGGAATGTATGAGGTACAGACTATATAACCGGCATCGGGATCATTAAAACTTCCCGCAAGAACAGAATTCCTGTTCGATGTTTTGACAGAATCAACAGAAACAGTACTCAACTTTACAGAACATGTATCTATATAAATAGTCCTTATATTATTATCATTGCCGAGGAATTTCCTCCCAATTATAAAATCTTCATTCGTACAAGATGTTATGATAACTGAAAAAAACAGTAAGGAAATGTATCTCCTGCAAATCTTACTTTTCATCCTATAAATATAATGTCTTACCGATAAAACAGCAAAAAAACAATGGAAACAAGAGTAATAAAAATTATTTAATTAATTGGCGTACAAAGAATGATTTTTTTATCATTCGAAATTGTTTTAAGCAAATATTTCCCATCTATCGTTAAAATATATATTTTTACAGACAATAAAACGAAGGACACAGATGTTTATTGTAAACGTACTTTACACTATAACTTTTGCGTTATTGATTAAATATTTAAATTTCTTAGTATGAAGGGAAAAACAATTTTAATTGCGTCTTATGCATTTTTGATATTGGGATTGGCAGGATGTAAACATAGTGAGGAAGTTGAATACGGCGACTGGATAAAAAGGTCTGATTTTGAAGGTGTTGCCCGCAGTGATGCAGCTTCCTTCAGCATCAATGATAAAGGATATGTTTTTGGCGGATACGATGGTAAAAACAGGTTATCTGACCTTTGGGAATATAATGTTCAGCAGGATTACTGGACTCAAAAAGCTGAGTTCCCGGGAGCTGGAAGGACTACTGCTACAGCATTCAGCCTTGACAACAAAGGATACATCGGAACCGGATTTGACGGAAGTAATTACCTGAAAGACTTCTGGGAATATGACCCTGCATCAAATACATGGACACAAAAAGCCGACTTCGGAGGAAGCGCACGCTCAGGTGCAGTAAGCTTCGGCCTAAGTGGCAAAGGATATATCGGTACAGGTTATGACGGCAACTTTCTGAAAGACATGTGGCAATATGATCCGGCAACAGATACCTGGAACCAGACAACTTCAGCCGGCGGATCAAAACGCAATAATGCAACAGCTTTTGTTCATGGCGATAAAGCTTATCTCGTGTGCGGAATCAACAACGGGGCATATATCACCGACTTCTGGCGTTTTGACCCTGCAGATCAGCAATGGACCAAGATGAGGGATATTGCAAATAAAAATTTAAATGAAGACTATGATGACGATTATAATATAGCACGTGCAAATGCCGTAGCTGTTTATGTTGGAAACAGAATTTTCCTGACCTGTGGAGAGAGTGGATCACTCAGGAGTGACACATGGGAATACCTTCCCGACGCAGACCTGTGGGAACCTTTAAAAGCCTTTGAAGGAACAAGCCGGACAGGAACTGTCTCAATAAATACTTCTACCCGTGGTTTTGTACTGACAGGAAGAAGCAGCACCTATCGGTTTGACGATGTGTGGGAGTTCCTCCCTGATGAATTATATGACGAAAACACCTAGCAGATCTCTCATTATTGCGATACTGCTCGCTATAGCAGCGATATTCCTTATTTTTTCATTAAGAAGCAGGAATAACCTGAAAGTAAATACTTTTGAGATCGAAAATGGTTATGGATATTCTATAACAATAAGGGAAAAGATCTTTATATATCAACCATTTATACCGGCCGTAGAGGGTAATATCCCCTTCAGTTCAAGATCAGATGCCCGTAAAACGGCCAGAATTGTTAAAAGAAAACTTAAGAATAACGAAGAGGCTGCTGTGTCAGTTAAAGAACTGAGGGAAGCAGGAATAAAATTGTAATTCTGATTTTGTTATAAAAAAGATTTAAACTATCGTTCCCCCGCTTGGGCGGGACAGGCATCAGACCATTGAAAAATAATTATATACGGATGAAAAAAATAATAATACCATTTATTATTGTTCTCCTCTTCCCGCTTCTGAGTCAATCATGCAAGAAAAAAGAAGAGACAAATATCCCTCTCAGCGAGACAGCACTCATAAACAAATGGATCTACGATAACCTCGAGCTGTATTACCTGTGGAATAACAATATAACACCGGGTATTGATTACAAAATGGAAACTGACCCGGAAAAGTACTTTTATAAATTGCTCTACAAAAAAGAAGATAAATGGTCTTACATTACCGATGATTATCCTACGCTCGAAGCAGAGTTGAGCGGTAAACCCGAAACAATGGGTTTTTATCCTGCCTTTAATCTGACAGCTGATAATAAAGTAGTTATTGCAGTATGTTATGTCTATCCCAATTCTCCAGCTTCTGAAGCAGGACTGAAAAGAGGGGATATAATCATCTCAATAGATAATACGCCCCTTGACACAGTCAATTATTATGCAAAATATTCCGGTAAAAGTTATTCGGTCCAGTTGGGTAAAATAGTGGATAATGTCATCACCCCAACAGGAGAATCTCTAAGTATGACGGCCCGGGTCATACAGGCCGATCCTTCAATTCATAGCACCATACTGAATGTTGAAGGTAAAAAGATCGGATATCTTGCATATGTTGAATTCATTTCCGGCGACGATAGTCTGTATCTGAAACGAATGGACAATATATTCAGTGAATTCAGAAGTGAAGGAGTCTCAGATCTGATAGTTGATCTGCGCTATAATCCTGGTGGTACGATGAATGCTGCTTCTTATCTTGCTTCTGAAATTGTTCCTTCCACAGTAGCTGAAGGTAACAGTCTTATGATCCGGTTTGAATACAATGCAGGCCTGCAATATTATCTTGTCTCAAATAACATATCAAATCTTCTTCGCCACACTTTTTACCCTGTTCCCGGAAACCTTGACATGACCAGGGTGTACTTTCTCACAACCAGCCGCTCAGCATCAGCAAGCGAACTTGTTATTACGGGACTTGACCCCTATATGGAAGTAATTCAGATAGGCACACCTACTTATGGAAAATATGTGGGATCATGGCTTATCCATGATGAAAATGATAAATGGGCAATGATGCCGATCGTAAGCAAGTATATAAACTATGACGGATTCACTGATTTCAAGGATGGCCTGATCCCGGATTATATCATTAACGACAATGTCTTTAATGCTGTCCCCCTCGGTGACCCGGGTGACCCCATGATAGCTAAGGCAATTGAACTTGCAACTGGCAAATCGGCAGCTCCGGCAGGAGAAAAAGCCGCACCGGCAGAAATGTACAGGCAGTTAATGCCGAAAGAAATGGAAAAAACTCTCCTGATACCAGGTCTCTAGCTTAAAAGATAGCCGGTATTCTGCCGTGATTTCCTGATTACCCTGCCCTGAACATTATCTCTCCAATTCTCAAAAACCGCCTTTCAAAGGTTTAAGAGTGATCCTGAAATCATATCTCTGAGGCAATACTCTGTATTCCGGAAATACTGACAGGGCAGTGCATCCTACACCGCTTGTCGCATAATCGAAATTGAACGTGATACCGTCAGATTTTCTAAGTTGGTAGGTATAAGCTGATCTTTCAAGGTTTTCCGTTGTGTAGGAGTAAGCATTGAAATTAAACAGGCTGCTGCCGCTGAACTCAATTCCCCTACCCTTATCGTCGGTCAGCCTGACCCATCTGTTATCGGTTCTAAGGCCATAATCCTGAGGCAACAGATAGGGTTCATACATTTCATCAACTGTAGATTTGTATATTCCAGTCCTGTAACCGCTTTTTCTGTCGGGGTAATTTTCCTGGGGTCCCCGGCCATACCACTCAACATTTGAAACTGAAGTATCCAGTATAAGGTTCACTCCTATCCTTGGAAGCCATTGCGGCTGTTCTCCGTCGGGGATCACTGTATGGTCAATAGTCATAACACCGTCAGATGCGATACTATATGAATAATGATTCATATAAAACCCTCTCTCCGAAGTATTTACCAAGAGATCTCTTATCTCAATTTCAAGAGAGCCCTTATCTGACATTTTATAATTGAATGACACCGGAATTCTATTCATATTATCAAGGCCAAAGGCATACCAGGCTGAAGATATCCAGGCTCCAAAACCCTGCATCGAATACTGGCGGCTGGTTCTCCAGGCTGACCATCCATCAACTTCATTGGCAAGCGGGGCACGCCAGAGATTAAGCTGTACTCCTCTCCTTAAAACCTCTTTGCCATCAATGGTAATTGAGGCCAGAAGACCCTCTTTCATATCAAATACATACTGGAATTTCTCGCCTGAAACAATGAGATCCCCCTTAGCCTCATTTACTGTTAAAGGCTTAACAGAACTCTTTTCCGGGACTTTTCCTTCTCTCCGCCAGGGGAGATCGAACTCTTCCCATGCTATTTCATGACCGGCATCAGCCCATACTGCGTCCCTCAGTCTGAAACTAAGAAAAAGACGGTATTCAGTATTTTCTTTGATCTCTGGTTTGCTGAACGGTATCTTCATAACAACCGATTGCAGAGGCATCAGGTCAGGCGAAAGCACTCCCCGCTCAATAACATCATTATCGGCTTTCAATTCCCATACGGATTCCAGTTCAGAAAGATTTGTAAAAAGATAGTAGTTTGTCAGTTCAATTTCACCATCATCAGGCGAGATCATTTTTGCCTTTACGGGTTGAGCTGATTTTTTGATCTGCCACATCTCAGG
>ERZ795031.1090-NODE-1090-length-29773-cov-15.200114_pt1 | contig 29773 bp, 40 predicted proteins | sample MGYA00375123_ERZ795031 | MGnify/ENA primary metagenome ERZ795031 (study PRJEB30166, sample SAMN05720159) | activated sludge metagenome | isolation source: anaerobic digester from wastewater treatment plant | place: USA | collected 2015-04-21 ...
TGTCTTCTTCAGTCTTGCGGGTCAGTTCCTCGACGCTGTTTATGCCGGCTCGCTTAAGGCAGTTGTAAGATCGCACCGACAAGTCAAGTTCCTCGATGGTCATTTCCATCACGCGCTCACGGTTGTCCTGAACCGGCTGCTCCTCGGGCTCTTGGGGTTCTTCCTCCTGCGAGAGATTGACGAACAGCCTCAGAAGGTCCGTCATCATGCCCGCTGCGCTGCTCACTGCTTCCTTCGGCCTCATAGTGCCGAATGTCCACACTTCCAGCACCAGCCTGTCGAAGTCGGTGACGCCGCCCACGCGCGCATTCTCCACAGTGTAGTTCACCCTCTCGACAGGGGTGAAAATGGAGTCCATCGGTATAACCCCTATGGGCTGGTCGGGGCGCTTGTTCTTCTCGGCCGGCATGTAGCCTCTACCCGGCTCCACAAGCGCTTCCAGCGATAGCCTCGCGCCGGTCTCCTCCTGCCTGCCGGTTGCCGGGTTGACCTGCTCGACGGTGCCCAAAGTGGCGATATGCAGCTCCGGATTTAGGATCTCTACCTCTGCGTCCGCCTCAAAGTCGGCCGCGGTCACATCTCCCGGGCCTTCGGCGTTCAGCCTGACGACCCTCGGGGTATCACCATGAAGCTTCACGAGAAGGCTCTTAAGGTTCAGAATGATATCGGTAACGTCCTCGTAGACCCCGGGGATAGTGGAGAACTCGTGCAGCACCCCGTCGATCCTAACCGAGGCAATCGCAGCCCCAGGTAGCGACGACAGAAGGATCCTGCGCAGTGAATTGCCCAGGGTTATGCCGTATCCTCTCTCAAGGGGCTCTACGACAAACCTGCCGTATCGGTCGCCATCTTCCTGGCAATCGATTCTAGGCCTTGGAGATTCGATCATAGCGCGCTCAGCACCCTCCTTCTCATCTGGGGCAGCATTACTTCGAGTACAGCTCGACGATCAAGTGCTCCTGGATGTCAAGGTCAACCTGCTCCCTCGTAGGAACCGACAAGACTCGTCCGCTCAATCGGTCGTCCCCAGGCGACAGCCATGCCGGCACGCTGGGAGCGCTCCCTTCGGCAATCCCCTTGAAGTGAAGCAGATTGCGACTGCCTGTCCTCGCCGAGACCTCGTCTCCGGGCCGCATCTCGTATGAAGGCACGGATACCTTCTTGCCGTTCACCGCGAAATGTCCATGCCTCACCAGTTGCCTGGCCTGAGCCCTGGAATCCGCCATGCCCAGCCTGTATACGACGTTGTCGATGCGCGTCTCCAAGATGGCCAGCAGGTTCTCGCCGGTGATTCCGCGCCTGCGCTCCGCCATGTCGAAGTAACGTGCGAACTGAGCCTCAGCTATTCCATATATCCTTCGGAGCTTCTGCTTTTCCCTAAGCTGAGTTCCGTATTCTGAAGCCTTCTTGCGTCCCTGTCCGTGCTGTCCGGGCGGGTACGCCCTCCGGCCTACAGAGCATTTTTCGGTGTAGCACCGGTCTCCCTTGAGGAAGAGTTTCGTTCCCTCGCGGCGGCAGAGCCGGCACACAGGTCCCGTATATCTCGACATTTCAGCACCTCCTGTTCGCTCCTGGCTACACGCGCCGTCTCTTGGGCGGCCTGCACCCGTTGTGGGGAATGGGCGTTACGTCCTTGATCATGCTGACCTCCAGCCCTGCAGACTGCAGCGACCTGACAGCAGCCTCGCGCCCTCCTCCTGGCCCCTTAACAAGCACCTCGATGGAACGCATCCCGTGCTCCATAGCCGCGCGCGCTGCCACGTCCGCTGCCTGCTGCGCCGCGAAGGGAGTGCCCTTCCGAGACCCCTTGAAGCCCATGGCGCCCGACGACGACCACGATACCACCGCGCCCGAAGGGTCGGTGATCGTAATGAGTGTGTTGTTGAAACTGGACTTGATATGCGCCACGCCAGACTCAATGTTCTTGCGTTCGCGCCTCCTCGGCCTTGCCTGCCTCTTTGCCATTAGCGATCCTCCCCCTTAGCTCTTCTTACGGCCGCCAACCGTCTTCTTGGGCCCTTTGCGGGTCCGCGCATTAGTCTTGGTCCGCTGGCCCCTCACAGGCAAGCCGCGACGGTGCCTGAGGCCTCGATAGCTTCCGATTTCCATGAGTCTCTTGGCGTTCTGGGCCTCTTCGCGATGGAGGTCGCCTTCCACCTTGTAGCTGCGATCGATCGTCTCGCGCAGCCTAGCGACCTCATCCTCAGTAAGATCCCTTACGCGGGTATCGGGATTCACGCCGATCTCGCTCAGGATCTGCTTGGACGACGTCAGGCCGATTCCATATATATAGGTAAGGGCAACCTCTATCCGCTTGTCCCTTGGAAGGTCTACGCCTGCGATTCGCGCCATCCTTCGCTACACCTCCTAGCCCTGCCGCTGCTTGTGCGTTGGGTTTTCGCATATAACCCGCACACGGCCTTTTCTCTTGACTATCTTGCACTTGTCGCACATCTTCTTAACGGACGGTCTTACCTTCATGTCAAACCCTCCTACTTGTATCTCCACACGATCCTGCCACGGGTGAGATCGTAAGGCGACAGCTGGATGGTGACCCGATCGCCGGGCAGAATCCTGATGAACTTCATCCGCATTTTGCCGGACACATGGGCCAGGACCTTATGGCCGTTTTCGAGCTCCACTCTGAACATGGCGTTTGGCAGGGGCTCGACCACAGTGCCCTCGACTTCAACGCAATCTTCCTTGGCCATTACTGAGCATGCTCCTCCTTTCTCTGGTGGGGTCTGTAAACTCTCAGCGCCGTAACAACCTGAGTATCGGAAAGAGGTAGGCCCGATGCGAGCCTCGACCTGATGCCCTCATCCACTTGTTCCAGAGCGATCAGATGAGCCTTGTTCTTTCGCTTCGGACTCGACACCTTGTGCGTGACGCCGTCAGCGATATATGCGTACCGGTCTTCTGAAAGGCCTACGACAATGTAGAGCCTTCCCTTGTCCCTTCCCATTTTCGACACTACTAATCGTCCAAGTGATGGACCATCGGAAGACACAGCCTCCGCACCTTCCTCGCGTGTTACGGGAGAGTCAGAACCTCGGGACCATCCAGAGTCACGGCAACCGTATGCTCAAAATGGGCCGACAGAGATCCGTCCATGGTGCACGCGGTCCATCTGTCGCCGAGTATCCGCACCTCGTGCCCACCCGCATTGACCATCGGTTCAATGGCAAGTACCATCCCTGCCCTAAGCCTGATCCCCTCGCCCGGGCGCCCGAAATTCGGGACCTCGGGTTCCTCGTGCATGTTCCGCCCGATTCCATGCCCTACGAAGTCCCTTACTACGGAGAACCCGTTGCTTTCCACATGCGCCTGAACAGCGCAACCAATATCCCCAAGACGACACCCCGGCAGCGCGTTTGCTATCCCAGCCGCCAGCGACTCGCTGGTAACCCGCATGAGCCGCTCAGCCTCAGAAGACACTGCCCCGACGCCCACCGTGACGGCGGCATCACCGTGATACCCGTCGACTATGGCGCCTACGTCCATACTGACTATGTCGCCCTCGACCAGGATTCGGTCTCCCGGAATACCGTGGATGATCTCGTCGTTCACCGAGGCGCAGATCGAGGCTGGGAATCCGCGATACCCCTTGAAGGACGGGACCCCATCACCTTCGCGTATTGCATTCTCAGCGACCCTGTCGAGCCAGGCCGTGCTGATGCCAGGCCTCACGCTTTCCCGGAGCACTTCCAAAACCCGTCCGACGAGCGCGCCCGCCCGCCGCATCCGAACTATCTCGTCCGGAGTCTTCAGAATGATCATCTGTTGTTGCACCTTCCGAGCGCATCGAACATGCGCCTGCGAACCAATTCGGGCCCGCCCATCCCGTCCACCGATAAGAGCAACCCGCGTTCGGCATAATACTCCTTGAGCGGCTCCGTCTGTTCGTGGTAAGCGCGGAGCCTCCGCATGACCGTTTCGGCGCGGTCATCGTCTCTCTGAATCAGCTCGCAGCCGCAAGAGCATCTATCGGCGGGAGGGGGGTTGAACTCCACGTGCCACACCCGCCCGCATTCGCGACACACCCGGCGCCCCACGGCCCTCTTCACCAGTTCGGCATCGGGCACGTCAATGAGCACCACAGCATCCAGCTGAAGGCCGCCTTCCTGCATCGCTGCCTGCAGCCCGCTTGCTTGCGGAACCGTTCGCGGAAAACCGTCCAGGATGAAACCCAAGGCCGCATCGGGCTGCTTTAGCCTCTCCTGGACTATCCCCAGAGTGACTTCATCCGGAACAAGCTCGCCGGCGTCCATATATCGGCGCGCCGCCAGGCCTAACTGGGTCTTCTCGGCCACAGCCGCTCTGAACATGTCACCAGTAGAGATATGCGGAACACCGTATTCCCGCGAAAGCCCCACTGCCTGGGTCCCCTTGCCCGCGCCGGGCGGCCCCATCAGAACTAACCGCATCATGCGTGCACTCCTACTTCATACTTCTACTTCAGGAAGCCCTCGTACTGCCTCATGATCAGCTGCGCCTCTATCTGCTTCATCGTGTCGAGCGCAACGCCCACCACGATGATCAGCCCGGTGCCGCCGAAGGAGATGCTGCCCGACGTGAGCTTTCCTGTGATGTTCGGCAACAGAGCAATAGCCGCGAGGAAGATGGCGCCCACGAAGGTCAGCCTGGTCAGCACGCGGTCGAGATACTCGGCCGTGGGCCTGCCCGGGCGAAATCCGGGGATGAACCCTCCGTACTTCTTCATGTTGTCGGCCACTTCCACCGGGTTGAACGTTATGCCGGTGTAGAAGTAGGTGAAGAGGATCACCAAAACGACGTACAAGATATTATACACCCACGCATTGTAGATAAACCTGTTCACACTGGCTGATATCGCCGGAATGAACTGGCCTATGGTCTGTGGGAACGCAAGAACCGACGACGCGAAGATAACCGGTATCACGCCGGCCTGATTCAGCCGTATCGGCATATGGGTGCTCTGCCCGCCGTAGACGCGTCGCCCCACGACTCGCTTGGGATACTGCACTGGTATCTTGCGCTGCGCTTCGGTGGTGGCTATGACCGCCACTATCAGAGCCAGGCCCATCACGCCGTAAACAAGGGTCAGAGCTATGTTTCCGACGCCCTGCTTGAGCATCCCTACCACGCCCTGCAGCTGCGCGGGGAAACGCGACAGTATGCCGGCGAATATGATCAAGGAGATTCCGTTGCCGATTCCCTTCTCCGAAATCTTGTCGCCAAGCCACATCGTGAACGCGGCACCGGCCGTCATGCTCAGCACAATGAGCAGCTTCCACAGGAAGCCAGGCCTCACAGCCGTACCGAACATCACGGCATAGCTGTAGCCCTGCACGAGCGCAAGCACGACTGCTCCGTACCGGGTGTACTGCGACATCTTCTTGCGGCCCTCCTGCCCTTCCTTCTTCAGTTCCTCCAGGGCAGGGATAACCACCGCAAGCAGCTCGATGATGATCGAAGCGGTGATGTATGGCCCCACGTTCAGCGCAAACACAGTTGCTCTAGACAGTCCGCCTCCGGAGAACATGTCGAGGAGGCTCAGAAGGCCAACTCCGGTCTCCCCGGCCAGCCTCTGAAACTCCGCCACGAAACTTGCCGTATTCACTCCAGGGACGGGTATGAACGACCCGAGCCTGTAGATGAACAGCAAGAAAGCCGTGTACAAGATCTTCTTGCGAAGATCCGGCACCCTCCAAGCGTTGATCAGCGCTCCCAGCACCTATATCACCTCCGCGGAGCCTCCAGCTGCCTTGATCTTTGACGCTGCGCCATCGCTGAACTTATGGGCGCGAACGGCCAGGGGCTTGGTTATCTCACCATCCCCAAGGACCTTTACGCGCACACCGTACCCCCTGACGAGACCCTTCTCCTTGAGCGCCTCGCCATCGACCTCATCGCCCGACTCGAATACGCGTTCAAGGTCGCCCACATTCACTACGGCGTACTCCACCTTGAACTTGTTATTGAAACCCCGCTTCGGCAGACGCCTGTAGATTGGGGTCTGACCGCCCTCGAACCCGGCGCCCTTGCCCCCTCCGGATCGTGAGAGCTGACCCTTACTGCCGCGGCCGGCAGTCGTGCCATGGCCGGAGCCCGTGCCGCGGCCTACCCTTTTGACGTTCTTCTTGGCGCCGAACGGGGGGCGCAAATCCTGTAGCCTCATCGGTGCACCCCTCTCAGTCGATCTCCCGGACTTCGACGAGGTGGCGCACTTTGTGCACCATGCCCCGTATGACCGGGTTGTCATCATGCTCGACCGTCTGGCCCAGCTTGTGGAGGCCCAGGGACCGAACTGTCGCCCTCTGGTCTTCCGGTTCGCCGATGGCGCTTTTCCTCCATGTGATGACAAGTCTTCTAGCCATCCGAACCCCTCCTACTTCGCAAGCTCCTCAACGGACTTGCCGCGTATCTGAGCCACGTCCTTCGCTGTTCGCATGGACTTCAGGCCCTCAATCGTCGCATTGACCATGTTCAGCGGGTTGTTAGACCCGAGAGACTTGGTCAGTATATCTCGATAGCCCGCAAGCTCCAATACGGCCCGGACAGGCCCGCCGGCAATAACACCTGTTCCAGGGCCCGCGGGCTTAAGCATAACACATCCGGCTCCGAATGTCGCGGTGACCTCGTGCGGAACGGTAGTGCCCACCATGGGCACGTCCATCATGTTCTTCTTGGCGTCGTCAACAGCCTTCTTGATCGCCTCCGACACCTCGTAAGCCTTGCCAAGCCCAGCCCCCACACGGCCCTTCTCGTCTCCAACGACCACAAGCGCGCGAAAGCTCCTGGTGCGGCCGCCCTTAGTCGTCTTGGCCACGGGGTTGATGCTTACCACTTTCTCCTTGAGGTCTGTTCCCTCAAGACTCATCCTTGCCATCTTCTGCCCTCCCCCGTCAAAACTCTAGGCCGGACTCGCGCGCAGCCTCCGCCAGCGCCGCCACTCTGCCATGGTATATGTTTCCACCACGGTCGAATACGACCTGGCTTATGCCTTTGTCGATGGCCCTCTGTGCAGCCACACGGCCCACTTGCTTTGCGGCCTCGATGTTTCCGCCATATCCCACAGCCGCCCGGATCTCGGGCTCCGTCGTCGACACCGACACGAGGGTGCGGCCCACCGTGTCGTCGACTATCTGTGCATAGATGTGGGCGTGGCTTCTGAACACGCAGAGCCTAGGCCGCTCAGGCGTGCCCACAACGTGCCTTCGTATGCGCATGTGCCGGCGGGCGAGGGCCTGTTTCCTGTCAACCCTGTTGTACACTACGAGTCGCTCCTTTCATCGAGCATAGAGCGGAGTTACTTGCTGCCCGCCTTGCCGGTCTTGCCAGCCTTGAGCGCCACGCGTTCGCCCGCGTACCTGATTCCCTTGCCATGATACACCTCGGGCTGCCTGACCGCGCGGATGTTAGCCGCGGTCTGCCCCACTAGTTCCTTATCGATACCGCGCACAGTGATCTTGTTGGGCGCCGGAACGTCGATCTGGATACCCTCTGCCGGCACAATCTGCACCGGATGAGAGTAACCCACCTGCAGAATCAGGTTCTCGCCCTGCTTCGACGCTCTGTACCCGGTGCCCACGATCTCAAGCGACTTTTCAAAGCCGCGGGTCACTCCGTCTACCATGTTGGCGATCAGCGTCCTGCCGAGGCCATGCATGGACCGGGCTATACGATCGTCCGACGGACGGCTGACATTAACCGTGCCCTCTGCCACCTCGACCATCACCTCTCGTGGGAGTTCGCGAGCGATGGTTCCACGGGGCCCCTTCACGGTGACGTGATGTCCATCTAGATGGACTTCCACACCGTGAGGCAGTGCTATGGGCTTCCTACCGATTCTTGACATAGCTACACCACCTACCACATGTAGCAGATGACCTCGCCGCCAAGACCGGCTTCCCTCGCCTGGCGGTCAGTCATCAGCCCCTGCGACGTGGAGATAACGGCCACTCCCAGGCCGTTTAGTACCTTCGGAATCTCGTCCTTCTTAACGTACACTCTGAGGCCCGGCTTGCTGATCCGCTTCAGGCCGCGAATGACCTTCTGCCTATTGGGCCCGTACTTCATGGCGATTTTGATCACGTTCTGCTTCTCGCCTCGGCCGATCTCAAAATCGCGGATATAGCCCTCGTTCTTCATGATCCGGGCCAGTTCTTCCTTTATCCGAGACGCCGGTATTTCGACGACCTCATGATTCACGGTGTTCGCGTTGCGTATCCGGGTAAGCATATCCGCGATCGGGTCAGTCAACACCATCGTCCTCTACCTCCTCTCGTGGCGTACCCTGCCGTCACCAACTCGCCTTGGTCACGCCGGGGATCTCTCCCCTTGAGGCGAGGGTTCGGAAGCAAATCCGGCACATCTTGAACTTCCGCATGTATGCTCGCGGCCTCCCGCATATGGAGCACCGGTTGTACTCTCTGACTCTGTGCTTAGGCCCTCGTTTCCACGACTCCACAAGCCCTTTTCGCGCCATTTCTCCCCCTCCTTACTCAGTTCTCACGGGGAGACCCATGAGCCTGAGGAGCTCAAGGCCTTCCTCGTCAGTGCGAGCGGACGTCACGATAGTGATGTCCATGCCGCGGATCTTGTCGACCTTGTCGTATTCGATTTCTGGGAACACAAGCTGCTCCTTAAGGCCGAGCGTGTAGTTTCCCCGCCCGTCGAAGGAATCGCCCGATACTCCCCGAAAGTCGCGGATCCTGGGAAGCGCTGCGTTGAACAGCTTATCCAGGAAGTAGTACATTCTTGCTCCGCGCAGAGTAACCTTGCAGCCGATGGGAACGCCGGCGCGCAGCTTGAAAGCCGCAATCGACTTCTTGGCGCGCGTGATAATCGGCTTCTGCCCGCTGATCAGGGCCATATCGTTAGCCGCGGAATCGAGCGTCTTGGGGTCCTGAACTGCGTCCGACACGCCCATGCTCACAATGACTTTGTGAACCTTCGGGACCTCCATGATGTTCGCATATCCGAACTTCTGCTCGAGCGCAGGCACGACTTCATTTTGGTACTTCTCTTTGAGCCGCGGAGTCTTCTCCATAAACTTGACCCCCTCTCAGGCCTCTCCCTGTCCTACCTGTCTTGCGCATTCTACTTGTCGAGGCCGGCGCCGCACTTCTTGCAGACCCGCACGAACTCGCCGGACTCCTTAGCCTTCATGCCCACCCTGGTAGGCTTGTTGCACTTGCCGCACACCACCATCACCTTGCCAACGGGCATAGGAGACGGCCTGTCGACGATGCCGCCCTGGGGGTTCGCATTCGTAGGCTTGGTGTGCCGCTTAACCATATTCAAGTTCTCGACAAGGACCTTCTGTTCGCTCGGCAGGACACGAAGTACCTTGCCGCGTCGACCAGAGTCTTTTCCTGTCAGAGCCATAACCAAGTCGCCCTTTTTGACCTTCTTGACTACTGTCGTCACTCTGATCACACCTCCCTACTTGCTGGGACGGGCCCGAGGCCTAGAGGACCTCTGGAGCGAGTGAGATGATCTTCATAAAACTGCGGTCTCTGAGCTCGCGCGCCACAGGCCCGAAGATTCGAGTTCCCCTCGGGTTGTTCTGCGCGTCGATGATGACCGCAGCGTTCTCGTCAAACCTGATGTACGAGCCGTCGGGCCGCCTTAGCTCCTTGTTGGTCCGCACGACGACAGCTCTGACGATTTCGCCCTTCTTAACAACGCCTCCGGGCGTAGCCTCTTTGACTGTGGCGATAATGATGTCACCTACGTTGGCGTAACGCCTTTCGCTGCCGCCAAGCACCCGAAAGCACATGACCTTCTTGGCGCCTGTATTGTCAGCCACGTTAAGCATGGTCTGAGGCTGAATCACAGAGTGTTCCTCCTTTCGCTCGGGGCCCCGTTTACTTGGCCTTCTGCACTATCTCCACAAGCCGCCAGCGCTTGTCGCGAGAGATCGGCCGGGTCTCCATGATGCGGACCTTGTCGCCGGCCCTGCTCTCGTTCTTCTCATCGTGGATCTTCACCTTGGTCGTGCGCCTTACGGTCTTTCCGTAACGGGTGTCTTTGAAAGCACGTTCAAGGGCAACCACGCGAGTCTTATCCATCGCATCGCTCACAACGACGCCCAACCTCTCCTTGCGCTGGGTTCTCGCGTCTTCCATAACCTGGCCTCCTCTCTATCGCCTTACGGCGCCTAGCTCGCGCTCCCTTATCACAGTCTGGACCCTGGCGATGTCGTGCTTGACATCGGTAATTCTGTGCGGGTTCTCGAGCTGATTCGTGGCGAGCTGAAACCTGAGGTTGAAGAGCTCTTCCTTGAGGCCTACAAGCCTCCGATCGAGCTCCTCAGGTGACATCTTCTTGAGCTCTTTAGCCTTCATCGGCTTCACCACCCGCTTCTTCCTTGGAGATGAACTTGGTCTTGATGGGCAGCTTATGCCCGGCCAGCCTCAGGGCCTCGCGCGCGACGTCTTCAGGGATGCCGCCTATCTCGAACATGACCCTGCCCGGCTTTACCACTGACACCCAGTACTCGGGCGCGCCTTTTCCGCTGCCCATACGGGTCTCCGCAGGCTTCTTAGTAACCGGCTTATCAGGGAATATCCTGATCCACACATTGCCGCCGCGCTTGGTGTATCGCGTCATGGCGATACGCGCCGCCTCTATCTGCCTGGAAGTTATCCATCCCGGCTCTATTGCCTGCAAGCCGAACTCGCCCAGCGACAGCTCATTGCCGCGCGTAGCGATGCCCCTCATTCGGCCTCTCTGCTGCTTTCGATACTTGACCTTCTTGGGCATCAACATTTATTGAGCCCCTCCCTCCCGCCGAGCTTTGCCGGCCTTAGTTGGGAGAACATCACCCTTGTAGACCCAGACCTTGACTCCCAGCTTCCCGTAGGTCGTCTTGGCCTCGGTAAAGCCATAGTCAATGGCGGCCCTGAGAGTATGAAGAGGTAGCTTGCCTGAGCTGTACCCTTCCGTTCGAGCGATCTCGGCGCCTCCCAGACGTCCGCTGGTCCTCATCCTGATTCCCTGCGCTCCAAGCCTCTCAGCGCGCATCATCGCCTGCTTCATGGCCCGCCTAAAGGATATTCTCCTTTCGAGCTGGCTCGCGATGTTCTCCGCGATGAGCTGCGCGTCTGTTTCGGGGTGCTTTACCTCGAGGATGTTCACCGACACCTGTTTGCCGCTCATCTTCTCAAGGTCGCGGCGCAACGACTCTGCCTCTGCGCCGCCCCGGCCGATGACCATCCCGGGCCGTGCAGTGTGAATGGTTACACGCACTCTGTTGGCAGCCCGCTCGATCTGAATCCTGGATATGCCCGCGGCGTACAGCCTGTTCTTGATATACTTCCTGAGCTTCAAGTCTTCGTGCAGAAGCTCGCCGTATTTCTTCTTATCGGCGTACCACGTGGAATCCCAGGTGCGATTTATCCCAAGCCTCAAGCCAATCGGGTTGACCTTCTGCCCCACGCTCTAACCCTCCCTCTCTCTGACGACGACCGTGATGTGGCTCGTACGCTTCAGTATTCTGTCGGCCATGCCCCGCTGCCTTGGCAGGACCCTCTTCAGCGAGGGGCCCGCATCCACAAATGCCTGGGCAACGTAGAGGTCGTCTCTCGTCAGATCCAGGTTGTTCTCGGCGTTCGCTGCCGCAGACGCGATCACCTTGCTCACCGGTTCAGCTGCGATCTGCGGCACGTATTTCAGAATGGTCAGGGCCTCGTCAACGCTCTTGCCGCGCACCATGTCGACGACTCTGCGAACCTTCCGCGGCGACATGCGCACGTGCCGCGCAATTGCTTTCGCTTCCAACTGTGCCTGACCTCCTTCTACTTCTTCATGCGCGTGGTCTTGTCGGACTGCCTGTGCCCGCGGAATGTCCGCGTCGGCGCAAATTCCCCGAGCCGGTGGCCGACCATGTCTTCCACGATATAAATCGGAACATGCCTGCGGCCATCATGCACGGCTATTGTGTGCCCCAGCATATCCGGGACGACCATGGACGCTCTTGACCACGTCTTGATGATCTCTTTCTTGCCGGCCTGGTTTAGCTTCTCCACCTTATCTGCCAAGGCCGGGTAAACGTACGGTCCCTTCTTCAGCGACCTGCCCATGAATCGGCGCGCCTCCTTTCAGAACCCTTGCTCACTTCGAACCTCGGCGCCGGACGATGAGCCTATCGGAAGCCTTCGCCCTGCGCGTCCTGTACCCCAGGGTAGGCACGCCCCACGGCGTCACCGGGCTCTTCATCCCCACCGGCGCCCTGCCCTCGCCTCCGCCGTGCGGGTGGTCTACAGGGTTCATCGCCACGCCCCGGTTGTGAGGACGCCTGCCCATCCATCTCTTCCGTCCTGCCTTGCCGACGGTGATGTTCTCGTGCTCAACATTGCCGACCTGACCTATTGTAGCCCGACACTCGGCGCGCACCATTCTCATCTCGGAAGAAGGCAGACGAAGTGTAACATAGTCGCCTTCCCTTGCCATGATCTGCGCGCTCGCGCCGGCGGACCTTGCCATCTGGGCGCCCCTGCCGGCCGTCAGCTCAATCGCGTGTACCACGGTGCCCACCGGAATGTTGATCAGCGGCAGCGCATTGCCCGGCTTGATGTCGGCGCTCGCGCCCGATTCGATCACGTCGCCGACCTTGAGCCCGAGCGGCGCCAGGATGTAGCGCTTCTCCCCATCGAAGTACTGCACCAGAGCGATTCTGGCCGACCGGTTAGGGTCGTACTCAATCGATGCAATCCTGCCCGGCACTCCGTCCTTGTCGCGCTTGAAATCGATGATCCTGTATGCCCTCTTGTGGCCTCCGCCACGGAATCTCGATGTAGTCCGGCCCTCCGCATTGCGCCCTCCAGACCTGCGCAGCGGAGCGACGAGGGACTTTTCGGGCTTGGAGCGCGTGATCTCCTCGAAAGCAGCTACTGTCATTTGCCTGCGCCCCGGCGATGTTGGCTTAAATGCCTTGATTCCCATCCCACATACCTCCTTTGCTGCGTCGCTCTAGGCGCCCTCGAACAGCGGTATCCGGTCGCCATCCTTCAGCTTGACGATCGCCTTTTTCCACTGGGGAGTGAGCCCCTGCGACCGCCCCTGCCTCTTCAGCTTGCCAGGCACTGTGATCGTGTTGACCGAAACCACAGTCACCTTGAACAGCGCCTCGACAGCCTTGGCGATTTCCACCTTATTCGCATCGCTCTTCACTTTGAAGACATAGCTGTTGCTCTCGCCAAGGGCCGTACTCTTCTCAGTGATGATCGGCTTTATGATGATATCCTGAGGGTGTACCATTACGCCAAGGCCTCCTCTGCTTTGGCGACCGCTTCGCGCGCTATGATGAGCGCATGATGGTTCACCACATCATACACGTTGAGCCCGGCGACGCCCAGAGCCAGAGCGTTTGGGATGTTCCTGGTGGATTTCTCCACGACTTCGTCCTTCACAGCCGTCACTACCAGCGGCTTTTCCACCCCGATCGCGTCAAACAGCATCGCCATCGCCTTTGTGCTGGGCTCGGGAAGCTCCAGCGAATCCACTACGAATACCGCATCCCCCTGGGCCCTCGCCGACAGCGCCGAGAGCAGTGCTAGCCGGCGGACCTTCTTCGGTATCGAGTAGCCGTACTTCCTCGGAGTGGGCCCGAACACCACGCCGCCCCCGCGCCAAAGCGGAGACCTGCGCGAACCATGCCTGGCCCTGCCTGTGCCCTTCTGACGCCACGGCTTGCGTCCGCCGCCCGCTACCTCTGAGATGGTCTTCGTGTCGTGAGTGCCCGACCTCCTGCTGGCAAGCTGAAGCGTGACAGCCTCGTGTACTGCGTACTCGTTGGGCTCTATTCCGAAGACGGCGTCAGGAAGCTCAACCTCTCCGAGCCTATTGCCTTTTACATCGAACAGTGGTGCTTTAGGCATCTCCTACGCCTCCTTACTCCTTCTTAGCCTTCACGGAGTCCCGGATCGTCACAAGCCCGCCCTTGGCTCCGGGCACGGCGCCCTTCACCATGATCAGGTTTCGCTCCGGATCCACCCTTACCACGGTCAGGCCCAGGGTGGTCGTTCGCTCCCCGCCCAGCCTGCCCGGCATCTTGCGGCCTTTGAACACTCTGGCCGGGGCGGTTGCCCCGAGCGACCCTACTCGCCGATGGTACATGGAACCATGGCTCATGGGGCCCCGATGGAAGTTCCACCTCTTGATCGTGCCGGCGAACCCACGGCCGCGGGAGACGCCGATAACATCCACGAGATCGCCTGAAGACCATTGGCCCACCCGAATCTCCTGACCAAGCTCGAAGGAGTCTGATGACTCCACCCGGAACTCCCTGAGATACCTTTTAGGCTTCACCCGGCTACGCGCGTAGTGTCCGCCGATCGCCCGGGTGGCCAGCCGCTCGCGCATTTCGCCGAAACCCACCTGGATGGCCTCGTAGCCATCTCGGGACTGGCTCTTCTTCTGCACCACGTAGCACGGCCCGGCCTCTATAACGGTAACTGGATGCACCCTGCCGTCACTTTCGAACAGCTGAGTCATCCCAATCTTTCTGCCGAGTATAGCTCTGCCCATGCCTTACACCCCCCATCGTCATCTAGAGCTTGATCTCTATGTCCACTCCAGCAGGCAGGTCCAGGCGCATAAGGGCGTCGATCGTCTTCGGAGTGGGCTCTAGAATGTCGATGAGCCTCTTGTGCGTCCTCATCTCGAACTGCTCTCTGGAGTCTTTGTCAATGTGAACCGACCGGAGAACCGTATAGACGTTCCTCTCTGTCGGAAGCGGCACCGGGCCCGACACGTCGGACCCCATCCGCTTGGCCGTGTCCACTATGCGTTCAGCTGACTGATCCAAGATCTTGTGATCAAAAGCCTTGAGCTTAATCCGGATTCTCTGACTCGCCACGCAATATCCCTCCTGATCGCCCGATTGCTTTCTCGGACATACTCCACGGAAGTTACTCCTGCCATCGGGAGTGGCTAGGACAATCTACCGCTTCATCGCCTGCATACTCACGCTACGCCATTTCAGCGGGGGCGGAACGACCCGCCCCCGCTGGGGTCGCTGCCTTCCGGTTCGCCAACCAGACTACTCGATGATCGATGTGACCGCGCCGGCCCCGACGGTATGGCCGCCCTCGCGGATAGCGAACCGCAAGCCGGGCTCCATCGCGATCGGAGTGATCAGCGTAATCGTCATAACAGTGTTATCGCCAGGCATTACCATCTCAGTGCCTTCAGGCATCTGAATGCTGCCGGTGACGTCGGTGGTCCTGAAGTAGAACTGCGGCCTGTAGTTGTTGAAGAACGGTGTGTGCCGCCCGCCCTCTTCCTTCGTCAGCACGTACACTTGTGCTGTGAACTTGGTGTGCGGCGTGATCGACCCGGGCTTCGCCAGCACCTGGCCGCGCTCCACCTCGTCACGGTCGACGCCCCGAAGCAGGCAGCCGATGTTGTCGCCCGCCTGGCCCTGGTCGAGCAGCTTCCGGAACATCTCAACTCCGGTTACAACCGTCTTCTTGGTTTCAGGCCTGAGCCCGACGATCTGGATCTCTTCCCCTACCTTCACGACGCCGCGCTCCACCCTACCGGTGACGACAGTGCCGCGCCCCGTGATGGTGAACACGTCCTCGATAGGCATCAGGAACGGCTTGTCAGTCTCGCGCGCCGGCTCCGGGAAGTACTCGTCGCACGCTTCGATAAGCTTCCAGATCGGTCCGCACCACTGGCAGTCCTGCTTGCCGCACCCGCACTCGCCGGCCTTGAGGGCCGATAGCGGCACTACCGGAATATCGTCGCCGGGGAACTCATACTCGGAGAGCAGATCCCGCACCTCAAGCTCGACCAGCTCGAGCAGTTCCGGGTCGTCGACCATGTCCACCTTGTTCAGGGCAACCACGATCGAGGGCACGCCCACCTGACGTGCGAGCAGGATGTGCTCACGGGTCTGGGGCATGGGGCCGTCGGCGGCCGACACTACAAGGATCGCTCCGTCCATCTGAGCCGCGCCAGTGATCATGTTCTTAATGTAGTCGGCGTGGCCAGGGCAGTCGACGTGGGCATAGTGCCTCTTCGGGCTCTCATACTCCACGTGCGATGTGGAGATGGTGATTCCACGGGCCTTCTCCTCAGGCGCCTTATCGATCTTGTCGAAGTCCATGAAACTGGCAAGCCCGGCCTTAGCGAGCACGTTGGTGATGGCTGATGTGAGAGTGGTCTTGCCATGGTCGACGTGCCCGATCGTCCCTATGTTGAGGTGGGGCTTGGTCCTCTCAAACTTCTGCTTGGCCATTTCTTTCAATCCTCCCTTGTGTTCTCAGGACAAAACTCCCCGGTACCGCCGCACGATCTCCTCCGCCTTGTGCGGGGGGACCTGCTCGTACCTGAGAAAATGCATTGTGTGGTTGGCCCTTCCCTGCGAAAGCGACCGCAGCGAAGTGGCATACCCAAACATCTCGGCAAGTGGAACCTGTACGCGAATCATCTGATTCGTCCCTGCGTTCTCCAGGGAAGTTACCTTCCCGCGCCGTGCTCCCATGTCGGCGATGAGATCGCCCACGTACTGCTCGGGCGTGACTATCTCAACCTTCATGACGGGCTCGAGGAGCACAGGCCTTGCCGCCTCCATAGCCTGCTTGAATCCGAGCGAGCCGGCGATCTTGAAGGAGATCTCTGAGGAATCCACCTCGTGATATGAACCATCCACAAGTGCCACCGCCACGTCGACCACGGGGTATCCGGCCAGCGTTCCCGTTCCGGCCGCCTCACGAATGCCGTGCTCAACAGCGGGTATGAACTCTTTGGGGATCGCCCCGCCCACGATCTTGTTCGCGAACGCCAGGCCCGATCCGGGAGGCCCCGGCTCAACTTCCAAAACGACGTGGCCGTACTGACCGCGCCCGCCTGTCTGCCTCACGAACCTGCCTTCTGCCTTCACTGAGTCCGTAATGGTCTCCCTGTAGGCCACCTGAGGTCTGCCCACGTTGGCCTGCACATTGAACTCCCTGAGCAACCTGTCGACGATGATCTCAAGATGCAGTTCACCCATTCCGGAGATAATGGTCTGGCCCGTCTCCGGATCTGTGTGGATGCGGAATGTGGGGTCCTCCTCAGCAAGTTTCGCCAATGACATGGTGAGGCGGTCCTCGTCATTCTTGCTCCTAGGCTCGACAGCCACATCTATGACCGGCTCAGGGAACTCCATGCGCTCAAGCAGCAGAGGGCTAACCTCTTCACTCAGGGTATCGCCGGTAGTAGTATCCCTCAGGCCCACGGCTGCCGCTATGTCGCCCGTTGAGATCACGTCAAGTTCCTCACGGTGATTGGCGTGCATCCTGAGGATGCGGCCCAGTCTCTCGCGCTTGCCCTTCGAAGCGTTGTAGATCACACTGCCCGCCTTGGCCATTCCGGAGTACACCCGAAAATAGGCCAGTTTGCCCACGTATGGATCGGTAGCGATCTTGAACGCCAGAGCACAGAAGGGTTCAGAGTCCGAGGGCTGCCTTGTCACCCGCTCCTTCGCTGCCGAAAGATCCACCCCCACCACAGGAGGCATATCGACCGGCGACGGCAGATAGTCGACGATGGCGTCGAGCAGGGACTGAACTCCCTTGTTCCTGAAAGACGAACCGCACAGCACCGGCGTGAGCTTTGCAGACAGTGTCGCCCTGCGCAGGCCCGCGACCAGTACTTCGCTGGGGATCTCCTCGCCCGCCACGTACAGCTCCATTGCTTCATCGTCGTTCTCGGCAACTCGCTCCACTAGCCGTTCGCGCGCCTGCTCGGCCTCGTCTCGCAGATCGTCGGGAATTTCCGTGACCTGCCTGGTGAGCCCGAGGTCGTCGAGGTATACAATGGCCCTTCTGCCGATCAGGTCGATCATCCCGCGGAACTGGTCTTCAGCGCCGATAGGTATCTGCACCGGGGCTACAATAGCGCCGAGCATCTCCTCCATCATCGCGAGAGCGTTTCCGAAGTTGGCTCCGACTCGATCCATCTTGTTGATGAAGGCGATCCGCGGTACCTGATACCGATCCGCCTGGCGCCATACAGTCTCCGACTGAGGTTGCACACCTTCGACGGCATCGAAAATCGCCACCGCGCCATCGAGCACCCTGAGGGCCCTCTCGACCTCTACAGTGAAGTCAACGTGCCCGGGCGTGTCGATTATGTTTACCTGACAGTCGCGCCACTCGCACGTCGTAGCGGCGGAAGTGATGGTGATGCCCCGCTCCTGCTCCTGAACCATCCAGTCCATCGTGGCCGTGCCGGAATCTACCTCTCCCAACCGGTGGACGCGACCGGTATAGAAGAGAATACGCTCAGTGGTAGTCGTCTTCCCAGCATCGATGTGCGCCATTATCCCTATGTTCCTGATGTTCTCAAGAGGCAATGCACCTTGCATATCTCTTCCCTCCTCTCGCGCCCCGATATCCCGGGCAGCGGGCTTACCACCTGTAGTGCGCAAAGGCCTTGTTCGCTTCCGCCATCTTGTGCATGTCTTCTCTCTTCTTGATAGAGGCTCCCTGACCAGCAGAAGCATCCAGGATCTCGCCTGCGAACCGCTCGCTCATGGTCTTCTCAGGACGCTTCCTAGCATTGGTCACGATCCATCTCAGAGCCAAAGCCTTCCGCCTCTCGGGCCTGACCTCAATGGGTACTTGATACGTCGCGCCTCCTACCCTTCGAGGCCTGACTTCGAGAACCGGCATAACATTCTTGAGCGCGCGGTCAAAAGCCTCTAGGGGCTCTTTTCCTGTCTTGCTCTGAATAATCTCTGCGGCCCCGTAGAAGATGGCCTCAGCAGTGCCCTTCTTGCCGGAAAGCATCAGCTTGTTGACGAACTCCGATACGAGCGTAGACCCGTAAATCGGATCAGGGGACACTTCACTTCTTGTAACCTTGCCTCGCCTCGGCATCGCTCACCCTCCCCTCGCTATCTCCTGGGAGCGTCACTTCGGGCGCTTTGCTCCGTATTTGGAGCGGCCCTGACGTCTATTTGCAACTCCGGCAGCATCCAGAGTGCCGCGGACAATGTGATACCTCACGCCCGGCACGTCCTTTACGCGGCCGCCTCTGATCAGAACGACCGAGTGCTCCTGGAGGTTATGCCCTACGCCTGGAATGTAGGCCGTCACTTCGAGACCGTTTGTCAACCTCACCCTTGCAATCTTCCTGAGAGCAGAGTTGGGCTTCTTCGGCGTAGTAGTCCTCACCACTGTGCATACTCCCCTGCGCTGTGGTGATCCCTCGCCATAGACAGTCCTCCGATTGAGCGAGTTGTACTGGTACCTAAGGGCCGGCGCCATCGACTTGGTAGAGGCCTTCTGCCTCCCCTTCCTTACCAGCTGGTTAATGGTTGGCACATGCGCCACCTCCTTTCGCAAGACTGCAACATTTCGGACACAACATGCCCCTTCCACCTATCATCAGGTGCAAGGGGCACGACTCACTCGTGTAGTATGGCGGCTGCCGCCGCGCCCACATCTATCCCGCACACCTTGCCGAGTTCATCCATGGATTCGACCGGGGTAACCGGAACGCCTTTTGCCATAGCGATGGCTTTCAGTTCGCGCACGACGCGCTCTTCAGCATCGCGGGCAACATACACCGCCCGAACTACCCCGCGCTCTAAGGCTCTCACCGTCTGCTTGACGCCGATGACCCGGCTCGGGGCAGAGGCGAGGTCCTCGTACATAAACGGCTTTCGCCCCTTTCAGCCTGGTCTGCTATGCACCACGATAGTGGTTCAGACAGTTTTACATTTTACCATCAGCCACCGGACGTGTCAAGGGCAACCGAACGACTACGTTCCTGCATTAGGAGTCGGTCGCCGCGTTCGCATGTCCCAGCGCAGATGCTGCTGCTCGGTCAAGATGCTCCGCCATGGGCGCCCCGAAATGCCGATCTGCACCCGCCGGCAGAGGCCCGGCAGCACCGCCGATCCCGGCCGCCGGGGCGGCCTCGAATCGGGCTCGATCATCAGTAACCGGCGCCGTCATCAGCTCGGCGTCAGCCTCCGGAGCTACCTTGATCCGGACACTTCGGTATCTACTCATCCCCGTTCCGGCCGGTATGAGCTTGCCTATGATGACATTCTCCTTCAGGCCAATGAGCGGGTCAGTCCTGCCCTTGATGGATGCATCCGTCAGTACCCGCGTGGTCTCCTGGAACGACGCGGCCGAGAGGAAGCTATCGGTCTGCAGGGACGCCTTGGTGATGCCCAGCAGAATCGGCTTGGACGTAGCGGTTCTCAAGCCGTCGGCCTCGGCCTCTTCGTTCGACTCATCGAATCTGAACACGTCGATGGTCTCTCCCGGAAGCATGCTGGTCTCACCAGGATCCTCCACCCTGACTTTGCGCATCATCTGCCTCACAACGACCTCAATGTGCTTGTCGTTGATCTCCACACCCTGCGAGCGGTACACATCCTGCACTTCCCGCACGATGTACTGCTGAACTGCCACTGGCCCGCGGATGCGCAGTATATCATGGGGGTTCAAGGACCCCTCCGTGAGCTTGTCGCCGGCAACCACGCTGTCGCCGTCGCGCACTTCAAGGCGCGCGCCGAACGGCACCGAGTACTCGTGCTCCTCATCGGAGGCTGTGGTGACGATCACCTTGCGAACGCCCTTTACCTCCGCTACGCGCACCACACCGTCGTACTCCGTCACGGTAGCAAGACCCTTCGGTTTCCTGGCCTCAAACAGCTCCTCCACACGTGGCAGGCCCCGGGTTATGTCGTCGCCTGCGACTCCGCCGGTGTGGAACGTCCTCATTGTGAGCTGCGTGCCGGGCTCGCCGATGGATTGCGCAGCGATAGTGCCCACGGCCTCGCCCACCTCAACCAGGCTCCCCGTGGCCAGATTCCGCCCGTAGCAGTTGGCGCACACGCCGTACCTGGTGCGGCACTTGAGAACCGAGCGGATGGGCCATGACGCGTGGCCGGCCTCTTCTATCTTCTGAGCCATGTCCTCGTCGATCATATGGCCGACCTCGAGAAGCACTTCGCCCGTCTCCTGATGGATCAGCTCCTGCAAGCTGACCCTACCGGTTATGCGCTCAGCCAGAGTCTCAATGACAGTGTCGCCTTCCATGAGCGCAGTAGCTTCGATCCCCTCATCAGTGCCACAGTCATCCTCGCGGACTATCACATCCTGTGCCACGTCCACAAGACGCCTTGTCAAATAGCCCGAGTCGGCCGTCCTTAGGGCGGTGTCGGCCAGGCCTTTGCGCGTGCCGTGTGTGGAGATGAAGTACTCCAACACAGTGAGGCCCTCGCGGAAGTTGGCCTTGATCGGCACATCGATGGTCCGCCCTGACGGGTCGGCCACCAGGCCGCGCATGCCGGCCAGCTGGTTGAGCTGCTGCACATTACCACGGGCGCCGGATGTGGCCATCATGTAGACCGGGTTGAGCTGGTTCACGGTGAACTCCTCGGGCTTGCCTGTGCCACGTTCCCGGGCCTGTTCAACCCTTTCCTTCATGATCTCCTCAGGGTTGAGGTGCCTCATCATGGCCTTCTGGACCTTCTCACGCGCCTCAGTCCATACATCTATCACCAGGCTGTACTTCTCGTCCTCGAGCAGCAGTCCCCGCCTGTACTGGCCTTCGATCTGTTCGACTTTGGTCTCGGCTTCGCGTATGATCTCCGCCTTCTCATCGGGGATCGCGATATCTCCGATTCCCACAGTAGTGCCGGAAATCGTAGCATAGTGGAAACCTAGGCGCTTTAGGGCGTCCAGAACATCGGCCGTCGCCGCGTTGCCGCTCTTCCGCCTGATCCTGCCCACCAGCTTGCTCAGGAAGCTCTTGCTCGCAGGCTTCCTGGTTCGTCCGCCGCCGGACGCTAGGAACTCGTCTACCGACATCCCGCGGGGCACGAAATCGCCGGCGGTCAGCTTCTCGTCGAAAGAGGCCTCCGCCGAGTTGATATAGGCGAAGTCGTCAGGGAAAATCTCGTTGAACACGAGCTTGCCCACGGTCGTGACTATCCTGCGGGTGCCGGCTTCCTCGGCGCCCAGCACATTCTTGCTCTCGGGCATCCGAACGAGTATCCGCGCATGGAGCGCAACCACTCCCGCATCATAGGCAGCCTTGGCAGCTTCGGGATTTTCAAAGATCTTGCCTTCGCCGTGAGCGCCAATGCGCTCGAACGTCAAGTAGTAGCAGCCCAGGACCATGTCCTGCGTAGGCGTAGCCACTGGGCCTCCGTGAGCCGGCGAGAGAATGTTGTTGACTGCCAGCATGAGGAGCCTCGCCTCGGACTGCGCTTCAGCCGAGAGCGGCACGTGCACAGCCATCTGGTCGCCGTCGAAGTCCGCGTTATATGCGGTACACACCAGCGGATGGATCTGGATTGCCCTGCCCTCGACCAGGACAGGCTCAAAAGCCTGTATACCCAGCCTGTGGAGGGTAGGAGCACGGTTTAGCAGCACCGGGTGCTCCGCGATGATCTCCTCGAGCACGTCCCAGACCTCTGGCCTGACCCGCTCCACCATGCGCTTGGCGCTCTTGATGTTGTGTGCTAGCCCCCGATCCACCAGCCGTTTCATGACAAACGGCTTAAACAGCTCCAAAGCCATCTCCTTGGGCAGACCGCACTGGTGCATCTTCAGAGTAGGACCGACCACGATAACCGAACGCCCCGAGTAGTCGACGCGCTTGCCCAAAAGGTTCTGGCGGAAACGCCCCTGTTTCCCCTTGAGAAGATCGGATATCGACTTTAAGGGCCTGTTGCCTGGGCCAGTCACCGGACGTCCGCGGCGCCCATTGTCAATCAGGGCGTCCACGGCTTCCTGCAGCATCCTCTTTTCGTTACGCACGATGATATCCGGCGCTTCAAGCTCAAGAAGCTTCTTCAGCCTGTTGTTACGGTTGATCACACGGCGGTACAGATCGTTCAGGTCGCTGGTGGCAAACCTGCCGCCGTCAAGCTGCACCATAGGGCGGAGATCGGGTGGTATCACCGGCACGACCTCCAGGATCATCCACTCCGGCCTGTTCCCGGACTTGCGGAAGGCCTCAACCACCTCTAGACGTCGGATAGCCCTGATTCGCCGCTGCCCGGAGGTGCCGTCAATCTCCTCACGCAGTTCTGTGGCCAGCTCATCCAGGTCGATCTGGCGCAGAAGTTCCTGAACGGCCTCTGCCCCCATTGACGCCCTGAACAGCTGACCGTACTTGTCCCTGTAGTCCCGGTATTCCGTCTCGGTCAGCAGTTGCTTCCTGGCCAGAGGCGTGTCGCCCGGGTCGGTGACGATATAGGATGCGAAGTAAATTATCTTCTCAAGAGCCCTGGGAGACATGTCGAGAAGCAGTCCCATACGGCTCGGAATACCCTTGAAATACCAGATGTGCGAGACCGGGGCCGCCAACTCAATGTGGCCCAGTCTCTCGCGGCGCACCTTGGCGCGGGTGACTTCGACCCCGCACTTGTCGCAGACTACTCCCTTGTACCTGATCCGCTTGTACTTTCCGCAGTGGCACTCCCAGTCGCGCTGGGGTCCGAATATCTTCTCGCAGAAGAGTCCCTCGCGTTCGGGCTTAAGAGTGCGGTAGTTTATGGTCTCAGGCTTCTTCACCTCGCCGCTCGACCACCCGCGTATCTGTTCCGGGGATGCCATCGCTATCCTGATCCGCTCGAAATCGTTGACGTCCAGCATCCGCCTCTCCCCCTTCTTCGCCCTCGGGCTCCTAGTCTATCTTGTCGTCATCGCTGTCGATCGCATCAGATTCGGAGGAGTCGGGGTCCTCATCCTTCTCCTCATCTTCATCCTCGCCCAGATCATCGCCCGGATCATCCAGGATCGCATCAGCCGCTTCTGTCTCCCTGTACGGCCCGCCGATCCGGTCGATCCTGCCGGACCTGTCGCCGATGTCGATTCCGAGCTCCCTTGCGGTGCCCTCAATATCGTCGTCAGCCTCGCGTATCTCAATCTCCCGCTCATCATCTGATAGCACCTTGACGTCAAGGCAAAGGCTCTGCAATTCCTTGATAAGGACCTTGAAAGACTCCGGCACTCCGGGTTCGGGCACGTTGTCGCCCTTGACGATTGCCTCATACGTCTTCACGCGTCCCGCGATATCGTCGGATTTCACCGTGAGCAGTTCCTGAAGGGTGTACGCCGCGCCATAGGCCTCCAGCGCCCACACCTCCATCTCGCCGAAGCGCTGCCCGCCGAATTGCGCCTTGCCGCCCAGAGGTTGCTGAGTGACCAGCGAATACGGCCCGGTGGAACGGGCGTGTATCTTGTCGTCCACAAGGTGCATGAGTTTCATAATATAGGCGTAGCCCACGGTGACCTGACGGTCGAAGCGTTCGCCGGTTCTGCCGTCATAGAGCACCATCTTGCCGTTTTGGGGCAGGCCAGCCTTCTCCAGATACTCGAATACATCGTCCTCCCGCGCCCCGTCAAATACCGGGGTGGCAATGTGCACGCCCAGCGCAGCCGATGCCCATCCCAGATGCGTCTCGAGCACCTGCCCGATGTTCATACGCGACGGAACGCCAAGCGGGTTCAGGACTATCTGTATGGGGCGACCGTCAGGAAGGAACGGCATATCCTCAACAGGCAGAATCTTGGCTATGACGCCCTTGTTTCCATGTCGGCCGGCCATCTTGTCGCCTTCGGAGATCTTGCGCTTCTGGGCCACGTACACACGCACCAGCTTGTTCACACCCGGGCCCAGCTCGTCGCCGTTTTCGCGTGAGAACACGTGCACCGCGACTACCTTGCCCGCCTCTCCATGAGGCACCTTCAGAGAGGTGTCGCGCACGTCCCGCGCTTTTTCTCCGAAGATCGCTCTGAGCAACCGCTCCTCCGGCGTAAGCTCGCTTTCGCCCTTGGGCGTAACCTTGCCCACAAGGATATCGCCCGTGCGCACCTCGGCGCCTACACGGATAATCCCCTCGTGATCCAGGTCTTTCAGGGCATCTTCGCCCACGTTGGGGATGTCGCGCGTTATCTCCTCCGGCCCGAGTTTGGTGTCGCGAGCTTCCGACTCGTACTCCTCAACATGAATTGAGGTGAACACGTCCTCGCTAACCAGGCGCTCCGATATGAGGATCGCGTCCTCATAGTTGCAGCCCTCCCAGGGCATGAACGCCACCAGCACATTGCGCCCGAGGGCCATTTCACCCTGGTCAGTTGACGGGCCGTCGGCCAGCACATCGCCGACCTCTACACGCTGACCCACCCTCACGATGGGTCGCTGGTTCATACACGTGCCCTGATTGGAGCGGGCGAATTTCATCAGGTTGTAGTGGTCGACCTCCCCGTCGTCCCTACGAACTCTGACGAAGTCGGCGCAGGCGCGTTCCACGGTTCCAGCCCGTTTAGCTGCGACAACCACTCCAGAATCCACGGCTGCCTTAAGCTCCATGCCGGTTCCCACAAGCGGCGCCTCCGTCCGGACAAGCGGCACAGCCTGGCGCTGCATGTTGGAACCCATGAGCGCACGCCCGGCGTCATCGTTCTCCAGGAACGGGATGAGCGCGGTGGCGATCGACACTAGCTGTTTGGGCGACACGTCCATGAAGTCGACCTGCGAGGGCGACACAATGACGATGTCTTCCTTCAACCGGCACGTGACTCTGGGGTTAACGAAGCTTCCATCATCGTTCAGCAGCTCGTTCGCCTGAGCGATCGTGTATCTGTCTTCCACGTCGGCAGTGAGGTACCGAATCTCGCCGGTGGCCTTGCCGTCCTCAACCTTCCGGTAAGGTGTTTCGATGAAACCGTACTCGTTGATCCGAGCGTAAGTGCAGAGCGATCCGATCAGCCCGATGTTGGGGCCTTCAGGTGTCTCGATCGGACACATCCTACCGTAGTGAGAGTGGTGCACGTCGCGGACGTCGAAACCGGCCCTCTCCCTGGAAAGCCCTCCAGGGCCAAGCGCCGACAGACGCCTCTTGTGCGTCAGCTCTGCCAGCGGGTTGGTCTGGTCCATGAACTGCGATAGCTGGCTGGACCCGAAAAACTCCTTGACCGCCGCCACAACAGGCCTGGTGTTGATAAGGGCCTGCGGGGTAACGGCCTCCACATCCTGAATCGTCATGCGCTCGCGTATGACACGCTCCATGCGCGACAGCCCTATCCGAAACTGGTTTTGCAGCAACTCGCCCACAGACTTGAGCCTGCGGTTGCCCAGGTGGTCAATGTCGTCCGTGACGCCGATGCTGTGCTGCAGATTGACCAAGTAGTTGACTGCAGCTACGATGTCGGCAGGCGTAATCACCTTGACGTCGGACGCCAGATAGCCATTACCCAGGATCTTCGCTTCTTTACCATCGGGGCCAAGCACGTAAGCTTCTGTGAGGTGCAGAGCGTGCTCCGCCATCCGCACGATCTCGGCTTTGCGGGCAGTGATCTTCTCGCCTGCGCGCGGCATCTCTGCCTCAAAGTAGGCAACATCGCCCAGCACTTCGCCGGTGTCAGGGTCCACGACACGACCGGCGCCGGCCTGGCCAGGCCCGCCGTCGTCGCTCATCAGAGCTCTCGACAGAGACTTGCCGATAAGCCTGTCGGCAAGCTCGAGCTTCTTGTTGAGCTTGTAGCGCCCGACCCCCCCGAGATCATACCGCTTGGGGTCATAGAAAAGCGACTCAAACAGAGACCTGGCACTCTCCACAGCAGGCGGTTCGCCAGGGCGAAGCCTCTTGTAGATCTCGACCAGAGCCTCTTCCTCGTTGTTGGTGTTGTCGCGCTCAAGCGTGTTCCGGATGAACTCGTTCTCGCCAAACAGCTCCATTATGCGCTGAGTCGAACTGAATCCAAGCGCCCTCAAAAGAACCGTTGCAGGTATCTTTCTCGTCCGGTCAACGTGCACGTACACCACATCAGCCGCGTCGGTCTCGAACTCCAGCCAGGCGCCGCGGTTGGGGATTATGGACGCGCTGTACAGCGTCTTGCCGGAAGTGTCTTTTGTGGTATCGAAATAGGCTCCCGGCGACCGTACGAGCTGACTGACGATGACTCGCTCGGCCCCGTTAATGATGAAAGTCCCGGTTTCGGTCATAAGAGGGAAATCCCCCATGAATACTTCCTGCTCTTTGACCTCACGAGTATCGTTGTTAATCAGCCGTACCTTCACCTTGAGCGGAGCCGCATATGTCACATCACGCTGTTTGCATTGGTCCTCTGTGTACTTGGGCGACCCGAGCGAGTATCCGGTGAACTCGAGGGCAAGGTTTCCCGTGAAGTCCTGCACCGGAGAGATGTCGCGGAACGTCTCGAGCAGGCCCTCATCGAGAAACCACTGATACGATTTCTGCTGGATCTCGATGAGGTTGGGAACTTCAAGAACATCCTTTATCCTGGAGAAAGATATCCTCTTGCGCACCATCGGTCTCTCGGCAATGCCCATGCAATCCACCCTGCTTCCTTGTATGATTCCCGGGCATAACGAATAGCGCGGACCTCAATGACTTTTGGCGCCCCTCCTCCAGTCAAATCCGCGCTCAAACTAATACACCAAACTTGTCAATATCATGCTTGTTCATCTGTCCCCTTATACCCCATTGTGACAATAAGTCATGTTATCACAAGACCGCCACTGAGTCAAGACAATTTGCTCGGCCCTGTGGCGTTGTTGCCGGGGACGTCGCGACCCCCTGCCTGCGGGAGGTCTGAAAGGCGGCACGGTCGGGCCCAGCGCGGCGCGACGCTGCCCGGCCCGCAAGACACCTCACAGATGTGTGGCGGCGGGCCGGGCGCGTTTCCGAATACATCGATGCGGAACGCGGCAACCTACTTGATCTCGATCTGCGCTCCAGCCTCTACCAGCTTGGCCTTGATGGCCTCCGCCTCTTCCTTCTTGACGCCTTCCTTCACAGGCTTGGGCGGGTTGTCGACGAGGTCCTTGGCTTCCTTCAGGCCCAGCCCGGTCAGCTCGCGCACGACCTTGAGAACGGGGATCTTCTTGTCGCCGGCGCTCACTAGTATCACGTCGAACTCAGTCTTCTCCTCGACTTCAGCCGCAGGAGCGGCGGCGCCGCTGCCCGCCACCGGCATGGCGGCCATGGGCATCGCAGCGCTGACTCCGAACTTCTCCTCTAGAGCCTTGACCAGCTCGGCCAGGTCGAGGACTGTCATCGTTTCAATAGCTGAAAGGATCTCTTCCTTAGTCATGGCGTAATTTCCTCCCTCTTACTCAGCCTCGACGGCTATGGCGCCGCCCGCGGCTTCCTCTTTCTGCGCTCTGACTGCATCCAGAGCCCACACAAGCTTGCGCGCCGGACCGGCCAGCACATTGACAAGCCCTGTGATGGGCGACTTCATCGAACCAACAATCTGAGCCAACAGGACTTCCCTGGACGGCAAGGCGGCAAGGCGCGCGACCTGATCACTGTCGATAGTCTCGCCCTTGAGCACACCGCATTTGACCTTAAGGATCTTGCTTTCCTTGGCAAAACCGGCGAGTATCTTCGCCGGCGCAACCGGGTCCTGACCGGAAAACGCGATTGCGGTGGGGCCCTCCAGATACGGGTCGAGCCCGCTTACTCCCGCCCTATCAGCTGCGATCTTGATAAGCGTGTTCTTGTAGACCCTGTACTCAATGCCGGCCTCGCGCAAACTGCGGCGCAACTTCATGACCTGGCCGACGTTGAGCCCGCGGAAATCGGCTAGCACTGCTGCAGTCGATGATCTGAATCTGGCTTCGATTTCCTCTATGGCCTGGGTCTTCTCGGGTGTAGGCATTCTTACACCTCCGTTCGCGTCAATCTACATTGCCTGGAGCATCCTGATGACAACAGAAAGGGACCTCGGCGCGTGAGCGGCCGGAGGTCCCCTAAATGTCGGGAATCAAGCTTTCCTCCGACCTCGGCTGGCGGACACTGTGTGTGGCGCGGTTGCGTCATGCGTGTCCATTAAGCCCAGCGACTTGCGTCGTTCGGGCGCCTGCTGTCTTTGGCCTGGCGCTTCTTTCTATTGTCAAGGTAAACGGACGCTACCTCTCGACACTCATTGTCGCAGCGGACTGCGGGCTTATGAAGACGCCCGGGCTCATCGTTGCGGCGATGGAGATGCTCTTCAGATACGCGCCCTTCGCAGCGGCCGGACGCGCCTTCACGACTGCGTCCATCAGTACTGCCAGGTTCGCCATGAGCTTCTCTTCGCCAAACGATGCCTTCCCTATGGGCACGTGAACAATGCCCGTCTTGTCGACCCTGTACTCCACCTTGCCGGCCTTGATCTCAGCGATCGCCTTCGCGACGTCAAAGGTCACAGTGCCGGTCTTGGGGTTAGGCATGAGACCCCTGGGGCCCAGTATCTTGCCGAGCTTGCCCACGGTGGCCATCATGTCGGGAGTTGCGACGGTGATGTCGAAGTCCATCCATCCGCCTCTGATTTTCTCAGCCAAATCGTCTGCCCCTACGTAGTCAGCGCCCGCCTCTTCGGCTTCATGCGCTTTCTCGCCCTTGGCAAAGACCAGAACTCGCTTGGTCTTACCTGTTCCGTATGGAAGGACCACTGCGCCGCGTACCTGCTGGTCAGATCGGCGAGGATCCACACCCAAACGGATGTGGGCTTCCACTGTTTCATCGAACTTGGCCTGGGCGATCTCTCCGATAAGCTTGACGGCCTCGGCGGGCTCATAGAGCTTGCTCCTGTCGATCAGCTTAGCGGAACCCTGATACTTCTTGCCTCTGTTTGGCATCTTGGGTTTACCTCCTTCGTGGTGCCGACGGACTTAATCCTCCCACGAGCCGGGCACTACTCCTCAACGACCTCCACGCCCATGCTGCGGGCGCTTCCGGCCACCAATTTCATAGCAGCCTCTATGTCGTTGGCATTCAGGTCCGGCATCTTGGTCTTTGCGATCTCTC
>ERZ795031.1093-NODE-1093-length-29753-cov-13.938548_pt1 | contig 29753 bp, 28 predicted proteins | sample MGYA00375123_ERZ795031 | MGnify/ENA primary metagenome ERZ795031 (study PRJEB30166, sample SAMN05720159) | activated sludge metagenome | isolation source: anaerobic digester from wastewater treatment plant | place: USA | collected 2015-04-21 ...
TTAACAAGGTGGAAAGACTTAGGCTACACATTCAAAACCCTGGACGACCTTACAAAGTAGTGGGAAATGATAAAACCGTCGCTCACGGTTTCGGACACAATAATTCTAATAGCTCATTCCGTCTAAAAATCCTACAGTTTGCAAACTCACTTCGTTCAAACAGTGCAAACTGCTTAACGGATTTTTAGCCTGTATTCGCTAAGAATTATAGTCGTGTCCTGCAAATGTTCGCTCATGGTTTTATCATTTTTTTAGAGAATGTGAATGTTAAAGCAGCATCAGAATATACCTGTATTTTTTAATTTTTAATATTGACAAATAAAAAATGGTGTGGTAATTTAAGTGTAAATAAATTGCAGGGGAAGAGTAGTCATAAAGCAATGATTATAGCAAGACAGGGATGATGGAAGCCTGTTATCAACTTGTGATGAAGACACCTCAGGGAAAGCAGATTTTAATGAGAGGGACTTTAAGTCCAAATAGGGTGGCAACGCGGGTTATACTCGTCCCTAAGACAGGGGACGAGTTTTTTGTTCCAAAGGGAATAATGGTGCAGCCTGAAAGCAAGAATATAGTATAATATGGAGGATATGATTATGGATACAATGGGAACACTTAGAAGAACAAATATGTGCGGAGAGCTGAACAAGGACCACATTGGCAGTGAAGTTGTGCTTATGGGGTGGGTACAAAAAAGAAGAAGTTTGGGCGGGCTTATTTTTGCCGACTTAAGGGATGTTACAGGTTTGATTCAAATTGTTTTTGATACGGAGGTAAACAAGGAAGCCTTTGAAAAAGCAGAAAACTTAAGAAGTGAATATGTTATTGCTGTAAAAGGGAAGGTATTTGAAAGACAGTCTAAAAACCTTGAAATGGCTACGGGAGAAATAGAAGTTTATGCAGAGGAGCTAAGAATTTTAGATACCGCAGAAACTCCTCCAATTTATATAAAGGACAATGATGATGTTTCAGAACAAATGAGGTTAAAATACAGATATCTTGACTTGAGAAAGCCTTCAATGCAAAAGAATCTCTTGATGAGAAGCAAAACATCAAAGGTTATTAGAGACTTTTTATTTGAAAACGGCTTTAACGAAATCGAAACACCATTTTTAGCGAAGCCTACACCTGAAGGGGCAAGAGACTATTTGGTACCCAGCAGAATTTCAACCGGCAATTTTTATGCACTGCCCCAGTCGCCTCAGATTTACAAGCAGCTATTGATGGTTTCGGGAATGAACAGGTATTTCCAGATAGTAAGATGCTTCAGAGACGAAGACTTAAGGGCAAACAGACAGCCTGAATTCACTCAGGTTGATATTGAAATGTCTTTTGTTGATGCAGAAGATGTAATGGCTGTAAACGAAAGACTTATTCAAAGAATATTCAAGGAAGTAAAAAATATAGATATTAAGCTTCCATTAAGACGGATGCCTTATAATGAAGCCATGGACAAATATGGCTGTGACAAACCTGATTTGCGTTTTGGATATGAGCTTAAAAATATTACAGGTGTATTTAAAAATTCTGAATTTAATGCCTTTAAATCAGTATATGAAAGCGGCGGTTTGATTAAATGCATAAAGATAGACGGGGCATCGGAGGACTATTCCAAGAAGGACATTTCAAAGTATGAGAAATTTGTTAAATCTCACGGTGCAAAAGGTTTAGCCTGGTTTAAATATGAAAACGGCGGATTTGATTCACCTCTTGCTAAATTTTTAAGCCAAGGTGAAATAAATGAGATGATTTCCTTGCTGGAAATCAAGGAAAAAGATATTGTATTTATTGTTGCCGACAACGAATCCGCAGTTAATACTGCACTTAGCGCTTTAAGAATCGAAATAGCCAGGGAAAGAAATTTAATTGACAATGATGTTTATGAATTGGTATGGATTACTGAATTCCCCTTGTTTGAATACAGCGAAGAAGAAAAAAGATATGTGGCTAAGCACCACCCCTTTACATCACCTGTAGATGAGGATATGGATAAAATAGAATCGGCTCCGGAAACAGTGAGAGCAAAAGCATACGATATAGTAATAAACGGCGATGAAATAGGCGGCGGCAGCATTCGTATAACAAACAGAAATTTACAGAGCAGAATGTTCAAAGCCCTGGGATTTACAGAGGAAGAAGCACAAAGGAAATTTGGTTATCTTTTGGAAGCATTTAAATACGGCGTGCCTCCCCACGGAGGAATTGCATTTGGATTAGACCGTTTTATGATGCTTTTAACGGGTGCAACCAGTATAAAGGATGTAATTGCATTTCCAAAAACACAGAGTGCTTCCTGCCTGATGACTGAATCTCCCAGCCAGGTATCTGAAAAGCAGCTTGACGAATTGAAAATTACGTTAAATGAGTAAATTACAGGAAGGAAATATAATGGATAATGTAGGAAGGATAGAAAAAATAGATGGAAACATGGCTGTTATTTCCGTTAAAAGGGTATCAGCCTGCGGGGACAGCTGCAAAAGCTGCAGCTCCGCCTGCAAGGTTAACAGTGTAATTTTAGAAACTGATATTTCTGATGTGGAAGACCAGATTAATGTGGGCGATTTTGTGGAAATTAATACTGAAAATGAAGTGATGCTCAAGCATATTGCAGTTTTGTACGGACTTCCTTTGGTTTTGATGCTGGCAACGGTTTTTATTTTCCAAATGATTATTTCAGGTCCCAATAAGGATATAATTTCTGCTATAGCCTCATTGTTCTCATTGATAATTTCATTTTACCTCTTGAAGGCTTATGATAAGAGAGAAATGAAAAAGAATGTATTGAAATTTACAATCGGAAAGAAACTATAACAGGGGACGCACCTTGACTTTAGGAATAGTCTTTAAAGTCTAGGTATGCCCGAATAGAGGACACACCTTGATTGAGGACCATTCTTTTCCGGTCATCCTATCGGGGAATGTCTCCAAATGGTGGTAAAATGAATATTTTTGAAATGCAATACCAAAATTCCATAAAAAAAGAAGGTCCTCTTGCAGAGCGGATGAGACCTTTAAACTTAAACGAATTTGTGGGACAAGAGCATATTGTAGGCCAGGGGAAAATTTTAAACAGGGCAATAGAAGCTGATAAGCTTACTTCTGCAATTTTTTACGGACCTCCCGGAACAGGCAAGACAACCCTGGCTAAAATTATTGCAAATACCACAAATAAAAATTTTACAACCTTAAGCGCTGTTACCAGCGGTATAAAGGATATAAAGGAAAAAATAAGCTATGCAATTGACGAGCTTTCGATTTATAATAAGAGAACAATTCTTTTTATAGACGAAATTCATCGTTTCAATAAAGCTCAGCAAGATGCCTTGCTTCCTTACGTGGAAAATGGTACAATAATATTGATTGGAGCAACCACTGAAAATCCTTACTTTGAAGTTAACCCTGCTTTGATTTCACGGTCCTTGATATTTGAATTCAAAAGTATCGACATAGAGGATATCAAGGCTGTTGTACTAAAATCTTTGGCGGACAAAAGAGGATATGGAAACAGAAAAGTGGAAATTGACGAGGATGCTTTAACTCATATTGCAGAATATGCAAACGGAGACATAAGAAGCGCCCTTAATGCATTGGAGCTTGGCGTGGAAACAACCTGTGAAACTGACGGGATGATAAAAATAAATCTGGATATTGCATCTGAATGCATTCAAAGAAAGAAAATTGACTATGATAAAAATGGAGACAACCATTATGATACAATATCTGCATTTATAAAAAGCATGAGGGGTTCAGACCCGGATGCGGCGGTTTATTGGCTTGCCAAGATGATAAAAGCAGGCGAGGATCCGAAATTTATTGCAAGAAGAATTATAATCTGCGCTTCAGAGGATGTGGGAAATGCAGACCCCAGGGCTTTGGAGGTCGCTGTCAATGCATTCAGGGCAGTAGAAATAATAGGTTTTCCCGAAGGCAGGATAACACTGGCCCATGCTGCAATTTATACCGCATGCGCGCCCAAGAGCAATTCTGTTGTAATTGCAATCGATAAAGCAATGGAGGCAGTTGAAAAAGAGTCTCATGAAGTACCTGCACATTTAAAAGATAGTCACTACAAAGGTGCTGAAAAGCTGAACAGGGGAATAGAATATAAATATCCCCATGATTATGAAAAGTTTTATATAAAACAGCAATATATGCCTGAAACCATAAAAACCATATTTTATGAGCCTAAGGAATCAGGCTATGAAAGCAAAATTAAAAAATTCCTGGAATATTTGAGACAGTAAGGGGGCAGGATATGTACAAACTTTTTGGTAAAATTACCGACCCAAATATTGAAAATATAATAAATGATAAAATCGATTTTCAAAATTTAAATAAGGATTTAGCTTACGATGTCCATGTGGATTTCTACAATCCGGACTTGGAAGAAGATATGTTAAATTCTGATGTTTCTTTTGAAATCAAAAAAGACCATTACAGGTTTATCAAAAAAATCAGAACTTTGTTTGAAAGCAATCAAATTAAAATAAATGAATTCTATATGATGGGGACCATATCAGACCTTAAAGAAGATGAAATCAATATAACAATTTTAAAATCAAAGGCTGACAATAAGAAAAACACAGTATGGCCATGCAAGGAAATTTTCTTGTTTGAAGACCAAAAGAACAGGCTGGATCTGCTGCTTTTCAGCAATCAAATTTCTGAAGAGGATTATGAGTCAAACCTGGAATTCTTAAGGGATGAATTAAATATTTATGAAAATGACGAGGAGCATAAATATATAAATTAACGGTGCTCCTGTTAAAAGGAGGAGAAAATAATGAAAGCCTACGACTTAATAAACAAGGTAGAAATGGATGTTACAACACAGGATTTGATTAATTTAATGACAGAAGCAAACAGACAGATTGATTTAATACTATATGATAAAAAAACCGATGACGATGGATATTTGACATGGGATGCAGAGCATTGGACTATAGTAACAGCCAAAAAGTTCATGAGGACCTATTCATTGGGTGACAGACAATTAAGGGACTACACATCACATAATATTTACGATTTGAAAAATGACTTCAAACCTGAAGAAGCAAAAGAAATACAAATAAATTAAAAGACTTAAGATGCCTCCATGGAACCTTCTTCGCCCATGTTAATAGAATATAGGTGAGGGGGTATCCTATGGAGGTTTATATTATTACCTTTTTGCACGGGAATTATGCTGTTGCAGCATTCAACAGGCTGCAAGGATACGGGGTTAAAAATATTCAACTGGTGCAGACACCTTTCAGCATAAAGAATGAGTGTGATATATGTATAAAGACTAATAACCAAAAGACACTTGATATAGTTTTAAATGAATGCAGGGGCAGATTTCCCGTAAGCAATGTTTACAGCAAGATCAACAAAAATGGTTCATTTGTATATAAACTGCTGCCATAGTATAAGGCAGAAAATAATAAAAATATTTCACAAAATATTTTTATTATTTTTTTCATAAAGACAAAATTTCAAGAAAAAAATAGGCTGGTTATGCAAAGGACTTTTCTTATTGTTTAATTTTACATTTTATAGTAATATAGATAAAGATGGATAAAAGCACAGGAGGGATAAGAATGAAAAAGATTTTATTTTATGGGATGACCGGTGAAAAGATGTGCTTTCAGCATATTTTAATGAATGCATTAGATTTGAAAACTGCAGGAGCAGAAGTAAAGATAATATTTGAGGGTGCATCAGTTAAACTGGTTTCAAAATTTGAAGATGAAAATAATCCGCTTTATAGAAAGGCAAAGGAAGCGGTGTTAATAGACGGTATTTGCCTTGCATGTTCAAAGGTTCTTGACGTATACGAAGCTAACCTGAAAACAGGTTTGCCAATGCTTAATGATATGTCAGGTCATGCAGGAATGAAGAAATACCTGGAAGATGGATATGAAGTAATAAGTATGTAACAAATACATATAAAAAACCAGAGTCAGACAATTGTAAAGTAAATTCTCCCCATTATTTTAACGGTAATGGGGAGATTTTTTATGTTAAGGCAGTGGCAAAGCTCTATATCAGATCTGTATGTAATTTAGAAAAGACATTTATACAAACCTATAAACTATGATACCATCTCAAGTAATGCTTCTGATACAGTTTTCAAAAAGTAACAAGTAAGCTAAGAAATCTTAGCTGCTTTTTTCGCTAAAATATTATTCAATATATAGAATTTTTTTCTTGATAATTGTAAAAACAAGGATTATTATATGCTTGAAAACTATAACATCATCAGTAGGAATGGGATTAAAGCCTATAAGGATGTTTATTATTTTTCAGACATTTGAGCTAAAAATAAATTATATGAGAGGAGTTTTTTATGGAAGGGGAAAAGAAAAAAAGAAAAGGTTTTGAAATGCCTCATGGATTTATTGTAATTTTATTAGTTATTATTGCATGCTGTGTTTTGACTTGGATTTTGCCTGCAGGTCAATTTGAACGTGCTTATGACGAGGCATTGGACAGGGACATTGTCGTACCAGGCAGCTACCATGCAGTTGAAGCAAGCCCTGTTGGAATATGGGGATTCTTTCAGTCACTTTACACAGGTATGGTGGAAGCGTCCGACATAATATTTTTTGTTATTTTTGCGGCAGGATATGTGTATTTGTTAATGAAGACAGGCTCCTTAAATGCAATGGTTGGAGCAATTTTAAGAAAACTAGGGACCAATGACCACCTGCTTATTCCAATATTCATGATTATTTTTGGTATAGCAGGTGCTACATTCGGTATGTATGAAGAAACCTACGGGCTTATACCTGCATTCATAATAATTGCAATAACCTTAGGCTACGACAGGCTGGTGGGAAGTGCCATAGTTTTTGTAGGGGTTGCCACAGGTTTTGCAGCAGCAATATTAAATCCCTTTACTATCGGTATAGCCAGCAATATTGCCGGAATACCTTTAGTATCCTTTAAAATGACTCTTTTTAGAGTAGTATGTTTCATATTGTTTGAAGGATTATCAATTGCTTACGTTATGCAGTATGCTAGAAAAGTCAGAAAGGATCCTACGAAAAGTATTCTTTACGGAACCGTTGAAAATACAGACTTTACAAAAGATGCTTTAACACGTGATGAAGTCCTTAAGCTTCCCTTTACCTCAAGTCAGAAAATATCTTTGCTGATATTTGTTGTACTAATATGTGTAATAGGCTTTACTGTGGCTGTTTTTGGATTTTATCTGACAGAACTGGCTGCTATGTTTATAGTTGCCATGATATTGACAGGTGTAGTCAATAAAATGAGTTCCAGAGAAATATGTGAAATATTCATAGAATCAACAGCCATATCTATGTATGGTTCATTATTTATAGGACTGTCCCGTTCATGCTCTGTTGTGTTGGAACAATCAAATGTTATAGATACTGCAATACTTTATCTGTCAAATGCAATCAGTGGCTTCCCAGCTGCATTACATTCAATAGGCATGCTAATTGTTCAAAATATAATAGGATTTTTCATTACCTCCGGAAGCGGAATGGCTGTTGTTACAATGCCTATTATGGCTCCATTATCAGACCTTATTGATATGAGCCGCGAAATGGCTGTTACGGCATATCAGTTTGGTGACGGATTCTCCAATATGTTCTGGCCGACGGCAGTTGCGACAGAATGCGGTATAATCGGTATAGGTATGGATAAATGGTACAAATTCATAACTCCTTTATTTGGAATGATGTTCTTATTGCAATGCATAATGATGATTGCCGGAGGCTTCATATTCTAATTTTAGGAGGATGCAATGATAAAGGTAGAATTAAAAAATGAATTATATAAAATAGAAGATAATTTGAAATCTGTTTTTGAAGAAATAAGCGACTTTATATTTAAACATCCTGAATTAGGTTTGGAAGAATTTATAAGCTCTAAATATTTGGTTGAGCTTATGAAAAACTACGGGTTTAGTGTAACATATCCGTATTGCAATATAGAAACTGCTTTTCTTGCTGAATATGGAGACGATGATGGAACTACAATAGCATTCCTGGCAGAATATGATGCACTGCCCGGCTATGGAGAAAACAGCGACCAAAATGCTCATGCCTGCGGACACAACTGGATTTCAGCAGCAACAGCCGGGGCAGCGATTGTACTTTCACAGCTGAAGCAAAAATATAATTTCAAAGGTAAAATTGTATTGGTTGGAACTCCTGCAGAAGAAACCGTCGGTTCAAAGGCGGATATGGTTAAAGCAGGAGGATTCGAAAAAATTGATATTTGTTTGCAGCCGCATTTTGGAGAGTTCAATGACATATGCTGCAATGTCCAGGCTATGGATTCAATAGAATTTGAATTTAAAGGAAAGGCAACTCATGCAGCCGCATCACCCTATGAAGGTATTAATGCTCTTGATGCTGCCATGCTAACCTTCGCAGGGATTAATGCCTTAAGACAGCATGTGAAGTCTGATGTGAGAATACACGGCATTATTACTGAGGGCGGTATTGCATCAAATATAATTGCTGACAAGTCAGTATGCAAAATCGGCACAAGGGCAATGGAGAGAAAAGACTTGAATAAAATAACCAAGAAGGTTATCAATATAGCTAAGGGTGCCCAGCTTATGACAGAAGCAGAAATGTCCTATAAATTTTATGAAAATTCCCTGGATAACCTTGTAAATATTCCTTTATTGATTGACCTGACCAAATCCAATCTTGAAGCTGCAGGTATTAAGGATATTTATTATGATGGCTCAACTCCTCCTTCAGGCTCAACGGATTTGGGGAATGTAAGCTATGTCTGTCCTACACAGTATATGGAAATAGCTCTTGAAACAAGTGAAACAGCAAATGTGCATGAAGAATCAATATTAAAATATGTTAATTCTGAAGAGGCATATGATAAACTGCATAAAACAATTAAAGCTATGGCAGCAACCGCAATTGATCTATATATGGATGATTATCTGGTTAAAGATATTAAGGATTGGCATAAAAACAAAATAAGCTGATATATTTTAATTAAGTTTAACCCCTTATGACAATAAGGGGTTTTCTATATTCTTAAGTGTTTTTTATTGTAGTTTATTTCTTGCTATGACACTTCGTTAAAAACAAAAGGAACAGGGTAATTTCAAACTTGAAATATATAATGCTAATATTTATATAAATGCGGGAAAATAATAAATATTTTATTATTTTTCTTTTTTTAATGTTGACAAAATTACTGGGGTATCTTATAATCAATTGTACCCTACCGAAACAGTAGGGATTGACTGAAAGGAGAAGAGAAATGATTTTATCCACAAAGGGAAGATATGGGTTGAAAGCAGCATTTGAACTTTCAAAAAATTATGGATTAGGACCGGTTTCTCTTAAAAAAATATCAGATAAGTATGGTATATCAGAAAGCTATTTGGAGCAGCTGTTTGCAAAACTAAAAAAAAGCGGCTATATTGACACGGTCAGAGGACCTCAGGGCGGATATCTCCTGGCAAAAGAACCCGGGGAAATAACAGTGGGCATGATACTTAGAACACTTGAGGGAGAAATAACAACTTCTGAATGTGTAAGCAAAGAGGTTTGTTCCAGGGAATCAATTTGTGCTACAAGGGTTATATTTGAAAAAATAGAAAAAAGTATAAATGATGTCATTGATAACATAACTTTAGCTGATATGTTTGAGGAGCAAAAAAATATTATAACGGAGGGAAAAAATGAGTAAGAAGCTTTATCTTGATAATGCTGCAACAACAAGGGTAAGAAAAGAAGTAATTGAAGAAATGAGCAGGTATTTTGATGAATTGTACGGCAATCCATCAAGTCAGTTATATGAACTTGGCAGAAAATCAAAAGAAGCAATCGAAAAGGCAAGGAAAACTTTAGCAGACTTTTTAAATGCAGATGAAAAAGAGATATATTTTACCGCAGGAGGTACCGAGTCTGACAACTGGGCTTTAAAGGGAGTTGCCTTTGCAAACTTGAACAAAGGCAAGAACCATATAATTACAACTAAAATTGAGCATCATGCCATACTTCATACCTGTGAGTACCTGGAAAAGTTCGGAATAGAAACAACTTATCTTGATGTTGACAGATACGGGCTTATAGACATAGAACAGCTGAAAGAATCCATAAGACCTGAAACAATGCTTATTTCTGTAATGTTTGCAAACAATGAAATAGGGACAATACAACCAATTGAAGAAATAGGGGAAATTGCTAAAGAACATGGGATACTGTTTCATGTAGACGCTGTTCAGGCTTTGGGAAGTGTCAAAATAGACGTTAATAAGCAGCATATAGACTTATTGTCCATGTCAGCACATAAAATTCGGGGCCCAAAGGGAATAGGCGGAATGTTTATTAGAAAGGGAACCAGGATTGATAATTTTATTCACGGAGGCGGTCAGGAAAGAGGCAGAAGAGCAGGTACAGAAGGCGTACAAAATATCGTGGGCTTCGGCAAGGCTGTTGAAATAGCTGCCAGGGATTTTGACCATCATGTGGAAAGACTCACGGTTTTAAGAAACAGACTCATAGAAGGAATTAAAAACAACATTCCCGATGTGGTTCTTAACGGCCATCCAACCAGGAGGCTTCCAAATAACGTGAATTTCTCATATAAATACGTGGAAGGAGAATCCATATTATTGCTTCTTGATATGGAAGGAATATCGGCTTCTAGCGGCTCAGCCTGCACTTCAGGGTCTTTGGACCCGTCACATGTGCTGCTGGCAACGGGTCTTGACCACGGAACAGCCCACGGCTCAATTCGTTTTACACTAAGCGAGGAAATAACAGAGGAAGACATAGATTTTACGGTTGAAACAATGAAAAAAATAATTATTAAACTAAGGGCAATGTCACCGATTAAAAACGATGAAGACTTGCACAAAAACTAAGGTAGCGGAGGATAAAAAATGTATTCAGAAATAGTAATGGACCACTTCAGAAACCCGAGAAACGCAGGCACTATGGAAAATCCAGATGGCGTAGGCCAGGTGGGAAACCCGAAATGCGGGGATATAATGAAAATATATTTAAAAATCAATAAAAATGAAATAATTGAGGATGTAAAGTTTGAAACATTCGGCTGCGGCTCGGCAATTGCTTCATCAAGCATCGCCACTGAGATGATAAAGGGGAAGAGCGTCCATGAAGCGGTTGAATTATCAAACAAGGCAGTTATAGAAGCTTTGGGAGGGCTGCCGCCGGTTAAGATTCACTGTTCCGTTTTGGCTGAGCAGGCTGTCAAATCAGCACTTTATAATTACGCACAGAAAAACAATAAAACAATTAAAGGTTTGGAAAATTACAAGCCGGAAGATGACGAAATCCACTGTGAGCACTAAGATGCCTTGACACGAGAGATTATATATTTTAGTATTTATAGGGGACGGTCCTTTTGTTATCAGGAGAGTATTTATGCTGCCTTCAAGAACAAAAGCAACCGTCCCCTGTCATTTTTAATTATTGTTGACAATATGGGAAATAATACATTATAATTTCATAATAAGGTACATATTGCTTATACTATGAAACGGAGGGAATTTATAGTGGACAAATTAGATAGATTTTCAATAAATAATATTCGAAAAGAGTACTTAAATTTTTTTAAGAGTAAAGGCCATTTAACAGAGCAAAGCTTTTCTCTAATTCCTAAAAATGACAAAAGTTTGTTGTTAATAGGTGCAGGCATGGCTCCGCTGAAGAAATACTTTACGGGAGCTGAAGTACCGCCTTCAAAGAGAATGGCAACCTGCCAGAAGTGCGTGAGAACCGGTGATGTTGATAACGTAGGCCTGACGGCTAGACACCTGACATTTTTTGAAATGCTGGGCAACTTTTCCTTTGGTGATTATTTCAAAGAAGAAGCTATTGCCTGGGCATGGGAGCTGTTAACAGACGTTTTAAAAATTGAAAAGGACAGACTTTGGGTTACGGTATATTTGGAAGATGATGAGGCTGAGAATATTTGGCATACAAAGGTTGGAATACCTATGGAAAGAATAGTAAGGCTGGGAAAGGACGACAACTTCTGGGAACTGGAGGTCGGTCCAAGCGGACCCTGCTCGGAAATTTACTATGACACCGGAGATGACAGAGGCTGCGGGTCACCCGACTGCAAACCGGGATGTGACTGCAACAGATATATTGAAATTTGGAATCTTGTATTTACGCAGTTTGACAAGGACGAAAAAGGTGTTTATCATCCCCTTCCGAATCCAAATATTGATACAGGCATGGGACTTGAAAGAGTGGCTGCTGTACTTCAGGATAAACCCACTGTGTTTGATGTGGAACCTTTGAATTTAATAGTAAACAAGGCTTCGGAAATTTGTCGGATTCCCTATGGCCAAAACAAAAAAAGTGACATTGCAATGAAAATAATCTGCGACCACTCTAGAGCAGCGACCTTCATGATAGGCGACGGAGTAATTCCTTCAAATGAAGGAAGAGGGTATGTTTTAAGACGTTTAATAAGAAGAGCAATCCGCAGGGGCAAGTCATTAGGAATAAACGGTGAATTTTTGACCGGGACTGCCAAAGTGGTTATAGATAACTGGAAGGAGGCTTATCCTGTATTATCGGAAAAAGAATCCTACATTTTAAAGGTTTTAAGCCTTGAGGAAGAAAGATTTAAAAAAACCATTGACCAGGGTCTGGAACTTTTAATGAAAGAAATACAAATATTAAAAGAAACTGATAAAAAAGAGCTGGAGGGCAAGGTTGCTTTCAAGCTTTATGACACCTATGGCTTTCCGTCAGAACTTACGGAGGAAATACTTAAGGAAAACGGATTTAGCCTAAATAAAGAACAGTTTATCAAAGTGATGGAAGACCACAGACAGATGGCGAGAGATGCCAGAAAGTCAACCGGTGCTTCGGGCTGGAAGGAAAATGATTTTACTATAGATACGGATAAAACCGTATTTACAGGTTACAATAATTTAGAAGATTCTTCTGAAGTTGTTGCTATAGTAGTCGGCTCAGAACAGGTAAATACAATCAATGAAGGTCAGTCAGGAATAATTGTGGTTGACAAAACCCCATTTTATGCTGAGAGCGGCGGACAGACCGGCGATAGGGGAGAATTTATTGCTGATGACATGCTGGCAAAAGTAACAGATACCCATAAACTCAATAATGATATTTTTCTGCATGAAACAAATGTGGTAAAAGGAAGTATTTCAGTGGGAGATTCCATAACCGCCAAGGTAGATGCAGACAGAAGAAAAAATACCGCAAAGAATCACACCTGCACGCATTTGCTGCACAGGGTTTTAAGGCAAATGCTGGGAGATCATGTAAATCAGGCAGGCTCGTATGTTTCAGAAGACAGGCTTAGATTTGACTATACACATTTTGAAGCCGTTGACCATAAAACATTGAAGGAAATCGAAAAAAGAGTCAATGAAGCTATATTGGCAGACTACATGGTCAGAACTGATATACTAAATATTGAAGAAGCTAAAAAGTCAGGAGCTACAGCTTTGTTCGATGAAAAATACCAGGAAAAGGTAAGGGTTGTCAGTGTTGGAGATTTCAGCAAGGAATTGTGCGGCGGAACTCATATAGATGAAACAGCCAAAATAGGATTGTTTAAAATTGTTTCTGAAGGAAGCATAGCTTCAGGAATAAGAAGAATAGAAGCAATAACAGGAAGAGCAGCAATAAATTACTTACGGGAACTGGATAATTTAACGGATGAATTATCCATATCCATGAAAACCACCAAAGATGAACTGTTAAACAAAGTTAATATGCTTAAAAAAGAAGCCAAGGATAAAGACAAGGAAATACAAAAGCTGAACAATGAACTGTTAAGGGGAAATATCAGTGAAATTCTTGACAAATATGAAGAAATTAACGGTATCAAACTGTTTGCGCTTTACCTTAAAGACAAGGATGCCAACACATTAAGGGAAATTGCCGATAGAATCAAGGACAAAAATGAAAGCTGTGCTGTAATTTTAGCTTCTGACCTGGGAGACAAAGTATTATTTGTATCTGCCGTAACCAAGGATTTGGTTGAAAAGGGAGTACATGCGGGAAATATGGTGAAAGAAGCTGCCGTGATTGCAGGAGGCGGCGGAGGCGGAAGACCTGACTTTGCACAGGCAGGAGGGAAAAACCCCGGGAAAATAGACGAAGCAATAGAGGCAGTGAAAAAACAATTATCCATGAACAAATAGTTACAAAGTGACATTCTGAGCTTTCGTTCACTCCGGGTGTGAATTGTAATGATACGGCTTTGTAATTAGGCGAGTGTGCAAAATTCGATTAGTGCACGGCAAAACTGCTCATATTTATATAGAATAATGAATTAATCGAAAATTTGCACACTTCAATTAGATTATGGGTGATGGGTGAGAATTAATATTATTAAAAGTTCAATTCTAAGAATTTCAGGTTTTAATTGATTTTATTAATGTATTATAGTACAATGATAAGAGATGTTAAGGGGTGGTTTTTATGGAAAGTAATACAAATAACACTGCAAAATTTGACTACAGTATGGGTTCGCTTAATGAAGCCAGGGAAATACTATCCCAGGTTTACAAGTCACTTAAAGAAAAGGGATACAATCCTAACAACCAGCTCATTGGGTATATATTGTCCGGAGATCCCACCTATATTACAAATCATAACAATGCAAGAAGCTTAATACGAAAAATAGAAAGAGACGAACTTTTGGAAGAAATTTTAGGCGTTTACCTGGATGCAATCGACTTATAGACTGGGGATACAGGAATGTCCCCCTACTTGGGGCACACAACTTTGAGCAGTATATAAATATACTGCTTTTGTGTGTCTTGGGTATAGCCCTCAGAAACAGACGGTAGTAATAATATGAAATACATAAATTTATTTGAAAAAAGAAATGTTTCAAAGCTGTGTTACGGAACCCTTTCTTTAAGCAATCTTCAAAATTCAGATACCCTGGAAAACAGGGTGAGACTTCTTAATTATTCATTAGAAAAAGGAATAAACTTTTTTGACACAGCTGAGCTTTACAATAACTATGATATACTAAAAGAATTCATAAAAGGCAAAGACAGGAATAAACTTGTCATAGCATCAAAAAGTTACGCATATGACAAAAATACCGCAGAATACAGCATAAATAAGGCATTGAAAGAAATGGATACGGATTATCTGGATGTTTTCATGCTGCATGAGCAGGACAACGGTAACAATTTTATTGGTCACTATAAAGCTGTTGACCGTTTCATGAAATATAAGGAAGATGGAATAATAAAGCACTTTGGAATTTCCACCCACAGGGTGGAGGCGGTAAGAGATTCAATTAAGTTTAAAGAGATAGAATTTATTTTTCCTTTGTTTAATTACAAAGGTATCGGAATTCAGGACGGTAATATCGAAGATATGTCTGAAGCCTTGAAGAAGGCAAAAGAATACAATAAATTTATTATGGCCATGAAAATCTATGGCGGAGGTCATTTAATAAATGAAGCAGAAAAAGCTTTTAAATATGTTGACAATTTAAATTATATAGATTCCATAGCAGCAGGTATGGGCACTGTTGAAGAAATTGATGCAAATATCTCTTATATGGACAACAATGAATTAAATGAAAACATTAAAAATAAAATTAGGAATCAAAAGCGCACTCTCGTAGTAGAAGAGTGGTGTGCCGGATGCGGAAAATGCGCAAAAAAATGCAGGCAGAATGCACTTGAAATAGTTGACGGCAAATGCAGGGTTGATATGGAAAAGTGTGTTTTATGCAGTTATTGCGCCGGTGAATGCAAAGATTTTTATATCAAAATTGTGTGAGGTTTCTATGGAAAGACTGATGGGATTGGATGTGGGCGATAAAACAATAGGGGTAGCTGTAAGTGATTTATTGATGATTACTGCACAGAGTGTTACGACAATAAAAAGAACAAACATTAAAAATGACATAAATGAACTGAAAAAGCTCATCAATGAATATCAAGTTACTAAAATAGTGTTAGGCATACCAAAAATGCTTGATGGAACTATTGGAATACAGGGTGAAAAGGTCCTTAACTTTTTGGAAAAGATGAAAAGGTATATTGACCTGCCCGTAGAACTTGAAGATGAAAGATTTACCACAACCATATCAGAAAGAATGCTGATAGAAGCTGATGTAAGAAGAAAAAAAAGAAAAGAAGTTATCGACAAATTAGCTGCAGCACAAATTTTGTCATCTTATATGCAGCGTACAAAATAATCAAAAGGAGAGCCAATGGATAATATTATTGAATTGATAAATGACGAAGGAAATTTAGAAAAACTGGTCGTAGAAGTCACCTTTCATATTGATGATATTTTGTATGCAGTACTTCACAAAATCAACTCGGATGAAGGTATGATTTATTATGTGGAAGAAATGGAAGACGGAAGTATAGTGCTGATTAAGGTTGAGGACGAGGATGAAATCAAAGAAGTGCAGGAAATTTACGAAGGAATAGCTGATGATTTGATTTAGAGCTTACAGGGGAATTTATGTCAGAAGAAATCATTGAAAAACAATACAATTTTGAAATATTAAATCATGCGGTCATTTTCACCGGAATCTGTGCACAATGCAGGGATAAGGAGAATTAAGATGGCAGAAAAGAAACAAAAGCTCAAAATAATACCCTTGGGTGGATTGGGTGAAATAGGTAAAAACTCCACAGTCATAGAATATAACAACAATATAATTGTCATAGACTGCGGAATGGCTTTCCCAGGCGATGAAATGCTTGGTATTGACATAGTTATACCAGATATAACATATTTAATAAAAAACAAAGAAAAAATAAAAGGAATAATTTTAACTCACGGCCACGAAGACCATATAGGTTCAATACCATATACTCTAAAAAAACTGAATGTACCTATTTACGGAACTAAGCTTACATTAGGTCTTGTGGAAAACAAACTGTTAGAGCATAAAATAGAAGATGCATTCCTAAATCCGATCAAAGCAGGAGACACCTTTGATTTAGGATGCTTTAAAATTACAGCTGTAAGAGTTAACCACAGCATACCTGATGCAGTGGCTTACTTTATTGATACTCCAATCGGGACGGTAGTGCACACCGGTGACTTTAAAATTGATTACACTCCAATCAATGAAGAGGTTATTGATTTAGGAAAGTTTGCGGATATCGGACGAAAAGGCGTTCTTCTTGCCATGTCTGACAGCACTAATGTTGAAAGACTGGGATTTACAGAATCGGAAAAAACAATCGGCCAAAAATTTATGGAAATATTTAAACACTGTGATTCCCGAATAATTGTTGCCTCCTTTGCTTCGAATATCCACAGGCTGCAACAGGTTATCGATGCTGCGGTATTTAACAAAAGAAAGGTTGCAATATCGGGAAGAAGCATGGTAAATGCAATCGAGGTTTCACTGGATTTAGGATATTTGCATGCTCCCGAGGGAACAATCATAAATGTTAACGAGGTGAAAAGCCTTAAGGACAATGAAATTGTTATTCTTACCACAGGGAGTCAGGGAGAGCCTATGTCTGCCTTGACAAGAATGGCTAACAATGATCATAAAAAAATCCAGATAAAACCCGGAGATCTGGTGGTAATTTCAGCTAATCCCATACCGGGAAATGAAATTACAGTTTCAAGAGTAATCAATATGCTGTACGAAAAGGGCGCAAGGGTACTTTATGATGCATTGACTCAGGTACACGTATCAGGCCACGCCAGAAGAGATGAACTGAAGCTTATGCTTACACTTTTAAAACCGAAGTTTTTCATACCGGTTCACGGGGAATACAGACATTTGGTACAGCATGCTAATCTGGCTAATGAATTGGGAATGCCTATTGAAAATACCATAATAGGAAATAACGGTGATGTTATTGAACTTACATCCAAGTCAATAGTAAAAAACAATACTGTTACATCCGGAAACATACTTGTAGATGGATTAGGCGTGGGAGATGTGGGCAATATTGTTCTTCGGGACAGAAGACTTCTTTCCGAAAACGGGTTGATAGTAGTTGTTTTATCTACAGAAAGAGGCACAGGAAGAATACTGGCAGGTCCTGAAATAGTATCCAGAGGATTTGTATATGTGCGTGAGAATATAGACCTGATAGAGGAATCTAAGACAGTGATTAATAAGGCCTTGGAAAAATGTCAGGATACAAATGTTAAAGAATGGAACAATATAAAAATGGTAATTAAGGATTCATTGAGCAGCTTTATTTATGACAAAATAAAAAGAAGCCCTATGATACTGCCGATAATAGTTGAAGTAAATCCAGATGAATAATGAGTTAGATGAGGGACACATTCGTGTCCCTTGGTTTTATGTCATTGCTATGAATAAGCGATGTGTCACTCTGATAGCTTTAGCTCGAAAGATGCCCTAACCCCATTTTTCAGAGTATTGCGAAATCTCAGCTTTTTACGGGAGTCAGCTCTGATGCATCCGTAAAACAATACCACCACGCAAGACAGTTAAGATCTAAGCTTTCAGAGTCCGTGCCTCTTGCAATTGCCTCGTCAAGTGTATTTGCAACCGGAACAATAACCGGATCACCCGGCATCCAGTTTGCAGGAGTACTCACACCATATGTAGCTGATACCTGTAGTGCATCAATCAATCTTAATAATTCATACATGTTTCTGCCGTTTGTACCGGGATAAGTTAAAATTGCTCTTATTCTCTGATTAGGGTCTATTATGAAAACATCTCTGACACTTTGCTCATAAATTCTGTCAGGATTAACCATGCCGTAAAGCGCTGATATTTGTGCGTTTCTGTCAGCAACAAGAGGAAAGGGCATTACTATGCCGTTCATTTGAAAGATATCATAAAGCCAGCCGATGTGTGCAGGATTTGAGTCAATGCTAATGCCTAAAAGCTGAACATTTCTTTTTTCAAATTCAGGTTGAAGCTGTGCAAATGCGATAAATTCAGATGTGCAAACAGGGGTGAAATCTCCCGGATGACTAAAAAACAAAACCCATTTTCCTCTATACTGGGACAAAGTTATTGGTCCCTCTGTAGTCATAGCTGTAAAGTCAGGAGCAATTCTTCCGATTGTCAAGCATATCCTTGTACGTTCGGTTTCTATATTATCATTACTTATCATAATTAATTGAGGTTACCTCCCATTTGTATTTAGTTTATTATATGAGAGGGAGTGGAGAATGGTGAAAAACGCAGCCTAATTCGCTATAATATTTGTTTCCTTTGGTCGCGTAAAAACAACCGGTGAGCTTTTAGGTCACCGGTTATTAACGCTTATTATCTTTTGATGTTGTGAAAGTTAACGCCTAGAATAGGCCCGAACTGAGATGGTTTGTTATTAACAATACTTTTATCTTCCATTCTTTGATTTGATTTCCATGAAATCACATTTAGATTTGGAGTTAGTTTACCGTTTATATCACTGGTCAACTTGTATTGCCCATCCCTTCTTAGTTTAATCACGTCTGAATTAACAACTCTGGTTAAATCGGGAGTGCTACTTTTGTTGAATCTGTCCAATACAATCAACCCTCTCTTATCCAAAAGTAATAAGCAATATTATATTAACCAGCCAAACAATTATTATACTATTAAATTTTAAATTATTGTAATTAATGATCAAAGGTTGTATAATTTAATGGATAAAATTAATCAGTGGAGGTATTATGAAAAAGATAATAGCACTACTATGTGTTTTGGTTATAATAGCAGCAGCATATCTTTATTTAAATAATTATATTGTAGAAAGTTTGACAGCTGTTGATATAAACGATAAGACAGCAATAACCGTTGAAATTCCATCAGGCAGCACAACCAATGACATTGCTGAAATTTTGTTTGAAAACAATTTAATCTCAAATATTCGCACATTTAAGTATTATGCTGAAAGAACAGGTTCAGATTCAAAATTAAAAGCAGGAAGCTACGTACTTTCAAGAAATATGAATGCTGATGAACTTTTGGATTCCCTTATTAAGGGAGGATCTTCAGGAAATACTTATAATATTACAATAATCGAAGGACTGACTAACGAAGACATGGCTCAGGTCTTGTCCGAGCAGACTGGGCTAAGTTATGACAAATTCATTGAACTTATGGAAGCTCCTGAAACTTTCAGGGAAGATTATGAATTTTTAAATGATACATCTGTTTCGAATCTGCAGGGATATTTAATGCCTGATACCTACAATATTTATATTGATTCATCGGAAGAGGATATAATAAGAGTTCTTTTAAAACAATTTGATGAATTCTATTTGGATGAAATCAAGCCAAGGATGGGAAATACTGGTCTTTCCTTTGAAGAGGTTATAAATTTGGCAAGCATAGTTGAAAAGGAAGCCCTTTTGGACGAGGAAAGAGATGAAGTTGCAAAAGTATTTCTAAACCGCCTTGACATAAATATGAAGCTTCAATCCTGTGCTACCGTAAACTATGCAAACGGGGAGTGGAAGGAAAGACTTACATATGAGGATATTGAAATTGATTCCCCTTACAACACTTATATAGTGGAAGGACTGCCTCCTGCACCCATAAATTCGCCGGGCAGGGTATCAATAATATCTGTACTTGAGCCTGCAGATGTGGATTATTTGTTCTTTGTGGCGAAGGGAGACGGGTCCCACTATTTCTCAAACACCTATGATGAGCACATAGACGCAGCTGAGGAGTATCTTAACTAACTATGGACAATATAAACCGTGAATATATAGATAAGTATATTAACAGTCTGATACCTGTAGATAATGAAAAATTAAATGAATTCAGAGAATACTGCGAAGAAAGAAATTTGCCCATTATCCATAAAGAGGTAGGACAATATATTAAACTTGTTATAAATCAGCTGAATGCAAAAAGTATAGTTGAAATAGGCACAAACGTTGGTTATTCTGCAATATTCATGTCTAAGGTAATGAAGGGCGAAGGCAGGGTTGTAACCTTTGAAAGAAGCGAAAAATTTTATAAGGAAGCAATAAAAAACATTGCTGATTTCGGACTGGAAAACAATATTGATGTTCATTTGGGCGATGCAGTGGATATTTTGAATGAAACAGAAGGAACTTTTGATATGGCCTTTATCGACGCGGCTAAAAGCTATTACAGGGTATTCTTTGATAAATGCTTAAAAATGATGAAGCCTGGAGGAATTATTCTTTCGGACAATGTATTGTACCAGGGAATGATTGCATCGGATGAATTAGTTGTAAGAAGAAAGAAAACACTGGTAAGAAATTTGAGAAACTATTTAGAATATATATCTCATGATAATAGATTTGTAACTTCAATTCTTCCTCTTGGGGACGGATTGGCGGTTACATATATAAAGGATTAAGGAGTGAATATGTTACCAAAATTATTGGCACCCGCAGGAAATCTGGACAAATTGATAATGGCTGTGCAATATGGAGCTGATGAAGTTTATTTTGCGGGAAAATCAATGGGAATGAGGGCAGGAGGCAAAAACTTCACTAAAAAGGACTTGGAGCTGGGAGTGGAGTATTGCCACAAATATGGAAGAAAAGCAAATATAACAGTTAATATAGTGCCCCACAACGATGACTTGAAGGGTATTGAAGGATATTTGAAATATTTGCACAAAATCGGCACGGATGCATTGATTGTAGCAGACCCCGGGGTTGTTGAAATTGTAAAAGAAACAATTCCGGATATGAGGATTCACTTAAGTACCCAGGCTAATACCACAAATTACCACACAGCAAATTTCTGGTACAAACAGGGAGTCAACAGAATTGTGCTTGCAAGAGAGCTTACCTTTGATGAAATAGAAACAATAATAAATAACACACCCGATGACCTGGAATTTGAAACATTTGTCCATGGAGCCATGTGCATATCATATTCAGGCAGGTGTCTGCTGTCAAGCTTTATGACAGGAAGATTTTCAAACAAGGGAGACTGTGCCCAGTCCTGCAGGTGGAAATACAACCTGGTCGAAGAAAAAAGGCCCGGTGAGTATTACCCCATAGAAGAAACTGATGAAGGAACATTTATAATGAATTCAAAGGATATGTGCATGATAGAGCATTTGCAGAAGTTCAAGGACTTAGGCATCAAAGCTTTAAAAATTGAAGGAAGAAATAAAAGTGAATACTATACGGCTGTAACAGTCCGCTCCTATAGAAATGCACTGGATGAGCTTGAATATCCTGAAAGTGAAAGGAATACCTCCTACTGGAAGGAAGAGGTTGAGAAAACATCACACAGGGATTTCTCCTATGGATTTTTCTTCGGCAATCCATACAAGGATGGTCAATCATATACAAACTCAAGCTATATCAGAACCTATGATGTGGTAGGAATAATAAGATCCTATGACCAGACATCAAAGACTGCTACTGTTGAGCAGAGAAATAAATTTTCAGAGGGCGACCTTTTGGAATGCTTAGGTCCCAAAGGAAAACATTTTGAACTGACAGCAAGAAATTTAACAGATGAAGACAATAACAAAATAGATTCTGCACCCCATCCTCAGCAGACAGTAAAACTTTATATGGAAGAAAGTGTGGAACCATACTATATTTTAAGAAAAAAAGTTTAATTACAAGGGAACGGTACTACTGTCATTTGACAGCATTACCGTTCCCTTGACAACCTTGCCAGGCTAGTTTCCTAAGTTCGAGACCAAGGCGTCATGGAGTTTTTTAAGGGCTTTTTTTTCAATCCTTGACACGTAAGATCTTGATATACCGAGAAGTTTGGCGATTTCTCTCTGAGTTTTATGCTCTTTGTTTCTTATTCCGTAGCGCATTTCAATAATGAATCTTTCTCTTTTTTGAAGTGTCCTATCTAATATTACATCTAAAGCTTTTATTTTTTCTTCTTTATCCAATCTCCCTACTATTTCTTCACCTTCGTATTTGATAATATCAATGAGATAAATATTATTGCCTTCCTTGTCTGTTCCCAAAGGCCCTTGAAGAGACACTTCCTTCTTCAGTTTTTTTTCGCTTCTTATGGTCATAAGCACCTCGTTGTCAATGCATTTGGCAGCATAGGTGGCAAGTCTTATTCCTTTTTTATCATCAAAAGTTGAAACAGCTTTAATCAGACCGATTGTTCCTATGGATATTAAGTCTTCCTGGTCAATTCCTACAGTCTTATACTTTTTTATAACATGTGCCACAAGGCGAAGATTTCTTTCTATAAGAATATTTCTTGCTTCTATATCACCTTTATTTGATTTCTCTATTAGTATTGCTTCTTCGTCCTTGTTTAAAGGCTGCGGGAAAGAGCTTCCGTTTGTTATGTAACCAAAAATAAATATTGATAGCGGTAACAGAATTTGCAATAGTTCTTCAATCAAAAAAACACCCCCAAAGTTATACATTATATGCAAGATATTTAAAAAACTGTATGTACACTTTAAAAACTTTTTCAATGTAATATTTAACAGCATTTCTGCTATTAAATATTACATTGGCTATTTGTTACATATCCTCATCCGCAGGCGGCGTCGCACCGCCTTCTTCGCCGTTCATAGGGCAGTTCATGCGTGTCATCATTTCTCTTAATTGCTCACAGGTAATAGGGGGCATTCCGGGCATCATGGGGTACATATTGCCATCCTCCGGCGGCATACCCGGCATTTGCGGCATCTGAGGTGTCTGCGGCATTTGCGGCATCATGGGCATTCGGGGTTGCTGCATCCCCGGCGCTTGGGGCATCCCCGGAGCTTGAGGCATCCTTGGAATTCCTGGCATCCCCGGCATCATGGGCATTTGAGGTTGCTGCATTCCGGGCATCTGAGGCATCCCGGGCATTCCGGGCATCTGTGGCATTCCGGGCATCCCCGGCATCTGTGGCATTTGGGGTTGCTGCATTACGGGCATCTGAGGCATCCCCGGCATTCTGGGCATCTGTGGCATCCACGGTGGTATTAAACCCGGAATCCCCTGTTGCGGCATCCCAGGCAGTGCTGGCATGTCTCCGTCAATTTCCAAGGGTATTTCCGTATCCGGAATAAATGGTATTCGTAACATATCTTCAGGCATTCCGGGCATTCCGGGCATTGCGCTTGCTAGCAACATTCTGTTATTATTGAAATTTTTGTGCTCGTCAATGCCCATTGGATTATAATGATGCGGCAATGAATCGTAGTGCGGCATATTATTTCTATAATTATTCATACTAACCTCCATTTAATAGATTTTCCTTATATTAATATACGTTTGAAAAAAATATTAGTGAATTAAAAATAAAGAATCTTTTAATTATTTTATGATGATAGGATTGATATATTTTGCTTCTGTTTCTTATACTTTATTTCTTAGCTTGAGATAATTTCACATTAGTGAATATATCATATAATTTGGAAACTGCTCTTGACTTCAAATCAGCAGATATATGGGAATAAATGTCAAGGATTGTTTGTATAGAATTGTGCTCAAGAAAACTCCCCACCGCTGATATTATTCATTGGTGAGGAGTTTGTTGTTCACTTTAATTATTATGCTCACAATGATTCCCTATCCGGTAATGATTAATTCTTTACCAGTCAATATTTACAGGCATCTGAATTTTTCTTCCAAGGTTTGCAGAATAGGAAGTATCCATATGGTATCTGTAATCAGTCTTAGGGTCAAGAACCATAATTGTTCCTTTTTTTGCATATTCATCACTGTAATATTTTCTTGCTTCAGGGAAGCATGTTGTTACTTCGAACCATGTGTAATCTGCTCCCCCGTTATTTTGATACATGTTGTAAAAATCTTCGAAACGGTAATTTTCACCATCAGGATACCTGTTGTTTATTGCAACTCCAGCAGGGTCTAAGAAAATTTTTAATGTAACTGAATTATGGGCAGGAATTACCGGAATCTTCACATCTACTTTCGGTTCAAAAACTTCATATACTGCTTCTTCACCATACTTGTAATTAACTGTATAACCGTTTAATCCATATACAAAGTGATTCCAATAATCTGTTGCATTCAAAACTGCCATGGAGGAACCATAGCCATATTGATTATTATCTGCAACAAGATTCAGCCCTACAGGATCATATGATGTTGCAAACAATCCTTGTTCTTTTAACTTGAATTGAACATTCAAATCCAAAGTTCCGGGTACAGTTGGGTAGTCAGTATTATTTTCAAGCTCTACCTCCAGGCATGCCGGCTGGTACAAAGATTGTGGATCAAGTTTTAAAAATGGAGACTTTACAGGGTTTTCATCATATGATTCTTTATCTGCTTCCTTGAAATAACCTACTACTCCTTTAGCTGCTTCTTTGGTCATTTCCTCAGTTATATCGCTTGCAGGAACACCTGCCTCAGTAAGTGCAACTTGAGCTAAATATGCTATATTTCCTTCTGCCAGCTGTTCAAAATTCGGGAATTTAGGAGGGATTCCAATAGATGAAAGTCCATAATCAACCAGGGCTGTCAGCGCTTTTGCAAATTCATCCCTTAAACTCTCAATTGGGCATAGATTTGCAACTGCCATAATCAGCTTTGTTTTAAGTGCTTGATACGTTTCAGTAATCTTGGCATAAATCTTAATAATAGTAGATACCAAATCTTTAAAGAAATTAACAACTCCTTCGTATATTTCCTGATACCATGGCTTATCTACTTCTTTCGGAACAGGTATATATATTTTACTTCCTATAGGCAGCACTTCCTTGATAAGTTTTTCGTATTTGGTTTTGAATTCTTGAGGCATCATTTCATAAGAAGTATTTAAATCAAAGTCAAAGCCGCCGGAACTGCTGAAGTTTCCTAATTCTTTAGTTATGACATAGTATTTATAAGGTTTTAAAATTTTGCCGTCAGCATTCATCCAGGTATATATAATCTCGGTTGGTTTTGGTTCTCTGAATACATAGTATCTTGATAAATAATCAGGGTCAGCCCAGTCGATAGCGGTATATTCTTTAATTTCAACGCTTGGTAATGAATAATTTATCATCTGTACCTTGTCATACTTAGACTGAGGTACTGGAAGAGATATGAATTTTACAGGGCTTCCAAAACCATAATCCACTGTAATTATATCTGAATAGACAGCTTTCAGCTTGCCCGGCTCTATATCTTCAGTAATAGCCACAGCTCTTAAATAATATCTGATATACTCATCAGCCTTCATATCGGTCTTCCCAAATTCTTTAAAGTCGACAGTAGCTGATGGATTAAAATTTAAATGAGGATAAACAGGAACCATATCATCTATGTAATATTCTCTTTCATATACAAGATTATCATAATCTAAGTAACTTTGGTTCTTGTCAAATTTATCGCTGTAAACCTGGACATAAATTTTCACGGTATTTTCATCCAAACCATGAAAATGGAAAATTCTCGGATTGGCTTCATTGGGATTGAATTCTATTATGCCGTTGCTAAAGGGGTCATGTACCGGCACATCTTTAAATTCTCCTGTTGTGTTGTTCCCCATATGTGATTTAGTAGACCATATTTCGAACGAAGCATCTGTAGATTCCCTTGTGGACATAACCGGAATACCATACAATACTGCAATCCCCTGCCCAGGATCTCCGATGGGATTTCCAAGTGCATCAACGGGAACAGCCCTCACATAGTAGGTTTTTTGTTCCTGAGGAATAGGTTTTTTGATTTGCGCCAAGGATTTAACTTTGCTGAAGTCTATGGAGAATTCCTTGGATGAAGGCATTATATCTCCGGACAAGACTATTCCTTTTTCAGTTCTGAACACATCCTTTGTTCCAACAAACTGTGTTTCAGATACCTGCCATACAATCTTTGAAACAGTATTGAATCCTCTTATATTGTTTAGTTTATAGGTGAACCATCTGACTGAGTTTTCGGTTTTATCGATAAAAGCCCCAAAGTCAGAATTTATATACATTGGAGTATTTGTTCTTTCTTTAACAGCAGGATGCATTATTACTAAGTCAGGTAAATTTGGTTTTATAATAATCGGGTCCTTTATAATCGGAGAAATCGTCTCAATAGGGTCAATTGGGTTAATTGGTCTAATGGGATTAATTAAAGATGAATAAGTAATAACATGGTTGTTAAGTGAAGCAAATAAAACAGGACTGTTGTCCAATGAAGAAATAATAGGTAGCGTTGAAGGCTTACCTGCCTTATTGGAAACAAAAAGCTCTAATTTCTTGTCAAACTTAGGAAAGAATATATTGTTTGAATTCATTGTGAATTCAAATTTTTCCCTGATGTTTTTAGAGACTGACGGCGGCTTGTTGAATCTTACCGCTCCTGCTTCTTCAATTGACTGAACAGTTGTTATGCTGAATTTCTTATAGGTTCTGAGAAGCAGTATTATTGCCTGCTCTCTGGGTGTGTTGGAAAGAGGATCTATTGTTTCAGCGGATAGTCCCTTCATTATTCCGTTTTTATAAGCAAATTTCATGGCATCAATAGCCCAAGGCGCAATTTTATCTGCATCCTTGAAAGGAAATTCTCCTGGTGAAGTGTTAAGTCCTTGCACCGAAACATTCAATGCTCTTAAAATCATTACACACATTTCTTGTCGTGTAATATTATTTAAAGGTGCAAAAGTATCGGCAGATATACCCTTAACAATACCTAAAGAATGAGCCTTAAGGATTTCTGTGTTAGTTGTATCCTTAAAAGGATTATCGGTATATTTAGGAATCTGTCCGGTGAGTTTTTCATAAAGTTTGATTACCAGCGTACAGAATTCTTCACGAGTTATGTACTTGTTAAAATTGTTTGTCACTGCAGGATATGTGAGAGACATATCATAGGCTTCTTTGATTTCAGGTTCAGCCCAGGTGCTCTGGCTGCCGTCAAATTGGAGCGGCTCAACGTTTTCTCCAAAAGCTTGGAGAGGCGTGTACATTGTAAGAAACATTGAAATTAATAGTATTACAGCGGTAAAGTGTTTAGCTTGTTTCATGATCTCACACCCTTCATATTTATTAGTATTATTGGTTATTATTACCTTGATTTCATTATATTCTTACTTGTTATTTAGTCAAGAAAATTATAAACATTTTATACTTTGCAAAGTGGTGGAGTTGTTACCGTCGATGGAGACGCAATAAAAAATAAAGAATTCTTTACTATTTTAATAAATTCATATAAAATGTAACGAGATAGATATACTTTACTGCTATAGATGGCGGGTACAACGGGAGGAAACAAATGCATTTAACTAATTTACATACTCACAGTCTTTATTGTGACGGCAGCTGCAGCCCCGAAGAGATGGTTCTATCGGCAATTAACAATAACTTTGATTCGTTGGGCATTTCATCACACGGGCCTGTTAATAAGGAAACTGACTGGAATATTAAACAAGACAAAGTTGAAGAATATATAGAAGAAGTCAATAGGCTGAAAGAAAAATACAAGGATAAAATTGAAATTTTCCTTGGTATGGAGTTAGATTACATACCTGGTGCAGGGTTTACAGACCTGTGTTTGTCTCTTATGAAAAGACTTGATTACTATATCGGCTCAGTGCATTATTTGGGAACTTTAAAAAACGGCTATATGTGGACTGTTGATTATACCATTGAAGAATTATTAACCGGTATAGATGAAAGCTTTGAAGGAAATATAAGAAAAGCTGTTGAAAAATATTATGAAACAGTTTCAGAAATGGCAGAAAAGTATCAACCTCCAATAATCGGGCACTTGGATTTATTTAATAAAAATAACAAGGACAATATATTATTTGATGAAAGAGATAAATGGTATGTGGAAGCTGTCAAGAAATGTCTGAATGTAATAAAAAATACTTCTTCTGTAATAGAAATAAACACCGGAGGAATTGCGAGAAATTACAGTAATGAACAATATCCTTCAACCTTAATATTAAAAATGATAAAGGGAAAAAATATTCCCATAATGGTAAATTCAGATGCCCATACAGCAGATGGCCTTGCATGCAAATTTACTGATATGTATAAATTAACTAATGATATAGGGTTTGAACACCTTGTATACTTAACAAAAAATGGGTGGGAGAAGCAAGAAATATTATATTGATGAAAATTACGTTCAATTATGTTATTATATAACGAGGAGATGAAATTATGATAAATATATTACTTGTGACACATGGAGACCTTGGCAAAGAATTATTGAAAAGCTCTGAGCTGATTATCGGAAAAGTTGAAAATGCAAGAAGTATATCATTTCATCATGGCGACAGCTTTGAAACATTGTTAAAAAAGGTTGAAGAAGGAATAAAAAGTATGTCTGACAATGAACTTATTGTATTCACGGATATGTATGGAGGAAGCCCCTTCAATGCAGTGAGCAGGGCAATGAAAAACAGAAATTTCTACCATATCACAGGCATTAATTTTCCCCTGTTCATAGATATAGCCATTGCCAGGGACACCTACAGCTTAAAGGAAATCGCAGAAAAAATAATCAAAAACGGAAAGAAGAGCATAGTGTTTGTGAATGAAAATTTCTTGTCAGACTGAGGTAGAAAATGAAAAAATTATTCGTAAGAATTGACGACAGGCTCCTTCACGGACAGGTTGTTGTATCCTGGATTCCTTATCTTAAAGCAACAGATGTTGTAATTGCAGATGATGAATATGCAAATGATGAGTTTATGAGAGAGCTTATTATGAGTTCAAGCCCTGAGGGTGTTAATGTGTATATAAAAACTATAAGTGAAACCGCTGACTTTTTAAAGGTTGACAGTGAAAATAACGTGCTGGTACTTCTCAGGACCATTGAAGGATTAAAGGAACTGTTAAAAAGGGTAAAAATAAAAAACATTAACATAGGCGGTATTGGAGCAGCTAAAGGAAGAAAAAGATACTACAACTCCATTCATTTAAGCGACCATGAGTTAAATAT
>ERZ795031.1098-NODE-1098-length-29706-cov-5.517386_pt1 | contig 29706 bp, 34 predicted proteins | sample MGYA00375123_ERZ795031 | MGnify/ENA primary metagenome ERZ795031 (study PRJEB30166, sample SAMN05720159) | activated sludge metagenome | isolation source: anaerobic digester from wastewater treatment plant | place: USA | collected 2015-04-21 ...
AAACAAATGGTTATATTGTTCCTGCAACAAAGGAGATTTATGGCAGAATGCTGAAAGAAGGGTTGATCGCAACTCTTTTTGAAGCCGGATTCGTCATTGCAAATCCCGGTTGCGGCGGTTGCGCTTCAGGACAGATAGGAATGACTGGAGACGGAGAAGTGATCGTTTCCACATCCAACAGAAACTTCAAAGGGAAACAGGGCAACGGCGAAGTTCACCTCGCAAGCCCGGCAACAGCCGCAATGAGCGCTCTCAATGGTGAAATAAGTGGATTCTGAAAGTCGTCTGTCACTGCTTTTTGTTCTGGAGTCTTCTCCTGAAGACGGGAATTCGATCGCTTTTCTGAATAGTTACATAGATTCTCTCATAAATCTTCTTGCTGATGAGACGGATGTCACACTTTTCTATCCGGAGTTCTCAGATACAGAAGAACACTATTCTCTGAATATAATACAGGGATCGAAATATAAAAAGATGGTGACATATCTTCCCGCAAGACATGAATCTTTCAAAGATACTTTCGCAAACAGCAGAATGGAAAACATTTTCAGCTATATACTTAAAGAAGAGCATTTTGACTGTGTTCATATCTGGAGCTTTAAAAACCATTCATTCAACTATCTGTTCATTGCTAAAGAGCGGATGCTTCCTGTTCTGGTTACAGTGCATGACGGTTTTCTTTTTTCCAATTCGGTTTTCAGCAAGGGATTCCCTGCCGACCATGAAAATGATAAAGTGAGGATATCAAATTTTGTCAACAGCTCTGTCACTGTCTTTTTTAAGAAAATGCTGAATGCCGTAAAAAAAAGATCAACATGTTCATCGTGGTTTGAAAACATCGGGCGCTACAGCCGCTACTATAATAAGACAAACCTCAATCCTGTTGACAGTTTTGTGTTTGAAGAAAGGGCTTCTCTTTGCGAAGATGTGATAAAACTGACAGACAGGTTTCAATTCTTCTCACAGATCGAATATAATCTTTTCTACAGAAATATCATTCCGGAAACTCAGGTCTTTTTTCTTGAACAGGGTATTGAAAATGACATCTCTTTTGCCAACAGACCTTTTGAAATAGAAGGTGCGGTCAAATTCGGGTTCATAGGTGAGATACTGCCTGAAGAGGGTGTGCTTGAGCTGGTCGAAGCTTTCAACATTCTTTATGAGGATGGTTACCACAATGAAATGCACTTTTATGGAGAACTTCATGAAAACCACCACTATTTCACCCGTCTTAAAAAAAAGGTGCGGAATCCCAATGTTTATTTTCACGGACCGATACAACCCGGAAGATTGAACTCGGTTCTGAATACATTCGATGTTCTCATGATTCCGTCAAAGTGGCATAGAAGTGATTCCTTCCTTGTCAACAACGCCATTTCAGGGAGAAAAGCGGTAATAGTTTCCAACAGGAACAACATTTCGGAAAAAATCAGAAGATCCAACAGGGGGCTCATTCTTGAACAGGTTGATCGCGTAAATATTGCAACCGCTGTTTCAGAACTTGAAAGAAACCGCAAAAGGTTGTATTATTTCATGCGGACGACAGACGACTTTAAGAATTCTGATATCGAGGACGATGTTTGTACTCTTGTTGATATGTACAGCAACTATTCAAGAAGCCGTGAAAATTTTGACAGAGTTCTGTTAAAGAGGAAATTGATAAAAAAGAAGATCGACCGTCAGAGAGGATAAAATGAAAAATGAGAACATCCAGGTGAGTCAGGGATTGCTTGTAAAGTCTTTAATTATATCGTTCTTTCTTCTTGCAGCCGCTTTTACTGCCGGGCTTCTGATGGGAAGGAATGATCATGGTCAGATCGAAAGAACAAGTGCTGATCAGGGAGATGTTCAGGAAAAGCTCAGCGACTGCAGCTACCGTCTTCAGGAAATCACCGCAAAGCACATCAGCATGACCGATATGGCGCGTGAAAAAGGAATACTGGATGAAAATGGCAGATACAACCAGAATATAGTCTGCGCGGTTCCTGAACCACCAAAGAAAACTGAAGATGTCAATACTGAAAAAGAAGATACAGCAGTTGCAGAGAAAATTGTAGAGAAACAGGAAAATAAAAAATGTCTCTATTCAATACAGATATTTTCAGATCCGAGCAGAGATCTGGCGCTTTCAGCACAAAAAAGATATGACATACCCAAAACCCGCCTTGTTGAAGGCATAGTCAATGGAAAGAACTGGTACAGAATAAGATCGGGCTGCTATTCAACAAGATCAGAAGCCGAGATTGACCTTCCGCTTATAAAAGAGATCGTTGACAGTGCTCTTGTGGTGGCAGAATAATTGAGTGTGGAGATAAATATGCAGAAAATTAAATTTTTTGTTATCACTCTTTGTGCAGCAATTTTCTTTTTTCCCCTTTTTGCACAAGATGATGAAACAAAGGAAGAAACTGTAAAACCTGCAGGCGAAGAAAAAACAGAAAAAGAAGAGAAAAAAGAGGAGCCGACAGAGGAAAAGAAAGAACCTCCGGCTTTTTATCCGCAGGATGAACTGGTAGAACCGCCTGCTCCTGCTCAACAACCACAAACTGTAACTCCTCAATCTGAGCCGGCACCTGAACCAGAACCGCCTGCTCAGCCATCAACCCCTCAACCGGATACTGCTCCTGCTCCTCAGCCCGAACCGGCACCTGAAATTCCTGCCCAACCTGAGCCCGTTACTCAACCGGAACCGGTAATTGCACCTGCACCTGAAACTCCCGCAAAACCGGCGGACGAACAGAAAAAAGATGAAACACCGAAAGATGAAAAACCGAAAGAGGAAAAGGTTTTCTGGAAAGGAGAACTCGCAAACATCGGCTCAAAAGAGATATTGTCACCTTACAACAGTGCAGGCCTTTCAATCGGTATGTCAATGATAGACTCCATATATTACCTCCTGATCAACCCTAAACTTTCTCTGCGGTTTGAGAAGGTCAATCTTATCTTTGGGATACATGTCCCTTTAAATATTGAACTTTTCAACACTGACATAACAAAGAACAACAACACTTTCAGTTTCCGGACGAAAGACTGGGATGAGTGGCAGGATTATCTCAAGATCCTCCGTTATCTTCAAGTCGGCGGCTCGGAAGACACTTTCTATTTTTCAATAGGAAGTAATTTTGCCCAGACTATCGGTCACGGCTCAATACTTAAAAGATATGTACCAAACCACGACTCGACTTTTTCTACGCTGTCGACAAAAATAAACTGGTATGCAAAATACGGCGGGTTTGAACTTCTTCTGGGTGATGTGGCAAGAGGTAACATTTTCGGCGGACTCGCTTTCGTCAAACCTTTTTCAGGACTTGGCGGATACCATGCTGAAAGTGCATCTTTCGGATATACTTTCGTTGCTGACAGGAATGCACCTACGATGCTTAAATATGTCGAATACTACGACATGTGTGACCCGGTGACAGGCAACTGTGAAAGACCTGACCAGAAACAATATGATGATTATTATGTTAGAAGGCTTGACACAGACTCAAAGAACCGTCCTGTTGTGACTGACGATATGTTCCTCTACATGCAGGGAATAGATTTTGATTTTAAGATCTTTAAAACAGAGGACAAGAAAGTTGATATAAAGACCTTTCTTGACTATTCATGGTTCAAAAATGATTTTGAACGGGGTGGACTGACACTCGGATTTCTCGGCAGGTTCAACCTTGATGAAAAGAATCAGCACGGCATCAGGACCCAGCTTGAGTTCAGGGTTCATCATGATTCCTATCTCCCCTCTTTCTTTGATACTTTCTACGATATTGAAAGAATGGAGATGCTTACCAACATTTACGGAAAAAGCGGTTTCCAGCCAGATGGAAGATCGAAATATTATCATCTGATGAACGATTCGTCAGACAAATGGGTCTTCTCGTTCTACGGGGAGTTCACATACAGCTGGAAAACATGGATGGCGCTTTCGCTCGGATATGAACAGCTCCCCTCCTCTTTTTCACTTTTTGCACACTTTGAACTTCCCGATCTGTGGATACTCAAGACCATGCTTTCATATTACAGACGGGGAATCGACTCTCCGTCTGCGATATTCAAGGAAGACCGGGTAAGTTCACTTTTCAGAGCTACTGTCAGGTTACAAGTCCTTCCTATCCTTTATATTAACGGATATGTCGGGAAACACTGGAGTTTCTGGAGTGCAGACAATCCAAGGCCCGATGACAACCTTGAAGGACATTACATCTCTTCTTGGGACTGGGGGTTTGACCTTGAATTCGGATACGAATGGGGTCGTGTCGGAAAAGGAAAGAAGAAAGACAAAAAGAAAGATTCAGCGGATGAACTTCTGAAAAAGGAGGAATAAGTTTTGAAAAAAGGATTGTTTTTATTAATTGTTCTGGGATTTTTTCAAATCTTTGCAGGTGATCTTTTCATTAACGGTGTGAAAGCAACCGGAATGAAGGACACTGAGCTTAAGAACTGCAATGTAAAGATCGACAGTTCGGGGAACATTCACATCGATGCACCGGGGGTGAAGATCGTTGATGAATCGGCAAAACCTTCAAAGGAATATATCATTTCGATCTCTTTTGATAAGCCGCTCACTAATGATTTTGTTTTTTTCATCAACGGCAAGGAAGCGGTGAAAGTTATGAAAGGTCAGCAGGATTCGATTCTTGAGATAAATCCATTCCTTAAGAAAGGAGAAAATGTTGTCGCATACAATTCTGTTCCCAATCCGGAAGTGATAAAGTTCACGATCGTTGCAGGAACCGGAATAAAAAAGGGCAGCTCAATAGAATTTGCACCGTTTGCTGAACATAAAGGTGAGATCAACAATCTCGGAGCAAGCGGAAACTTTAAGATCGTTGCGGAGTAGATAATGAAAAGAGTTCTCTCAGTTTTTCTTGTTGCTGCGGCACTGTTCTCCTTTTCGTGCAAATCGGCTGAACCAAAAACTGTCAGCGATGAAAAAAAGGCCGACAGTTACTATCAGATGGGCCTTGCCGCATGGAATCAGGGCGATTACATTAAAGCGACAAGGGAGTTTTCAAAAGCCATTGAAGCGGCTCCGGAAATTCCGCAGTATTACAACCATCTGGGCATGGTCTATCTTCAGGACGGGCAGTATGACAAAGCTGAAGAAAATCTAAAAAAAGCGATGACAATAGATCCTAAATATTCCGATGCAAGAAATAATCTGGGCGTTCTCTACACACGGCTTGGCAAATATGATCAGGCACTTGAAGAATTGAAGAATGTAAGTTCCGACGCTCTCTACCCTTTTCCTCATTATGTCGAAACGAACATAGGTATCGTTCACAGACTTCAGAAGCAGTATGACATTGCGGAAAAGCATTTCAACTCAGCTATCAAAATGAAGGGCACTTACTGTGAACCTTACAAAGAGCTCGGTGTAATGTACGATGAACAGGCGCTTTACGAAAAGGCGGCTGACAATTATAAAAAAGCTATCAGTTTCTGTCCCTACTATGTTGAGGCATTGTATCGCGGTGCTTTAAAAATGTATATGCTCAAGCAGGAAAAGACCGGAGAGATATATCTTCTGCGGTGTCTTGATGTCGACGCAAAGAACATTAAAGAAGTCACGATCCCCTTTCTGAAAGACTGTCTTGATCTTGCCGCAAAAGTGGGTGTAACTTCGGATATGCAGAAATCCAAAAAGAATAAACAGCAGATAGATTCGGAATAATGGATACATTCAAAGGAACGATCGTAGCCCAGACAAAAGCTGACAGAGGTTTCTGGTATACAATTTTCTCAAATGAGGGAACTCACCGTTTTTTTTCGAGGAAAGAGATCTTTTCACTTTTTGAGAATTGTGAAGTGGTCCTCGAAAAGAAAAATAACTGCTTCTTTGTTTCAGATTATTCCACACTTGATGAAACTCCGCCTCTCAAGTCTAGACCTGACAACATCATTGCCGCATTCTGGCTTTCCCGTCTTGCGGACTCGCTCACATTTTCAGATAGTGCCGAGTTCGATTTCATTGAAAAATGCCGGAATGCTGTTGCAACTGATTTCAACAAAGTTGCTCTTGACACCATTGAAAACCATTATATTCAGGTTTCAGGATACAATTCATCTGACGAACCCGAAAAGATCATTCACGACTGTTTTTTCAGTTCAATAAAACTTAGAAGATCGCTTATAAACCAGATATCATTGAGGAAATAAATGATTCAGCTCCAGGAAATTAATTATTCAAAAGCAGTTAATTTTATTGTCAATTCTATTCAGAATGAAATGAACCGCAACGGTCACTCAAAAGCAGTTCTCGGTCTTTCAGGCGGTATTGACAGTGCGTTTGTGGCGACTCTTGCGTCACTTGCCCTTGGAAAAGAGAATGTAACTGGAATATTAATGCCTTACAAAAGTTCAAGCCGTGCAAGCGTCGAAGATGCTATGAAAATGGTTCATCATCTTGGAATAAACCATGAACACATTGAAATAACTTCCGCCGTTGATGCAATTGCTGCAAATAATATGGTGAATCCGGAAATTTCAAGGCATATCCGGCTTGGCAACATCATGGCAAGGGTCAGAATGATAACCCTTTTTGACTATTCATCAGCTAAAAAAGCGATAGTTTTCGGAACAGGGAATAAAAGCGAGATAGAACTTGGATACTTTACTTTGTTTGGAGACAGCGCTTCTGCAATAAATCCAGTCGGTTATCTTTATAAAACCGATGTGTTTAAAATTTCAAAATATCTTGGTATTCCTGAATCGCTTATAACAAAAGCTCCGAGTGCAGATCTTTTTGAAGGTCAGACCGATGAATCTGAGATCGGATTCAGTTATGCCGACATGGACCCTGTCATTTATGCTCTGACAGACCTCAAAATGAACCCTGATGAAGTTATAAAAGCCGGTCACGATGAAAAACTCGTAATGGCTCTGAATAAAAGGATTAATGCAATGTCATTTAAAAGAAACATCCCTGTCATTCTCAAATATGAGTAATAATATCAAAGATATAGCCGTTTTCGGTGGAAAATTCGATCCCCCTCACCTTGCCCACAGAATGACGATAGATCTCGCACTTGAAAAATATAAAATGGATGAAGTGTGGCTAATCCCGAGTTTTAACCACCCTTTCGGATTCAAGACGACATCTTTTGAACACCGCCTTGAAATGTGCAGAATTCTGGCAAAGCAGTGGCCTGAAAAAAGGATAAAAGTTCTTGAAACTGAGCGGGAGATCAATTCCGGTTTTACAATTGATGTTTTAAAACATTTTTCGAAACTGTATCCTGAATATAATTTTCATCTCTTCATCGGTGCAGATAATTGGAAAAACAGGGAGAAGTGGAAAGAATTCAATGAATTGGAACGAATCTGCAAAAGCATTAAAGTGATCGGTCGAGGAAAAGATAAATTTGACGGTTCCGCCCTTCCCGATATTTCAAGCACAATGATAAAACAGATGATTCACGATAAAGAGCGTGTTGCCCTTCTTCTTCCTGAAGGTATTGAATATTACATCAGAAAAAATTCTTTATACATTTAATTTGACACCGCTTTGTTTTTTCCAATATAAACCCGTAAATTCGATTTTTTATTTCTGGAGGGAAAAATGAAAAAATTGCTTTTGGTTGCGGCATTACTGGTTGTTTCTGTTGTTGCGTGCGGGACATCAAAGGAAGAAGCGGAAAATCAGCTCGCAAAGATCTACTGTGACAAGATTTTCAGTTGTGAAGAAACTGCTGCTTACAGACCTTTTTTAGGCGGATCAGAGGACGGTTGTGTCGATATGATGACAACTGAAACAGAAGAAGGTGAAGAAGGTGAAGACGATTGTGAAAACTATGATTCAGCAAAAGCTGATGAATGCGTCAGTTGTTATGAAGGGCTTTCATGTTCTGAGTTTGCAGACATGATGAATGATGTTTCAGACCCATGCCCTGTTTGTGACGAAGTTTGTGATTAATTCAGGACTTTCTTAATTTCTTCAACAAATTCAAGGACATCTTTTTTCTCAGTTGCCCAGTGGGTCATCCATCTGACAATTGATTCATCTTCATCCCAGACATAGAAGAAGAACTTTTTCTGTAACTTTTTTACGGCCGTTTTATCAAGTTTTGCAAAAATTGCGTTCGCTTCAACTGGATAAACGACTTCAATACCTTTTAAGCCGTTAATTTCATTATATAAAAGTGTTGCCATGTCATTGGAGTTCTGAGCAAGTTCTTTCCAGAGATCATGCCTTAAAAGTGCGTGGAACTGCGAGGAAATGAATCTCATTTTGCTTGGAAGCTGCATCCCCTGTTTTCTGAAGAACAGCATGTCTTTGGCAATTTCAGGTCTCATTACAACGATCGCTTCACCGAATATCAGTCCGTTCTTGGTTCCGCCGAAACTTAAAACATCAACTCCGCAATCGGTTGAAACTTCAGCAAGTCCTTTTTTCAGATGCACTGCCGCATTGGCTATCCTCGCTCCGTCCATGTGGAGATACATCTTCTTTTTATGAACAAAATCAGCAAGTTTCTTTATTTCATCCGGGGTATAAACTGTTCCGATCTCCGTTGACTGGGTGATAGAAACCACTTTCGGCTGGACATGGTGCTGATCATGCCTTCCGTGAAAAAGCGGATCTATCATTTCAGGTGTAAGCTTGCCGTAAGGAGTTTTTATGGTTTTTATCTTGCAACCGCAGAAATTTTCCGGCGCACCGCATTCATCAACATTGAGGTGGGCACATTCAGCAGTAATTACAGCATTATACGATCTTGTCATACTTTTCACGGCAACGGTATTAGCGCCCGTCCCGTTGAAAACAAAGAATATTTCCGCCTTCTGCCCGAAAACATCCCGCATCTTTTCAATAGCCCGCTCAGTCCACTTGTCTTCACCGTAAGCGACCTCATCGCCCGTATTTGCCTGCAGCATCGCCACCGCGATCTTTTCATTCACACCGCTGTGATTGTCCGACCCGAAACTTCTTTTCATGTGTATCTCCCTGGTTAACTCACCCCTGCCCCTCTCTTTGCAAAAAAGAGGGGTGAAATGCATGTTTCAAAAAGATTTTAACGATTGTTACTGCGTTGGCAAATTATTTTGTTTTGTTTGTTTTCACAAATTCTTTTTGAAGTCCGGCTTCAATTTCTTCGATTGTTGGGAGACTGCTTCTTAAATTCTGAGGCAGTTTTTCGAGTATTTCAAATTCACTGACTCCCATTGGTTTTCCGATGTCTCTAAGTGAAAATTCGGCTTCGATGTTGTTTTTATCTCTGCAAAGGAGAATTCCTATCGTCGGGTTGTCATTCTGCTCTTTTACATAACTGTCAACTGCCGAGAGATAAAAATTGAGTTTTCCGGCATATTCGGGAATAAACTTCGTGTTTTTCAGTTCAATAACGACATAACATTTCAATTTTATGTGATAAAACAGCAAATCAATGTAATAATCACTTTCCCCGACTTCAAGATGATACTGGCGACCAACAAAAGCAAATCCTTTTCCAAGTTCAAGAAGAAATTTTGAAATATTGTCAGTGAGCTGATTTTCAATGTCTCTTTCAATATAAGGTCTTGTCATTGTCATAAAATTAAACCTGTATGGGTCTTTAATTGTCTGCTGAGCCAGATCTGACATAGGTTCAGGAAGTGTATTTTTGAAATTAGTAACAGCTTTTCCGCTTCTTTTGAAAAGATTGGATTTTATTTGAAGTGCAAGAACATCACGACCCCATCCATTTTCAATGGTCTGGTTTATATAAAAAAGTGCTTCACTGTGATCTTTGATTTTATCAAGAATTATTTTTATGTGACTCCACGGTAATTGTCCAGCAATATGGGGGACAATTGGAGGAACAGTTTGTGCCCCGCTCTGATGCACAATTTCCTCCTTCTTGCTAAATCCCAGAAAATATTCATAAAATTTCTTAATGTAATAAAGATTTCGTCTGGAAAATCCGGTAACATCAGGAAATTCTGAAGACAAATCTTTTGAAAGTTGCTCTATCACCTTGTCGCCCCATGCATTTTCTTTGATCTTTCTATTAATTGATTCTCCCAGATCCCAGTAAAAAAGAATCACCTCCCTGTTGGCTGACAACGCTGCACGAATCTGTGCTCCTTTAATCTTTTCTTTAATTTCTCTCAGCCAGTTTTTGTATTCCTGGTCAAAAACATTTTTCATTTGCATCTCCATACTTTTTATTCTCAACTCTTGAGTCAAGTTCAAAAATATTCTAACGATTGTTACTGCGTTGGCAAATTATTTGTTCAGATCCTGAAGCCGATAAAACCGGAAAGACTCGGAAGATAAGATCCTTTGTTATAGAAATAAAATACAACCGGCATATCCAGGATAACACCGATCTGAAATGCAGAATCTTTATATGCATGGAAAACATAGGATATTTCAATCGGCACACTGAGATTGGTGTTAATTGAATTTTCTCCGTTATCTGAATTTAGAAACATAAAGGTGTTTCTGCTGTATCCAGCTGTAATTCCACTACTTATCCTCATTTCGTGCTGATTTGCAAATCCCCAAAAAAATGGAATTCCGATCATGGTTTTTGCATTTATGGCTACGAAACCGACATCTCTAAGCATTGTGAACTGGAACCTCATTGATTCCCAGAAAAATCTCTTCCACCTGAAAGTAGCAAATGAAGTTGTGAAACCGAGTCCGTAATTGCCACCGACAAAACCTAATGAAAACCACTCTGTTTTATTGATATATGAATCTCTGTTTAAAAAATGGTAAAATCTTGCCTCAGAGTTTTCAATTTTTTCTAACATGGTCTTCGCTTCGATGTGAGCTTTGCTTTTTTCAGGTGATTTGGCAATGAATTCGTTTATAATCGCCATCTTTTTTTCAAATGAAACATCTTCCCTGCTGAGTTCCTTTAAAATGATTGCCCAAGTCTCTTCCGCAAGTTTTTCAAGATCATTTGGCTCTTGCGCATAACTATTCGAAAAGATTAGCAAAATAGCAACCAGGAATAAACTTGTTTTCAATATATATTTATGATTCATATTCTGAAACCCATATAACCATTTACAACAGGAATGTATTTACCATCATTCCAGACAGGAAAATCAACTGAAATGCCGACCTGAAAAGCAAAATTCCTGTCCACATGAAAAACATAGGAAATGTCTATCGGAATATTAACAAGAGCGTAAGAATGAAAATCGAAATCCTCATCTACAACCGGCCATGTAGCAGACAGTCCGCCTGAGAGACCGGTTGACAACCTCAGTTCATTCCTGTTCAAAGAATCAAGAAAAAACGGAACTCCAACCATTGTTTTTCCATTTGCAGCAACCTTTCTTATAAATCCTGTTGCCTGAATACGAGCTATTTCCCAGAAAACATTTCTGCCTCTTAATGTTATCAGTGTGAAACTGCCGCCGAAACCGAAGTTACCTGCCGCAAAGTTAAGCGCAAACCATTCTACTTTGGTTCTGTAGCTATCACTATTAAAAACAGACATTATATTACCGTCCCGTTTTTTCAATTCCGAAAGAAACATTTCCGCTTTCTTGAGATATTTGTTATCAAAATTAAAGTCTTTTATGAACTTTTCCACCATTTCTATTTTCTTTCTATCAGGAATTTTTTCTTCCTTCATCGTTTTGACTATGATCTCCCAGATGCTGTCAATGAGGGCGTCTCTTGTGATCAGACTGTCTCTGAATTCTTTTAACTCTTTGTATTTGTTATCAGAAACATTTGCATCTTCAGAAAACAGAACAACGGGAAATAAAAACATTATCAACAGAATTCCTTTTTTTAAACACTTCATAACAGAATCGAACCTCTTAAATTATCAAGGCATTTTAACTTCCAAAACAGCGTTTGCAATTTTTTTCTTTTCCATCCATTTTTCCCCTTGACTTCCATTTCAGTTTAACATATTATCAATTGTTCAATTGTTCAAATATTCAAACATGGAGGGATCATGGACGAGCTTAATCAGACAATTTTAAATGCGAGACATGCTATTGAAAACATTGAGAAATGCGAGAAAATGGCGGACATTTTCAAAGTGCTTGGCGATGCCGGGCGGCTTAAAGTTGTGAAGGCACTGACTGCCGGAGAGCTGTGTGCAAGTGACATCGCTCTTGCCCTGAACCTCGAAAATTCCGTTGTGAGCCATCAGTTGAAAATACTTAAAGCTTCGGGTATAATACTTGCCAGAAAAGATGGCAAATATATTTATTACAAGCTTGAAAACGAGTGTGTGATAAAGCTTTTTGAGCTTATGGATCAACACCTGTCTCAATGTAACTAAGCGGAGGAGAAATGAAAAACTTCATTATTTCGTTCCACCTGTTCTTTCCGGTGTGGCTTCTTCTAAACGGAAGTGTCGCTCCTGAATATCTTGTGACAGGCGCTGTAATATCGGCTTTTCTTGCCGGCTGGAGCACTTTGCGGTTCCCTGTTTTTAAGAATATCCGGCTCACACCCAAAGCGTTCTTTGCATTTCTTGTTTTCTCCCATGTATTCCTTTTTGAGCTCATTAAATCAAACATTGATGTTGCAAAAAGAGTCCTCTCCCCTTCATTACCGATAAACCCCGGCATAATCGCGGTCAAAACAAAACTGACCGATCCTGTCGCCAGATTCATGCTCGCCAATGCCATAACTCTAACCCCCGGAACTTTCACCCTTGATATATACGGAGACACATTCTATATCCACTGGATAGATGCCGGAAACGAAAATGCTGAGAAAAATTCAATAGATATGGTTAGAAAGTTTGAAAAATATCTGGAGGTGATCTATGGTTGAGATCATTATTTATATTGCTTTATCGCTGACTCTTCTTGCGCTGATAATTTCTGTTGTCAGGTTTGCAATAGGACCGAAAACGATAAACAGGATCGTCTCTCTTGATGTTATCGGGTTTATCGCCATTTCCCTGATCGTGATGATTGCCCACTTCGCGTCCAGAGTGATATATCTTGATGTTGCGCTTGTATATGGACTTCTTTCGTTTCTCGGAGTCATCGTCGTTGCAAGGTTCATTGAGAGGGGGCTATGATGGAAATACGCGAAATAATTGGTTCCTTTATTGTTCTTACCGGATCATTCTTCCTTTTTACAGCAAGCATCGGACTGATAAGAATGCCCGATTTCTTCAACCGCATTCAGGCGGGAACAAAGGCCTCCACTCTCGGTTCTTTACTTATCCTTGCAGGTGTTGCGGTCTTAAATCCTGTCTGGTGGCCTAAATTATTGATAATATTTATATTTATTGTCATTACAAATCTGGTTTCCAGCCACTGCATCGGAAGAGCCGGATACCACAGCAACTGTGAAAAGGGAAAACTCAACCGGGATGATCTTAAAAACCTTAAAATAAATAAGGGGGAATAAATGGAACTGGTAATTTTAATTGTTCTTTCCCTTGTAGTCATCTTCTCAGCCGTTTTTGCCGTAATAGTGAAAACGCTGACAAGTGCCGTGATCGCAAGCGGAGCAGTAGGGCTTTTTGCGAGTGTCATGTATATCATTTATGACGCTCCCGATGTTGCTCTTACTGAAGCGGCGATAGGAAGCGGGCTGATGACGGTCGTGTTCTTTCTTATTTTAAGCAGAATGAGGAGGGATGAAAATGGTTAGAAACTTATTCATAATTTTCATTCTTGCCGGTGTTGCATCAATGTTCGCCGCTCTGGCTCTTGGATATTCCGATCCCGTTGCACTCGGAAGTGCCGCAAGCCACTATGTTTCAAAAGGACTTGCCGAACTTAACGGAGTCAACATCGTGACAAGTGTTGTTGTAACTTACCGCGGACTTGATACTCTGGGCGAAGTGACAGTGCTTTTTTTAACTGCTTCAATTCTTTCATTTTTCCTTAAAAACAGAAGTCACGAAACAAAAAGCGAATCAAGCGAACTCCTTACAACCGCTTCAAAAGTGATATTTCCGTTTATTTTCATGACAGGGCTTTATATCGTAATGAACGGACATCTTACTCCGGGCGGCGGATTTCAGGGCGGAGCTGTTGTGGCGTCTGCACTGCTCCTGTTGATCCTTGCTGACAACAAAACCGACGGATCCCCCACTCTTTTTACAGTTCTTGAATCGGTTTCAGGCATTTTCTATGTTGGAACCGGTGTTGCCGGACTTATCCTTGCTGGCGGATTCCTTGATGCGACTGTACTTGGAGCGGGAATAACAGGGCGGCTTCTTTCTGCCGGAGCGATACCTCTGATATCCACACTTATCGGTTTAAAGGTCGGCTCAGAGCTTTCGACCATGCTTGTAAAACTTAAGAACGCTTCGGAGGTGTAGGATGGCTGTAACAGGAATAATTACGGGCTCTCTGCTAATCCTCATCGGTTTTTATGCGATCCTCTCAAAGAACAACCTGATGAAAATGGTGATCGGATTTTCACTTGCAGACACAGGAGTACACATAATCATCGTCGCTCTCGGTTATCTTAAAGGGAGAACAGCTCCCATCCTTGACAGTGCGGCTCTGACAGCAAACCCTGAAACGCTAGTCGTTGACCCTGTTCCTCAGGCGTTAGTGCTCACTGCTATTGTCATCGGTTTCGGAATAACTGCGATAATGCTTGTCTTTGTCTGGCGACTGTATGAGAAATACGGAACTTTGGAAATCAGCAGAATCGGAGAAGCCAAATGATAACACCTATTTACATCATAATTTTATCATTGGGAACCGCTTTTTTAACTGCAATATTAAGCAAAAAAAGTGAAAAACTGCCGTTTGTTATGGTATTTACAGCGATCATGTCAATTACTGCCATATCTGCTTACTGGGCGTTCCGCTTCATTGCTTTTAAAGACGGCTCCATGATCGAATCAACTGCCGGATTTTCAGCCCCTCTTTCAATTGCTCTCAAAGTCGGGATCGAGGAGTCTTTTGCACTGTTGGTGATAAATCTGACCGCTCTTCTTGGAATGCCTCATGTATTTAAATTAATTAAGGAAAACGGCAAATATTCAGCTATCACATACCTTCTTTATTTCATGGCTTTAAACGGAATAGTAATGACACGGGACCTTTTCAACTATTTTGTTTTCATAGAGATAAGTTCGATCGCAGTTGCCGGAATGCTTCTATTCCAAAAGTCGGGAAAACTTCTCAAAGCGGGCTTTTCGTGGCTTGTGGCAACAGGAATTATATCAATTTTTCTAATTCTTGGAGCGATAACCGCATATGTAAAGACCGGTGTTCTTGATATCGACACAATTGTTTTAATGAACAGTTCAGGACTCGGCACCGGCTCGATCGCTGCGTTTTTTCTTTTCATTGCACTTATTTTTGAGCTTAAGCCCTTTCCTGCCAACAGGTGGGCGGTTGACATCTATAAATCTGCACCTGCCGGGATAACTGCCGCAATATCGGGAGCAGGAATGACAGCTTCTCTTTTCGCTCTTTACAAATTCCTCCCCGTTCTCGGTCCAAGCTGGAATTCTGCTGTGGCAGTGACCGGACTTCTCACTTTCGTGATGTCAAATCTGCTAGCAATTAAGACCGAAAACACAAATAAAATGCTTGGGTTATCATCAATCGCCCAGGGCGGACTCGCAACTGCTGTCATCGGTCTAGGCAATATTCTCGGAACTGACACATTTTTCATCGCAGGAACAATTGTAGCGGTTCACGCAGTTTCAAAAACAGGCCTTTTCTGGCTGAACGGAATAGCAGGTTTTGAGAAAACAAAAGAGTGGGGAAAATTAAAAGGCAATCCGTTTGTCATATTTCTGCTCGGGCTTTTCATTTTTTCTCTTCTCGGACTTCCCCCGTTCCCGACATTTTTTGCAAAATGGATGCTGATAGAACAGCTTGCCGGAACTTCAAACTGGCTCTGGATGGCGTTAATTCTTATCGGATCTCTCCTTGAAGCGGTCTATCTTATCAGATGGTTCGGATATTCAGTAAAAATGGAAAGCGACACTCAAAAAGAGATAAAATTCAAAGAGTTGGCACTGCTTTTTGTATCTGTTGCAATACTTTTCATAATCTCAATTGACATCCCTTTTGCAGTCGGTCACATGCCGTTACTTAAAACAGTTTCAATACCTCTGATATTTGCGACATCATTTTTCATACTTGATTTTCTCCCTGCAAAAATTAAGAACATTCTGCTCATTTCAGGGCTTGGGTATTATTTCTATCACCTTTATCCGGTACTTTTTGAATTCAGAGCGGTATTTCTGATAGTATTTCTTATCGGCGGAATGATACTCCTTCTTGCCGGCTTTGATAAGAGCGGAAAAAGAGTCGGATTCTATCCGTCAAGTGCTTTGATGTATGCAGGGCTTGCGGGACTTCTCACAGCTAATACCACTATGGAATTCTTCTTCTGGTGGGAGCTGATGACTCTTGGCAGTTATTTTCTCATTTTAAGAGGGAAAAAGTCTATGGCTCACGCTTTGAGCTATATGACATTCTCTCTTGGCGGCGCCTACTCAATGCTTGCGGGATTCGGGCTTATCAGTGCGGCAAATAACGGAAATCTTGAACTTGCGACACTTTCAACTGCCGGAGCATATCAGTCAGTGATATTCATTCTCCTTGTGATAGGGTTCCTCACTAAAACTGCCGCGGCTCCCCTTCACATCTGGCTTCCGGGAGCTCACAGTGAAGCAGAAAGCGATGTTTCGCCTGTTGTTTCAGCTGTTCTGCTTAAAGCGGGCGTGTTCGGACTGATCGTCACAATGCTTGCAATGGGTCCGCAGAGCTTTAAAGGTGTAAACATTTATTATGTTCTCGGATGGCTTGGAGTTATAACCGCACTTCTTGGCAACATGATGGCTGCATTTGAGGAAGATGCGAAACGGCTTCTTGCCTATTCAAGTGTAGGTCAGCTTGGCGGAGTTGTTTTCGCTCTTTCCATGATGAACCATCTGGGCTGGCTTACCGCAACCGCTTTTGCTCTCAACCACTTTGTTTTCAAGGCACTGCTGTTCCTTGCGATAGGTGGAGTAGTGATGAGAGTAAAAACAAGAAATATGTATGAAATGGGCGGACTTATAACAAGAATGCCGATAAGTTTTCTTTCTGTGATGATCGGCATAATCGCCCTTTCCGGTGTGCCGCCGTTGACTGGATTCGGTGGAAAATGGCTGAGCTACAACGCAATGATAGATTCACAAATGTATTTTCAGGGAGCAGTCGCAAGTTTTGCAGGGCTTGTCGCTTTTCTTTACTGTTTCCGGCTGATATTTGCGATATTTCTCGGTCAGCTCAAGGATAACCATAGACATGTGAAAGAGGCGCCTTTCTGGATGCTCGTTCCGCAGTTTGCCCTTCTTGGACTTGTCATGTTCTTCAGCGTTGTTCCGGGTGTCGCATTAAAACCGATCGGAGAGTTCCTTGTTAAATATTTTCCGGAAAATCCGCTCGTATGGGACGGATACCTTGCTAAAAGTTATCTCGGTTACTGGGATGGAAAAATGATAATGTATGTCACAATGGGCATTTTCAGCGTTGTTTTTGCATGGCTTTTCTTTATCAACAGAAAGGCGGTCAAGGTCAAACAGTTTAACATTGTTTATGCCGCCGAAAGACCGAGCAGGCCTGAACTCACCCACTTTGCATACAACTTTTTTGCTCCTTACAGAAAAGCACTCGGATTTCTTGTGACTCCTCTTGCAACTGCTTTCTGGAACGGCGTAAGTGAGGGATTTCATTCTACCGCGACATTTACATCAAAGATTTTCAAAGGAAATTCACAGAGTTATGCAATACACATCCTTCTGTATGCTGTGATATCGTTCATCATAACTTTCGGAGGTGTTCAATGAAATTTGAATGGATAAAAATTCTTTATGCAGTTTGGGCACTTTTGATAATATTGAATATCGGGCTTGTATTTCAGGGAGTTACTCAGAAAATTGCGGCACGGCTTGGAAGAAGATACGGCATCCGCTGGTATCAACCGTATATTGATCTGATGAAAAACTATGCCATGAGATCATCCATAACACACGGTGTGATGTTCTATCTCGGGCCGGTATTCCGTCTATCGGGTGGCATCGGCATGTTCCTCTTCATGCCCGTTATATTCGACTCACCCTATTTTCAGAACTTCTCATTTTCAGGAGACCTCATACTCATCAGCTATTTCATGTTCTTCGGAACCCTTGGAATGGCTCTGGGAGCTGGTGAAGGCGGACATCCCTACTCTGCCATCGGAATTACAAGAGGACTTTCGCAGATGACTGCGGCTGAAGTGCCTCAGATACTTGCGATAATCTCTGTCGCTGTTCAATATCAGACCATCTCCATCACAAATATTGTTGCCGCTCAGCAGGGCGGGATCATGAACTGGACTGTCATGACAAATCCGTTTGCAACTGCCGCGGCACTTCTTGCTCTGCTCGGTTCGATGATGCGGCCCCCTTTTGATGTGGTTCTTGCCCCTCAGGAAATTCCTATCGGCCCTCCGACTGAGTTCCATTCCAATTTTCTTGCCGTTCTTCAGACCAACCGTGCGATATTCCCTATGGCGAAAATGGTTCTTTTTGTGAACATTTTCTTTGGCGGAGCGACTAACTGGCCTTTGATGATAGCAAAAATGTTTCTGCTCTACATGTGGCCCATTTTCATCGGTGTCGCATTCCCGAGGTTCAGGGTTGACCAGTCTATCCGCTGGTTTATCAAGATCCCTGCCGTTATCGGAATAATCGCTGTATTACTTGTGAGGTGAAAATATGAGTATGGACGATCTTAAAAAACGGAAAGTGACAGGTCCCGATGGTGAAGAATTTGAAGTTGATCCATTGAATGATTACTTCTGCACCGAAAGGCCTCATCCTGAGTATCCGGGCAATAAAATTGTTGAAAAGTTCCTTAACTGGGCAAGAGCTGAATCAATATGGATTCTCGGTTTCGGAACCGGCTGCGGCGCAATTGAAATGAGACCGCTGATGACTCCGAGATTTGATGCATACAGGTTTGGAATTCAGTGGAGACCGACCCCCAGACAATCGAATCTGCTTGTTGTTTCGGGCTATCTTTCAGTTAAAACATTAAAAAGGGTCATTCGCAGTTATGAACAGATGCAGAATCCTAAATATGTAATGGGCTTAGGCAGTTGCACGATCAACGGCGGAATGTACTGGGATAGTTACAACACCATTAACCGGCTTGACCACTATCTTCCGGTTGACACCTACATCGCCGGCTGTATGCCAAGACCCGAATCGCTTATCGCAGGATTTGAGCAATTAAAAAAGATAATTAAAGAAGGTAAAGGCGAAGGGGCTAACAAGTACATCGAAAATCTTGACTGGTATAAGCAAAACCAGAAAAAGATAATTAAGGGCTGGGACATGCCTGACTATAACTGGTAGGAGGAGACATGAATAATATTTTTAAACAACTTGAAACCCTTTTTGCCGTTTCAGATTTTGAGCCAAAACGGGAAAAGCTCGCTTTTCTTACAGTTGAAAAAAGGCATCTTGTTTCGGCTTTAAAGTTCGCAAAAGACAATCTCGGCTTTGGTCATCTGATTCTGATAACGGCTGTAGACTGGCTTGAAAACGGCTTTTTTCAGATTACATATCTGATGAAAAATAATTCGAATCAATTTGAGCTCGGTTTTAAGGTGTTTATCCCCCGAAATGACGCCGTCATGGAATCGGTTCACGATCTCTGGAAAGCGGCGGCGACATATCAGAGAGAGCTTAAAGAAATGTTTGGAATTGACTTTCCGGGAAGTCCGGGAGTTGATGAATCTTTCATCCTTGAAGGGTGGCATGACATTCCACCGTATCGCAGAGATTTTGATACAAAAAAATACTCTGAGGAAACATATTTTCCAAGACCTGGAAGAGTAACTCACGATCCTGAGGAACATATGAAAAAGAAACTTTATCCTCAAAGGGAGGGCTGATATGATAAATTTTAAAGAAGACAGAAGTCAGTTCCCTGAGAAAAACCCTGACGGAACATTTAAAATAGACCTTGCCAGTCACAAGTTCAGCCACATCTGGCAGGGACCTCAACATCCCGGTATTACTGGAAATATGTCGCTTGAACTCATTATTCAGGGTGATGAGGTTATGAGTTGCAAAACCCATGTCGGATATCTTCATAGAGGTTTTGAAAAACTGATGGAAAGAAGAAAATATATTCAGTGTTTTCCATTAGTTTGCAGAATATGTGTCCCTGAACCCGATTTCAATGAACACTGTTTTGCAACTGCTGTTGAAGAACTCGCCGGCATTACCGTTCCTGAAAAAGCGCTGTGGCTTAGAACACTCGTCCTGGAAATGGCCCGTACTGCAAGCTATCTGATGTGGTTCGGAGGGGCGGCCGGCTCACTTGGAATGGGAATAATCGGTCAGTGGACAAACTATTTAAGAGACTATATTCTTGATAGATTTGAAGAACTTACGGGTGGCAGGATATATCACATGTATATTCTTCCCGGTGGAGTTAGAAATGATCTGCCTGTTGGTTTCAAAGAGCGGCTTCTTGATAATCTCAAAGATATCGAGCAAGTGATGAAAGATGTTGACAACGCCCTTTTCACCAATGCCGTTTTTAAGAAAAGGACTGTGGGCCTTGGATATATTGATCCTTCGTGGATAGAGCCATTCGGAATTACCGGACCGAATGCAAGAGCGGCGGGAGTTCCGCTGGATGTGAGGAAAGATGCCCCCTATCTGAAATATGATGAACTCGATTTTGAGCCGGTGACGGGAAAAGAGAGTGATGCTTTCACTAGAGCTGATGTAAGAAGAAGAGATCTGCTGATGAGTGTCGATCTGATAAGACAGATACTTGATAAAATTCCTCAAGATGGCGAATTCATTGCAGAACTTCCAAATGTCCTTAACTGGGAAATTCCAAAAGGGGAAACTTATGTGAAAAGCGAATGTACACGAGGAGAATATGGGTATTACATGGTTTCAGACGGCTCGATGTATCCAAGAAGAATAAATGTAAGAGGTCCGAGTTACACCCATGCTGTGGCATTGATGGAAAAGCTCGCGATTGGAGTAAATATTGCAGACACTGCCGCACTGATGGTCTCCCTGCACACTTATCCGCCTGAAATAGAGAGGTGATCAATGAAGATAAAAGAAGTATTATACCCTTTATCAGTCTGGAAAAACCTGATAAAACAGCCGGTTACAATTCTTGACCCGATAAACCGCGAGGCGGCTGACAGATATCGCGGTTTTCATCGTAACGACCTGAAAAAATGTATCGGCTGCGGAACTTGCGAAACGATCTGCCAGAATGCAGCCATTGACATGGTTCCTGTCGAGGGGATAGAAACAAAGAACGGTGACAGCGGACTGCGACCGAGAATTGATTACGGACGGTGCTGCTGGTGTGCACTCTGCGTTGATATCTGTGCAACCGGCTCTCTTTGCATGTCTAACAAATATCAGTGGGTTGATGCGGACAGCGATGCGTTCAGATTTACTCCGGGAGCTGACAAAAAATACTGGGATAATGTTGAAAAAGGATACAAACGACCTGAAAATTACACGCTCAATCCGCTTGACAGAGTTCACATGGAAGAGCTTCATCCGCATGAAAGAAATGACAGTTTCATAGAGATTGTAAAGGGTTACAGCATGGAACAGGCATTAAAAGAGGCCGACAGATGTGTCAGTTGCGGAATATGCATTGCAACATGTCCGGCTCACATGGGAATACCCCGCTACATCGAAGCGATCAGAAAAAATGATATAGAAGAAGCTTTCAGAGTTCTTTACGAAACAAATCCCCTTCCTGAGGTCTGCGGCAGGGTCTGCACCCATAAATGCGAGACTGTATGCGCAATTTCACACCGTGGCGATGCTGTTTCGATCCGCTGGCTTAAAAGATATATCGCTGATCAGGTAAGTATTGAAAAATATAAAGAAATATTAAATGCCGACATATTGGAATCGGGCAAAAAAGTCGCCATCATAGGAGCCGGTCCGGCAGGACTTTCTGCGGCATATTACCTCAGGCATCTGGGTCACAGTGTAACAATTTTTGAAGCACTGCCGGAAGCGGGCGGAATGATGCGTTACGGAATTCCTGAATACCGTCTTCCTTACGACCAGATAGATAAGGATGTTCAGCATATTCTTGATCTGGGTGTTGAACTTAAGACAAATGTAAGAATTGGAAAAGCATTGAGTTTTGAAACTCTCAAAAAAGATTTTGAGGCCGTATTCACTTCAACGGGACTTCATCTTGGAAGAAGTACGAGGATTGACGGCTCTGATCACAAATCTGTTTATCAGGCGGTAGATTTGCTTAGAGATATCACAAACGGGAAAGAGATTCCCCACACTGGCCGTATCGTTGTCATCGGCGGTGGAAATGTTGCGATGGATATTGCAAGAACCCTTGCACGGTTACAGATGAAGAATTTTGGCAAAGTGACCATCACCCTCACCTGCCTTGAAACTGAGGAAGTGATGCCTGCAGATAGAGAAGAGATCGTCGAATCAAGGGAAGAAGGTGTTGTCATCATGCCGGGATTCGGTCCAAAGAAAATCGAGATCGAAAATGGTTCGATCAAGGGTCTGCACGCGGTAAAATGTCTTTCAGTTTTTGATGAGAATAAGCGGTTTAACCCGAAATTTGATGAGTCGGCTAAAGAGTTCTTTGCCGCAGACATGATCGTTGAATCTATCGGTCAGGGAATGGACTTAAGCTATATTCCTGAAGAGATGAAAACTGAAATAAAATTCGATCCGAGAGGAAGAATTCTCATTGATGAATACTATCAAAGCTCAGTTCCGTGGCTTTTTGCCGGCGGAGACATCGTTGAAGGGCCTGATGTAATTCATGCCATCGCAAACGGACATATTGCGGCTAAAAGCATTGACAGATATTTAAGAGGTGAAAAATGAAAGATTTTACAATCAGGGAAATAGTTGAATATGCTGAGAAAATTGAAGCTGAAAGCCACAAGTTCTATGCATTAGCGGCTGAAATGATCAAAGAACCGGACACAAAAAATCTGGCATTTGATCTTGCTGAGGAAGAGACAAAACATTTCAACCATTTAAGAGATCTTCTTAACGAGAGCCGTCTTACCTCACTTGAGCTTGACATCGTTGTATCACAAGGGATAGATCTCTTGAACAGAACTGTCAAAACTGCTGAAATAACTGGGGATTCAGACCCGATCGACATCCTTGAAGTTGCACTTGAAAGAGAGATCAACACCGAAGAACTTTATAAAATGTATCTCACCTTCACCAACCTCCCCGATAATGTTGTCAAAGTTTTTGAAGATCTTAGAAATCAGGAAATCGGTCATCAGAACAGGATAAAGACACTTATAAAGAAGATCACAGGGAAATGAAATTACCAACCTCTTGATTTCTTTCTTGAATTATAAAGTTTTTCGGTGAAGCCGCCCTCGTTTTTGAAATCCTCTTCAAGTCGCTGAATCTGTTTCCAGAGCAGATAACTTGCCTGATTTGTGAGGCAGATCAGTGTATTGGCTAATTTCTCGTCTGACCAGTCCGACCAGTCTGACATGTCTGACCAGTCTGACCGCACTTTAAGTGCTTCTGGTGAATTTTTATCCCACTGTCGAAGTCCTTTATGGCGGAGGTAATCTTCAAAATCGAGAAGCAGTTCACCAAGACTTGCACGGGCAACATTTGTCAGTTTTATTTCGGTTTTTTTGGATGTTGCTGATGCGAGGCTTCCTTCTGCGATATTCTGGACTCCGCTTCTTGCGGCTTGGACCATCTGATCGTGGGTGCGGGAAAATTTTGATATGTATTTATTGCAGAAAACAACTGTTCCGTCATATACTTTCTGGGCTGTTTGGAAGGAACGAAGTTTGCGGAATCCGCCATGTTTTGGAATTAAGTCGGTCATATCTTTTATCCCCCGGAAATAAAGTTGATTATATTTCGAAGGAAGCTGTGTGTCAAGCTAACTGGCTGAATTTACTATGGTGAATTCGCTAAAGAGAAGATAATGGTTAACATCATGAAATAATTTAAATCAAAGTATTTAAAGGTCGTGATCAATCACCTACACAGCGGAAACTCATTGAAAGTATTTTCTGAGAAAGATATACTGTTCCTCCGTCGAAATTGACATACCATGCATATCCTATATTGATATCCTCTTCCGAAGAAGACCACAGATCCCTTCTGTCGCCAAAATATGAATGGCTTTCATCGTCCCAATTGCCATCACCGCAATAATCATTGTGGCACTCAGTATTAGAAAGACACTCATCTGTTACTTCACAGTCACCACCGGTTTCAGTTGACGGATTATCTTTAATGAGCATTCTGAGCTCTGATATTGTCGGGAGACGGCCTTTGATCTGCTTACAGTAACTTGATGCTTCCGCCCAGTCCTGATTTGATGACAGCTCAGACCATTTCAACCCTTTATATTCGTGGCAGAATCTGTTTTCTGATGAACAGATGCATAATCCGTCATCATACCAGTGGCCTGAATAACAGTACTGGGGCTGATCCATTGACGCATCTTCAGCACAATCAAGATATCTGATATCTCCTTCCTTCTGACATTCTTCTGTACCGCATGCAGCAGTCATAAATACAGCCAACGCTGTAAAAACAAGAACTTTCCCCATTTTTTTTCACCTCGCTAATTCTTGTAATCTTCATCTTTATCTTTAAAAACAAAGAATGATTCCGGTGGTTTAGATTCAATAACAACAGCTTTTCCAGTGACTGGATGAGGAAAAGAGAGATAAATCGAATGAAGCCGTATCCGCCGTTCATATTTGCGGTCGGCTCCGTACCGTCGGTCACCTACGATCGGACATCCGATATCTGCCATGTGGGCTCTGATCTGGTTTTTTCTGCCTGTGTGGAGCTTCACTTCAAGAACGGTGCGATCCCCTATTCTTTCCAATGTTTTATATTCACTTTTTGCAAATTTTGCACCCGGAACTTCTTTTTTTAAGCTTTTCACCCTGTTGTCATCCCCTTCAACTATCCACGATTCAACAGTTCCATCTGCCGGATTTGGCGTTCCTTCAACGATAGCCAGATATTTCTTTTCAGTTTTTTCCCAGTTGTTCCTCATGAAATCCATCATCTTTTCCGATTTTGCAAGAAGAAGAACACCTGAAACTTCCTTATCAAGCCGGTGAGCGGCATAAACTCTTGTCCGCCCGTTTGTGTTAGCCCTGAACCAATCTGACATTATCTCCACACAACTTGGTGAGGAATCAGAGCTTTTTGAATTTATACCCGGAATTTTATCGATCGCGACAAAGTGATCATCTTCAAAAATTATCCTCATCGGCGGCTTTTCAGCCCTGTGTTCACCGGTTTTTATCTCGATCTCGTCCCCTGCGTTAAGCTCAGTTGCAAAATGGGAGACACATTTTCCTCTCAAAAAAACAGAACCGTTTGCAAGCAGTTTTTTTATCCTCGTCCTTGGCGAATCAGGATAAAGCTTTATCAGCAAATCCATAAGCTTAATGTTTTCAGTCACTTTATGTTTCAAGAGAACTCCATTAAAAATTCTGCAATATTTAAGAAGATTATGCCGCTTTAGTCAACATAAACTTGATATCCACCATATTTTATAGTACTTGAGCACAGTTTTCTGTTTTTTTAGAGGTAATATGTCAAGACTTCATGAAGAGATCGCGAAAAGAAAGACTTTTGCGATAATAAGCCATCCGGATGCGGGAAAAACGACTCTCACTGAAAAACTGCTCCTTTTCGGGGGTCAGCTTGTTACAGCGGGAGCTGTCAAATCAAATAAAATTCAGAAAAGCACTACTTCAGATTTCATGGAGATAGAGAGGCAGAGAGGGATTTCAGTTGCAACTTCGGTCATGAGCTTTGAATACCGCGACCTTAAAATCAACATTCTCGACACTCCCGGGCACAAGGATTTTGCGGAAGATACATACAGAACTCTCACTGCCGTTGACAGCGTAATTCTTGTCGTTGATTCGGTTAAAGGTGTAGAATCACAGACTGAACGGCTGATGAATGTGTGCCGGATGAGAAACACACCTGTCATCGTATTCATAAATAAGCTTGACCGTGAAGGGCAGTCCCCTTTTGAACTTCTTGACGAAATTGAAGCGAAACTCAGCATAAAAGTGCGTCCCCTCACCTGGCCGATCAGCAGGGGAAAAACATTCAAAGGGGTCTATAATCTCCACAAAAAGAACCTGAACCTTTTTGCGGCAGATTCTCAGCGAATTGCAAAAAACATCATTGAGATCAAGGACATATCTCAACCAGAACTCAATGACCACATCGGTGACTTTGCAGATAAGCTCAGAGAGGATGTGACACTTATTGAAGGCGTGTATGACCCGTTTGACAAAGAGGATTACCTTTTGGGCAATATCGCTCCTGTGTTTTTCGGTAGCGCCGTCAACAGTTTCGGAGTGAACGAACTTCTTGACACTTTCTGTGATATTGCTCCAAACCCGATGTTCAGAATGACCGACAAGAGAAAAGTTTCAGCAAACGAAGATAAGTTCACCGGATTTGTGTTTAAGATCCATGCCAACCTTGACCCGAAACACCGAAACAGAATGGTATTTGTCCGTATCTGTTCAGGAATCTTTGAAAAAAACAAATATTATCACCATGTGCGACTCGACAAGAAACTTAAGTTCAACACTCCTGCAAGCTTTGTCGGACAGAAAAAGGAAACAATTGATGAGGCATTTCCAGGCGATGTTGTAGGACTATATGATGTCGGGAATTTTAAAATAGGAGACACGCTGACTGAAGGAGAAGAACTCAATTTCCAGGGAATCCCTTCTTTCAGCCCTGAAATATTCAAACTTATCCAGAACAGAACATTTGAGAAAGTAAAACAGCTTGATAAAGGGGTTCTGCAACTTTCTGAGGAAGGTGTCGCTCAGCTTTTTATTCAGGATCAGGGAAGAAGAAAGATAATCGGAACAGTCGGGGAACTTCAGTTTGAGGTTCTGCAATACCGCCTGCTTAATGAATACGGTGCAGCATGCTCGTTTACGACGCTTAATTACACAAAAGCCCGCTGGATAACATCAAAAGACCCTAAAAAGATTGATGAATTCTGCAAATTCAAAAGCAATCAGATCGCCAAGGACAAAGACGGCAACCTTGTCTTTTTTGCCGAATCGGACTGGATGCTTCAATATTACATGAAAGATCATCCCGACATAGAATTCCACACAACTTCTGAATTTAAAACAAGAATCGATTAATATCACTTCTCACAAAGAACGGATGCATCCTCTTTTGAAACCTGAATGTTTCTGATGAAAGGGATTATCCGGTATCTCATTGACGGTATCATGTCACCAGTTACGGGAATATCGACTTGAAATGACTTTGTTTCACCCGCTTTTATCGTTGAACTCCCTTCAGTTACCGACCCGACAGAAAGTATTTCGTGTCTTCCGCTCATTATTCTCAGCTCGATCTCTTCACCTTTGATAATGAAATCCTTTTTCAAGCTGTTCGTGACCTTGAAAGTAAGGTTCACCTTCTGATCACTTGTGCATGATATTGAATCTATTGATGAATCTATGTATTTAGGCCAGTTTACAGATTCAATTTCGATTATCTGTTCGGATTCGGACATGACTTTCTGATCATTTTTGCCGGCTCCGAAAGAGAGCATTATCGCCTTACTCTTCCCCTCTCTTAAAAGATAATCATAGGCACCTTTAAGAACCCGGTCACCCTGCTCCGGTCTTGAACCTTTGATAAGCCGCATTATTCCGGGCTGTACTGATAGATCGCTCTTTTTTACATCCTCTTTTGCAAAATAGAGATAGACCGAAAGATAGTGCTTAAGATCAATTTCTGTAACTTTCTTATTCATTGAGCCGGCACAGTACATCGTCGAAACTGCCTGATAACAGGCACTTAAAGCCCCCGCATTCTTCTGAACCGACCATTTTTCATTTGCATATGCGGAAAATGTAATAAAAAATGTAACGGCAAAAACAAAGGAAATCCTTTTTTTCATCAGACCCTCCTTGATAACAGAGTACATAAAATTATTGCAATTTATGAAGTTAAGTCAATGAAAGTTGCGAAAGTTGCTTAACTATATTATATTGTCGTGTTTTTTTTGAACTGAAAGTGAGATTTATCTTGAGATCATCCGAACTGATACCGCAGAGAGAGCCGTTTGTTCTTGTCGATGAAATTATCGAATGTTCGGGCGAAAAGACCACAACCCGTTTTTCATTTAACGACACTCACATTTTATGCAGCGACGGACTTCTGCTCGAAGCGGGAATAATTGAAAATTTTGCCCAGAGCGCCGCAGCAGGTGCAGGACATCATTTTGTGTCGCAGGGACTTGACATTCCTATCGGTTTCATCGGATCTGTTGATAAACTGAAGATAAATTTCAGACCTTCAGCGGGAGATCTCATTGAAACTGAGATCACAGTCGCCCACAAAGTGATGAATGTGACAGTCGTTGACTGCGTTTCAAAGGTTAAAGATAACATTGTCGCAACATGCAAAATGAAAATATTCATTGTAGATCAGGAACAACAATAATGAATGAATTAAGGATTTCAACTCCGATTATAGCGCGGTTTTCCGAAGTTGACATGATGGCTGTCGCGTGGCATGGAAGCTATGTGAAATATCTTGAAGACGGCAGAGAGGACTTCGGGAAACATTTCGGACTTGAATATATGACAGTTTACGATGCAGGGTTCATGACCCCGATCGTGAGAATGAACATTGAGTATAAATCACCTCTCTTTTACGGTAAGCCCGCGGAAATAGAAACAGTTTTCATCAATTCCCCTGCGGCAAAAATAAGGTTCGAATACACAGTAAAATGCTCAGAAACTGGCAGGATCATAGCTCTCGCATGGACAGAACAGGTCTTCATCAATGCTGAAACGAGGGAACTTGAGCTGACTCCTCCGGAATTTTTCATTGACTGGAAAAAAAAGAACGGACTTCAAATATGAAAAAAGCATTCATCATTGCAGACAACATATTTTCCCCTCTTGGAAAAACAAGTTGCGAAGTTTTTGAGAACATGGCTCATGGAAAAAGCAGTGTAAAACTTGTTGAAAATGGTGAAATTTGCAGAGTTCCTGCATATTTATCTGTTTTTGATGAGAAATTTGAGAACAAGTTTGAATCGATCTGCATAAACTCGATTCATGGTGCCGTTTCAGAAAGCGGCATAGATCCAAAAGATTCTCAAACCCTCTTTATTCTCTCAACTACTAAAGGAAATATCGGTGTTCCTCTTAATAAAACCGCAGAAATCATCGCTGAAAAGTTCGGATTCATTAACAACCCCCTTGTTATTTCCAATGCCTGCATTTCTGGTGTCGTTGCGATAACTATTGCCGAAAGATTAATAAAAAAGGGGGGTTACAGAAACATAGTAGTTACGGGCGCTGATATTCTGACAGATTTTATTGTAAGCGGATTCCAGTCACTCAAAGCGATAGGAAGCACAGTGTGCAGGCCTTTTGATGTGGCCAGGAATGGAATAAATCTCGGTGAATGTGCGGCAACAGTTATATTAAGTTCAGATGCAAAGAGCGGTGTCGAAGTGACTGGAGGAGCTTTCAACGGGGATGCCAACCACATTTCAGGACCGTCAAGGACCGCTGAAGGGCTCTATCTTTCAATTTCAAGAACGATGAACGGTTTCAACGGACTTCCCTCTTTCATATCGGCTCACGGGACTGCAACCTCATTCAATGATGAAATGGAATCTATCGGGTTTGACCGGGCAGATCTCAATGATGTCCCGCTGAACAGTCTCAAGCCCTATTTCGGACACACTCTCGGA
>ERZ795031.1111-NODE-1111-length-29260-cov-8.640096_pt1 | contig 29260 bp, 28 predicted proteins | sample MGYA00375123_ERZ795031 | MGnify/ENA primary metagenome ERZ795031 (study PRJEB30166, sample SAMN05720159) | activated sludge metagenome | isolation source: anaerobic digester from wastewater treatment plant | place: USA | collected 2015-04-21 ...
ATAAAACTATTGACAATTGAGCAGACATTCAACTATAATATAATCAAACGGTTGAACAATCATTCAACTGAAAACGGGAGGTAGAAATGTCTTCTAATGAAGGTTTTGTATGCGACTGTGAAGTGATTCATGGAGATATTGTTAATGAGGTCAAAAAAAGGATGCCCGATGATGAGGATATTTATGATTTATCGGATTTCTTTAAGGTGTTGGGTGACAGCACAAGAATGAGAATAATTTGGGCGCTGGATGAAAGCGAAATGTGTGTTTGCGATATTGCTGTTTTGTTGAATATGACCAAGTCAGCCATTTCTCATCAGCTGCGTGCATTAAGAAATGCAAATTTAGTTAAGTTCAGAAAAGAAGGCAAGACGGTTTATTACTCCTTGAAGGACAAGCATATAAGGGATATATACGAAATAGGTATGGAGCATATCAAAGAAAAATATAACAAATAAATCAAAGCAAAATATAATGAATAAACTGAACCAATATGTGGAGGAAGATATGACAAAGACGTATAAATTGCAAGGATTGGATTGCGCTAATTGTTTAGCAAAAATGGAAAGAAAGATAAGCAAACTTAAGGGTGTTAAAAGCGTTACATCTAATTTTTTCACAGAGAAGATGATAATTGAAGCAGATGATGGTCTTATGCCTGAAATAGAAGAAGCTGCATTAAAAATAATAAAAAAATATGAACCGCAGGTAGTATTTGAAGAAGCTTAACAGGAGAATTTATGAAAAAATTATTATGGCGGTTAATTATCAGTGCAATATTTTTTGTTTCTGCAATAATTATAAATGACAGCCAATTAAAATTAATAATGTATATAATAAGTTATATATTAGCCGGTGGCGATGTAGTAAAAAGAGCAATTGAAAACATTAAAAACGGACAAGTTTTTGATGAAAATTTTCTGATGTCTGTTGCTTCAATCGGAGCGTTTTTTATAGGTGAAGCTCCTGAAGGTGTCGGCGTAATGTTATTTTATCAGATTGGTGAAATGCTTCAAAGCTATGCGGTGGGACAATCCAGAAGATCTATTTCAAGTTTGATGGATATTCGTCCGGATTATGCAAATGTATTAAGGAATGGCGAAGTTCTTACAATACCTCCTGAAGAAGTGGAGATAGGTGAAATAATAGTAATAAAAGCGGGAGAAAGGGTTCCCCTTGACGGTATTGTCGTGGAAGGGAACTCAATGCTCGACACATCAGCTCTTACAGGCGAATCACTTCCAAGGGAAGTAATTACGGGAAGCGAATTGTTAAGCGGTTGCATTAATATGAATGGATTGCTCAACGCAAAGGTTACAAAGAGCTATAGCGAATCCACCGTAAATAAGATACTTGAATTGGTAGAAAATGCAAGCAGCAGGAAATCCAAATCGGAGAAATTCATAACAAGATTTGCAAGGGTTTACACGCCAGTTGTGGTTGTAATAGCAGTTGTTCTCGCAATTATACCGCCATTGATTATTAAGGGTGCTACATTTAATGAGTGGATTTACAGATCATTGGCATTTTTGGTTGTATCATGTCCTTGTGCATTGGTAATTTCAGTTCCTCTGAGTTTCTTCGGAGGAATAGGAGGTGCTTCCAGAAACGGTATTCTTGTTAAAGGAAGCAATTACCTGGAATCCTTGGCGAAAACCGAAATAATCGTTTTTGACAAAACCGGAACATTAACTAAGGGTGTTTTCAAAGTTCAAAAAATTCATTCTGAGAAAATTAAACCGGAGGAGCTTTTAAAACTTGCAGCTTATGCAGAAAGTTATTCAAATCACCCGATTTCTCTTTCATTAAAAGAAGCATACAAAAAAGATATCGACATTGAAAAAATTTCTCAAGTGGAAGAAATTTCAGGACATGGTGTATCAGCAGCAGTAGAAAATATAAAAGTCTTGGCTGGAAATGATAAGCTTATGGAAAAATTCAAAATTCCATACAATAAAGAAACATCTGAAGGAACTCTAGTCCATATTGCTGCAGACGGAGAATATGCAGGGTATATTCTGATTGCTGATAAGATAAAGGATGATGCTTTTGAAGCTGTAAGTGATTTAAGGAAACATAACATCAAGGATATAGTAATGCTTACCGGTGACAGTGAATCGGTTGCAATAAATACTGCAAGGGAATTGGGAATTGACAGGGTTTATGCCGGGTTATTGCCTGCAGACAAAGTTGAAAAAGTAGAAGAATTGATTTCTCAAAAATCGAAAAAGGTAACATTAATGTTCGTGGGAGACGGTATTAATGATGCACCTGTTTTGGCAAGAGCCGATGTGGGAGTTGCAATGGGAGCTCTTGGCTCAGATGCTGCAATTGAAGCTGCTGATGTTGTAATTATGACGGATGAGCCGTCTAAAATTGCAAAAGCAATTGAAATTGCGAAAAATACTATAAAGATTGCATATCAAAATATTATTTTTGCCATATCGGTAAAAGTGATAATTCTGGTTTTGAGCACCTTAGGCCTTGCAAGCTTATGGGCTGCAGTATTTGCAGATGTTGGCGTAACCTTTATAGCTGTATTGAATGCCATGAGGGCACTTAGACTTAATAATTAAATAAATATTTAAAAAAATGTGAGGGTTTTAGCCCGAAGAATCTCATGAAAAATCTCAATTACCTGTTGAGATTTTTTGTTTAATATGCTAAATTATGGATATATATAAAAGTACAATAATATAAACAACTCATCTATGCGAAACATTATACGACAGTTCTCAAGAATCGAAACATCTCGGTGTTTTTTCTCAATCTGATACATTTTCTCATCATGACATAATTTCAGGCATGCATTTTATATCATTTGACTGTCCTACAATCCGTGTATGACAAAGACCTAGAATCTTAAAAGCTTGTCATAAAAATTATAATATAAAATATTATTTATATTAAAGGGGTGGTGCCTTGGAAAAATTTATTGTTGAAATCGGCATGGGAGCGGATTTCCATGGCCAGGATGTGACGGATGAGTGTATCCGTAAAAATTAAAAATGATGGGAGGTAGTATTTTGAAAATCACTAACGAACAATTGAAAGAAATGTATTTGACCATGCTAAAGATTCGAAAGTTTGAAAAAAGTGCGTCAGAATTGTTTGCTGCAGGAAAAATTCCGGGCTTTGTCCACCTCTATATAGGTGAAGAAGCTGTTGCAACAGGCGCTTGTGCAAATTTAAGGGAAGATGACTACATAACCAGCACCCACAGAGGGCACGGACACATAATCGCCAAGGGCGGAGAATTAAAATACATGATGGCTGAACTTTTTGGAAGGGAAGACGGATATTGCAAAGGCAAAGGCGGCTCAATGCATATTGCGGATGCAACCAAGGGCATTTTGGGAGCAAACGGTATTGTAGGCGCAGGTCATAATATTGCAGTAGGTTCGGGCTTGGCTATTCAACACAAGAAAACAGACCAGGTCTGCGTGTGCTTTTTCGGTGATGCGTCAACCAACCAGAGTACATTCCATGAAGCTTTGAACTTGGCAAGTATTTGGAAACTCCCGGTAATATTTGTGTGTGAAAACAACGGGTATGGTATTTCCGTAAGCCAGAAAAGACACCAAGCTATTGCGGATGTTTCCGTGAGAGCATCTGCATATAACATGCCCGGTATTACTGTAGACGGAAATGATTTGTTTGCGGTATATGAGGCTGTGAGCGAAGCAGTTGCAAGAGCCAGAAAAGGACAAGGTCCAACCCTCATTGAGTGCAAAACATACAGGTGGAGAGGTCATTTTGAAGGAGACCCGGTTGTGTACAGGCCGGAAGGAGAATTGGAAGCATGGATTAAGAAAGATCCAATTCCCAAGGTAGAAAAATACTTGCTGGATAACGGTGTTATGAATGAAGAGGAAATGAAGAAAATGAATGACGATGTGGACAAGATGGTTGAAGAGGCAATAGAGTTTGCCGAAAAGAGCCCCTTCCCATCATTGGAATCAGCTTTAAAGGATGTGTATTCTGATATAGTTGAGGAGGGAAGAGTAAGATGAAAAAGATGACATATGCCGAAGGAATAAGGGAAGCAATGCGTTTTAAAATGCGGGAAGATCCCAATGTTATACTGTTTGGAGAAGATGTGGGTAAATTCGGAGGATGCTTCGGAGTCAGTGCCGGCTTGTGGGAAGAGTTCGGGGATGACAGAATTCGGGACACCCCCATATCGGAAGGTGTAATAGTAGGTGCTGCCGTAGGCTCAGCCGCATGCGGAATAAAACCCATCGCTGAAATAATGTTCATAGATTTTATCACGGTTGGTATGGACCAATTGGTTAACCAGGCAGCCAAAATGAGGTACATGTTCGGCGGAGAAATAAACCTCCCCATGGTTATAAGAGTACCGGCAGGAGCAGGCATTGGTGCTGCAGCCCAGCACTCCCAGTCCCTGGAGGGATGGCTGACACATGTGCCGGGCCTTAAAGTTGTTTATCCGTCAAATGCCCGGGACGCATACGGCTTGCTGCTATCATCCATTGATGACCAAAATCCTGTGGTATTTATTGAAAATAAAGTACTCTATGCAATGCAAAACGATGCTGATGAAAATGAATTAAAGCCAATACCCTTAGGGAAGGCAAGAATTGCTAAAGAAGGGACCGATGTTACAATCATCACATACGGCCGACAGGTTTATGACGCCTTGGAGGCAGCCGAAATCTTGGCCAAGGATGGGATAAATGCTGAAGTTATTGATTTAAGAACCCTTTATCCTCTTGACAAAGAAACTGTATTCAATTCGGTGGAAAAAACCCATAAGGTTGTTTTGGTAAGCGAGGAGTGCAAGAGGGGGGCCTATACGGGAGAAATTGCGGCAATGATAGCAGAAGAGCGGTTCTATGAATGTGATGCTCCCATCATGAGGGTGGGTGCCTTGAATACACCCATACCTTTTGCCACCGACCTTGAGTCTTATGTGCTACCAAAAGCAAGGGATATTGAATTGGCTGTAAAATCATTGTTTTAAACTAGGATAAGGCCGGGGCTGTTGCACTATGCGGCAGCCCCTGCTGTTAGGAGGTTTATATGGCTTCAATAGGAATAATCGCGAATCCTGCTTCCGGTAAGGATATCAGAAGGCTGGTATCTCATGCCACGGTTATCGACAACAATGAAAAAATCAACATAGTGGAAAGAATTGTACTTGGAGCCCAGGCTTTAGGAGTTGAAAAGGTTTTTGTAATGCCCGACTCATACAATATGGGATACAGGGTTGAAGATAAGTTAAACAGCTGTAATGAGCTTAGATGTGAAATTAATGTGGTTAATATGATGCGGTTTGACGGTATGGAGGACACCGTCAAGGCTGCCGATTATATGGAAAAGAACGATGATATCAAGTGCGTAATCATATTAGGGGGAGACGGCACCAACAGGGCAGCAGCAAAAAGTTTAAAAGACACTCCCATAATAACTATTTCCACCGGAACCAACAACGTATATCCAACCATGCTTGAAGGAACCGTTGCCGGCATGGCAGCTGCGGTGGTTGCTTCCGGTCGATTTGATGACATAAGATATGTAACCAAGGACAAGAGAATTGAAATATACAAAGATGGAGACCTTATTGACATCGCCCTTATAGATGCCGTGATATCAAAGGATGTTTTCATAGGCTCAAAGGCAATATGGAATATAGATACAATCGAAAAAATCATTGCAACCAGATCTCACCCGGCTTCCATCGGTTTTTCCTCCCTGGTGGGGTGCAAAAAAATTATTTATCCGGAAGATGATTTCGGAGCCTATGTGGATATCAACTCAGGAAGCGTAAGGATTAAGGCCCCCGTTGCAGCAGGAGTGGTGGAATCCGTATCTGTAAGCGAGCCGGTAATTTTGAGATTAGATGATGAGTATGAATTCACGGCCAAGGACAGGGGCACCATAGCTTTAGACGGAGAAAGGGAAATTGAATTCAAAAAGGATCAGAAGTTGATTTTTAAAATTACAAGAGAGGGTCCTTATCACGTTGATGTTATAAAGGCTTTAGAAACTGCACAAGAAAATAATTTTTTCATTATAAAAAACTGATACTAAGGAGGTAATATGGCTGAATTCATTGTAATGCCAAAAATGGGGCTTACCATGACAAAGGGCATGCTGACAAATTGGAAAAAGAAAGAAGGGGACTTAGTAAATAAAGGCGATATCCTGTTTGAAGTGGAAACGGATAAAATAACAAACAAAGTTGAAGCCAAGATATCCGGAATTTTAAGAAAAATCTTGGTTGACAAGGAAACCGTAGATGTTTTTGTACCTGTTGGAATTATAGGTAGGGCGGATGAAGATATTTCTGAATTGTTGGAGCAGGCATCAAAAGAGCTTAAAACGGATAAGCCGCAAAAGGAAGAAGGTCCCAAAGAAACAAGGGAACTATCGCCGGCTGTACAAGCAGGAGATAGAGTAAAGATTTCTCCGAGAGCAAAGAAGATAGCAAAGGATTTAAAGGTGGATTATAATTTGGTGCAGGGAACGGGACCGGGCGGCGCCATTACGGAAGAAGACATAAGAAAATTTGCCGAAGGTACAAAAGCAAAGGTATCTCCGACAGCGGCTATAGTTGCCGAACAATTGGGAGTAGACATCTTCAATATTGAAAAAGACACCAGGATAATGAAGGCAGATGTAATTAAATATAAATTGGATGAAAGCTTGGCAAAATATGCAGATCCCCAAGAACACCGCCAATCCATGACCAATATGCGAAAGATTATTGCAAAGAGAATGCTTCACAGCGTTCAAACATCTCCATCCGTATCATTTAACATAAAAGTTGACACAACCGGGATGAAAGAGCTGAGAGATGAATTAAAGGATACATTCAAGGTATCTTACACGGATATTCTTGTAAAAATAGTATCCGAAGTATTGCTTGAGTTTCCTCTTTTAAACAGCACCCTTGACGGAGATGAAATAATAACCCGGAATTATGTAAACATGGGTGTTGCCGTTGCCCTTCCGGCAGGACTCCTGGTTCCTGTGGTAAAATTCACAAACGTAAAAGGCTTAAAAGAAATTTCCAATGAGATTAAAGACCTAAGCGAGAGAGCAAAAACCAATGATTTATTGCCGGATGAACTGACCGGCGGAACATTCACCATCAGTAATCTGGGAATGTATGGAATCGAATCCTTCACCCCCATCATAAATCAGCCTGAAGTTGCAATATTGGGAGTAAACGCAATTCATAAGGAGCCGGTCGTAGTAAATGATGAAGTTGTTATTAAGCCAATGATGAATTTAAGCCTTACGGCAGACCACAGGGTGGTTGACGGGGCGGTTGCAGCCGAATTCTTAGCAAAATTAAAAAAATACATTGAAAATCCGTGCTTGCTTTTATTATAGATACTGCCTTGAGATGTCTCAAATCCCGGTTGAAGTATTTGCAAATGATGATATAATATAACAAATAATGTTTTGTACATAAGCGGACAAACAACAATAGGAGGAAACAATGGAATTAAAAAATTACCAGGATTTGATTGACAGAATTCGCAAAACTGATTCGAAAAAACGTGTAGCCGTTGCTGCAGCCCATGATGAGCATACATTGGAAGCTGTTTTCCGAGCAGCTGATGACAAATTGGTTGAACCTGTATTAATAGGAAATAAAGCAAAAATCATAGAAATATTAAAAGAGCTTAATGTAGAATACGATTTAAACAGCATTATTAGTACAGATAGCGACAAGGAATCTGCAGAAAAAACCGTTGAATTAATAAATTCAAACATGGCAGACTTCATTATGAAAGGAAAGCTTCAGACTGCAGATTTATTGAGGGCGGTAGTTGACAAAGAAAAAGGCTTGAGAACAGGCAGGGTAATGTCCCATGTTGCATTTTTGGAAATTCCGGCATACCATAAGCTGATTGCCGTTACAGACGGCGGGATGATGATGTATCCAAATGCAGAGGAAAAGAAGCAGATACTCGAAAATGCTGTCGATGTTTTCCGTGCCATGGGATACGAGTGTCCCAAGGTTGCAGTCCTTGCAGCGGTTGAAACCGTGAATCCAAAAATGCCTGAAACAGTTGATGCGGATATTCTTAAAAAAATGAATCAATCGGGAGAAATAAAAGATTGTTTAGTTGAAGGACCCATTTCCGTGGATTTGACTTTCAACAGGGAATCAGCAGAAATCAAAGGTTTTAAAAGTCCTGTTACCGGAGAAGCGGATATATTATTGGTTCCGAGCATAACGACAGGAAATATAATGTGTAAAGCATTGATAGAAATGGCAGGCGCAACTATGGCAGGAATGATAGTGGGAGCAAAAGTCCCGGTAGTATTGGCATCAAGAGGCGCATCATCACAGGAAAAATATTTATCGATAGTTTTGTCTGCTTCATCAGTAAAATAAATATTTTGGAATAAAATACGGGGACATTCCTTTAACGCACTCTCAAAGATTTTCCTGCGTTAAAGGTGTGTCCCCATACTTCTAATGAATGGGTCTTGGGCATCTCGCATTGAAATTTGTTTAGTCCATCTTAACTGAATCTGTTTGTAGCAGATTTTGATATATTTTTAAGTGCTATTTCAGCCTCATCCTGCAGTCTTGGTTCAACAGAAATATCACCTAATGATACGATTCCTACTAATCTGTTATTTTCTACGACAGGAAGTCTTCTAATCTGGTTCTCGCTCATTATTCTCACAGCATCCTCAACGTCCATATCGGGAGTTCCTACCACAGGATTTGCAGTCATTACTTTTTTTACCTGCAAATAACCATCATCGCCCACAGCTACTGCTCTTAAAGCAATGTCCCTATCGGTAATTATGCCGATTACGCTGTTTTGCGCACATATCGGAATTGAGCCGACATTGTAAGTTTTCATAAGCTGCGCAGCTTTTTCAACAGTATCTTCTGCACTTAAACATGCAACTTCTCTTGACATAATGTCTCTTAATTTCAAAATATCACCTCCAAATATATATTTACCTTTATTCTTTGTTGTATTCAGATTTATGAATAAAAAATGAATTTTCGGTATTTATTGTTTAAAGCAGTCCCTGATGGGTAAAAGTATTTATATATTAAAAGGAGGGTATTTTATATGAGTATTGTAAAATGGAACGGAAGAAATTTACTTAAATCAATAGCTGAAAATGAAAAAGAAGCAACCAAGTTATACAGAATGTTTGCAAGTGAAGCAAGAATAGGAGAGAAATTTTTTGAACTGTTGGCAAAGGATGAAGAAAGACACGAAAAAATCTACAATGCACTGCTTGAAAAATATTCAGATAAACTGGAACTGGAAATGGAAGAATCCGATGCGGAATACATGGATTTATTAGTTGAAAGCAATATCGGTTTCGATGATGAACTAGTTGAAAAGGCAAAAAAAATATTTACTAAATCACAAATATTTGATTTGGCAGAGAGAGCTGAGAGAGATGCAGTATTATTCGTTACTGAATTGCAAAGATTGTATCCCGATTTGGCAAAGGATGAAATGGCAATTATCTTAAAGGAAGAAAAATCTCACTTGAAGAAAGTTCTGGAAAGAAAAAAAGAAAGCCAGCCAATGTTTGGAAGAGGCATGTAAAATATTATCTTCTTTAAAAAAATAATGCATTATTATTCCATTTGTATTATAATAGTGTCACAAAATCAATTTGACACAAATGAAAAATGCAAATAAAGGAGTTAATAAAATGGCAGATAAAAACATTAAGAAAGAAAACAAGAAAAAAAAGAAAAAAGAAACAAAACAAGCAAATGTATCATCAGTATCTTATGAACAACCTGTTATGAGTCAGCCTGAATTAGTTCCTAAAAAGAAGAAAAAAGATGAATAGTATCTAAAAATGTGTCTCGGATATACCGGACACATTTTCTTTATTGCAGTAATTGATTGTTTTTTTTATATGTTGTATAATTAAATAAGTTTTTTGTCACAAGAGAGAGTTCGAATAATCTCAACATATTGTTTTAACAGCAAAGGATAAAGGGATATATCATGGTCTCGGTAAATCAGGAGGGAATATGAATATTTTGATATTAAACTGCGGCAGCTCATCAATCAAATTTCAGATAGCAGAAATGCCTGATTACAATGTAATTATACAGGGCAGCGTAGAAAGAATAGGATATGAAGATGCAGAATTTAAATTTTTCTTAGTAAAGCAAAAAATAATTCAGCCTGTGCTAAGTCACGAAGAAGGCATTAATTTAATCATTAATACTCTTTTCAAAAGTAATTTTGGAATTGAAACAAAAGACATTAATGCAATCGGTCATAGAGTTGTGCAGGGAGGAGATAAGCAGAATATTTCGGTCCTTATTGATGATAAAGTTATAGACTATATAGAAAGTATAAAGGACTTGGCCCCTCTTCATAACCCTAACCATTTGGCAGGAATTTATGCATGCAGGAAGCTTCTTCCCAATGTACCGCAGGTGGCTGTATTTGATAACGGATTTCATATGTCGCTTCCAAGGTCTACATATATCTATGGTATTCCTTATGAATATTATGAAAAATATCGTATCAGAAGATACGGCTTTCATGGTATCGCATTCAGAAGCATGGCGGAAGAAGTTGATAAAATATTAAATGAGACTCATAAGAATTATAAAATAGTAAATTTAATGCTTGGAAGCGGAACAACGGCTAATGCTTTAAAATACGGCAAATCAGTTGAAGTGAGCACAGGTTTCACTCCTCACGAAGGACTGATACAGTCTACAAGAGCCGGAGATATTGATGCTGCTGCCATTTTATATTTAATGAAAAAAGAAAATTTATCTATTGAACAAGCGGATGAATTAATAAACAAAAAAAGCGGATGGAAAGGTCTTTCCGGTATCAGTAACGATATGCGTGAAATCTACCAAGCATCACAAAGCGGAAACGAAAGAGCGAAACTCACAATTGATGCTGTATGCCACAGGTTTAAAAAGTATGTGGGTGCTTACAGTGCCATAATGGAAGGTATTGATATTCTTGTGTTTTCCGGTGGAGTAGGTCAGAATGCCCCTTATATAAGAGAAAAAGTATGCAAGGGATTGGAATACATGGGAATTGAGCTGGACGAGTATAAGAATCAAAACACTGCAGGTATAATCAGCAAAGATTCATCAAAAGTAAAAGTTATTGTAGTTAATGCAAATGAAGAAAAAATAATTGCCCAAGATACATATGAAATATGCAAGTAAGTCTGAGCGATAGGAAAGGATTATCCATAAACAATCGGAATACTCATTGCTATAGTATTTTATGCATTATTGGGTAGAATTAATAAAAATATATACTAATGCTGTTATAAGCTGTCAACTAATAACTAAGTATAGAGAGGTAGAATTTGAATAAAAATTGTTTTGTTTCATGGAGCGGGGGCAAGGATTCCTGTCTTGCATTATATAAGGCAATAGAGATGGGATATAAGCCCGTCAAGCTTTTTACCATGTTTGGCACGGAAAAAATCAGTTCCTCTCACAGATTGGATGAGAATATTATAAAATTACAGGCGGATTCAATAGGGATTGAATACCTGATAGGGAAATCAGACTTTGATGAATATGAGAAGGTATTTGTTTCAAATCTAAAAAGTTTTAAAGACCAGGGAATTGACTATGGAATATTCGGAGACATAGATTTAGATGAACATAGACAGTGGGAAGAAAGAGTATGCAAATCAGCAGGTATGGAAGCTATCCTGCCCCTTTGGAAGAGGGATAGAAAAGAAATAGCAAAAGAATTTATTTCGCTTGGATTTAAGGCTAAAATAGTTGTTATCAACACCAGTATGATAGATATAAAATTTTTGGGAAAAGATTTAAGTCTGTCTTTGATAGAAGAAATTGAAAAGGCAGGAGCTGACCCATGCGGCGAAAATGGAGAATATCATACCCTTGTGTATGATGGTCCCATTTTTAAAAAACCGGTGGATATAAAATATGATTATGAAATTATTCCCGTAGGAGAAACATGGGCCCAGATTAAAGTATATTAAAGGGATACAATTATTGTTGAATAAACATTATTTTATAAACTATACTAATAATATAAAGGGGTGATATCGTGGACAGATTTATTATTGAATTTGGTATGGGAGTGGATTTCCATGGGCAAGATGTAACGAAAGCTGCAGTAAAAGCAGCAAAAGATGCCATATCCAAAAGTTGCCTTATAGGTCTTAATGAAATATGCGGATTTAACCAGGATAATGTTGATGACAAGGTGCTGATTGATGTTACGATTGGAGTTACTCGTCCTGACGAGGTGAAGATTGACGAGGTTGTAAAGTGTTTTCCTGTAGGAAAGGTAACCGTAAAAGCGGTTTATGGCGGTTTAAAAACCGAAGGTCTTTATTTTTCAAAATTCGGAGATAAGGATAATTCAATTGAAGTTGCAGTTGCAAGTGTATCTGTTAAAATTAAAAAGTAAGGGGAGGAATAATGAAAATAGCAATAATAGGCGGAGGCCCCGGCGGCTATGTAGCAGCTATTAGGGCGGCTCAGCTTAATGCGGAAGTAACGCTAATTGAAAAAGAGCATATCGGGGGTACATGCCTCAATAAAGGATGTATACCTACTAAGGTTCTGCTTCAAACTTCAGGAGAGTTTGAAGCAGTCAATAAAAGTTTTAAGGACTTGGGCATAAAAATATCCGGAGCAGAATTAGATTGGAAACAGTTACAAAAAAGAAAAACTAAAATAATAAGAAAATTAGTAGCCGGAGTGGATAACCTGTTAAAAAACAATAAAGTAACAAAAATAATGGGAGAAGGAAGCTTTGTCAATAAAAATCAATTAAAAGTAAAGACTGCAGACGGTGCTGAAATATTTGTTGATTTTGACTATGCAATAATTGCGACAGGTTCAAAACCTGTCGTAATTCCTATACCGGGGGTTGAACTGCCGGGAGTTGTTACAAGCGATGAAGTATTGTCTCTTGAAGAAATCCCAAACTCCATGGTTATTATAGGAGGAGGAGTAATAGGTTCTGAATTTGCAGAAGTATTCAGTGCAGTGGGATGTAAAGTTACGATAATTGAAATGCTGCCTAATATTATAGCAAATATGGATAGGGATATTGTTGAAACCTTAGTAGAAAAGTTTAAAAAGAAAGGTGTAGAAATTTATACAAATACCAAGGTGGTTTCAATTTCAAAAGCAGAAAAAGGACTAAGCGTAAATACACTATCGAGCGGGAATGAGATATCATTCAATGCTGAGAAGGTGTTGCTTTCAATAGGCAGAAAACCTGTTACCGATAATCTTGCATTGGAAAATGTCGGCGTTGAAACAAACAGAGGCGCAGTTCTTGTAAACAAAAATATGCAGACAAATGTACCAAACATTTACGCCATCGGAGATGCTACAGCAGGAGTTATGCTTGCTCATGTAGCTTCGGCAGAAGGAATAGTTGCGGTTGAATCTATTATGAACAAAAAGTCTAATATAGATTTTAAAACAATTCCTTACTGCGTTTATACGAAACCTGAACTTGCAGGAGTAGGACTAACTGAAGAGCAGGCAAGAGAAAAAGGATATGATGTAAAAATCGGTATATTTCCAATGTACATAAACGGAAAGGCAATGATTGAAGGAGAGCAAGAAGGATTGGTAAAATATGTAGTTGACGCAGCAACGGGAGAAGTTTTGGGACTTCACATGTCAGGACCGAATGCAACCGAGCTTATAGTTGAAGGAGCTCTTGCAGTTAGGCTTGAAGCAACGGTGGATGAAATTATATCAACCATTCATGCTCACCCTACTGTAGCAGAATCTCTCCAAGAAGCAGCTCATGCAGTACATAACAATGCAATACACATACCAAAATAAATTTAGAATATAATATGTTTAGCCTCATAAATTGTGGATATAAAATTAATATAACGTATAAGGAGTGATATTTATGAAACTGCTTGTTCCGGTAGATGGTTCAAACGCTTCAATAAGTGCAGTAAAAAAAGCTTTGGAGTTGGCAAAAAAATATAACTTTTCAATAAAACTAATTTCTGTTGTTTCTGCAAAGAGTTCTGAATACAGAAGGCATGAAAATGCATGGAAAGGAATTGACAGCTCCGTAATTTCGGAAAGTGAAGAGCTGGAAAGACAATTGGAAATGAAAATCAAAGAAAATGCACAAAGATTGTTAAATGCAATAATATCCAAGTTGGATTTCAGTGGTATAAGAGTAGAATTAGAAGTTCTTTTGGGAGAACCCTATGTAAAAATATTAGAAACAGCAAGAAATGATAATATCGATATGATAGTAATGAGTAACAGAGGTTTCTCGAAAATAAAAAGATTTTTTGTCGGCTCTGTTACTCAAAAGGTTATTTCAGAAGCACCGTGCCCTGTTTTAGTTGTGAACACCGGTTTTGAGCCTTAATGGGAAATTATAAAATTAGCGGAGGGAATATGCGTGTTGTTATAATTGGAGCCGTTGCGGCAGGAACTTCGGCAGCAACCGAAATCAGAAGAAATGATAAGGAAGCAGAAATAATCATTTATGAAAAGGACAAATATATTTCATATGCAGGTTGCGGTATGCCTTATTATATAAGCAATGAAGCTGAAGGTTTTTCTAGCGTTGTTCCAAGAGACAAGGATTTTTTTAAAGAAAAACATAATATCGATATTTATACTGAGCATGAAGTAGTGTCTGTAAATCCGAATAACAAAACATTAAGAGTAAAGAATAAATCAGGCGAGATTATGGACAGATATGACAAGCTGATAATTGCCACCGGAGCAATGTCTGTTAAGCCTGATTTAAAAGGCTCTGATAGAGACAATGTATTTCTTTTAAGAAATATAAATGACATGATTGATATTAAGAATTTCATAGATGAAAATAAACCAAAATCAGCTGTTATTATCGGAAGCGGATTCGTAGGTCTCGAAATGTGCGAAAGCTTCAAACTATTGGGGTTGGACGTTACGATTATTGCCAGGTCTAAAATTTCAAAGGGAATCGACAATGACTTATCTTTATATATTGAAGAACATTTAAAAGAAAAGGGAGTTAATGTTTATACAAATACAAAGACAGTTGAAATTAATGACAGCGGGGTTGTATTAGGTGACGGAAGCATTGTGAAAGCGGACATGGTACTTCTTGCTACAGGTGCTAAACCAAATGTAACCCTTGCAAAAGAAATGGGAGTTGAACTTGGAGCAACCGGTGCCATCAAGGTCGATAAATATATGAAAACAAATATTGAGGATGTTTACAGCTGCGGCGATTGTATCGAAATGTATTATTCTTTTAACGGCAATCCTGTTTACAGACCCTTAGGCTCTACTGCAAACAAGACCGGTACGATTGCCGGAAGCAATATTACGGGAATAGAACAAGAATTTAAAGGAATACTTGGCACTGCCATATACAGAGTTTTCGAACTTACCGTGGGGATGACAGGTTTATCTGAGGAAGAGGCTGTAAAATCAGGATATAATGTTGTTATAACGATTGACAAAAGGCCTAATAAACCTGAGTATATGGGAGGAAGACCAATTATTATCAAGACTGTTGCCGAAAAGGGAACACGCAGATTATTAGGTGCCCAATTAATCGGTTACGAAGGAGTTGACAGAAGGCTTGATGTGTTGGTAACTGCTATTACTTTTAATGCAAAGGCAGAGGACTTAATGCATCTTGATTTAGCATACGCTCCTCCTTATTCAACACCTAGGGATAATCTATATTACACGGGAGCAAAACTAAAAGCTAAATTATCAGCCCTTTAAAAGGGGGCTGATTTTTTGGGCAAAGAATACTATGATTACAGCTTTCAGCATATCTCCCGGTATAAATGCAAACATGCCTAATTGAAGAATTTTAACTATACTTAAATTGCTGTTAAGCATTATATTTAAAATATAATACATATAGGGAAGTCCAAAAGTATATATAATTAAGGTTCCCGCAAAAACTGCCGCCCATAAATATTGAGAGGCAGTTTTTTCTTCCGTTAATTTACCTACAACATAGGCTGCAGCAACATATCCTATTATAAAACCAAAGCTTGGTTTAAATATATGCTGCAATCCTCCTGAAAATCCGGAGAAAATCGGGAAGCCTATAAGTCCCAACAACAAATATGTTATTTGAGAAAACATAGCTTTCTTAGAACCTAAAATAATTCCTGACAATAGTATGAAAAATGATTGCAGTGTTATAGGCACTGGACCTATGGGAATGCTGATAAATGCACCAACTGCCGTCAATGCGGTGAAAATTCCTATTTGTGTTATATCTCTTACGCTGAATGTTTGTTCCTTATACATGTTTTTCCTCTCATTCTGTTTTTATTAAGTCTTTATCATGAGATCCTTCGCTATCGCTCAAGATGACTCGCCAGGGTTTGTCACTTCTTTTTAATTGAAACTTCTCCTGAATTCAATGTTATTTTTTGTCCATCTTCGGTATAAACAACCAATCCTCCATAATCGTCGATGTCCGACGCATAACCTTCATGCCATTTATTGTCCTTTTTATATAAAATGTTTTCTCCCAATACCATGGAGCGCTGTTTATATGATTTCATAAAACTCTTGTCTGCCAAGTTATTTGCTGCTTTCAGCAGATTATTAATTATTTCTGCTGCAAGCTGATTCCTTATATAATTGTCATCATCAATAAATATTGAACCTGCAGTATTTTGTAATTCCAAGGGAAATTCTTCATTTTTTGTTTTTACGTTAATTCCTATTCCAACTACCACGCAATCCATCATGCCGCTTTCAAAGTTGGTAACCGCTTCCGTAAGTATGCCGCATACCTTTTTATCACCTATAAATATGTCATTTACCCACTTGATTTTTGGGTAAACACTTGTAAATTTTTCAATGGCTTGACAGACAGCCACAGCTGCTGCAGTTGTCACTAAGACTGAATTTTCTATGCTTAATTCAGCCTTAAGAATTATACTCATATAAATACCTGATTCGGCAGGTGAGAAAAAATCTCTTCCAAACCGGCCTCTTCCCTTAGTTTGTTCTTCTGCAATGATTGTCGTTCCATGCTCTGCATTTTGAACAGCTAAAAGCTTAGCCTTTGCGTTTGTTGAATCTATTGTTTTATATACGGTGATAGGAATATTTTTAAATTCTTCATTTAAATACAATCTTATTCCTTCGGCAGATAACATATCGGACGATTCAGACAGAGAGTACCCTTTGTTGGGTGTTGATTTAATGTTATATCCATCATCTTTTAATGAATTGATTGCTTTCCAAACTGCTGTTCTCGAAACATTCAGCATATCTGCTAATTCTTGACCTGAAAGAGTTTTACCCTTATTGGACTCTAAAATATGTAATATATTATTTTTTACTGACATAATTTCACCTCAATAAACAATATTATAAAAAGCAATTGTAAGATTGTCAACTAAAAAATAATTATGGTTGACCTTGTATGCAATTTATATTTGTTATATAGAGAAATTCTATTGATACTATATAAAACTAGTATTGGACATATAGATATTATTAATATAAAATAATATTAATAACATTGCGTGCATAAATAATATTGAAAGGAGTGGCATTTTGATACTTCCATCAGAAATAAGATTATGCGAGGTAGGTTTGAGAGATGGGTTGCAAAACGAACCTAAAATTTTAACCACAGAAGAAAAGCTCAAGCTTGCTGAAGGTCTAATTAATGCAGGTTTTAAGGTAATAGAACTAGGTTCTTTTATGAGCCCTAAAGCAGTTCCCCAGATGGCAGACACGGACGAGCTGTTCAGGCACTTTAATAATGTTGAAGGCGTGGAATTGCGTGCGCTTGTAGCCAATAAAAAGGGAGTTGAAAGGGCGATAAATTGCGGTTGCGGTAAAATTAAGCTGAATGTTTCTGCCAGCAAAAAACATAACCTTGCAAATATAAATAAAACACCTGAGGAAACTGTGGCAGGTTTTGCGGAAAATGTTGACCTTGCTTTGGAAAACGGCCTTGAAGTTTCAGGCTCCATATCCATGCCATTCGGTTCTCCTTGGGAGGGCGTAATCCCTATTAAGGATGTAGAAGAAATTGTTGAAGCTTATTTAAGAGTAGGAATAAAAGAAATTTCCCTTTCAGATGCTGCAGGTGTGGCTTCACCAAGGCAGGTTTATGACATATGCTCTTCAATGCAAAAAAAATATCCGGATGTAAAATGGTGGCTGCACTTTCACAATACCAGAGGAATGGCTATGGCCAATATTTTAGCTTCAATGGAAGCAGGAATAACAAACTTTGATTCATCCTTAGGAGGCTTTGGAGGGTGTCCTTTTGTTCCCGGAGCAGCAGGTAACGTATCTACGGAAGATGTTGTTCACATGATGGACGAAATGGGTATAAAAACAGGAATTGATATATTGAAGCTTATTGAGCTTTCGAGAAACCTGCAGGATATGCTTGGAAACGAGGGAGACTCATATATTCTAAAAGCCGGCAGAACTAAGGATTTATTTAAATAGAATTATATATTAATCTAAATTGTTTAAACTATTCTAAAATATAGTTTTCTATATAATATAGGAGGAAATATGAGCAGAATGAGTTCAATGGACGAGGCTTATGCAAAACTTACTCAAGACCAAATTGACGAAATAGAAGAAAAGTTTGCAAAAGCTGATGCCGCACAAAAAATTTTTGAAAAATGGAGTCAAGAGGATATTGATAGAACTATTAGGGCTATTGCATGGAAAGTAGCCAATACACAAACTTTTAAAGAATTAGTCAAAATGAGCATCGAAGAAAGTAAATTGGGAGACCCCGTAAGCAGAGAGAATAAAAAATATAAAATAAGGGGAGTACTTCGTGATGCTCTCAGACAAAAAAGCGTAGGAATAATTGAGGAAATTCCCGAAAAAGGAATTGTAAAATATGCAAAACCGGTTGGGGTTATAGCATGTGTTATACCTGCAACTAACCCGGATTTAACACCTGCAGGGAATGCAATATATGCCCTTAAGGCTAGAAATGCAATAATATTTTCTCCCCATCCCAGAGCAGCAAAGACCGGGGGCAGAACGATTGAACTGATGAGAGAGGGTTTAAGGCAGGTAGGAGCTCCCGAGGATTTGATACAAATCCTGGGACAGGGAAAAGCTAAGATAAACAGAGCCATGTCGGAAGCTTTAAATACAAAATGTGATTTGGTAATTGCAACCGGCGGTCAAGGTGTAGTAAGAAGGGCATATCACTCCGGCACACCGGCTTATGGAGTAGGTGCAGGAAATGCTACAATGATATGGGATGAAACAGCCAAGGATGAATTATATAAAGCAGCATATAATACCATGCTTTCCAAAACATCCGATTTTGGGTCGGGATGTTCTGCAGACGGCAATATTGTTATGCATGAGAGCATTTTTGAAGAAGGAATAAATGCATTAATAGAAGCAGGCGGGTATTTATTGAATGAAAGCGAGCAAGAAAGCATTAAAAAAATAATGTGGGATGAAGAATGCCACCGCTTGCCTGATTCGGTCGCCCAATCGCCTCAGAGAATGGCACAGCTTGCAGGATTTGAAATACCCGAAGACAGAAAATTCCTGATAGCAATGGGAACCGGAAGCTATACAACTGCTTACGAGGATGTGTGGTGCCGTGAAAAATTAACAACACTTTTGGCTGTTCATAAATATGAAGGTGAATTTCAAAATGCGATTGATATAATCAAAGCCATTCACGAAGTAGGGGGTAAGGGTCACAGCGTGGGAATATATTCATACGATGAAGATCATATCCATAGACTTGCTCTTGAAGCCCAAGTAGGCAGGATAATGGTTAGACAACCTCAATCGAAATCAAATGCCGGCTCCTTCACAAACGGAATGCCCATGACATCAAGCATAGGATGCGGCACATGGGGCGGTAATGCAACATCGGAAAATGTTCATTTAAAACATTATATGAATGTTACCTGGGTTTCTAAAGAAATACCTGAGGACAGACCGACTGATGAAGAATTGTTCGGAGAATTTTATGAGCCTGAAAGAGAAGGAAAATAATTAAGGAGGTAATATATGAAAAGATTAGTTGCAGACCAAATGGTAGAATATTTGGAAAGACGTAATGTAGAGTACATTTTTGGTTTATGCGGTCATACGGTAATTGGTTTTTTGGACGCATTATCGAGAAGCGAAAAACTAAAGTATGTATCATTTAGGAATGAGCAGCTTGCTGCTATGGCTGCCGACGGTTATGCAAGAATCAAAAAGAAGGCCGGAGTAGTACTATGCCATTTAGGCCCGGGGTTGGCTAATACCGTAACCGGAGTTGCCAATGCTTCGTTTGATTCAATACCCATGGTTGTTATTGCAGGAGATGTTCCAAGATATTATTATGGAAAACATCCTCATCAAGAAGTTAATATGCATGCAGATGCTTCTCAATACGAAATACTAAGACCAATTGTAAAAAGAGCTTGGAGAATTGACGATGCGGAAGCACTGCCTGAAATTTTGGATAAGGCTTTCAGGCTTGCAGAAAGCGGGAGACCGGGACCGGTGCTTATATCAATCCCCATGGATGTATTTTCTGTTAAAATAGATGAAGAATTATTTAACCGTACATTTAAAGACAGCTCGGAAACAATAAAACCGGCACTGGCACCTTCAGCAGCAAAGGCAATAGCTAAAAAACTTATAGAAGCCAAAAATCCTGTTATTCATGCAGGAGGAGGAATACTTTTGGCAGGTGCATCAGAGGAATTAAGACAGCTGGTAGAATTTTTGGACATTCCTGTTTCAAGAACACTTATGGGGCAAGGATGTTTGTCGGATACCCATCCCTTGATGCTTGGTCAAACAGGATTCTGGGGTCTTGAGTTTACACACAAATTTACTGCAAATGCAGATGTAATACTTGGATTAGGAACACGATTCGCCGAAGCAGACAGTTCAAGCTGGTATACGGGTGTTACTTTTGATATGAATAAAACAGAATTTTTGCAGATAGATATTGACCCGGCAGAAATAGGAAGAAATTATCCCGTATCAATCGGTGCAATAGCGGATTTAAAACTTGCCTTGGCTCAAATTCTTGAAGAAGCCAAAGCCCTTGTACCGGAAGGGATTAAAAGACCGGGTTTAAGGGATATGATTAAAGCAAATCGTGATGAGTTTAGAAAGTCAAATATTGAAGTTTCAACAGATGGCAGATTCCCAATGACACCTCAAAGAATTTTAAGAGATGTTAAATCAGTTATACCGGAAGATGCGGTTATCTTTACGGATGTAGGCTGGAATAAAAACGGAGTTGCTCAGCAATTTGATATTACTATACCGGGAACAATCCACCACAGTTCAGGGTTGGCAACTATGGGATTTGGCGGCTCGGCGCTTATAGGCGGCAAGCTTGCAGCACCGGATAAGGTTGTATTAACACTTGTAGGAGACGGGGGATTCGGAGTTAATCCCGGAGCATTGGCAACTGCAGTAGAGCAAAACATTCCGGTAGTGTGGGTAGTAATGAACAATTCTGCATTTGGAACAATTGCGGGATTAGAATATTCAAATTATCAAACAAAATTCGGAACAGTATTCACAACACCTGACGGTAAACCTTATTCGCCAAATTGGGCAGAGGTTGCCAAAGCTTATGGAGTTGATGCTGTAAAAATAAAATCAGCTGATGATTTCAAACCGGAACTTGAGAAGGCAATCAAGAGCAACAAGCCATATTTGTTGGATGTACCGATGGAAAATATTGCAGTGCCCACACCGGGAAGCTGGAATATAAATGATATTTATAATCCTAAGGAAGGTGTTGTTAACGGTAAATTGGTAAAGAATGAAAAAGGGGAATATATGCCTCCAGATCATTCGACATCACATAAATAAGTGTTACCAAAGGAGGATAATATGAAAAGAAAGTTTTCGCTGGCTTATTTGACCATACCGGGTACTCATCCGGTTGATCAGATAAGAATTGCCGCTGAGGCAGGATATGATTTTGTGAGTTTAAGACCAATTCCTATGCATCTTCCAAATGAGCCATTGTTTCAATTTGATTTGGACAGGAAATTGTTCAAGGATATAAGAGATGCATTGGAGCAAAATGATATAAAGCTTATGGATATTGAGCTCGCGCGAGTTAGAGAAGATTTAAAAGTTGAAGATTATGAATCAGCATTTGCTGCAGCAGCCGAGCTAGGTGCAACAGATGTGCTCTCAAGTATCTGGACTAAGGATAAGGAATTCGCTTTTAAAGAATTTGCAAAAATTTGCGATTTGGCTGCTAAATATAATTTAAAAGTTAATCTTGAATTTGTAACATTCTCCGGAGTAACCGATCTTACGGGGGCTTTAGAAGTTCTTGACAAAGTAGGTAGACCTAATGCATACTTAATGGTAGACACTCTGCATGCTCATAGGTCTAGGGTTAGTCCTGAGGATTTGGCTAAAGTTGACAGAAAGAAGTTTGGATTTATTCATCTTTGTGACGGTCCCGGTGAAATTCCGTCCTTAGAAGACCCTTCCATGATTGGTGTTGCCAGAGAAGGAAGACTATATGCGGGAGAAGGAGAAATTGACCTTAAGGGTATGCTTTTAGCCATGCCCGATAATCCGATATCAATAGAACTGCCAAATTCTAAGGAAATGAAAGAAAGAGGAGCAGCAGGGCATGCTACAAGGTGTCTCATTACGGCAAAAGAATTATTAGTTAATATGGCTAAAGAGGAGGATATAGAATGCCAGTCAATATAAAAACGAAAATGGTTACATTGCTGGGAAAACCTTTATCCCAGTCCTATGCTGCAAGGATGCAAAATGCAGCCTATAGAGCTGCCGGAATTGATATGTTGTATTTCTATACCGAAGTAGAAAATGACCACCTGCCTGATGTGGTAAATGGAATAAGGTATATGAATTTTGCAGGTTTTGCGGTTACAAAACCAAACAAGGTTGAAATTATGAAATATGTGGATGAAAAGGATCCCCTTTGTGAAAAGATGAATGCTAGCAATACGGTTGTTATATTACCTGATGGCAGGCTAAAAGCATACAATACAGATGGGATAGGTTTTTTCAGAGCCTTAAAAGAAGAATATCCGAATACAAAAATTGAAGAATCGACATTTTTCTGTATAGGTGCAGGCGGCGCGGGAAGAGCAATATGCAGTGTGTTGGCTTATTACGGTGCCAAAAAAATATATATCGCAAACAGAACTTTATCAAAAGCTCAGACATTGGTTGATGATATAAATCGAAATTTTGCACCTGTCGCTGAGTTGGTTGATCTTAATGACACAAATCTTCTAAAAGAAAAGATCAAAGAGTCGGATGTTGTTATGAATAATACAGGACTTGGAATGCCTTCAAGCCTTGATGGAACACCTATACCTAAGGAATATCTTCATTCCGGACAACTATGTTTTGATGCAACCTATAATCCGTCAAAAACTCGTTTTCTTATTGAGGCTGAAGAAATGGGATGCAGCATAATGAATGGTTTGGGAATGTCTTTATACCAAGGGGCTGAGCAGATTGAACTTTGGAGCGGAAAGACCGCCCCAATTGAAGCAATGCGTCAGGAGCTTATGAATATCCTTGCAGGGAAAAAGGAAGAGTAATGCAAATTTCCAACAAAAGGAGGAAATATAATGTCTGCAATAAAATGGTTGGATGAGCACTTAGAAGAAGCCATTATGGTGATTATGTTAGCACTTATATCATGCGTAATGATGGCTCAAATAATTGCTCGAAATGTTTTTAACTCAATGACCTGGCCTGAGGAATTTTCAAGATATTGCTATATTTGGACTGTCTTTTTATCCCTTGGGTATACGATAAAAAAAGGCAATATGTTGAAGGTTGGACTTGTAATGGATTTATTGCCCACAAAAATAAGAAGGTCTATAGAAATTGTGGCTAACTTAATAATATTAGCAATATGTGTGGTTTTTTTCAGACATGCTATCACCTATACCGGTAAAATCTACAATATGGGACAGATTTCGCCGGCAATGCATTTACCCATGTGGATAATGTATCTGGCAACTGTTACAGGTTTTGGATTGGCTTCAATTAGAGCTGCTGAGGAAATAGTAAAGAACATAAAGAATTTTAACGTAAAAGTTGAAACAACAATTGAAGCTACTTTAAAAGAGGCTATGGAGGAAGTAGAGACTACCGGTATTAACGTTGATGATGAACTTAAGGATTCAGGGGGTGACGAGTAATGGCTTTATGGATATTCGTAGTATTTATGGTTGCATTGATATTTGCTGTACCTATTGCCATGAGCATGGTCCTGGGTGCTTTGACTCCGCTTTTTCTCGGCGGTACAGGCAGCTCAATTCAGCAACTGATAGCTAACAGCTTCTCAGGCTCGGATTCTACCCCTATATTGGCAGTACCCCTGTTTATTCTGGCGGGAGTACTTATGGCTGAAGGAGGCATATCCAGAAAACTCTTTAATTTCTTTGCTTATTTTATAGGTAATTTTACTGGAGGACTTCCTTGCGCAGTAATAATAACTTGTTTGTTCTATGGAGCAATTTCCGGTTCAGGACCTGCAACTACAGCTGCAGTAGGCTCCATGACCATACCCTTCTTGGTTGAAATGGGTTACGATAAGGTTTGGGCAGCCGGAATGATTGCCACATCCGGTGGTCTTGGCGTAATTATACCGCCTTCTATCCCCTTTGTTCTTTACTCATTGGCAACCGGTGTTTCTACGGGGGCACTTTTCTTGGGAGGTGTATTGCCGGGCATAGCAATTGGCTTAGGCATGATGGTTTATGCCGTATATTATTGTAAGAAAAAAGGAGAAGACAAAGAGAAAATCAATGCAAAAATGAAGGAGCTTAGAGGCAAAGGATTTTTTAACCTGTTTAAAGAAAGTTTCTGGGCATTACTTTCACCGGTTATTGTACTGGGTGGTATTTATTCAGGTTATGTAACACCTACGGAAGCTGCTTGTATTTCAGTGTTTTATTCTTTGTTTGTTTCATTGATTGTATATAAGTCATTTACGGTTAAAGAAATAATTCCTTTTTTGGCAAAAGCAGTAAAAACATATGCACCTCTTTGCTTTGTACTCGCGTTTGCAATTGCATTTGGAAGAGTCTTGGCATTAGCTAAGGCACCGGCTATTATTGAAGGATTCATTTTAGACAATTTTACAACAAGTATTACCGTATTGACGGGTATAGTTATAGTATTTTTAATACTTGGAATGGTTATGGATACGGGACCTGCCATAGTAATATTATCACCTATATTACTGCCGGCAGTTCAAGCTTTGGGAGTGCATCCCGTACACTTTGGTGTTATAATGGTTTGCTGCTTATCGATAGGTTTGGCAACACCACCATTTGGATTGGATTTATTCGTGGCGGGGACTTTATCAGATACCCCTCCAATGACCGTTGCAAAAAAAGCTATACCTTTTATAATTGCATTCGGTATAGTGTTGTTTGTTATAACATATGTACCATGGCTCAGTCTTGCACTCCTGTAAAGGATCAAGTATATATTTAAAAAGAAAGGAAGGAGAAAAATGAAAAAATTATTGATATTATTGTTGATAGCAACAATGGCGTTGCTGCCGGTAGCTTGTACTCAACCGAGTACACCTACTCCCCCCGAACAACCTGAACAGCCTGAACAACCTGAACAACCTGAACAACCTGAACAACCTGGAGGCTTTGATGCACTTGAACCTGTAGTCTTGATAGGTGCTGATAATGCAGGAGTCGGTGCTGCAGCTCAGCTCTATGGAGAACTTATTACCGAGAAGGTTAAAGAAATAACCGGAGGTAAGCTTACAATTGATTATTTCCCAAACAGCCAGCTTGGAAATGACCAGGAACTCCAAGGTCAGATGCTTGCCGGAGATATTGACTTCGTAATTTGTCAAACAGCGCAAACCGTATCTTTCGTTCCTGAAGTAGCGATTTTTGACCTTCCGATGGTATTTGCAAAATACGACGCTGAAACCATTGATTATGCATTAAACAAAAGCGAGTTTACAGATAAAATAAACCAAGCTTACAAGGCAAAAAATATGTACTGTCTGCACTTCCTCCAGGGAGGAACATTCAGAGAAACAACATCTAACAAGAAAATTGAGACAATTGATGATTTCAACGGCTTAAAGATAAGAACAATGGAAAACAAGAACCACATGGCATTTTGGCAGGCAATGGGTGCTGCACCTACACCGCTTCCATGGCCGGAGGTATATATTTCATTGCAGCAGGGATTGGTTGATGCACAGGAAAATGCCACAGACACTTGTGTGGGAGCAAACCTCCAGGAAGTACAGGATTATCTGATTCTGACCCACCATATACTGTATTGTAATCAGTTCTTAATCAATGCCAGCAAATTTGACAGCCTTGACCCCTTGTACCAAGAAGCACTGCAACAAGCTATTGATGAAGCTGCTGTAGAAATTGAAGCTCAATTAACCGAAATAGACGTAACAAACAGACAAACATTAGTAGACGGCGGTATGGAATTAGTAGAATTTGATGCAAGTTTCATAGACCAAGTTCTAGAAAAGGCAAAGGGTGTATATGAATCTATAGGCAATGATATCGGACAGGAATATGTGGATTCTTTGCTAAATGCACTTGAAAAATAAAAAACTTATCTGACTAAGCAAATAAACTGAACAGGTAGATTAAGACCGCCGGCAACAGCCGGCGGTTTTAGTACCCTCTATTCACTACAAAAATTTAATTTTATTGAATGAATATAACTTTGATAAAATAGGAATCTTCTTCATTTAGACAGTGAAATTTTCAATAATAAAATCTCTTGTTTTAATTGCGGCAGGTGATAAATATTTATCATCAATCCAGCACAGGTAGATTTCTCTTTTTAAGGGCATATTACAAATCTTTACCGTGTTTACATGTTTGTTCATGGATGGTATTTCCGGTACAATCGAAATTCCGAAATTAAGAGAAACAAATGAAATGACAGCATTGCATTCTTCAGCTTCAAAAACTATTTTAGGAGAAAAATTATACCGTGCAAATATTTCATCAACAGTGCTCCTAAGAGAGCTGCTTTTATTTAAAGCAACAAACGGTTCGTCGATTATATCAGAAATTTCAATGCATTTTCTTTGAGAAAAGGGATGCTTTTTCGGCACAATCAAATGAAGCTGTTGACTGAAGATTTTCACGCATTTAAGGCTTTTATCAGGTGTCGGGCAAAATGCCAGTTGGATTTTATTGCTTTTTAAGTCCCTTATAAGCTGTTCACCCAAATTCTGGACCAATGAAAACTTTATTAAGCGGTTTGAATTGTTTTCATAGAATTTTTTAATCATCTCAGGGATAAATTTTGAACTTATACTATAAATATATCCAAGAGACACCTCTCCCATTGAAGAATCGGCAACGGTTTTTAGCATTATAGTGCCTTCATCCAATATATCCAATGATTTCTCAACATATTTAAGAAACAGCTCACCGGGATTACTTAGTTTTATCTTTTTCCCATGTCTTTCAAACAACTTAATATTTAATTCGCTTTCTAATTGAGAAATTGAATAACTTAAGCTTGGTTGGGCAATATGAAGTATTCCGGCAGCTTTCGTATAATTCTCTACTTTTGCTAAAACACGAAAATAATGCAATTGTTGTAATGTCATCTCAACCAAACCTCCTAATATCAAAATAAGCGGTAAGATGTTAATACTAAGTGCGGCTTAATAATTATAGCTATTATACCAGATTATTTATAGAATGTCTCTATAATTTTAAAAAATTTTGTCATTGCTGTGATACTATCATCATGAACCGAAGGGTAAGAACCTCAAGGATGACAGATTGACAGGGTTTGAGCAGTGACAAGTTGAGGGTAATGTAGGTAAATCTTAGTGTAAAACAAAATATTGAATGATTTTTATTTTTATAATATAATATTTAAAACGTTTGCATTAAGATGATACATCTTGTCTTTGTCTCAAATAGATATACGGTTATTGAATAACAGGGTGGCAGAATTTCAAAGTTCAGAAAATTTTGAATTTCTATGGAAAGCAGGAATGAAATGGAAAGTGTGAACAAATACAAATATATGGGTTTCATATTGCTTCAAAGTGTAATTTATGGGTTTGGAAATCCACTTACTAAAATTGCTTTTAAAAGCATTACTCCCTTTTGGAGTCTTTCAGTTCGATTCACAATTGCTTTTATAGTTTTCATGTTATTTTTTGGAAGGCGTATAATTGGCTCTTTAAAAAGCGTAGAGCCAAAGGTTTATCTACCTGCCGGCATATGTATGGCAACAGCTTACATTACGTGTAATCTTGCATTGAGCTGGACCTCAGCGACAAATGTCGGATTTTTAATGAGTCTGCCTGTAATATTTGCACCAATACTTGCACTCTTGATATATAAGGTTAAATACAGGCTGATACACATACCTGTACAAATTGTAGTCGTTATCGGATTATATCTTCTCTGCTTTGATGGAGAAAAATTAGTTTTTGGAAAAGGAGAGATTACCGCATTAATCACAGCCATATCCATAGCAGGAGCACTGGTATTTGGAGAAGAATCTCTTAAGCAGCTGGATGCCGTAGCCGTATCTGCTGTCCAAGCCGGCATAACTGCTTTAATAAGCCTGCCCTGCGCATTGATTTTTGAAAATACTGAAATTTTAGTCCATGTTACTATACCAGCCTGGTTAGTGGTTTTGTATCTGGCGATATTTTGTACCAATATTGCCTACATGCTTCAAAATTCAGCTCTAAAATACATATCAGCATCAACTGTGTCAATGCTTCAATGCACACAGCCCATTCTAACGGCAATAATTTCTTATTTGCTTCTTAGAGAAAAGCTTAGCACATTAGGAATTATAGGAGCTGCAATAATAATCTTATGTATAATTGCAGAAAATATAATTACTACAAAAGAACAGTCTGCTTCCAAAAATCTTGTCTAAAAAAATAGTAATTTTCTAATCCCTTTCTGTATAAACATAAATAGGGGGGATATTTATGTTTATTAAAAAAAATCAGTTTTATATTATCATTGCAGTTATAGTTTTTTTAATGGCTGTATATATGATTTATTCCATTAGGAAGGACAATCGTTTAAACAACAATGAAGAAAATGTGATTAAATTGGTAGAGGATTTTGGAAGCACTCTGAAGAATGTGCCTCTTTTAGCACCAAGAGATGAAGTTATACAAGCAATTAAAGATAATTATAGTCCATATGTTACGGATGAGCTTATGCAAAACTGGATTGCTCATCCAAGGAGGGCTCCGGGAAGAACTACATCGAGCCCATGGCCTGACAGGATTGAAAT
>ERZ795031.1115-NODE-1115-length-29238-cov-10.673474_pt1 | contig 29238 bp, 19 predicted proteins | sample MGYA00375123_ERZ795031 | MGnify/ENA primary metagenome ERZ795031 (study PRJEB30166, sample SAMN05720159) | activated sludge metagenome | isolation source: anaerobic digester from wastewater treatment plant | place: USA | collected 2015-04-21 ...
GTCCGTTCGTCTTCATCGATTGGTGGGTAATGGCGGGGTTTTCAAGACGCCAGTTTCTGAAGTCCATTGTCGCCAGTGGCGTTGGCCTGGCCAGTCAATTCGCTATCGGTGATTTGCTGGCGGCCGGTGCTGCCACCCGGCGACATTTGTCGCCCCACGGTGATCCCGTCCGTAGAATCATAATTCCAGAGGCTCCCATCAATCTTCCGGACTGGAATTATGGCGACTCGAGTTCGGCGACCGAAACGGTTCTGATGTTTCGCGGCAGCCCTGCCAGGAACTTTTATGGAACCGGCCCGGTCGGTGATCGCTTCGACGTAAGGTTCAAGGTTGAATTCGGTTGTTTCGATACCACGTTGCGCGGCCAGCAGGCCAGGTGGTGCGGTACCGGCTGGACCGGACAGCCCGCGGTGCTTGGCGGCCATGTCTTTGTCGGCGGAACCGACAGATGTCTTTATGCCATTGATGCCCGAACCGGTCAGATCGCCTGGAAGACGATGTTCGGCCGGATGATCAAAAGTTCGGTCTGCATTTTCAGGAACAGGATTTATGTCGGTTGTGTCGATGACGTGTTTCGATGCGTTGACGCGGCAACCGGTCAGGTCGTCTGGTCGGTTCACGTCGGCACGGATATCGACAGTTCCGCCTGTATCTGGCGCGGACGCCTTTACGTGGCAGGTGAGTCCGGATTCTTGCGCTGTCTGGATCCGGCGGATGGCCGCGAGATATGGCGGACTTTACTTGGCGGGGTTGGCCCTGGATCCCTTCCGGGCTCCAATGGATCCGAGACTTCCCCGGCCGTTCACGCCGGCCTGGTATATGCCGCGACGTACGACGGCGTCCTGTTCTGCGTCGATGCCGACTCGGGCAGGGTGGTCTGGAAGGCGGCAACCGGCGATGATACCGACGCAAGTCCGGTAATAAGCGGCGACAACGTAATCGTTGCCAGTGAGAGCCGTTCAAGCGGCGTCTTCTGTTTCGATCGGACGACCGGGAGTCGTAAATGGTGTTTTCGCGGCTATCGGGGCGGCTACTGGGCGACCCCGGCGGTCCGGGACGGACGGGTTTTTGTCGGAGGGGGCGCCGGTGGCGGGATGTTCTGTCTTGATGAGCGTGACGGTTCACTGATCTGGCATACGCGGCTTGCGCCCTGGGTCTGGTCGTCACCATGCGTGGTGGACGGTAAAGTGATATTCGGCGCGCACGATGGCCTCCTGAGAATGCTTGACGCGAAAGACGGCAGGATTGTTGCCGAGGTGGATCTGGGCGGCAGAATCCTTTCAACCCCTTGTATAGTCAATGGAACAATCTTCGTGGGAACCGGTGAAGGCCGATTCTTCCGTATCGATACCGTGAAGCAGGCAACCATCTGACGAACCCGCGCTCGTCCGATTTCAATGCGGCGGCCCGCTGGAACCAACCCTGGTGGCCACGCCTGTCGCCGAAAACGTCGTGTACTTCGTGCCGGGCGTATATACGCCCCCGGTGATAAGATTGTCATTCAGCACGCCGGACGAGCTTCCATTCAGATAGACGTCGTAGCTTCCCGACGCAAGCGACGGACTGCTGAAGAACACCGACTGGTACTTCTTGGCCGGCTTGAATGTCAGCATCTCTGTTCCCGAAGAGGCGCGAAGGTGGAATATGGTTCCCGCGGTTTGTGCGGCCGAAAGGTTCACAAGAACGCCGTACTGGGTTGAGGAAGTGCTGTTGCCAACAGCCATGCCGCTGCTTCCAGCCGCGACAACCAGGCCACCGTTCATTCGGAAGTAGTAACCGGAGCCGTCACCGATATCTATCGGCCCATTGCCGTTGTCTGTCGGGCCGTTCACAAGAACGGTTCCACCGTTGATTACCATGTTGCCGTTTGAATCCAGTCCGTCGCCACCGGCATTCATCCAGACGAGGCCTCCGTTGATCGTAAGAATGTATGCGGCCGAGGATCCGCCGCCGCCGGGGGTCCATCCACCGGAACCGTCGCCACCGGCAACGTTGATGCCGTCGTCGGAAGAAACGATATGAATCGTTCCGTCATCAATCGTTATCAGCTTGCTTTCCAGGCCCTCGTAAGACTTCGTGATGTTGATTACGCCACCGGATATTTCCAGGGTTTCCTCTGCATGGAAAGCGTCGTCACCGGACGCGATAAGGCAGGAGCCTCCGGACACAAAAATTGCGTTGTCGCTGTGGACGCCGTCATCCGCCGAGTCGATTTCGATGTTCCCAGCCGAGATAACGACACTCTCCAGCCCCTTGATGCCCTTGGCGCTTATATCAATGGAACTTGATGAGCCGGATCCTCCGCCGCTGACCAGCTTGATGTCACCGCCATGGATGTCAATCGACCTTTGTGCGGTCAGTGCGTCCCCACCCGATGTAACGTTTACGCGGCCGGAAGCGATTTCGATGAAGCCGCGGCCTTCATCCGTATCGTTGTCCGACTTGATGCCGTTATCACCGGCCGTGACAGTGATCGAGCCACCAAGGATTGTAATGTTGTCCTTTCCCCGAATGCCGTCATCGACGGCGTTTGCGACAATGTTGCCGCCGAGGATGTCCAGGCCGTCCTTTACGTTGATGGCGTCGTTGTAGCGTCCGTTTACAACCAGGGTTCCGTCGCCGGTGATGTCCAGATCAGATTTTGAAAAGATGGCCGCGTTTGGTTCGTCCTGTCCAGCCTCGGCATACACGTACGTGACGGCATCCGTAAGTGTGCTGGTGGTTCCCGCGACAAGATGAATTTCCACGTCCCCGGCATCCATGATGAAGAGTGGCGATGACGTGCTGCAGGACGCATGGATTCCGTCAAGCAGCAAACGTACAAGCCCGCTGTCGGTCGTATCGACGGTGATGCTTCCATCGTCAAGCGTACCTGAAATAAGGAATACGCCCGCCTTGACGACCGTGACGACAGCCCCGTCGGCAACGGCCCCGGCGCCTGTCACGCTGATGCTGTCATGATTCAGGAATATGCATGTGACGCCTTCGGTTTCGCAGTCGGGCAGATTTGCGTCGCCCGCCGTGGACTCGTCGTGGGCTTCGGACGAGTCGGTAACAACGGACTGATCCGGGCCGATTGACAAATCCTTGCCTGTGCCGCCGTCCGGCATGCCTGCCGAATCGTCCTGATTCGCATCGACGTAGGATATGCGGTCACTGGAAGCCCCATCGTCGAGATGGCTGTCCAAATCGGCCCGCAGGCCGGAATCCGCCCCTGCATCCAAGGCGGCGTCGTAAACCGACAGATTGGCATCCTGCCCGCAACCGGTGAACGCAGCCAGACAGCCCAGAAATATCAGGTAGATGAATTTTCCTTCCACGTTGCCCCCACTTTGTCAATTCGACCCGCAGTCCGTCAGTCATGCCGGCGGCAAACGGTCCTTACCCCTTTTCGGAGTGCCCCGACGTCCGGCCGCAAACGTGGCGATGATAAGACCTGGGTGTTAAGCAAACCTTAAGTACATGGCGGTATTGGAATTATTCAGTCCGGTTCGCAACAATGTGGGCTCGTGATGTTCGTTTCGGCGTTGCCGCCGGCCGATGGCACCCCAGGGAGGTCGGGAATGACAGAAACCGCGGGTCACTGGTTCGAAAGGCATTTGCACCGGGCATTACTGCTGGTGGTCCTGGCCATGGTTTCAACAGTGTCTTCCTGCTATTTTCCACCGAACCCGCTGCCAATCACCCTTGAGAAGGCCAGGGCCGTCATCTCGCAGAATGTCGTTTCGCAGGCTTCAAGCCTGGATGCCGGGCTTAAGTTCATGGAAGGAATGGCGTTGTTCAGGCGGGTTGGAGGGTACCTGGGCGGCGGTCTGGGTTGCACGATTCCGGCTGAAGGCGTCGGTCTTCCGACTGAACCTGACTGCGAATTCGAGATGGGCCAGGATCACTTTGAACTGGGCATTGAGGAGTCGGCACGCCGGCTGGTCGAGTTAGTCAATGAGTTCGTCCTTGTGGAATCGCAGATTGCCAGATTTTCGAACACTAATATCGAGATTCGCCTTCTGCCCGACGTATTTTGCAGGATTTTTGATGAAGCGGGCGGCGATTCGGGATGGGATGATGGCGGCGAGGCGGGCGAGGGCGCCATGAACACCCGTGATGTCGATATCGGCGGCGACGGGGATGGCGGCGAATTTGCACAGGCGTGCAGGGATTTTCTGGAGGTCGTTCCGGTTCAACTGAACCTGTCTGCATACTACGCGGACTCGGTCGATATCGATGTGCAGGTTGGTGAATACCGTGTCCTGGCCTTCCAGTTCAGGACATACGGCGACATGACATCGGTTTCCGTCGATATGTATCAGCTTAAGTCGGCGCTGGATACGGCCAACGCTTTGTACGGGTTGAAGGGTCGCCCCATGTATGACAGCCTGGACGCTTCCGGCTGGATCAGTGTCTGCCTTTCGAACGATTATTACGGGACAAGTCAGGTGGGGTTGTCGATTTCCGACAATACCGCGGCGCGAATGTCGGTTGAAGGCGATGTGTTCAGTTTCGATTCGGGCGAAGTCATCGCGACTCTGTCAGCGGACTCAGCGGGGACGACAGGAACGCTGTCGATCGATGCTGGAAGTGTTCAGGTCGAGTTTCCGTATGCGATTCTGATTGACTGGTTATGGGACCTTTCTGACGGGTCTGGGGAACCGGAAGCCCTTGAAGAGCCTCCCGACGTGGCTGGCAAGGCTCATGTCAGTTGCGATGGATTCGAACTGCATGCGCGTACAATCGGGGACATCGGCGTTGCGATTGAACAGCTTGGGTTGAAGGACGGCGTCCTGCAGGTACGTCACGATTTCGACACGCTCCTTGGCATAAGGATGTTGCCATCATCAATCCAGTCGATTCAGGCGATGATTGGAACAACGGACGACCTGAATCCATCGATGATCGTGAATTCAGGGGCAGGAATCCTTCTTGACTGGAATCTGCACGAAATGGCTTCCGATCTGCGAACGGTTCCAGCAGGCACGGCCGATGAGACCTGGTATGTCCAGATGCTTGGCAATTCGCCGGAATTCGCGGTCCTGTCCGGCACCGCAAATCAGTGGATTCGTGTCGCGGCTGGTGAGCTTTCGGTGTCCAGCAACGGCATTCCAGGCCCCGGCATTACGATTCCTGCCGGTATGTGTGCAAGGATCGTCGAGCCCGCCGAGGGTGTTCACGTGCTGATGGGTTCGATTGTATCCGAAGCGTGCGTGCAGCCGGAAACGTCAGGGTACTGACGGCCAGCCAGGTCAGGCGTCGAATTCTTCCTGCATTTCGGCAATCGACTTCAGGAAATCTTCACGGGCCGCCAGGGCCACATTGATGTATCGGGTCAGCACGTCCGTCGGAATGGTTTCACCTGTCCAGAAGAACTGCGATGTCACGAAGAAGTGGGCCCTGACCGCCGGTTCGCGGCAGCCGCACCCGCAGTCGTCATCGCAGTCGCAAGCCTCGTCCCCGCAATCATCCTGGTCGCACCCGCAGTCGCAAACGTCGGAACCCATATCGCAATCGCAGCCTTCGTCGTCGCACTCGCAGTCGCCGTCCGAAACCGGCATGTGAAGGGGAAAAACCTTCGCAACCTTTGATGTGGCATTCACGTTGCCCGCGATCGCCATTCCAAAAGTGAACATGGACTGGCTGCATTCCCAGACATGGATGCCCATCGTGACGAATTCGTCGTCATCCGAAAGAAAGGACACGAAAAACGGTATGCTGTCGTCCTTTTCAACGTTCTTCAGCGAGAAAACAAGGCTGTCTTCCGGACCGTCCTGGTGGGCGATTCCAATTTCATCAAGGGCTTTCACAAGGGCGTTTCGAATCTTTTTCACAGGTCACCTCCGGATTGGCGCCACGGCCAGGTTAAGTTGCGAAACGACGTCAAGCACGTCGCCGATTTCGAAGAAGTCGATGGTAACGAAGTTTGGAATGTGGTCGCGTTCCTGCCAGCAAGCCATCGCGCGATCCATGAAAAACGGGTTTTCGTTAATCTGGGCGGCCAGTTCCGGCAGTGCGGTCGGATCCGTCAGGAAATGGTTCAGGATGAAGAACGGGTTTTCGTCGCTTCCGCGATTGGTCGCACAGGAAAGGTCATCCGGAACCTTATTTGACCAGTGTGTTTCGAAGGCCCAATCCCAGACGGAAAGATATCCCGGAAAACCGCCGCCGCCGCTGTCGGTAAGAACCAGCATCCGTTTTCCGCCATCGATTGCCTGTGCGAGGGTTGGAAGGGGCTGGCCCGGCAAGGGATTCAAGAGCATTTCAGTGACGCCGGCCTGATCAAAAGACGCAAGGGTGTGCGCGGCCGAAACATAGCTTTCGAAAATAATAACGACGAAATCATCGGGATTGTCCAGAAGGAAGGCCCTGATATCCGCAAGCGTCCCGGACAGAAGCCGCATCCCGAAAACACAGACGCCGTGACAAAGATAGACGTCGTCGGACGGCGGCGGATCCTGGGTGTTGTCGTACCAGGTGTCCAGCATGAAGGCGCGAACCCCGGCCTGCAACTGCCTCGTGACGGATGAATACTGGTTGGGGACTAAGAACGAGTCGTCCTGGTTCGCCATCGCGTTATGAGTGGTGACGAAGGCAATCTGATCCAGAGGCCGGTCGCACAGTTCGGGCATCCCGTTGCACGAGCGTGTGGGCGGTGGAGCATCCGCCGTGTCGCCGGCGTCGGGGGTATCGACCGTGTCGCCGGTGTCCGGCGCATCGCTGATTTCGCCCATGTCGGGCGTGTCGAACTGATAGCCGGCATCAACCACAAGCCCGGCGTCAGCCGTTTCGGTCGTGGATGTGGCGTCGGTCGTTTCCGTGGAATCACCCGTATCGCCGGCGACCACCGTATCGGTTATCCCAAAGGCGTCGGTGTCATCCGGATGGGTGCCGCCCGTGCTGGCGCAGGAAATCGGAATCAAGGACAGGATGGCCGCAAGCGTCTTCGCGAAACGCAAACCAGGGAAGCGGTCTGTCGAAGCCATCCTCACACCCGGCAAACTGGACGATTTTGCGAAATCCGTCCCTGAAAGGGAAATTCGCCTTGCGTATGGTATCCCGGTTTGTGCCACGCGCGGTCAATCAATTTTTTGTAACTGGCCGAACATGTGCGCTTGTACTAGACTGGCGCAGGCATCGACGGGTCGCAACCGGGCCGGGATTGTTTTGCATGGAACACCTTTTTCAATACCTTCTTTTCATTCCGATTGGTTTCATCGCGGGTGGACTTGGGACTTTTGTCGGTGCGGGAGGCGGCTTCCTTGTGGTGCCATTCCTGGCGTTCTGGGATCCTCAACTTGCCCCACAGACAATCACGGCCATCTCACTGGGCGTCATTTTCTTCAATTCCGCCTCCGGCAGCATCCGTTACGCGCGGACAAGGCGAATCGACTACGTGTCGGGAGTCACTTTCGCCGTTGCCACAATCCCCGGAGCTGCCCTTGGAGCCGCCATTTCCGGTTTGATTCCCCGTCAGGTCTTCAATGTCATGTTCGGGGTTTTCATGCTGGCCGTCGCCGTCTTTCTGATGTTGAAGCCGGGCAGGGCGGTAAGCGGGGCGAAGCCGGTGTCGGGGCAGTTCCGCAGGATAATGACCGACAGATCCGGTGCCGTTTACGACTTCAGTTATAACCGATCGATCGGCGTGGCCAGCAGCGGTATCGTCGGGATTCTTTCCAGCCTGCTTGGGATCGGTGGCGGGATCATTCATGTGCCCGTGATGACCAGACTGCTGAATTTTCCGGTTCACCTGGCGACCGCCACGTCACATTTCATACTTGTGATTACCGCTTTGACGGGAGCCACGGTTCATCTGTTTTACGGGCGCTATTTTCAACCCGAAGCGGCCTTGATGCTGGTCGCCTTGACGATTGGCGTGATTCCGGGAGCCCAACTGGGCGCCCGCCTTTCGGAAAAGGCCAAGCCAACCTGGATTCTTCGCGGGCTTTCGTTCGTCATCCTGCTTGTGGCCCTGCGGCTGTTGATTGGATTCGGCGCTTCCTGAAATGGGCTCCTGTCCATTGTCTTGAACCTCCCGATGTGATAGAAATCCTGCGCCACGCAGCCGTGGCATAGGCGCGGCGGTCGACAGTGTCCCGCAGCTTGTTTCAAACTGTGGTTTCTGGAGGAAGTCATGAAGGTTCGCCATCTTTTAGCCATCAAGGATCTTGACAGGGAAGACCTGGACGAAATTTTCGCCCTTGCCGCCGACATGAAGGCAAATCCCGAGCGTTACGGCGACGCCCTGCACAACAAGACGATGGCGATGATTTTCGAAAAGTCGTCAACCCGCACCCGTGTTTCGTTTGAATGCGCGATGGCCCGCATGGGTGGTCACGCGCTGTTCCTGTCGCCGAAGGACACCCAGCTCGGCCGTGGCGAGACCGTTTCCGACACCGCCCAGGTTCTGGGCCGCATGGTCGATATCATCATGGCGCGTGTTTTCAAGCACGGCGACGTCGTGACGCTTGCCGAAAAGTCCGGCGTCCCGGTCATCAATGGCCTGTCCGATTACGCGCATCCCTGCCAGGCGCTGGCCGACTTCCTGACCATCCTGGAGCACAAGGGTAAGTTCGAGGGCCTGCGGGTCGTCTATGTCGGCGATTCCAACAACAACGTGACCCACAGCCTGATGGAATGCGGAGCGCTGCTTGGCGTGTCCGTCGATTGCGCCTGCCCGAAGGGCTACTACCCGGCCCCCGAGGTCGTGGAGTGGTGCCGTGAGGTCGGAAGGAAGACCGGCGCCACATTTAACGTCATCGAGGACCCGGTCGAGGCCGTCAAGGGCGCCGATGTCATTTACAGCGACGTCTGGGTTTCGATGGGCGTCGAGCACGAAAAGGAACAGCGCCTGATCGACCTGCACGATTACCAGGTCAACCTGGCCCTGTTCGAAAAGGCGAAGTCCGACTGCATATTCATGCACTGCCTGCCGGCGCACCGCGGCGAGGAAGTCACCGACGACGTCTGCGATCATCCGCGCAGCGTAATCTTCGACGAAGCCGAAAACCGCCTGCACGCCCAGGCCGCCCTGATCCTGTGCCTGTTCGCCGCGTGGAAATGAATGACCACATCCACCGAGCAGGTGCGGATTACTGCCGCCCGTGATCCCTTCGATGGTTAATGTCACCCGCCAGACCCCAAAGATGAATTGAAAGTCGCACTGGAGTCAGGGGCGTGCACCCATATTTGATTTTAACTAAACATTAAGTTACGCTTTACGTAACTTTTTGTTGAGTGCTTCATGCAGCCCGTTCGGAGATTGAAGCAGGGACTGGCAAAGCTGGCCACGCCGGAAAGATGCCTGTTCACGCCGTCGGACATGCGGGCGCTGGTTCCGGACATCAGCGACCAGTCATGGCGAGCGCTGCTGAGCCGATCGGCCCAGGAGATCGGGCTTGTCCGGCTTTGCCGGGGCCTGTACCTGTACCAGCCGGCCGAGCGGCCGGATGGGCTGCTGTTGTTCAGGGCGGCGGCCAGGCTTCGCGCCCGTGATTTCTGCTACCTGTCGCTGGAAACTGTTCTCTCGGAGGCAGGCGTGATTTCGCAGATTCCACAAGGCTGGATATCGGTCATGACTTCGGGGCGGGGCGGAACCATTTCGTGCGGGCGCCGCGGGACAATCGAGTTCATTCACACCAGCCGGAAGCCGGACCAGCTTGCCCAACACCTGACCTATGACGATCGATACGGCATGTTGCGCGCCGATGTGACGCTGGCAATCCGCGACATGCGCGCGACCCGTCGCGATCTGGACCTTATTGACTGGAGTGTCGTAAATGAGCCTGCTTGACATCATGGTGGATCAGGCGCTGGCCAGCCGGCCTGAACTGGCCCAGCTTCGCGTCGCAGTTGAAAAGGAAATCCTTCACCAGGACATTCTTCGGATTCTGGGCGACGCCGGCTTCCTGAAGGGGCTCGTATTTATGGGCGGCACCTGCCTGCGTCTGTGCCACGGTTCAAACAGGCTCAGTGAAGACCTTGATTTCGCTGGAGGGCGCGGGTTTACCCGGCAGGCGGTCGTCGGCCTTGGTCGGGCCATAACGGACGGTCTTTCCCGGAAATACGGGCTTGCCGTAACGGTCAGCGAGCCAACCAGGGAAACCGGCGACACCGACACATGGCGAATCAGGATACAAACGCGGCCGGAGCGTCGCGACATTCCGGCCCAGCGAATCAACCTGGATATATGCGCGGTTCCGGGCCGTGATCCTCAGCCACAGATGATCCGCGACCTTTATGGCATTGCGACCGGCGCCCCGGGACTCGTGCTCCAGGCAGAGAGCAGGGGCGAGATATTCGTGGACAAGCTGATCGCGTTCGCGCTTCGTCGCGGGCGGATCAAGCACCGCGACATATGGGACATCGGCTGGATGGTGCAGCAGTCTGTCAAACCACGGATGGATCTGCTGACGTTGAAGCTGGACGATCACGGTTCAGGTGTTGATGCTTTCCTGCCTGCGTTCGATGAACGGGTCGCGAGTCTTTCAAATCCAGAGATGGCAAGCGGCTTCCGGGACGAGATGCAGCGTTTCCTTCCGTCCGCCTTTGTCGCCCGGACAGTTGATGATCCGCATTTCTGGACCTGGATGATCGGCGTGATGTCCGAACAGCGCGTCGGCGTCAGGAACACGCTTACCGGCGCTGCCGATCCAGCAGCGTTCCCGATGTGAATCGATATCGTGCCTGATTCAGTCGGAGGCTACTTCTTCGGGACGCAGCACATGCCGACTTGCTGGCTGTTGCAGCGGGCGGGCGGCTCTGGCTGTCCGCAGAAGTAGTTGTCGGGGTCGTTGCACGAGAAGGCACCCATCGCCCCCATGACACACAGGCCGAGATTGTCGCCGGCGCCAGCCGTGCAGCAATACGGATTGCCCATGCAGTTGATGCCCGCGGTTCCGCCCGAAACGCAGCCGAAACCTTCCTCACAGGTGTAATCGGGCGCTTCGCAGGGGGCTCCCTCACCGCCGGACTCCTGAAGGCAGCAGTATTTCAGCGGGTCGCACGCGGAACTGTCGGTGCAGGAAAGGCCGGCGCCGCACTGACCAACCGGATCGCAGGCATGCCCAAGCGTACCGACCTTCGTCGTATCGATACAGCAGTTGGGAAATCCCAGGGGACACTGGCCGCTGAAGGTGGAGCACTGAAGCGTGCCGGCGCAGACGTTACCCGCACCACACGGCTCGTAAAGGCCTGGCGCCGGGGTTCCCTGGTAACAGCAGTTGGTGTCGGGGATCAGGCACAGTTCGATTCCCTGGAAGTTCCCGTAACCGCATGTGAGGTCGCCATCACAATCTCCGTCGGGGTCGCATGGCATGCCTTCAATGCCCAGTGGCAATGGATCGCAAAGGCCGAAAGTCTCGTCATCGACCGGCCCTCGACAGGGAAGGTCGCCGGTACAGGTGTTTGTCCCGCCCGGGTTGCACGTGTCAACGCAGAAACGCCCCCAGGTGGCGCCCAGGACGTTGGAACATATCTGACCCTCGGGGCACCCATCGCGCATCACAAGGCCGGTTGGAGTCCTGTCACACTGGGCATCCTCGAGGCACTGTCGGAGCACCGCCAGATTTTCGAGATCGACGAGGCAGTCAAGCATGTCGGCAGCGGCGGGTTCGAGTGCGTCGGGTGCACAGGCGAAATGCCTGTCTCCCGTAACGCGGATACCCAGGAAGGTGTCGAGGTGTCCGCAGTACTGATCCTGGCCGCACGGGGTGGAGGCCAGCGGGTCGCAGAACTGGGTGCATGCAACGATATCCTGAAGAGTCCCCTCATTGTCGCGCCAGGGAACGGATGCGCATGTGCCGCCGTCGCAAAGATAATTGATGCCATCCTCGACACATGGCAGGTAACAGATGTCCTGGCTGTGGATGCCGGCTGAATCCGGCAGACATGAGTTGGGGCGTGGGCAGGCGGTGGCGGGACAGTTGTCGCAGGCGTCCCCGACGCCGTCCTTGTCTTCGTCGAGCTGGTTATCGTTGACGACCAGCGGGCAGTTGTCGATTGCGTTGACCTTGCCGTCACGATCCTGATCAAGGACGCGGTTCATGTCGGGAACCGTGGCGTCCGAACCGAGGGTATCGAGGCGGGCCTGCAGGCGGCGGGCAATCGAGTCCGGGTCAACGGCAAGCAGCGCGGCGGTGATTTCCGTCTTCAGTCCTTCATTAATCGTGCCGCCAATCAGATCCTGGGCGATACGGTTCAGGACTTCCTGGATGTTCGATTCAACGGCGCCCTGACGGGCGGCAGCGACCTTGATGAGAACCGAACTGACGGCAAGCAGGTAAGCGTTGTCGTCGTTGTCGCCGCCGGCCACGTTCATGCCGGTCGCTGCGACGCCCGGCTGGTAATCCGGCCCGGTGATGTCAAGCTGCGCCAGAAGTTCACCCTCGGCCTGGGCAACTGCTTCGGCAAACGGCTTTCCGCCGGCGACCAGTGCCTTAATCCGATTGGTGGTCAGGTGCGTGACCATGTTTATGAATGCAGTCTGCTGGCCCTGGCCGGCGGGAACATAAAAGGCATTCAGTGCCAGGGTTGACGCCGACAGCAGTCCGGTAACCTCGTTGTAGTAGTAGCCGCTGCCCTGCAGCGCGACCGGGCCGGTCGCATCGAAGTTGATCTCGAATTCGCCAAGGTCGTTGTTCGTATTGGTGTTGAAAACCTGGCCGGTCGGGTTCAGGGATGCGTCGAGCAACGAAACCTGGACTGGCGAGCCGATGACGAACGGACCCTTCTGGATGGCACCCTTCAACTGGATGGCGCCCTGGCCCGCGTCGTTTCCGGTGTCGACCGGGCTGTTGTCGCCCATGTCTCCGAATCCGTGATCGGTCGGCGCGTCCGCACCTTGATCGGGCGTTTCCCCTTCGTCCGTTCGGCCGCCCTGGTCGGGATCACCCGTGTCCGGCGAAATCTGTTCGTCCGTCTGGTTGCCCTGATCGGTGACGATGGTGTCATCAGCAGGGCTCGACGAATCGCCGCATGCAGACAGGGCGAAGACCATGGTCAAGGAGCACAACAGTCCGGTCGTCGCGAATACGTTACGATACTTCATCGGGCCTCCAAAGTATAAAAGGGCGGATTATCCTACCAACCGCGACCATTCCATGTCAAACCAGGACGAAGGCATGGGGGTACCGCGAAACCGGGGATTGGTTCACAATACGTGTCAGGATTGACCCATTACCTTGAAGGAACCGCTTTGAACCAGATGAATGCACGGACAGTCAGAGATTTGCAGTTTGAACGAATCATGCGGGCGGTGGCGGAGTGCTGCCGAACCGACCGCGGGCGTGACCAGATAACGCGGCTGGCGCCAATCGCCCGTGTCGAGGATGCCCGGGCGCAACTGGCCCTGGTCGATGAGGCCGCGGTGCTGCTGGCCCACGACGGCATTGACTGTCTGGAGCCGGTGCCGGCGATGGATATCGAGATCGCCCAGGCCCGCAAGGGCGGGGTGCTTGCCAACGATGAACTTGTCGCGTTCGCCCGCACGCTGGCGGTTGCCGGTCGCGTACGCAAGCACATCCTGGATGCCAGGCTGCGCGCCCCTGGGCTTGCCGTTATCTTCGAGGGCACGAAGAGCGTCGATGCCGTTTGCGAGCGGATTGAGCAGACTTTCAATGAAGACGGCACCATCCGCGACGATGCCAGCCCCCTGCTGCAGGAACTGAGGTCGAAGGTCAGGACCATCAGCCGCAGGGTCAAGGGCACTATCGAGGAAATGCTGAAGGACGGCCAGGTTCAGCAGGTGTTGCAGGATGACTACTTCACGCTGCGCGAGGGTCGATACGTCCTGCCCGTCAAATCGGAGGACTACCGGTTCATTCCAGGCATCATTCATGGAACCAGCCAGACCGGGCATACGTTCTTCGTCGAGCCGTCGCGCATCGTCGAGGACAACAACCAGCTCAAGATTGCCGTTGACGAGATCGAAAGCGAGGAAAACGCGATTCGGGCCGACAGAACGCGGCTGATTGCGCGCTTCAGCCTGGAAATTGTTGAACTTTGCGACGCCCTTTGGCGGTTCGATTCGATCGTGGGCCGGGCCGCTTTCATGCGGCGATACGGCGGCGATACGGTCAAGGCCCCGGAGATTGTTACCGGCCGGGCCAGCATGGTACTCAAGTCGGCCGTAAACCCGGTGTTGGCCTTGCAGAGGGAGCGCCCCCTTAAGGTTGTGCCCATAGATCTTGACGTATCTCTTGACGGGCATGATGCAGAGGCCGGGTACGCGGTTATCATCAGTGGCCCGAACGCCGGCGGCAAGTCGGTGACGCTTTCGACGGTCGGCCTGTCGTGCATGTTGGTGCGACATGGGGTGGTGCCGCTTGTGGGCGAAGGCACGCGGATTCCCTGGTATGAAACGATCCTGACCGTCATCGGCGATCCAACCGACATGGACAAGGCCGTTTCGAATTTTACCGGGCAGCTTGTGCGCGTTGACGAGATCCTGAAGTCGCGCGCGGGGCGCACGCTGGTTCTTATCGACGAATTGGCGACCGGTACCGAGCCATCACGAGGCGAGGCACTGGCGACGGCGATTGTGGAGCATCTGGTCGATGCCGGCGACGAATGCCTTGTCGCGACCCATTACGACCTGTTGAAGCGCACGGCGATTGGCGATCGGCGATTCGTCAATGTACGGGTCGGTGTCGAAAAGGCCACGGGGCAGCCAACCTATCGTATCGAACACGGTGAAATCGGCGAAAGCAACCCGTTCGAGGTGGCCCGGTCGATTGGGTTCCCCGAAAGAATCGTCAAGCGGGCCCTGGAAATGACGGGGATTCGCGAGCGTCAGCTTGAGGAAGCGTTGCAGAAGGCCCAGGCGCTGAACGCGGAACTGCTGGCCGAGCGGACGGCGACTGCCGATTTGAGGGCGACTCTTGCCGAGGACAAACGGAAGTATTCAGCCGAACTGGTAAGGTTGCGCAAGGAAAGCGACCGGCTGGTTTATCAGGCAAGGCAGGACGTGCTGCGCAAGATGAAGGATCTGGAAGAAGAACTTGAAAAGATTGGGAAAGAGGCCAGGGCCGAAAGGGCCGAAGCGGCCAAGAGGGAACAGATGATAATCAGGCGAAGGGACGAGGTTCGCGTGAAGAAGGAAGCGGTTCAGAAGGACATGCAGGCCGAGGCCGAACTGGTCGGGGATATCCCGGGGATAAAGCTGGACGCCGCGGAACTCGCGTCCGGGATGAAGGTCTATGTGGTGAAACTGCGATCGGAAGGGACCATCGTCGATGTTTCGGCGGGCGGGCGAAAAGTCACCGTCCAGGTTGGTCTTTTGAAAACATCGGTGAAGCCGGAAGACCTGCGCAAGCCCGAGCCGAAGAAGGCTGGAGGCGGGAATGTGCCTGGTGGGCTGACTGGAAAGCAGAGGGACCGGCTGGCGAAGGAATCCGGTGCCCCGACCAGGAATCCAATCGTTGAGCTTCAGGCGGCCGATATCGAAAGGATGTTCGTCAGATCGCCGGAAAATACGATTGACGTGCGCGGATTCCGGGTGGATGACGCCCTGGCCGCGGTTGACAAGTTCCTTGACACAGCTTTCGTGGGCGAGGAGCCCCAGGTGATGATAATTCACGGAATGGGGACGTCGGCACTGCGAAAGGCGATTCGTGACGCGATTGCGCGTCATCCACAGGTCAAAAAGTCCAGAAGCGGCGACCGCGACGAAGGCGGCGATGGCGTGACGATCATCGATATGGCCTAGGCGTCAGAGCACCTTTCCAATCAGCACGAAACCACCGATCAGCAGCACCATGAAGAGCAGGGCAAGGATGTCGAAGTACTTCTCGATGAAGCGCTTCATCGGTTCGCCGAAGATGAAAAGCAGGCCGGCGACCAGGAAGAACCGCATGGCGCGACCGATGGCCGAGGCGATCACAAGGATTCCGAACGGAATCTGGAAATAGCCGCCGGCGATCGTGAAGACCTTGAACGGAATGGGCGTGAAGGCCGCTGTGAAAAGGGCCATGAAAGCGTTCTTGTCGTAAAGATCCTTGACCGTCAGGAAAACGGACTGGCCATGGGCGCCGTCGGCGTAACGGAAGAACGTGAATCCGTCGAGCTGGACTGCGGTGGCCGCCTGGCCGGCAACGCCGAACCACGTGTCATGCCCCAGGATGATTTCCATCAGGCTGTTGACCGGGCCGAAGAAGGCCGAGCCGATCCAGAAGCCGAACATCGCGCCGAGGACGGAACCCAGGGTGCAGAGGGCGGCCAGGTGGAACGCCTTTTTCCGCCAGCCCAGGACCAGCGCAATCAGCAGCACGTCGGGAGGAATCGGGAAGAACGACGATTCCGCAAAGGCAATAAGGAACAACGCCAGCCAACCGTACGGGCTGCTGGCCCAGGAAAGGACCCAGTCGTACAGATGGCGCAGGGTGACCGAAAGCCACTTGTACCAGGGCGCGGCCTTCAGCTTGCGGCCCAGCGTCAGCTTTTCAGCCGCGGTTACTGTCGTTGCGGTACTGCTTGAATCCATCAGGAAACCTTCATCAATGGCGGGTGAATTTTCCTTGAAAAGCGGCGTTTCGGCAAGCGGGCGTATCGTTTCAGTGCGCCATGCTGCCCGGAGGGGGCACATCGGTGTCAGTGGACGTCATCACCCAGAATTCACCGCCATAGAACTCTCCCTGTTTTTCCAGCTTCACCTTGAACATGTAACGGGTGTCCGGCGTCAGGCCGGTGACGCTGACGTTGTGGATTTCACATTCGGCGGGCTTTGAACTGACTGTCGCAACCGCAACCTGTCCGGCCTGCAGCGGGAATTCGGGACCGTAATCCAACGAATAGGTACCCGTTTCGCAGGCAAGGACCCGCACCGTGACCGATGTTGCGTCAACCGAAAGGAATTCCAGTGGCCTTGTCATCGGGTCGCCGGGGTAGGACGGAGTCGTGTCCGGTGCATCGGCGGTTGTTCCCAGGAACCGGATAATCCTGTCAGGGTTAACCAGCGACACATCGTCGAGTCCCCAGTTGCCCATCTCTTCCGCGACATCAGCGAGCTCTTCCCGGGCCCAGTCGGACCATGTGTACATCAGCGCGGAATTGATTGGATAAAACACCGCGCTCTTACGCGCAAAGATATACATCTTGACCGCCCGGAAGGCCCTTGCTGCGTAATACTGATGATTCAGCCGGCGGTAAAGGTCGTCCTGATCATCCTGGGACATGGCCCATTCACGATTCCTGAACTGGTCCAGCGCCTGCTGGGCCAACTGGACGGCCTCGGTAGCCTCGACCCAGATCTGCCAGACCGTGTTCAGATCCGGTTGCTTGACCAGGTCCCAGATGCCCTGCCACACCGGGTTCCATTTAGGCATGTCCCCGCGACCGCCCAACTCAGATGTAACGGGCTCGGACGGGATGTCCGAACCTTTTTCCAGCGCCCACAGGCCCAGGACGTAGTGCGTCTTCGTCATGATCGGGAGTGTCATTTCCAGTATCCGAATCAGTGCGTTCTGTTCGTCGCGAGTCCAGATCTCCGGCGGCAGGTAGCGGGCCTTAATGAACTCTTCCCAGACCTGGGCGATGGATGTTTCCGGGTTTTGAACATACCTTCGGATTGTCAGCAGGTTAACTTCGTTCGGCGTGCCAAGGGCGGTGTCGGATCCACGTGATATGCGGGCGACGGCGCCGATCGCCGTCTTGTCGTATGCGGCCTTCAGCCGGTACCTGTAGTAAAGAGGGGATGCGAAGGGCAGTTCGGACCGTCCGAAGTATTCGCCGGCCGCGTCCATTTCCAGGATTGAGGGGTGTGCCCCGACCCGGCCGAGCGTAGGATCGATCGGATTGTACGGCTGCCAGTCCTGGACCTCGGACTTGTGCATGCTGACAAATCCGGTGTCGCGTGCCCGCGCCAGCCCGTCCGCGTGCCAAGCGTTTTCATCCGGCTCGTGCGCGAAGACCCGGGCAACCATTTCCTTGTCCAGTCCCTCCAGCACGTCGCCGATATGTTCAATCACAAGCTGAATCTTCACGTCGTTTGGCGGCGGCATCATTTCATCCGGGAATGTGTCCGCGCACCAGTCGCAGTCGCACAGGGTGAACCACGGGCTTGCCCCGGCCGACCCGAACATCAGCACGATTCCGTCAACGTCGGGAACCCTGGCAATCGCGTCGCGGTAGGCAGCGGCCCTTGCATCCCAGATAGCGCCGTCAGGCCCATAGCAGACAACGATGTCGCCATCCTGGAACTCGTGCGCCCACAGGTAAACCTTCATGCCGTGGTTGTGGGCGGCCGCGATGGCCTGGTTAATCGTTTCCACGCGGTCGAGCGTCGCCTGGTCGTCGCCAAGCAGTTCGTCAACGTCCATTATGATGTCGTGCGAAAGCTGGATGTGGTTGACCCCCCATCCCGCTGCGGTTTCTATGTCTGCCAGGATCTTTTCCCGGTTGTAGTCCAGAAGTATCCATCCGAGAATCGGTTGGTAATCCCCGCGGTCAAACCCCGCGAACTCATTTTCAAACGGTTCGTCCGTCCAGTAGGGCGGGGTAGCGTCTTCCGACACATCCAGCGCGGCATCGCCGGTATCCGTAACGTCGAGGACATCATATTGGGTCGCGTCCCCCGGGACATCGGTCGCGTCGGCTTCCACGTCCGTGGACGCATCCCGCCCGGCATCGTCGGCAACATCCGTCGCAACGTCACCGGCCCCCTGATCCGCGGGCACATCGATCCCGCCTTCATCCAGGGTGTCCGTCCCGGCCAACCCGTCCCCGCACCCGACCACGCCCGCAACCAGCCCGACCGCCAGCACCCACGCGATATTCCTCATGCCCTCACCAACCCCTCAGACCCCCGGATGCTAACCCGATTGCCATAACGTGTCACCGTTCAATGCCCTTTTGGCTCGCTTCCTTCGACTCGCGTTGCTTCCCAGGCGGGCGAATTTTCATTCGCCCGTACGGATTGGGGGGGCGGACGGCTGCTCCCCCTCCCCTGAGCGTTGCGAAGGGCGCCCTGGCAGATACAAATCGTCTTTACAAGACGGGTTTCGAAGCGGGGCGGGTTGTGGCATAATTCCCGCGCCCCATTTGCGAATGACGACGGGAACCGACATGGCAGCGAAAGACAAACCGAAGGGCATGGAGAGGATCCGGAATATCGGGATCATCGCCCATATCGACGCGGGCAAGACAACGGTCAGCGAACGACTGCTGTATGTAACCGGAAAAATACACAAAATCGGTGAAGTCCACGATGGCGCGGCCGTCATGGACTACATGATCCAGGAACAGGAACGCGGCATCACGATCACCAGCGCGGTCACAACGTTCGAGTGGAAGGGGCGCGACGTGCACGTGATCGACACACCCGGCCACGTCGATTTCACGATTGAAGTCGAACGCAGTCTGCGTGTTCTTGACGGCGCGGTCGTCGTTTTTGACGGCGTCAGCGGCGTCGAGCCGCAGTCGGAAACCGTGTGGCACCAGGCGGACAAGTACCGCGTGCCCAGAATTGCCTTTATCAACAAGCTCGATCGAATCGGCGCGGACTTCGAAAAGGCAGTGGATTCGATGCGCGGGCGATTCACGCAGAAGATTGTGCCGATCCAGATCCCGATTGGCGCCGAGAGTGATTTTGCCGGGGTAATCGACCTGATGGAAATGCGGGCGATGACCTGGGACGGTGACGACCCGAGCGAGTTCGAGACGATGGAGGAGTTGCCCGCGGCGCTGGCCGATATGGCCGGGGTCATGCGCGAGGAGATGATTTCCGCCATCGCCGATTTTGATGAGACGATCGGTGACAGGTTCCTGATGGGTGAGGATATCTCTGTCGAGGAACTGAAGGACGCGTTGCGCAGGGTGACCATCTCCGGTGACGTTGTGCCGGTGCTTTGTGGCAGCGCCCTGCGGAACAAGGGAATTCCCCCGCTGCTGGACGCGATTTCCGATTACTTGCCGTCGCCGAAGGATGTGCCCCAGGTGGTGGGCGTCAATCCAAGGACTGGTGAATCGGTCACGATGCCGCACGACCCCCGGGGGCCGCTGTGCGGCCTGGTTTTCAAGGTGCAGGTGGCCGACGACGGTAGGCGACTTGCTTACGTGCGCATATATTCGGGAAGCCTTGACGAAAAGTCGGACGTCTTCAATCCGGCCAGAAACAAAAAGGAAAAGCTTTCCCGCATTTTCATGATGCATGCCCGCGAAAGAATCAGGGTCGAGGAGATCGGCGCCGGGAATGTTGTCGGGGTTCTTGGGTTGAAGGATACCGGTACCGGCGACACGATCTGCGATGCCGACAACCAGATCGTTCTTGAAAGGATCGGCGGCTATGAGCCGGTCATCAGCATGGCGGTCGAGGCGGACGCCCAGTCGGACCGCGAGAAACTGCAAGAGACCCTGGCGAGAATCGGCGACGAGGATCCGACGTTCCGTTTCCGTGAGGACGAGGGGACCGGGCAGATGGTCATGTCCGGAATGGGCGAGCTTCACCTGGACATCGTCGCGGATCGTATCCGGCGGGATTTCGGCATCCCTGTGCGCGTGGGCCGTCCGCAGGTCGTTTACGCGGAAACCATCACGACTGACGCTTCCGGATTCGGTGAATGCGACATCTTCAACGACGATGTGAAGATTTATTGCAAGCTGAGCCTTGTGGTCAAGCCCGCGGCCCGTGGGGCCGGCGTGACATGCACCGTTCAGCCCGGCCTGCTGGCCCAGCCCAACTACCAGAACGCGGCCCGGGTCGGTGTTGTCGAGGCACTACAGGGTGGCGTTCTTCATGGTTACACGATGACCGATATCGATGCCGTGGTTACCGGCATCGAACAGCGCGAGGGATGTCAGTTCAATGAAACCGTAGTGAAGATCGCCGCGATGAACGCGGTCCGGGAAGTCTGCGGGCAGGCCGGCCCGGCCAGAATGGCGCCGATTGGACTGATTAATGTCGTCTGTCCGGCGGATACGATGGGTGACGTCATCGCGACCCTGCAGGCTCGGCGGGGCAGTGTCACGAACATGGAAGAGCGCGGCGCGACCAAGATTATCGAGGCCGAGGCGCCGGTGGAGAGGATGTTCGGATACTCGACGGAACTGCGGTCGGTTACACAGGGCAGGGCAACGTTCAGCATGGTGTTCGGGCGCTATGATATTGAGTGACGGCTTGCGCGATCGCGTTTGACGCGGCCGCGTCATGGCAATAACATGGGAACCGCCCGGGCGATCGGTTTTGCGATTGTTCCGTGGGGGCGAATGAAAATTCGCCCGTTCCTTTGACGGCGCGGACAGGAGGGCACATGTCCAGAGCTATTCCGATACTTGTTGCGGCAATGCTTCTGCCGGTGCTGTCCGGCTGTCAGATCAACAAGCTGGTTGCCGACAACATGAGCGCCTCGATGGACGACCAGAAGGAATCCTTCTATCGGGAAAAGAGCGTTCGGCATGCCCGCGAGGCGGCGCCGGCCATGTTGAAGCTGCTTGACGGATTCATCGTCAGTTCCCCGGACAATTATGATTTGCTGATCCGCGGCGCCGAAATGAATTGCGGGTTCAGCATGCTGATGATCGAAGCGGACGATCAGGAATGGGCGTCCGTCCTTTACATGAAGGGATACGACTACGCGATACGCGCGCTGAAGCACCGCATTCCCGATATCGATTCAATACTGGCGGCAGGCGGCGAGGAAAGGCTTAAGGAAGCGCTTGCGAAGCTGGACACGAAGGCCGTTCCCGAGATCTTCTGGGCCGGACTCTGCCTTGGAAGCCACATGAACATCAACCTTGATGATGTCTCGGCAATGGCAAACCTTTCAAGGGTTCTTACGTTCATCGATCGTGCCCTGAATCTTTCCCCGGATTTCTTCTATGGCGGACCCGAGATGTTCCTTGGCGTGTATTACGGAACACTTGGCGAGATGCTCGGGGGCAAGCCGGCTTTGTCAAAGAAGCACTTCGAGAACGCGTTCCAGATTTCAAACGGACGCTTCCTGGTTGCCAAAATATTCTTCGCGAAGACTTACTGTGTGCAGATTCAGGACAGGGAATTGTTCGAGCGGACGCTGAACGAAGTGCTCGAGGCACCGGACGACATGGCCCCGGAGCTTGCGCTTGTGACCGCGGCCGCCAAGAAGCAGGCCGAGGCGCTCCTGGAAAGGGTTGATGAATTGTTCATCTGATATTCGAGGGTTTTCCTTAAGGGGATAAAATATGAAAAAGCTCAATTGGAACGGTCTTGCTGGCAGGATTACCGGCTGCCTGGCAGTCGCGACCTTTCTTGCTGTGTCACTTGCGGTATCGTTTGAGGCGAGCGCCGAGCCTGTGGTCATTAAACTGGCCACGTCGGCCCCCACCGGATCGCTGTGGTTCAAGGAACTGAACAAGATCGGAAGCGTTACCGAGAAACTTACCGAAGGCCGTGTAAAGATAAAGATTTTCGGCGGCAGCGTTCTTGGTGACGACAAGCAGGTCCTTGACAAGATGAAGTACGGCCAGGTTCAGGCGGCGGCGATGACCGGTGTCGGGCTGGGCGACCTGGTTCCAAAGACCAGGCTGATGGAACTGCCTTTCATTTTCGACAACCCGAAGCAGATTGACTGCGTGCTGTCGAAGGTGCTGCCTGATTTCAACAAGGAACTGGAAAAGGCCGGTTTTATCAATCTGGGTTGGGCCGAACAGGGCCTGATCTACGTTTTCACGTCCAGGGATATCAAGACGCTTGCCGACATGCAGAAGACGAAGCCGTGGGTCTGGGGTTCAGACCCGCTGGCCAGGGCTATCTGGGAAGTGTTCAACGTGAAGCCGGTTCCGTTGGCGCTGCAGGACGTATACATGTCGCTTCAGAGCGGCATCATCGACACCGCGTACATCAGTCCGGCGGCCGTCACCGGTCTGGGCTGGCACCAGAAGGCGCCGAACATGCTCGATGTGCCTGTTACTAACGGCGCGGGCGCGCTGCTGCTGAAAAAGGATATCTGGGACAAGATCAGTCCGGCCGATCAGGAAGTCCTGAAGAAGACCGCCGATCAGGTCATGTCCAGACTGGTTGCGAAGTCCCGCGAGGAGAACGCGAAGGCCATTAACGTCCTGCAGGAAAAGGGCGGCGTGAAGCTGGTTCTGGTTCCCGCCTCGGAGCGGCCCGGCTTCCTGTCGAAGGGTGCCGAATCCGCCGACAGGCTGGTCGGCAAGCTGTACACGAAGCAGGAACTTGAGGCTTTCCGCGCCGCGGTCAAGGCCTGCCGCTGACATCCAACCAGAGGGAATTAATCCGTGAATCCAATCGTCAAGGCTATCCGTGCTTTCGATACGGCACTGTCCAGGGTCGAAACGGTTGCCATCGTGGTGGTTGTGGCGGCCATGATGCTGCTGACCACCGGGCACGTCGTGCTGAAGCTGGCCGGGTTGGGCGTCATCCAGCTTGAAGAGGCGGCCAGGTACCTGGTCATCTGGGTGGGGTTCCTGGGCGGCTCGGTCGCCGCGTACCAGTCTCGACACATCAACATCGATATCCTTACCAGGTTCATAAAGGGCGTGCCAAAGCGTGTCAGCCTGTGCCTGGTGTGGCTGATCGGCGTCGGCATCACGGTTGTCCTGGCAAAGACGGCGATTTCGTACGTCGGGGATCTGAAGGAGGCCGGGGGCATTGCAATTGCTTACGGCGACCCTGGCAGCGAACTTCAGGTTCCTGAATGGATTCTGGCCGTGATCATGCCGGCGGGACTGATACTGATTGCCTGGCACATGCTGGCGGGTGCGGTTTATGCCGCGCTTGGCATGCCGGGGCCGGGTCATGACGCCGCAGCGGCCGCGGCAGGCAAGACGGACACGGGGGCCGCCGATGCGACCGACGCGGCGGATGTCGTCGAGGCCGAGGCGGATGCCGGCACGGGTGCCGGTGTGGAAGCCGGGTCGGATGCCGACGCGGCAGACGAGAGCGAAAAAGGGGGTGCGGCATGACTGCAATCACCATGATTGTCCTGTTCATCCTGGCCCTTTTCGGATTGCCCCTGTTCCTGATACTCGGCACTGGCGCGATGGTTGGATACACGGCTTCCGGCAACGTCCTGGAGTTGTATTTCGCTGCTTTCTACCGGCAGGTCTCAACAAACCCGGTCTTTCTGGCGATTCCGCTGTTTACCCTGACCGGATACATGCTCGCCGAGAGTAAGGCTCCTGGACGACTGGTTCGTATATCGCGGGCGTGCCTGGGCTGGCTGCCGGGTGGCCTGGCGATGGTCGCGTTGCTGACCTGCGCAATTTTCACGGCGTTCACCGGGGCTTCGGGCGTAACGATTGTGGCGCTCGGCGGACTGCTGCTGCCCGCGTTGCTGAAGGATGGTTATCCCAGGCAGTTCACCATGGGACTGCTGACCTCGTCGGGCAGCCGCGGAATCCTGTTCCCACCGAGTCTGCCGCTGATCGTATATGCGATGATCGCGGGGATGACCTTGCAGAACATCGACGCGCAGACGCTTGCCGAGATTCGGAAGCCCAAGGCGGTCGTGGAGCAGGTTGCGGCATCGTCGGACGCCCCGCCGGCCCGGGTTGAGCCTTCGCCGCAGGCCGAGGTCGATCCCGTCGCGGCGGCATTGGCCGCAGAGGATGAAAAGGACGGCGGCGCGGTCGCTGCCGAGCCAAAGGCCGAGGTCGATCCCGTCGCGGCGGCATTGGCTGAAGAGGATGAAAAGGACGGCGGCGCGGTCGCTGCCGAGCCAAAGGCCGAGGTCGATCCCGTCGCGGCGGCATTGGCAGAGGAGGACGAGGCCGAGCGTCCTGCTGTGGATGGCGAGGCCGTTGCAGCCCAGGAGGCTGCATCAGCAGATTCTGTCGCCGCTGTCGTGCCCGGTGGCGCCGAAGATGTTCCGGCCAGCGATGACGGCGAACCGTTCATGATGCCGTCGGTTGACCGGCTGTTTGTCGCGGGTGCTGTTCCAGGGGCGTTCGCGCTGCTGATGATCGCGATTTATGCAGCCTGGTTCGGCAGGAAGCACAAGGTTCCGCGTACCAAATTTGTCCTTGTCGAGGTATTCCGGGCGATTCGCGCGATCGCATGGGAAATTCCGGTACCGATTATCGTGGTCGGTGGGATCCTTGGCGGCTTTTTCACGGCGGTCGAGGCGGCCGCATTTGCCGCGGCATGGGTCTTTGTCGTTGAAGTGTTCATTTACAAGGATATTCCGATAAGACGGCTGCCGGTCGTGTTCCGGGAAAGCATGGTTCTGGTCGGGGGTATCCTGCTGATCCTGATGTCGGCCCAGGCGCTGACCAATTTCTTCATCGATGTCGAGGTTCCCCAGAAGCTGTTCACCGCGGTTAAGGACACCATTTCAAGCCCGCTGACTTTCCTGCTTGTCCTGAACGTGTTCCTGCTGGCCGTGGGCATGTTGATGGACATTTTCAGCGCGATTATGGTCGTCGTTCCGATCGTGGCGCCCGTGGCTGTCTATTATGGGATCAATCCCGTACACCTGGGGATCGTCATCCTGACCAACCTGGAAATCGGCTTCAATACGCCGCCGGTCGGCGTGAACCTGTTCGTCGGGTCACTCGCGTTCAGACGTCCGATAGTCGAGTTGGTAAAAGCCGTGCTTCCTTTCCTGATTATCAGCGTGTTCGCGTTGATCCTGATCACCTACTGGCCATCCCTGACACTCTGGCTGGTTGAACTGACCGGAGTGCGTTAGCAGGGGCGAATGAAAATTCGCCCGCGCCACAAACATCGGTTACAGGAATCAGTCGGCTGGCTGTTCCATGAAGCGCTGGTGGGCCTCGGCAAGCCTGTTCATGGCGTCGTTTGCGGCCGCGGCGACCTTTTCGTCCTGTGATGACTTCAACTCGTCGATCAGCCGTTCATTTCTTTCGCCGCCGCGGGCCGCGAGCGCAACCACGGCAAGCGCCTGCAGGTCGGAGGACTTCGCGCGAAGTCCAAGGCGCCCAGGCAGCATGGTCTTCATTCCACGGGTTGAAAGGATCGAGGCAAGCGCGGATTCAAGGTCAGGATCCCTTGGCATCAGTACACGATCATATTCAGCGAGCGCGCGCAGGCACACCGCCTGAACAGTGTCTTCGGGCTCGTCCTCGCCACGGTGCCGAACGCGGATGGTATCGTAAATGAACTGCAGGAAATCATTGTTGGTTGAATGAAGCAACGCCAGGTTGGTAATTGCTCGCCTGGCGACAAGTTTTTCCGGATCCCTGATGAATGAAATCAAATACTTCTCGGAATCCGGACCAAGAAGTTCGTAAAGCGCAGTCAGGCAGACCTCCCGAACCTTTGGATGTGGGTGGGACGCGTACTGGAAGATATTGCGCTCGGCCTCGAGGGCCTTCAACTGACCAAGCAGGCGAATAACCAGCCGAAGCGGCTGCCAGCCATGGCGGTGCGCCCGCAACTCGTCGGTCAACGGTTCAATCGCCGGGGCGCCAATTCTTTGCAGAACCGAGGCCGCAGCGGTTCTGGCAGACATGTCGCCATCACCAACCAGCACGCCGATAAGGTGCGGAACGATCAGCTCCTTGAAAAGGGCGGCACCGGCCTCGAGATCGGCACGCTCATCCTTTGGAGCACCCACGACCATCTGAACAAGTCCGCCAAGGAAGGTGCCCGAACTCAAAAATTGCAGACCTTCATCGATGAACCTGCGGCGTCCCTGGAAAGTCAGATCCCCTTCCGCGTGATGTCTTGCAAGCACGCCAAGCATCGCCGAGACCATCTGCCGATTTGACCGATCAACCAGTTCGGGAATGACCACCGTAAAAACGTTCAGATACTTAAGGTAGCTCTGTGGATTGACGCATGTATCGAAGTCGGACAGGTACTGTCCGGAGTTTGAGAGGAACTTGTCGGTGGTCTCGGCGGCGCGCATCTTGCGCTGAAGCTCCCTTGGGAGATTATCAAGGGAAATCAGGTTGTTGCGATAACAAACCTCCATCAGGCCGAACGCATTGCGATATTCCAGAAGAGCGAGTTTGGTGATGATCTTTGCAAGGCATCGGGCCGTAGTCTGATCCAGTTCATCAAGGGTTCTTCCAACGGTTGAAGGCTTCGCCCGAGCGGATGAAAGCTCCTGCTTGATGGCAAGAAGCGCTTCAGCCACGTCGAAGGCGGCATCGGCGGTCATTGCCGTAATAAGTGTATCTTCAACTTCATCGGTGCTGGTTATCTGGATGCCGTCGGCTACCAGATCTGCATTGAGCATCAAATCACGTAACGTGTCGGGTCTTTTGATTGGCCGGATGATGTCGGACATCGCCGCGATTTTAAGCCGCTGAACTTCCGCGCGGTCAGCGTTCCTGAGCATCGGAAGCTTGCTGATGTCCTTGCGCATTCTGGACAGTGCGATCTTAACGGGCCACGCGAGGTGACGTTTCCCGCCCACCAACTCGTCGATACTGATGATCGTTACGTCAAACAACCCAAGTTCAAGCAGCTCGCGCGAAAACTCCTCGGCGGATCGATGGCCGACGACGCCTTCACCACCCCAGGCTGTCAGGTAGGCAAGGAACTGGGTGAAGGACTCGGCCGAAATGGACGTCTTGATCGAAAACGACGCGATCCGGTTGCGGGCGAAGTAGTCGTGAAACTTGTTAAGGAAATGGTCGCCCATCATGCCGCGGAAAACGCTCTTGATCGGGATGGGCTCGTTCAACAAACCGTCAACAAGGATTCCGTCCCCGTCAACAGTTGAAAGGAGCAGGTATGTAAGTTCGTCGGTGTCCTGAGCGATTGCCGAGAAAGCGGCGTACATGTCGGCGGTTGCCGCCCTTGCCATCGGATGTCCGGCGTCGTACGTGCCTGTTTGAAGAAGCGCCTTCACCAGAAGCAGCGAGAATTGTCCCGCGCGATTGTGAACGTCCCTGATTTCCTCGTCCGACATGTGTTCACGCATTCGCGATTCATCCGTGATGGCACTTCGAGTAATTCTTTGTGCTGGTCGCCGGTTTGTCAAGAAAGCATATGTAAACCCATAAGATCCTGAAATCTTTGCATGTAAGATAGCATCGACTGGCACAATTGCCAAAGAACCGATATCGCCGTATTCTTCCTCGTCTTCTGGAGGTCACAAGATGTCAGATAAGGCTGTCGAAACCGGTGGATCGGAAAAACCGCGGCGCCGGTGGACTGCAACCGTGGCTCTTTCCGTGCTTGGCGTCGTCCTGGCCGGGTTGATGGTTTACTGGTTGAAACCGCCGGTTGATGCCACCCGGGACTTCAAGGTTCCGAAGTTGACATCCGCCTTCGTCGATGGCGAGCCGTTCATGAGGCTGCAACTGGCGCCGGGTGACGCATATCGGCCAATCGAGGTGATGGAGGGGACGAACGTAAAGGTCGAATGTTTCGCGGTCAAGACCGAGAGCACGAAGCTCCGATTTTCCCTGGAAGGCTTCGGCCGAAAGGTCGATGCGGCCGATTGCGTTTTCAACGTGGATGTAACGGACGCCGTGGGGAATTTCAGCGACCTTCGAATAAGTTATCACGATGGCGACACGCAACTGATCGACACTCTGACAATTCCAGTTGTTGTTGTCGCAAAGAGCGAGCGGATTGAATTTCATCAGCTTCAGGACGCCAATCATCAGCCCGTCGCGGCCGGGGGCGTGCCGGACAGAATTTTCGTTTATGGAAGGGCGATCACGAACCTGCCCGGAGATACGTCGGAATATGGCGCGCTGTTTTTCGTGGCGGATCCGGCAAACGACGTGCCCGTGGTTCAGATGATGCCTCTGCTTCAGGGCGATCAACCGAAGCCGATGATCGGCCGTATCGTCAAGTACCGTAACTATGGCAAGGATTTGTACGGTTACGCGATGTGGTCGCCAGAACCCGTGAATATCAGCCCGATTCACCGGACAATCACTGATCTCTATATCGGGATTTTTAAGCTGGCAGATATCGACCAGATTTTTTCGAAGCTGCTTAAGGTTGAGATTACCGGGCCAGACAGTGTGATGGTTACGCCCCAGGTTGCGTCGCCATATGATGTTATGCAGATGACGGTGGGCCAGAAGCTGCTTTCTGAGTCATTCCACGTTGTTGCGGGGGCGGGCAGGGCAAAGATTGATGAACGCGTGAAGGCGACCGCCGAGAAGGCGATCGAAAATATCATCGTAAACACACCCAAGGCGGACTCCGCGCCCGTCGAAGGCGCCCCGGAACCAGGCACGGCCCCATCCAACTGATCCGTCCCGCATTAACTTCAGTCCACTGAACCGCGGCGGGCGAATTTTCATTCGCCCTTACGAATTGAGGGCGTGGAGCATGGGGGCCGAGCGGGTACCCGTAGCCGGGAAGCTCTCGCAGGCGCGCGACAC
>ERZ795031.1122-NODE-1122-length-29141-cov-8.770336_pt1 | contig 29141 bp, 21 predicted proteins | sample MGYA00375123_ERZ795031 | MGnify/ENA primary metagenome ERZ795031 (study PRJEB30166, sample SAMN05720159) | activated sludge metagenome | isolation source: anaerobic digester from wastewater treatment plant | place: USA | collected 2015-04-21 ...
ATGGCAAAGTATGAGAAATACCTCCCGGACTACTACTCGATGAGAGCAGGCTTTAAACTGCGCTGAATCAGCATACTACTATGATAGACAATCAGTTGTGCAGATTACTGGCTGTTCCTGATCTCAAAGTGTGAGTACTCTATTCATCAACCAGACTACACCCAACTGCCTGACGGTGATCTACCCCGGGGGGAGGTCGATCGGACGGCCCTCACCAGCACAGCCTTGTATCTCGACAACCTTATCACCGAAAATCTCTCCAAACTGCAGATCATCGCTTCCACCCGGGAAGCCATAGAGGGAGACTGGTCTGAGCTCAAAAAACATCTGATGATGATCCCCAATCGTCTGCCGGGAGTGTGGTTTTATGTGAGGCCGGACGGCAATTACTACAGTTTGGATAAGGACCTCACTGGCCTTAACCTCCGGGACCGCGGTTATTTTGCTAGCTTGTTTGAAGGCAAGCCGATCCTGGGGTATCCGGTTTTCAGCCGTTCCAGCGGTAAAAAGTCGGCTGTGATCGCCGCCCCTGTTTGGACTGATGGCAAGGTCAACGGAGCCCTGGGCGCTTCCATTTATCTGGATGATCTGCATCACCGCGTCAACGCTGATCTGGATTTGGGTATTGATTACACCTGGTTTGCCGTCAACTCAGAGGGCCTCACGATGCTGGATATGGACGCCGATTTTATCTTTATGAATGCCATCACAGAGAGTCCGGCCTCTCTGAAAAGTGCCATCGAGCAAGCGCTCCAGCAGGAATCCGGAGAAATAAGTTACGATCTCGGGGAGTTTAAACGGCAGGGACGCTTTCAAAAGCTGCCAAACCTGGATTGGTGGCTGATCATGGCCAAAAAGGGCCTGGATGAGCAAAGCCCTGACCCTCAAAAAGAATTCAACCTGCAGAGCCTGATCTCTGAGTTGCAAAACAGCCTGGACCGGTGTAATGATATAGCAGTAAAGCACATGGCAGTCAACGGGGATACCTGGACGAGTGAGGCAGCCATCCGAAGTGTCCTCAGTTCCATCATCGCGGACAGCCCTCTGATCGTAGATGTGGCCTGGGTGGACGCTTTGGGAACGATGCGCTATATCGAGCCTCCCGAATTTCGCAACGCGGAGGGAGTCGAGATCATCAAGCAGCCCCATGTGCGCGAAACTCTGGTGGAGGGCAGGGAGGTTTTCAGCCAGTCCTTCATCTCCGCGGAAGGTTTTCCGGCGGTGGTGATAGCGCTACCCGTCAAGAACGCCAAAGCTGAGATCCTGGGAGCGGTTTCCATGCTGATTCGTCCAGAGCTGGTGGTCAGGAGAGCGCTCAGCGGGATGAAACTGCCAGCAGATATGGAGGTATGCGTGATAGACAACGCGGGCAGAATCATATTTGATGACGACGTCAAAGAGATTGGCCTGCTGCTGTTTGAAGACCCTCTGTATCAAGAATATGAAAGCCTGCTGAAGCTGGGACGCCAGATCGTTGAGCAGCCCAGCGGCAAAGGGGAATATGTGTTTGAGGCGCGCGGAACTGAGGAAAAGACCGTCAAAGCGGCAATCTGGGATAGCGTAGGCCTCTACAACAACCAGTGGAGGATAATCATCTCCTGCCAGCAGGATTAAGCTGGCGATGCTGAACTGGCCGTGAGTACCTCCCCCACGGTGTAGAGGGAACCTCCGCAGATCAACACGTCATCCGGTCCCAGCTCCGCCACTGCCTGAGCGTAAGCTTCTGCCACACTGGGATAGGCAGTGGCTGGAACGGCGTGTTTTCCAATTTCGGCAAGCTGGTCTTCAGCGCTGGCGGCCCGGTCTGATTGGTTTTGGGCCACATAGATACGAGCGGCGCGGGAGCAGATCAGCTCGATCATCCCGCGGTAGTCTTTATCCGCCAGGATGGAGATCACAAAGTTTATCTTTTTGCCGGGGAAGGCTTTATCCAGAGTCTTGACGAGGGCTTGGATGCCATGCAGGTTGTGGGCCCCATCCAGGATAATGGGCGGTTGAATGCTGAGGACCTGCATGCGGCCGCGCCAGTTGATATTCATAAGGGCATTTCGGACAGCGGGTTCCGATACTTCAAAACCCTTGATGGCGGCGTATTGGATAAAACAGGTGAGAGCAGTGGCCAGATTGACGGCCTGGTGTTCTCCCATGAGGTTGGCACGCAGGTCTTTCCAGCCAATGTCTTCATAATAATAGTCAAAGCAGATCCCGGCAATATTATCCTGCCCGGCTATGGAAAGGTAGTCCAGGCCCCAGCGGTAGATAGGCACACCTTTGCCCTCGGCCACTTTCATGATGACGTGGAGGGGTGAAGGCTCGATGCTTCCCAACACGAGTGGCACTCCCCGTTTAATGATTCCAGCTTTTTCGGCGGCGATGAGTTCCAGAGTGCCGCCCAGGGTTTTCACATGGTCCAGGCCGATGGTGGTGATGGCTGTCACATCGGGAGTAAAGAGGTTGGTGGCGTCGAGGCGGCCTCCCAGTCCCACCTCTATGATTGAGCAGTCCAGTTGCTCTTCAGCAAAGACGGCAAAAGCGATGGCGGTGCTGATCTCAAAAAAAGAGGCTGACCACTTTTCGAAGATATCTTCATAGCGCAGAAAGGTATCCAGCACCCGCTGGAAACTCAGTTCCTGGCCATCGATGCGGAAGCGCTCCGTGTAATCGATAAGATGGGGTGAAGTGTTGAGCCCTGTGCTCAGACCATGGGCCATAGCCAGGGCTTCCAGGGTGGCGCAGACGCTGCCTTTGCCATTGGTGCCGGCGATGTGAAAGCCGCTGAGCTTTTGCTGAGGAGAGCCCATATCCTTGAGCAGACCGACCATCCGATCCAGTTCCAGCTTGACGTTGCCGGAGTATTTTTGGTAGATGTGGTCCAGAAATTCCTGATAGTTCAAAGGACCTCCCTGCGGCGATGCATCCTATATAGAGATCAAGGGTAAACGGCGATGCCGTTTACCCTTGAAGATCAAACTCTTGGGAGCTCACTCCGCGACTGGTTCGGGAGCGGACTGGAAATTATCCGGGTAGAGCAGGCGTTTGAAGTAAGCACTGTCTGCTTTGCGCTTGGCAAAAGCTTCCCGGTCGTTTTTCCAGAAGCTGATGTATTTCATCACGGCCTGCATTTTGCGGGGGCCGTTGGATTTGGTCTGCTGGTCGATATAGTCCAGATCGTCCACCATGTAGTTTTGCAGGACGGTGGGGCTCATGTTTTCATAGAAAGTCTTGGGCAAAAAGTGTTTGGGGTGTTTTTCGAGGTCTGGGCAGATCACGATCACGCCGGTGTTTTGCTTCAGCTCACCGCTTTCCAAGCGCTCTTCCACATATTTGCCATAGACGATGTAATTGGTCTCATCTCTCTGGATTTCGGGGCAGTAAGTGATGGAGGTGAGATAGTTGTTTTTGGCGTCCTGTTTCTTTTTGGTGTTGCGCAAAACATCGAGGTCCCCACCAAAGTCGGTGCTGAAATCCCGCACATAGTCAGTGGCGGCCACCCAGATGGATTTCATGTTGGTGGTGCAGGTGTCGACGTTTTTTTCGGTATCGAGGTTGTAGAAATTGGGCAGAGCCAGAATGAAGATCAGGCCTATAAAGAGGATCGCGCTCAGTATCCAATATACCGAGATTCCTTTCTGATTACGCAACATAAGTTACTCCTGAAACGTTTCTGCTAATTACGTAACGCGTGACGCGTGACGCGTGACGCGAGATGTCCAGGGGAGCCAATCTCTCCAAGGCGGACGTCTCACATCAGTGGTATCTCTCTTATTTTAGGGGCGTTTCCCGTCAAGCCTTTTTTGGCGGGCCCATGATTTTGACGATATAGTTATAGGTCTCCGGGATGTCCCGAAAGCGCTGTCGATAATCTGCTCCGGGCTCTATCTTGATGTGTCTGATCCTTTTAGAGACCCTGGTCTCGCCCCAGTTGTAGGCTGCCAGGGCCAGGCTCCAGTTTCCATCATAACGTTTGAGCAGGTATTTAACGTATTTGGCAGAGAGGCGGAGATTGTAGTAGGGCACAAACAGCATGCCCCGCTTGTGTTTCTCGTGGATATAGAAGGCGGTGGATTCACGGATCTGGCCCAGTCCGATCGCGTCCTTGGGAGAAACGGCAAAGCTGCGAAAGGCACTCTCGGCGCGAATCAGCTTGTAGAAAAGCACCGGGTCCAGTCCATGCCAGATCGCGGTCCCCACCGTCATAAGTCTCACGGAGACGGGGTTATAGACCAATACCAGAAAGACCAAAAGCAGCACCGCCAGCCCGATGAAGAGCCGTTTGGTCCTGCCTTTGGTCTTGGGGATAGTTTTAGCCATGAGGGCTATGCTGCAGCCGCGAAGGTCTCCAGGAGCATTTAAGCGATGGTTTTCTTATAGTCGTTGAGCATCAGGACGTGGGAGACTTCCTCGTTGATGATCTTGCGCAGGATGATTTTGGCGCGTTCGTTGGTGATGCTGTCGCTGATGGCGTGGAAATAGAGCAAGGTATCTTTTTCAAAGGTGATGGCGTTATCCAGCACGCCCATGATGTCCTTGGCCTCGGTGGCGCGCTTGATGGCGGAAGTTTCATCGTTGAAAATGCGGCCATCGACGATGGCTTTGAGATAGTTGGCCACCAGTTCCCAATCTCCGGTGAGTTCCAGGATGCTCATATCCAGGTCGTCGCGCAGGTTCAGGAAAGTCTTTTCGTGGCTGAGTTCGGCGTCACGCAGGGTCGTGATCAGTTTCAGAGTCCTGGCATCCAGGTCTTTGCGTTTGCTGGCTTCGTGATAGTAGGCATAGCCGTTGCGCTCGATCTGCACGGCCATTTCGATGATCTCATTGACGGAATATACTGCCATTGTTCCTCCAGGGGATTATTTAGTTATTCACTGCTGATAGTATCTCGGAAAGGGGTGTTTTTGTCAAGTACAAAAGCGGCTGCCATGATATTTCTGCTTGTCAATGAATCCGGGGCAGGTTATCCTTTCACAAAGAAATACTTATCTGATCAAGGAGAGACATCCATGCGCAAAGCCTTGCCACAATCGCATACATTCGCAGTCTTGAGACCGATAAATGGATCGACAGCCCTTTCCGCTTAGCCACCCATGCTTATCCCATGCTTATCGCACGCCTATCCCACGCTTCAGCATGGGATAGGCATGGGTGACGCATAAGCGGTGAGGGTCTGGATGTTTTGGGCGGTGCAGAGGGGGGATATGGACTTTTGAGAGGGTTGCAGGCATCTTCTCAAGGCCTGTCCCCGATGAAGATAGCATGGTGGTCAGCCGGCAGATTGTAAGTATCACCCCATTAAACATATAGCTCCCTCTCGGCAGGCATGTCATTCCTGGCTGGGGTCGCTTGCGGTCCCGCCAGTCTGGTCAGACTGCATAATGCCGGCAAAAAAAGAGCTTGACTGTCAGACAAACGCTGAAAACAATGCCGAACCTGAGTCTGAAGCCCAGCTTCGGGTGTCTTTCACTGGGAATAGATCTCAGGATGACAATGGTAGTCCGGAAGCGCTCTCCGGTGATGCCAATCCAGCAATGAGCGAGATAATAGCGCAATCTCAGCCAAAGGGGAACAAGATGAATTCAGTGGAGCAGAACGAAAGATTGGTTTTAGACCCAAACACGATCAGGGAACTGTGGTCCCGGACTTATAACCGCGAGGGAAAGCCGGACTGGTCTCACATCTTTCCCTATTACCATCGGAATATCGTGTTTCAGGACACCATCCAGCGCATCGAAGGCATTGGTAACTTCATCGCCATGTGCAAACGGCTGACCCGTCGGACCCGCCAGCTCAAGATGGAGATTCTGGCCATCTCCCAAACTGACAATGTGATCCTGTTTGACTGGGTCATGACCATGATGTTTAAAAAATACCCCAATACTCCCATTTATGGGGCCACCAAACTGGTGTTGAGCGAGGACGGTCTCATCAAAGAGCAGCGGGATTATTACGATCTGTGGGGCGATATCTTTAACAACATCCCTCACTTCAACAAGATGTACCGCAGATTTCTGGCCAAGAAATTCGGATGAGCCAGCGCCGTGAATAATAAAACCAGACAATACATCCGCCAGTATAAGTGGTCCAACATCTTCGCGATGGTCCGCAACAACCTCAGGGACTCCAAACTCTGCCGTGACGACTGCCAGGGCAGGTTGGTAGTGATCACAGGCGCTACTTCGGGGATTGGCTATGCCGCGGCCCGGAAATATGCTTCCCGTGGGGCTAAACTCTTATGCGTCAATCGGAATCTGGCGAAGTCCCAGCGCCTGCAAAAGGAAATCCAGAACGAATTTGGGACAGAGTGTGAGTTTCTGATCGCCGACCTGAGCAAGCTGAGCGATATCCACCGGGTAGCGGATGAGCTGGCACGCCTGGAAACCCCTATCAATGTACTTATCCACAACGCGGGCGTCTATCTCACCAGGCGGGAAATCACCTCCGACGGCCTCGAGAAGGTGTGGGTGGTGCATTATCTGGCCTCGTTCATCATCAATTACCGACTGATGGACAAGCTCAGAGCTCAAGACCGGGCCCGGATCATCATGGTGGGCTCGGAAGGGCATCGCTTTGCCGCCTGGGGCTTGAGGCTGGACGATCTGAACTGGGAAAAGCGCAGATACAGTGGGCTGGGCAGCTATGGTTCCGCGAAACTGGCACAACTGCTGGCCATGATATATTTTAACGAGCAATTTCGGAACAGCGGAGTGAGCATCAACACCATGCACCCCGGGGCCGTAAAGACCGAAACGGGCCAGGAAAACGGAGCGCTCTACCGCTGGTTTAAAAAGCACTGCTTTGACCGGACCCTGAAATCTCCCCTCGTGTCTGCCGAAGCTCTCTACTATCTGGGGGTTTCAAAAGAAGTGGATGGTGTGAGCGGTAAGTTCTTTAATCTCAGCACTATGGAGGATCCAGCCCCTCCTGCCATGGATAGAGACGTGGCCGGGCAGCTTTGGGAAATTACCCTGGCCATGAGTGGCCTGCTGAACAACCCGGAGCAAGAAATCTAACAACATATGAATAAACATAGTTACGATACTATAGTCGTGGGCGGTGGTATGGCTGGATTGACCGCCACCGCTTATCTGGCCCGGGCCGGGCAAAAGGTGCTGCTGATCGAAAAGAACGCCGAACTGGGTGGCTTGGTAAGTTCCTTTTCAAGCGATGGTTTCCTGTTTGACGCGGGAGTGAGGGCCTTGGAATCCGCGGGGATTATTCTCCCCATGCTGGCTGAACTGCAAATCAAGCTGGAAGTGGTGAAAAGCCCTGTTTCATTGGGCATTGAAGATCAAATCCTGGCTATCGACAACATCGCGAGCCTGACCAGATACAGAGACCTGCTCAAACACCTATATCCTGCCAGTGCCGCTGAGATCGATGCGTTGATCGATACTATACGCAAGATCATGAAAGATATGGACGTCCTCTATGGCGTAGAGAATCCGCTTTTCAAGGACCTGGTCCATGACCGGGAGTTCATCTTCAAGAAGCTGTTGCCCTGGCTGCCAAGATTCCTGCTCACCATCGGCAAAATCAACCGTATGACCTATCCAGTTGAGGACTTCCTGCGCTCCGCACTCAGCGATGATTCCCTCCGAAACATCATCTCTCAGCACTTTTTCAAGGGCACCCCCACCTTTTTTGCTATGAGCTATTTCTCTCTGTACCTGGATTATTTCTATCCAAAAGGCGGAGTGAGCAAACTCGCAGAGGCCCTCCGGGACAAGATTCTGGCGCTGGGTGGAGAGATCAGAACTGCGACCACTGTAACGCGTGTGGCGGTGGGCAACCAAACCCTAAGCGATCATCTAAAAGAAGACTACAGCTATAGAAAGCTGATCTGGGCTGCAGACCTGAAAACTCTCTACCGCATAGCGGATACCCGAGGACTGACAGCCAGGCTCCAAACCAGGATTGGGACCGTCAAGACCAGAATGCTGCAAAACCGGGGCACGGATTCAGTCTTCACTATCTTCCTTCAGGTGGATGAAGCTCCTCAAAGCTTTGCCGCGGTTGCCAATGGCCACTTCTTCTATACTTCCTCACGTCAGGGGCTGCGTGAAACTCACCGCAAGGAACTGCAGGACCTGCTGCATAGTTTTGGAGCGAAGAGCAAGCCGGAGCTGCTGGCCTGGCTGGATAAGTTCATCTCCCTGAACACCTTCGAGATATCGATTCCGGTGCTCAAAGATCCTGATGCGGCCCCACCCGGTAAAACCGGAGTCATTGTGAGTTTTCTGGCAGAGTATGAGCTCTTCCGGGCTGTGGAAGTAGCTGGCTGGCTGGATGAGTTTGTCACCCTGATCGAGGACCGGGTGATCAAAGTGCTGGCGGAATCGGTGTATCCCATGCTGAAAGACAAGGTGCTGAAGCGCTGGTCATATTCGCCGCTCAGCATTCAAAAGCGGGTGGGCAGTTCTGAGGGAGCGATCGTGGGATGGGAGTTTCAGGCTCAGATGCCGGTGGTCAATCAGATCCAGAATGCCGCCCGGGCCGTGTTGACACCCCTGCCTTCAGTGTATCAGGCAGGACAGTGGGCTTACAGTCCTGCCGGAGTGCCGATGGCAATCCTGACGGGGAAGATTGCGGCCAACCGGGTGATCAAAACAGCCAGAAAGGGCTGATCCGCTCAGGGCTTGGTTGATCTTTTCAGATCAGATCAGGCTGTCCAGCTGGTCCACGATTTTGCGTTTAATAGTTTCGCGGCACTTCCGGAAGGCCTCGTCACTGCCTTCCTCGGAAAGCCAGACCTGGGCGGTGGGGTCAGCGATGCCTATATGTATCTGTTTTACAGGCCTTAAGAATACGGGACAGACCTCGCGGGCATGATCACAGACAGTGATCACCAGATCGAGATCGTCTCTGTCAAGGAATTCCTCCACGCTTTTGGAGCGCAGGCTGGAAGGGTCTATTCCCAATTCCCGCAAGGCCTTGATGCTGCGAGGATGGACTCTGGAGGGTGAAACTCCCGCGGACCAGGCCTGCCAGGTATCGCCCTTCAAGTGGTTGATCAAAGCTTCCGCGATGATGCTGCGGCAGGAATTTCCCGTGCAGAGGACCAGTACCTTATGCTTGGCTTTCATCAGCTAATTGGCCTGGGGACGGGGTCCCATGCTCAGAGCCCCTGTGAAGCACTTTTTCACACACAGCGAGCAGCCCACGCACTTGTCCCTGTCGATCACGGGATATCTGTCATCGTCAAGCGTGATAGCCAGATAGGGGCAACGGGTGCAGTTTCCGCAGTTTACGCAGAGGTCTTTGTCCAGGGTTGAAATGGTGTGGGAGGGGGCCAGGTCCATAAAGTCTGTGATGGGATCGGGTTGCGCGATGCCGATCAGCTCCTTGACGCTCTTTATGCCTTTAAGTTGCATATAATGACTGAGGCCGCTGCGCAGCTCGTCGATGATCTCAACGCCATACTTTTCGGCAATGCTGCAGAACTGCACCGTCTCGGCTCCCAAAGCCAGGAAATTGGCAGCGCCCAGATAGTCCATGGGGCCTCCGTTTCCACTGATGGACACTCCCAGTTTGGCGGCCCTGGCGATGGTGAGATAGCTGATGGGCAGCACGCCTTCTCCGCTCATGCCCACGATCATAGCTTCATCCCAGAGAGCCGTGTCTGGCCTGTCAGATGGGTACTTATCCCGGAAGGCCAGAGTGGGAAAGGTGTTTGCCAGAGTGATGCCGGCCTTCTTGCCGGGATAGCGGTCCAGGACGTCCCGAATGGCCTTGACGATTGGATAGATGGCAGTTACGGCTCCAGTGAGCTTGAAGAGCTTGGGGATATCGGGATGGGAAATCTCCATCACCCAATCCACGATTTTAGCAGTAAGAGCGGCATCCTGAGACACGATGTCGCCATGGGTGCCATCTCCTCCCTGGGGACAGGAAAGACTGTATTCAATACCCATCACGCCACTGGCTTCCAGCTTGCGGGTGTTGGCCTGCCAGCCTTGTTTATCTTCCTCGTCGTTTCCGGACACGGGACCTCCGGTGCTGGCCATGGTGAGTCTATCAGGAAATTCTGTGACGAGCTGTTTGATCTCAGCGCAGACGCGGTCCAGAGGATGGTCGGAGACATTGTCGCAATTGCCGTAGGTGTTGTCGTTGAAGACCACCATATACTCGCCGGGGATGTGGATACTCACGTTGTCGAAGGCGGTTTTCATGATGCCACCGCTCCAGCCAGCCTTATATGCTTTCAGCATCTGATCATAGCCATCGGTAGGAGGGGCGGCCGACAGCAGAAATGGAGCTGAGATTTCACGGCCAAAGAAATCAGTCTTGAGCGGGACTGGCTCTTTGACCCAACCAAAGATGGGACCGATGCTTTTGGTGGCTTTGGGAAAGCTGGGCTGGGCTTTGGCATTTAGGGCACAGTCGACTCTCAATGCCACGTTTTTCCCGGCCGCGACGGCTTCCACCACTGTACTGGGACCGTTGGACATATCGCCTGCCTGCCAGATGCCGTCTCCCTCTTCACGGATGGAAGGACGGTTTCCGATGGCAATGAAAAGCGCGTCGAAGGGCCTGAATAGCTCTCCGCTGCCCAGTTCGTCCACTATTTTGGCGGGGTGGAATTTCTCGCCCTTGGGAAGGGTGACGGGACGGATCTGTATGCCAGTCATAACGCCATTCTCAGCAATCACTTCCGTGATCCGGCTACGGTTTGTGAACTGCACTCCGGCCTGGGTGAGACCCTCTCTTTCCACAGGGGTGAGAGGCATTTCCAGCCAGGACTCCAGGGTGATCATCTCTACATGGGCGGCACCTTTCTGGACTGCCGTGAGGGCCATATCCGCTGCAATGGCACCACCTACGAGGGCTACGCGTTTGCCTTTAAGGTCATAGCGGTCGGGATTGCGAAGCAGATCAAAGCCAAAGAAAGCCGCTTCGGCACCTGGGATGTTCAGACGGATGGGCTGATCGAGGCCCACACTCTGGATGATGGCGTCGTAGCGTCCTTTGAGCTCATCGAGGCTGGCGAATTTGCGGTCATAGCTGATCTTGACCTGGAAAGTATTTACCATGAACTCCAAATCGCTGCTCAGGATGTCTTTATCCAGTCTCGCGTCCGGGATCAGATTAGCCTGACCTCCGGCAATATCTTGCTCTTCAAAGACTTCCACCTCATAGCCAAGCTGGATGAGGGTTACAGCCGCTCCAATGCCTGAGGGTCCGGCCCCGATGATGGCTACCTTGCGTCCGTTGGGCTGGGGGTGGATGAATTCCGGCATCTGGCCAAGCTCTTTGGCTTTTTGCACGATCGTAGCCTGGACGGCCGGAATTTGGATGGCGCAGTCAAACTTCTCTCTGGAGCAGGCAGCCTGGCAGTGATAATCAGGACACACGGCCCCGCAGATCCCTCCCAAAGGATTGCTGGCCAGGATGATACCCGCGGCGCGTTTAAAATCTGATGGCTTACCGCCTCTGGCAGCCATGATAAAATCGGCAGGGGAGCAATCAGCCGGGCAGGCTGTCTTGCAAGGTTTTTCCGCGCAGTATTCACAGCGCTGCAGTTCACTCTTGAGTTGGGCATCGGTCAAAAACATCTCTATCTCCTTGGAGGGATTATATTAACAGTGAGCGTCAAGGATCATGGACAGGCAGGTTTTTGTCAATTGGAAAGAGGTACCGGTTTAGTAACTTTATGCCTTGCATGGAAATGGCCATCTCTACGTGCTCTGGCCCAAGCGGGTTTGCGGAGATCACCGGAAGAAATTACGTTGACACAATCTCCCAGTTCAGATACTTTGCCCGTTATCATAAGACTAACGGAGCATCGATGCAAACAGACGTTGTAAAATACTTTATGGAGCTGGTCGCGATCGACAGCGAATCCAAAAACGAACGCGCCATGGCGGACAGGATCATGGCAGACTTGATCTCCCTTGGCGCTCAGGTATATGAAGATGACGCCCACAAGCAGACTGGCGGCAATGCCGGAAGCGTTTACGCCTGGTTTGATGGTGATCCTTCCAAGACCGCCATCCTTTTCTGCGCGCATCTGGATACCGTGAAACCCGGCAATGGAATCAAAGCTTTGATCACGGACGGGCGTATCCACACCGACGGAACCACAATTCTGGGTGGAGACGATAAATCCGGAGTTGTGGAAATCATGGCCGGCATCCAGAGAGTGCTGGCAAGCGGTGCCTCGCATGCCCCCATCGAAGTGCTGTTCACCATTTCGGAAGAGATCGGCCTTTTGGGCGCAAAGCTCTTTGACAAGAGCAAACTAAAAGCCAGGATGGGTTACGCTCTGGATACTCACAGAGTGGGAGAACTGGTGTTGGCCGCCCCATCCCAAAACTCTATCCGGATCTGCGTCAACGGAGTGGAAGCCCATGCCGGAGTCGAGCCAGAAAAAGGCATCAACGCGATCCGCGTAGCCTCTGAAGCCATCGCCTCCATGCCCATGGGAAGGATCGACCACGAGACCACATGCAACATAGGAGTGATCAGCGGTGGCATTGCCACAAACATAGTTCCAAATCAGGTGATCATCCGTGGAGAAGCCCGCAGCCACAATATGGCCAAGCTGGAGCAAGTGAGTTCCGATATCCGTCATGCCGTGGAAGCTGCCGTCAAACGTCATCATTTCTCCCAGGGTTCCGCTACCTACGACTGGCAGTGTAAACGCGAGTATGACGCTTTCCACATCGGGGAAGATGAACCGGTGGTAAAACTGGCCAAGGCTGCTCTCGCGGAGCTCGGTATCGAGTGCGACGCTATCAGCGGAGGTGGTGGCAGCGATGCCAATATCATCAACGCAGCCGGCATTCCTACCATTATCTGCGGCACGGGCATGAACAAAGTGCACACCGTGCACGAAGACTTGCTGGTTTCGGAGCTGGAGAGAGGCACCTGCTTTATCGAATCGCTGATCAACATCCATTCACGCTAGGAGGCACTATGATCAAGATTGGACTTATCGGCTATGGCAAGATGGGCAAAATGATCGCCCAACTGGCTGAAAGCCACGGCTGCCAGGTGGTGGCCATCATCGATCCCAAACATCCGGACCAGCATGCCCAGATCAACCCAAACGTCCTGGCTGGGGCTGACGTCTGCCTGGAATTCACCCATCCGGACTCCGTGATGGAAAACATCCGTCAGCTGGCCGCCCTCAGGAAACACATCGTGATCGGGACCACTGGATGGAACGAGCATCTGGACGAAGCCCGCAACCTGGCCATCCGCTATCAGATCGGCATTATCCACGGAGCCAATTTCTCAATCGGGATGAATCTCTTCAACCGTCTGGTAGCCTACGCGTCTCAATTGGCGGACAAATTTCCGGATTACGACGTCTGGGGCATGGAAATGCATCACAACCAAAAGGCCGACAGCCCTTCCGGGACTGCTATCCAACTGGCCGAGACGGTGATTGCCAACCACTCCCGCAAGACCACTGCCATGTATGAAACCCTGCACCGCAGAGCAAAACCTGAAGAGCTGCATTTCTCCAGCGTGAGAGGTGGTTACGTGCCAGGGCTGCATCGCATCGGTTTTGATTCCGAAGCGGATTCCATCATGCTGGAACACAGTGTCCGGGATCGTTCCTGTCTGGCAGCGGGAGCTTTGCAAGCGGCAATCTGGATCAGTGAACGCCCTGGTTTCTTTAGCTTTAACGATATGATGGACTCCCGTCTGTGCTGATCAACTTCATCAAAATGCAGGCCCAGGGCAATGACTTTGTAATGCTCAACTTGCTGGGTAACAAAGAACTGCCGCTGGATCCCCCCGGACTGGCCAAGGCAATTTGCGATCGCAGACTGGGGGTGGGAGCGGATGGATTGGTACTCCTGAGGGATGACGAGATTGCCGCCGCCCGCATGATTATCTACAATTCGGACGGCAGCCGGGCCGCCATGTGTGGATCGGCTTTGCGCTGTTCCGCCTGGCTTCTGGCCGGGCAGGGCAAAAAAAACCAGCTGTTGATTTCCACCGATTCCGGGCCCAAGAGTGTGGAGGTGGAGTACACGGACAAGATGGTGCACGCCAATCTGGGAGCTCCCAGGCTGATGGAAGCGAAGCTTGAACTGGAGGGGCTCGAAGGCAGCCTGGTGGATGTGGGAAACCTGCATTTCATCAGCTGGTGGGATGCTCTGGATGATGATCCTCATCTCCAATATGGCTATAGCTTAGAGCATTCACCAGCCTACGAACAGGGCCTCAATGCCATGTTTGCCAGGGTCGTCTCTCCTCAGGAAATCGATCTGAAAATATGGGAAAACGCCTGTGGGCCTACGTTGGCCTGTGGAACGGGCGCTACCGCAACCGTGAGAGCTGGCCTCCAAAAAGGCCTGTTGAGTGGAGAGGTGAAGGTCAACATGCCAGGGGGGACGGTCTCTGTAAAAGAGGACTCCGCGGGTGATTTTATCCTGAGCGGTTATGTGGAAGATGTGTTTAACGGAGCTTACCGATGGAAAATTTAGGCCTCTATCTGAAGCAATTCAGAGAAGACCAGGGAATAGAATACATCACGGTTTACAGCGATATCCGTCTGCGGGAAGAGCAAGTGAAGCTGATGGAGGAAAACCGCTTTTTTGAGCTGGGGCCCTACGGCGTGGTCAAAGCCATGGTCTTTAACTATGCCCGCTACCTGGGGGCCGATTTGGATGCCGTGATGACGGAATTGAAGGTCCTGGTGCCGGAAGTCACCAAAAGTCATCACCGGCCTGCCCGTCCCCGCAAACAAAAAAAGATCATGCTGTCCACCAACTTCCTCTGGGGCATCGGGATACTGGTCTTTGTGGCCATCCTGGGCGGCATCCTCTTCCATGCTTACAACCAGGGCTGGCTCAAAACTCCCCAGATTCTCAAATCCGCCGCAACCGACAGCCTGATCGTGGTGCCAGCCGAACCTCCTGAACCCGAACAGCTCGCGCCAGACAGCACCCGGCTCAGAATGAGGCAGCTGACCCAGGAGCTCAACGCTCCTCCCAAAGAAGAACCGGTCAAGCCCAAAGCCGCCGTAAAAGCTGTCAAACCAGACAGCACAGACTATATCAACAGCTTTATGGGCGACAGTCCCGTGAATGTTGAGACACGCTAAGGTCCAGCGCTAATTTCCTTTTCCTGATGGCAGCGGCGGGATGGATCCCTCGGCGGAGCAGGATGCCTGTCATGACTGCCAAACAGCTTTGGTCAGAGTACTGACAAACACGCATCAAAGCGTTCAGGACAAGAGCGTTCCGGTAGTCTATAAGCGCTTGCGCAGCTCTGGCTTCAGCCTTTACAACCGTCTTTTCTTCTGCTCATCTGGAGCTTGAGCGCAAAAAACATCCACCGGGCAATCCTGATACACGAGTTAAATGCTATTGATACAGAGCATTGCATCATCAATATCCATATTGGACCCCCAAAAATGCCATCTTCTCTTTGCCTCCTCTCCGATTAGCATTACGGAGTCATTACGGACTCATTACGGACTAAGTCCGTAATGAGTCCGTAATAGGATGCAGGGAGGATAGGGAGAGAAGCTGATCCATGAAGGCATGTATGCCAGAAAATACAGAATATTTCGCTATAGTGACAAACAGTTCAAACCATCCCGGCCTTTGGAATGTTTATTGCTCCCTCAAAACAAATCATGCAAGGCAAACGAGCTTCTGGCTGATAGCCGGAACTTCCTTTAAGGCATCAAAATACACTTTCCTGGGAGGAGAGATGAAGCGAAGCCTGTTCGTCATCGCGGCAGTTATTTTGCTGATCGGCACTTTGACAGCCCAACCCAACGAGTTTGAACTATTGGGCCAGGGGCAGTTTTCTGGCAAGCTGGGCAGCTATGTGTCTGGGGATACAATCTTTTGCGTCTATAACACCGCCACTCTGGCTTCCGGAACCGGCAGCGTGATCCTTAAAGCCTCTTATGACGGAGGGGAAACCTGGCAAAGCCACACGGTGGCCGAAACCGTTACCGGGGTCGGAAACCCCACCGTTTCCTGGTCTCCGGGGGAACTTATCGTGTGCTATGTCTCCGGTTTTGAGCGCTATATAGCCAGGTCATCCAATGGAGGTCAGAATTGGCAGACAGCCTCTTTCGGCCGCAGCTTTGAATCCAGTCCCTACGTGGAAAAGATCGATGGCGAGTATCACACTTTCTCTCTGGATCTGCCATATCCCCAATGGGATCAGGATAGATATCTACTCTCACCCGAATCCCAAAGCCTGAGGATGCCGCAATACCTGACTGATATGGAAGAGTATCCCAGTTCGGAAACCTCCACTTTCAATGGGTATGACGTTTTACATGGTGGGGTCCGCACTAACAATGATCTCTGGATCCGGCAGATGGGTGGCGGAGAAAACAACGGTTGGCCCACCTTCTGGGGCCCGGTGATCTGTGGAGGAACGGTACGCGTTTATCCCGATGGGGGCACAAACTATCCGGCCGTGGAGATTTTCCGGGGTGGCTTGATTGAGCACGCTCCCCGGTTGGATCCTCCATTGCCCAATCGCAGAGATGCCATAATAATCGGCCCGGCCTACTATGATCCCAATCAGATCGTGCTGATCGAGGTGGATGGCAGTACCTACCATGGCAAGCTTGGAACGATCACACCGCCCATCGCTCAAAGCGCGAATGTCTATGATATCTATCCCGCCAGCCCTCTGGGAGAGCCGCTCTACACTAATCAATACACAGAAGTCGATACTGTCTGGGCCTTGCTCGGTTCAGGTACTTGCAACAACAAAATGTTCTTCTCACATGGGCCTTTGTGGATCAAGGGCAATTTCTCCGGCCACCAGTCCTGGCAAAGTGGAGCAGATATTTATATCATAGGTGACATTACGCTATCGGGTACACAGCCTGGTCTGGACCCGGCCGATAATCTCAATGATTCCGTATCTCTCCTCTCCGAGAAGAATGTTATTGTCAAATACGGATACAGAGATCCTGAGGATAGCCTGCGCTATCATCTGGCCCGGAGTGACGATGATCCCATTTACATCTATGCCGATATCTCGGCAGCGGGATTGTCACCCAACCTCGGAATGTTCACTTATGAGTATCAACAACCCCATCCTTCTGTCCCCTCGGTCAATCACCTCGGTCAATTCTGGGATCAAATCGATCTGCATCGGCGGCCCTATCCTCAGACAGCTGCACAGCCCTGGCCTGCCAATATCGATTATCCCTGGTACAATCCCCTTTGGCCGGAAGCCAAACCATATTTGGAACGGGGTAAGCTGCAAATCTGGGGTTCGGTGATGCAACGGCGCAGGGGCTTTTTGCACAGATCACTGAGTGATATTAATAATCCTACCGGTATCTGGAATCCTGCCCAGAATCTCTTTGGAGGTTCCAGTTCACCCACTTTCACCAATCACCTCGATCCTGTTTTGGGCATAGAAATGGGTACCCAAAACTATCCAGGAGCCACTGGGAACGGGATTGGCTATAAAAAGGACCATCATTATAATTCCCGGGGAATCTTCGGGGTTACAGATCAGGATATCTGGACAGCCAATGAATCCATGTGTTGGAATCTGGGCATACATGCAGGACAATTATCTGCAGGACCAGACAATAGCTTTGTAGAAGACCAGTTTTATCCATACCAAATGATGCAGCTCAGAAAGTTTCGCTCCAAAGCCTATGCCCGCAGAGGCAACCGTTTCCTGCACGCCTTCAACGAACGCGTCCTCTATCTAAACGGTCAAAACCCCGTGGAGATAGGCTATCCGCTCTTTGAGGGTGGAGACGTTATGGGCATCCAGTGGCTCAACGACGATCAGGCCCTGCTGCACCGATACAGATACAACGCGCCAACAGATCAACGCTATCTCGAGATCCTCGATCTGGATACCCAGGCTCACCAAGCTCTGAACATCCCAGGGGGCGAAGCTCCCTACCCTCAGGACTCCCCCTTAAGCGACATCCTCGTAATAGAAGACGGCACAGCCTTCTTTGGCAGATACGATCCGGAGTTTAGCCTCCTGAGGTTATGGACTTTGGGGCAGGATAACCAGTTCAGCCCGGCCGGGCAATGGAATCTGCCTGCGAGCGAGACTGGAACACCCGGGCCGGGAAGCAAGCTGGTGCTGCAATCGGGAACCGGTTCCATGATCGGCGCGCTGCTGTGGTGGGAATATCCAGCCGACGACACCCATCCTTATCCCTGGGGCAAGTTGTATGGCGCGAGGATAGACGCGGCCAATACTCCCAATTCCGATCCCGTCATTCCAGCCAGGATTCCAACCATGAATGTGTGGCCCAATCCCTCCAGGACGATGATCAATCTGGAGATCAAAGGCCTGGCTTCCGAGGCCCTGAAAGCGGAAGTCTACAATATCCGCGGCCAGAAAGTTGCCAGTCTGTCAGGCTTTGACAGAAAGGAAGATGGCAGCCTCAGCAGTACCTGGAACGGCAGCGATTCAAGCTCTCAGAGATTGCCCGCTGGCGTCTATCTGATCAGAGTAAAAGCCGGCAGGGATGTGAAGCTAGTGAAGCGGGTAAGTATATATTAATCAGTTTTAAGCCATTAACCCCCTGTAAGGCATCGCTCATGTGATATGGCGGAGCTGTGATTTATTCTGGTCCGGTTGTGTATTATGCCTTTTTAGATTGACAGAAATCACTATCTTATCCATAATGACGGTCAATATCATAGACGGAGCAGAGATGTCTCAGCAAGCCCACAGTTTTCACGAATTCATGCCAGCGGACGTTTGGCGCTGGAAAATGATCGAGCACCAGGTGGACCAGGTGCTGGCCCTGCATGACTATGAAGAAATCCGGCTATCGGTGTTGCAGGATTACAGCGTGCTCTATCAAGGGCTCACAGCCCTGATGCATCAGCAGCAGGCTGAGGAAGCGGTACGCAAGACCCTCAACCTCTGCGTGCCCAACGATGACATCAGCCTCATATCCCTGCGTCCGGAAGGCACTATCAGTGTGCTGCACCATACCGCCAGGGTTTTCCAGCCTGGCGAGATCCATCGCTTTTACTATCACGGGCCGATGTTCCGTCTGGACAAGAATCAGCGTCCCATGGAGTTTTATCAGCTGGGTGTAGAGCTTCTGGGCAGCGAGACCATTCTCAGTGAGAGCGAAGTAATCTCTTTGGGGATCAAGCTTTGCGAAGCTTTGGGACTGGGAGACGTGAAGCTGAGGATCAACAGCTATGGGTGCAAGCAGTGCCGGCATAAGTTCTTTGAGGAGGTCGAAAATTATCTCAGCTCCCATCAGGATGATTTCTGCGCCAAGTGCTATCAGAGCCTGCGGCACAATCCCTTTGAGGACACCCACTGCGACGACCCCCGCTGTCATCATCTGATCAAGGAAGGGCCTAAGATCACCGACCACCTCTGTGAACGCTGCAAGGTGGATTTTGCCCGCATCAAAAAGATCCAGGCCAATCTGGGCCATCGCTACACGGTGGACCCCTTTCTCTACAAGAACTTTTCCTACTACAACGAGACCGTGTTTGACTTTGTGCTGGGCAACGGCAAGCAAGATTTAACCATCGGAGGCGGAGGCAGATACGACGATCTATCTGAGCTTATCACCGGCAAGCGCATCCCCGCCGTGGGTTTCTATCTCAATATGGACACCATATTTGCAGTGCTAAAGCAGCGAGGCCTGTTCAATCCTTTGGCCCAGGCGTTTTCAGTTTATTTATGCGCCCAATCCCCAGACATGGAGATGATGCTCCTGCAGATCGCTCACGAGCTGCACAGCCTGGGAGTGAGGACCGTATTGGGCATCGATCACGACCCCCTGGAGCGTCAGATTCGCAAGGCCAGGGGCAAAGAGTGCGCTCTGCTGTTTGCCATCCGGGAAGAAAACATCCGGGACGGCAAGATACTGTTGCACAACCTCGTCAAGGACCATCAGGAGTATATCCCTTTGGCCCAGGTGGTGGATGCCGTCCTGATTGCCCGTAAAGCCTTAAACCGGTAATAGATTATCCTCCAAGGAGATATAATGCATAGCATCGTTACATCCAATGCCCCCGCGGCTTTGGGACCCTATTCCCAGGCCGTATTGAAAAATGACACCCTGTTTGTTTCCGGTCAGCTGGGCTTCGACCTCAAAGACGGCAGCATGCCTGAAACCTTTGAAGCGCAAGCCTTACTGGTATTCTCACACCTCAGGGCTATTCTTGATGCCGCTGGCATGAGCATGGCCAACGTGGTGAAAGTGAGCGTCTTTCTGCAGGATATGAACAACTTCGCCAAGCTCAACGAGATCTACGCCCGCAACTTCAGTGCTCCTTTTCCAGCCCGTGAAGCGATCCAGGTCGCCCGCCTCCCCAAAGACGGACTGATCGAGATCTCATTGATCGCGATGAGGTGACCCATGAGCATCACCACCAAGACCGGAGACGGAGGCCAGACCTCGCTTTACAGCGGTCAGAGGGTTTGGAAGGATGAGCTCAGGGTAGATGCCTACGGGACCCTGGATGAGCTGGACGCCCACATTGGGGACGCCTGTCATCTGATCGAAGACGATGAGCTGGTGCAGTCGCTGCGGGGAGTGCAAAACCTCCTCTACAGAGCGATGGGCCAGCTCGCCACCCTGGGAGAGGGCTTCCCTTATCCTATTTGCGCCACCGACGCGGAACAGCTCACCTCCATGATCCACGGCCTTGAAGAGCAAACCCCCATCACCGGTTTTGTGATTCCAGGCAGCCTGCCTGCCTCTGCCAGATTGGATATCTGCCGCACCATTGCCAGAAGGGCCGAGCGCAGAGTGATCGCCCTCAATCGTCAGGAACCCGTAAACCCTCATCTGATGGGCCTCGTCAACCGGCTTTCGGACTTCTTTTACATCCTGGCCCGCCATCTGGAAGACCGCGCGGGAGTCCTCACCTACAAAAGCAAACCAGAGCAGCCCGGCTGCTTGAGTTGAGATGGCTGAAAGGGTTTTGACGGTTGATGGCCCAGATCCACAGACGGGACAAGCTTTTCAGCCCTTACAACCCCCTCAACCCTTTCAACAAAGCAAACCCAGGAGCTAACAAATGAAACAAATAGTACTCATGCGTCACGGCGAAAGCGTGTGGAATAAGGAGAACCTCTTCACCGGCTGGACAGACGTGGACCTCTCTGACAAAGGCCTCACCGAAGCCCACGAGGCTGGAAAGCGTCTCAGAGAAGCCGGTTTTGAGTTTGACCTCTGCTACACCAGCGTGCTCAAACGCGCCATCCGCACCCTCTGGACCGCTCTGGACGAGATGGACCGCATGTATTTGCCCATCCTCAACGACTGGCGGCTCAACGAACGTCACTACGGCGCCCTGCAAGGACTCAACAAAGCTGAAACGGCAGCCCGTTATGGAGAGGACCAGGTGAAAATCTGGCGACGCAGCTTTGACGTCCCTCCTCCCGCTCTGGACACCAGCGACGAACGCTATCCCGGCTTTGACCCACGCTACAAAGGTCTCAGCCAGCAGCAGTTACCCACCTGCGAATCGCTCAAAGACACCTGTGCCAGAGCTTTGCCTTTCTGGAACGAGGTGATCGTGCCCCAGCTTATGAGCGGCACCCGTATGATCATCAGCGCCCATGGCAACAGCCTCAGGGCCATCGTCAAGCATCTCGACGAGATCTCAGACGAAGACATCGTGGGCCTCAACATCCCCACCGGCATCCCGCTCGTCTATGAGTTTGACGACCATCTTAACGTGATGAACCGCTATTACCTGGCCAGTGACGAAGAGCTGGCTTCGGCCCAAACTGCCGTCGCCAATCAGGGCAAGGCCAAATAAGGATAGAAACGGGTTGGGATTTTTCGCTTGACGAATCCACCCCATCCAAAAGCATAGCAAAAAAACCAAGGGAGAACAACATGGCTGTCAAGATCGATAAAGAAACTTGCATCGGCTGCGGCGCCTGCGTGGACGTCTGCCCGGTCAGCGCTCTTTCCATGGAAGATGGCAAGGCCGTTTGCGATGAAAACGCTTGCATCGACTGCGGAGCCTGCATCGGCACCTGCCCGGTCAGCGCTATCAGCGAATAATCGCTAGCTTATGAATTGAGGAAGAAGTCCCCACCAAAGGGATCTTCTTCCTTTTCTTTTCACCTGAGACCTGAGTGTGGTTCACTCTGGTGAGGCTGCCTGGAACAAAACTTGCTCCAGGTAACACCATAAAGCAAAAGGAGTTGTCACCATGAAAAGCACTTCTATGATCATTGCGTTGTTGATATTTAGCGTCAGTTTGCTGGCTACTGATGTGAGCGGTGTCCAGTCCGGCATTTGGACCCTTGCCAACAGCCCCTACAACCTGATTGGAGACGTCAGTATCCCATCCGGGGCTTCCCTGGTCATCAATGCCGGTGTAACTGTCTATGCCATGGGCAACTACCGCATCAATGCCGAAGGCACTCTGTTCGCCAACGGAACTCCGGCGGACAGCATCAGGTTTATGAACGGCCAGGCGGATCCCAACGCCCTCTGGGTGGGTATCCGGCTGGAAAATGAGAACATTCCCAGCAGCATTACCTACTGCTACATTGAGAACGCCTCTTATGGAGTCAACAGCGTCAATAGCCCCATTGAGATCGCCTATTGCCGTTTCAATAAAAACCAGAAAGGCATGCAGCTCTATGGAATAGGAAGTGCCAATCCAGCCGGGATGGACGTGCATCACAACCTCATCGAGCGCAGCATCCAAAACGGAATCCTGATTCCGCAAAACTCCAACGCCCACGTGCATCACAACGAACTGCGCTTCAACGGCACCGGCACTCAATACATGGCCGCCATCCAGCTCTCCAACCAGTCCACCGGGGGAGAAAACAACCCTGAGATCAACGACAACTTCATCCATCACAACTACAAACAGGGCATCACGGCCTGGGACATCGTTGGCGCCAACGCTATCCAGCCGCATATCCATCACAACATCATAGAATATAACCTCACAGGCATTTACCTGCTGAACGCCTCCGGCTATGTGGAGGAAAACGTCATCCGCTCCAACTTCATCTCCGGAGACACCAATTCCGGGGCCGGAGTGATGGTGGCGGGAGCTACCAGCGCGCCTTATTTCGAGCGCAACCAGATCTACGGCAACTTCACAGGCTTTTATCTGGGCACCAACGCTCAGCCCGTTTTGGGGGACATGAGCATCTACCACGCCTGGGCCCAGGGCGAAAACCAAATCTACGACAACATCGACGAAAGCAGCACTCTCCATAGCGTTTACACCTATTCCTACACCAATTCCGCCATCGTCATCAAAGCGGAAAACAACTTCTGGGGTAGCAACGATCCCGCCCAGATCAACCTGGGCATCAACGACCAGCTCGATTCCCCCTCTCTGCCTTTGGTGGATTACGATCCCTGGTATTGGGAGCCGGAACCCAACACCCTGCTGACCGGAACGATCGTGTATGAAGGTAGCCAGGCCTTGCACAACTACCGCATCGAGATCGTGGGAACCGTGTCAGAACAGGTGGAGCACAGCTTTGAGGTGGAATATGCCACCCCCTTCAGCCTGGCTTTCGAGATCGACGAGCCCTACCACGTGGTGGCCAAAGCCGATATTGTTGGTCAGCTTAAGACCCTTTACGGCAGCCCGGGAGGCTATTGGCTGACTGACACCTTCCAGCCTGGTATGACCAGCGACACGGCCGCGTTTTTCCTGGAGGACGATCTTCCTCCCATAGCAGTAGTGGCCACCGAACCAATCCAGGAAGACGGCCACACCCTCTTTCCCGTCTATCACAAACTCTGGATCTATCACTGGGACCACATCGACTGGCTCTATGAGGACGGTGATTTCCGCTATCTGAAACGCCACACCCGCTTCCATCCGGATGGCAATCTGGAGTTTAGCCTGCCTCCCAACAGCGTTTACGACAAGTTTCAAAACCTCCAGCCCGGCGACATCTGGACCCGTACATCAATCTATAACGACCAGGGCAGCATCCGCACTTCTCAACTGCGCTATGTGGAACTGGACGACGGTGCCGCTATAGATGGCAGCCGCTTTCCAGTGCAACTGATCACCCAGATCAACATGGCAAACGTGTCTCTGATGAGTCAGAACCTCATTACGGGTGAGGACAGAGGGATTGTCTTTATCTACGACAACAACGGCAATGTGACACAGATGATGAGCTATCTCACCAATCTGCTCGATACCCCTCTTGCCTGGGGCAGCTTCATCAATTACGATGACTTCGAATATGTAACCTCGCCTCAGTTCCTCTGCTACGATCCTGTCCGGCTGCAGAATGAAGGTATCATGGAACTCTATTGGCAGGCCCCCGCTTCAGACCATCAACACACCTGGTCCCAGTATCGCGTCTATGACAACGGCATTTTGGTGGCCACGGACAGCTACGGGTTTCCCACCACCTCTTTCGCCCTGGCCACAAACACAGACCATACCATCAGAGTAGCCGCCTACGATGGAAGCGTGGAATCCGAGCTCAGCCCGCCTTTGTATATACCCGCTGTGGCCAACGACGATCTGGTGCACCCCCCCCTCAGCCTCAGCGTCTATCCAAATCCCTTCAACGCCAGCCAGGACTTGCGGATCAAGCTTTCAAGCCAGATCGACGCTCCCGGCAGCCTCAAAATCTATAACCTCAGAGGTCAACTGCTGAGGACCGTCCCCTTCTCCAAAGAAACGGCATCAGAGCTTAGCTGGAACGGCCGCGACGACTCCGGCCGGGATTGCGGGACGGGCATCTATCTGCTCCGGATCCAAATCCCCGGCATGAAGGCCATCGGCAGGCGCATCGTCAAGCTCTGAGGCTGCTTAGCCAGCTTAACGTCACCTGGGCCTATCGCACGCCCCTCCTATGCTTATGCATGGGATAGGCGTGCGATAAGCACGGGATAGGCATGGGAGGCTAAAGGGAAACTGCTGCGCGAGCAGCATATATATGGCTTATCTTTGGTTTGGGAGCTGTGTGCAATGGTCTTTGGGTGTGGTCGTCCCTTCCTTGCGGTCAGAAGTGAACCGGTAAAAAAAACTCGTGTCAACCTGATGAATGTTGAAAATTGTGCCCGCATGGAACGCTCCTTGCAATATTGGGGGTACAAGAATATCAATCCTCATCAAGGAGCCACGTATGCAATCCAGCTTCATGGGGAAAGCGGTCCTGATCATATCGGTCCTGCTTTCCTTCTGCCTCATCCTGTCTGCCCAAAGCCGGCAGATCGATCTTTCCACCCAAAGCAATCAGACCCTGCTCAAGAACAACAGCGATCTGGGCTTTGAAGTCAGTTATAGTATCAGTCAGCTCAGCCTGCGGGAAGTGAACACCCGCGCTGGCAGTTTTGATGAGCTCAGCATCGCAGGCTATACCCACACAAACGCGATCGGCGAACCCAAGCTGCCCATGCAAAGACAGCTGATCGCCGTTCCCCTGGGAGCCGAAGTTCGCTATAGCATCCTGTCCAGCAGCACCCGCGATCTGGATGCCAAAGACAGCCAGCTGCGCCATCGGATCATTCCCGCTCAGGAGCCGGTTTCCAAATCGGCGGACCCCTCCACGCTTCCCTTCATCCTCAAGGAAGAAGCCTATCAGAAGGCTGATTATCGCTCCAGAGAGGTCGTCCGCGTGGAAGACCTGGGTTTTATGCGCGGGATCAGGCTTTTTGCCATCGACTTTTATCCCGTCAGCTATGACCCGCTGCAAAACTCCCTCACAGTGCTGGAAAGCGCTGAGATCAGAATAGACTTTATCAATCCCGACCTCATCGGCACAGCTGAACTGCTGGCCAGAACAGGCTCGGTGGAATATGACCAGCTCTATGCCAGTTCCATTTTCAACTGGAACACCGATACCCGCACCAGTCTTGTGCGCTATCCCACCAAGATGCTCATCCTCTGCCCTCCCAACTATACGGACGAGATGCAGAGCTTTGTGGATTGGAAAAAGCAACAGGGCTACAACGTGATCGTTACCACAGTAGGAACCGGCGGAACGGTAGCCAATACCACCACTGCCATAAACACCTACATGGCAAGCGTCTGGAGTGCCGCGACGGCGCAAGATCCCGCCCCCACCTATCTGTTGATCGTGGGAGATACTTCTACCTCCGGTGACAACATCATTGCCAATACAGGCGTCACATCCAGTCACGTGACCGACCTCACGTATGTGCGTCTGCAGGGCACCGATTATGTGCCAGAGATGTATTATGGCCGCTTCTCAGTCTCCTCAGCCACAGAGCTCACCAACATCATCAACAAGACCCTCACTTTCGAAAAGACTCAGATGACCGACCTCAGCTATCTGGGAAAAGCCGTGATGATTGCCGGACAGGACGGCACCTTTGGTCCCACTCACGGCAACGGGGCCATCAATTATGGCACCACACAATACTTCAACGCCAGCAATGGCGTCACTTCCAACACCTATCTCCACAATATCTCCGGCACCAGCGATGCCGCCATTATCGCCAATGCCAATGAAGGCCGCGGCTACATCAATTACACTGCTCATGGCAGTGAAACCAGCTGGGCTGATCCCACTTTTAGCGTTTCGGATGTAAACTCCATGATCAATGCGGGAAAGTATGGCGTCATGGTAGGCAACTGCTGCGTCACCAATGCTTTTGGCACCGGTGTGTGCTTTGGCGAATCCATCATCCGCAAAGCCAACGCGGGTGGAGTGGCCTATATTGGCGGCACCAACAACACCTATTGGGATGAAGACTACTGGTGGGCAGTCGGTGCGAAGGGAACCGCCAATGGCACAGCTCCAGCCTATGACGCCACCAAACTGGGTGCTTATGACGCCATGTTCCACACCCACTCAGAAGCCCAGACGGACTGGGCCCAGACCACAGGAGACGCCATCTTGATGGGCAACCTGGCGGTCGCACAAGGGGCCAGCTCCCGCACAAACTATTACTGGGAAATATATTCCATCATGGGCGATCCATCTCTGATGCCATATTTCAAGGTCCCGAGTGTCAACACGGCTACCTTCCCCGCCACCATTCTGATCGGCGCGACTTCCATCAATATCACCGCCGCTCCTTATTCCAGAGTGGGACTCAGCATGGGCGGAACTCTCTACGGGACTGGGATTGTTCCCGCATCGGGAAGCCTGACGCTTACGATCACTCCCTTTGCGTCCACCGGCACCGCCACTCTGGTGATCACCGCCCAAAACAAGGTTACCCGGATAGAGAGCATCACCATCGCTCCCAACAGCGGTCCCTATGTGAACGTGACCGCCAGCAACTACAACGACAGCAACAACAACCAGCCGGAATACAACGAAACCGGACGTTTCAGTCCCGTTTTCCAGAATGTGGGTTCCGTGGCCGCCACCAACGTGAGTGCTACTCTCACTTGTTCCACCCCTGGAATCACGATCACGGATGGAGCTCACAGCATTGCCTCCCTTGCCGCTGGAGCTTCCAGCACCGCCACCAACGCCTACAGCTTTACGATTGCCAACAACATCGCCAACGGCACTGTGGCGCAGTTTACCATCACTTCCACCATGAGTGGCCAGACCCCCTGGGTGTATAACTTCAGCCTCACCATCAACGCTCCCGCGCTGGCTTTTGGCAATATCACCATCCAGGACCCCTCCGGCAACAACAACGGACGCCTGGACCCAGGTGAAACCGTGACTTTAGTCATGCCACTCAACAACACAGGCCTGGCTGCCTCTCCAGCGGGAAGCGCGACGCTTAGCTGCTCCACTCCTGGAATCACTGTCAACACAGGCACAGCCAGCTTTGCAGCGATTTCCGCATCTGGAACTGCCAGCCTCAGCTTCAGCATCACAGCCGCTTCCTCTATGACCATAGGCACAGTGGCCAGCCTGGTATTCAACGCCACGGCCGGTTCCTATACCGCCAATAAAACCGAAAACACTGCCGTGGGCCTCATCCTGGAAGACTTTGAGACTGGTAACTTTAGCTCCTATCCCTGGATTCTGGGCGGCACTTTGCCATGGACGGTGGCCAACACAGGAGCTCACGCGGGCACCTATACCGCCAAAAGCGGTGCCATCACTCACAGCCAGTCCAGCACCATGGAAACCACCCGCATTCTCAGCACCTCTGGTAACCTAAGTTTCTGGTATAAAGTCTCCTCCGAGAGTGGATATGACTACCTGAAGTTCTATGTGGACGGCGTGATGCAAAACCAGTGGGCAGGTACAGTGGATTGGACTCAGGCTTCTTATACTCTGGCTGCCGGGACCCGGGTGCTCAAATGGGAATACATGAAAGACGGCAGCGTGGACAGCGGATCAAACTGCGCCTGGGTGGATGACATCATCTTCCCCGCCTCCACAGCTCCCAGCAACTTCTATCCCCCTCAAAACCTTGCAGCGACTCCGGGAAATGGTTTTGTCAACCTGGCCTGGCAAGCCCCTCAGACCGGAACTCCCACCGGCTACAAGATATTCCGCAACAGCGCTTTGCTCACCACCGTGACCGGACTCAGCTATACGGATAACGCCGTAGTCAATGAGACTACCTACAGCTATTATCTCAAGGCTGCTTACAGTGGCGGGGATTCCGATCCCACCGCAACCGTGACGGCCATGCCTACCGCTATTGTGCCTACGTCAGTTATCCTGGGTACCGGAACAGCCTCAACGGGTACATCAGAAGGCGCGCCTATCAACATTTGGTACAAGAGCCTGCACGGTCAATCGGTTTACACCTCGGCAGAGCTAAACGCAGCCGGCATAACTGGCCCGAGAAGCATTACTCAAATTGGCTTCAATATTACTGCGTTACCGGCTCTCGCGATGCCCAACTTTGTTGTGAGAATAGGTCATACTACTGCCAGCAACGCTGCAAGCTGGACCTCGACAGGCCTGACTCAGGTGTGGAGCTCGACTTCTTATCTCCCAACTACAACCGGCTGGAACATGTACACTCTTACTACTCCGTTCCTATGGAATGGTACGGGCAACATCGTGATAGACACAGCCTTTGGCCTGCTGGCAAATTACAACCAATCCGGCACTGTCCAGATATCTACCATGACCAGTGGCTACATATTTGGCCGCAGCGATACAATTGATCAAACCAACCTCTTCACCGGTACAAGCACATCGACATACAGACCGAATGTGAAAATGGTGTTCCAGCCCAATGCTGATGGCCCCTCAATCGCCGTCAGTCCAAGTTCTCTGGCCTTTGGAGAGGTAGCAGTGGGAGGCAGCAGCGTTCAGCAGTTCACCATCCT
>ERZ795031.1125-NODE-1125-length-29066-cov-9.008790_pt1 | contig 29066 bp, 19 predicted proteins | sample MGYA00375123_ERZ795031 | MGnify/ENA primary metagenome ERZ795031 (study PRJEB30166, sample SAMN05720159) | activated sludge metagenome | isolation source: anaerobic digester from wastewater treatment plant | place: USA | collected 2015-04-21 ...
TATCTCGCGGGTGTACTGGTTGAAGTCCAATCGGCCCGCAAACTCGCTGCCACGCATACAGTTATCGTGGCCGCTTGAACTCCAACGGGGCTTATGTTAGTCTCTTGTTTAGTCAGTTTTTGCACAAGCTCTGAAGCCAGTGTTACGGCTATGTGCAACGGTCTATCGTTGATAGCAGGAATCATTGAAAACTGAGGTATATGTCCCGGGGGAAGAATACTGGTTGACAGAAACAGCGCCCTGAGATTTGTGGAACTACAAACGAAGCTTGTCTGCTTCTGCCTTACCGCAAAGGCGCGCGTAAGGCCATGAAATAAAAGCGAATATCATAGATATTTATCGTGAAGCAGGCGAAGCCGATGAGGTTTCGCCTTTTTCATTTCCGGTAAGAAGGAGGTTCTTATAATCCGGATAAAGCGTGGAAAGGCACGTACCAAAGAGGTAGTGCCGAAGGAAAGGATAAACGGCCAGATCACGTCTTCCAATGTACGTCTGATCGGAGCTGACGGACGTCAGGTGGGTGTCGTGTCCATCCGTGAAGCATTACGCAGAGCCGAAGAGCAGGATCTGGACCTGGTGGAGATTTCCCCCAACGTGGATCCTCCCGTGTGCCGTATAACGGACTTCAGCAAGTATTATTTCCAGAAAGAGAAAAAAGCCAAGGAAGCCCGTAAAAAACAGCATGAAGTGGAAGTGAAGGAGATCAAATACGGTCCCAACACTGAAGATCATGACTACGGCTTCAAAAAGAACAATGCCATCAAGTTTCTCAAGCAGCACAACAAGGTCAAGTTCACGGTGCGCTTCAGGGGACGTCAGATGGCTCACAAGGAATTGGGATTCAACCTGTTGGAACGCATCAAAGCCGATCTTGCGCACATCGCGGACGTCGATGCCGAGCCCGTGTCAGACCGCAATCTGCTGTTTCTGGTGATGAGCCCCAAAAAGGAAATAGACAAGATCCTGGGCGGGGAGAAGAAAGCCACTCCAGTGGCCGAAGAAGCCGTTCCAGCCGTTCCTGAGACCGTAGAACCCAAGCCCGAAAGCTAAAACCAACCCTGCCAGGCTGCAGTGGCGATTCCAGAAAGCCAGACACCGCGGACGAAGATGTTTGCGGATTCATTCTGATCGCCAAGCCCAGCCAAGGCTTGCATAAATTGATATAAAATAAGGAGATAAAGATGCCAAAGATCAAGACAAACCGTTCCGCGGCCAAGCGGTTCAAGGTTACCGGTTCCGGCAAGATTGTGCGTCACCATGCCAAGAGCGCGCATATCAAAACCAAGAAATCACCCAAGCTGAAACGCCATCTGCGCGCCAGTGCCATCGTCCGCAAGGCTGACGAGGGAAGAATTCAGCGGATGCTGGGACTATAAAGGAGATATACCATGCCAAGATCAGCCAATAATGTAGCTGCCCATCGCAGAAGAAAAAAATATATGCTGGCCGCCCGCGGCTTTTTTGGTCGTCGCGGTACCATCTATCGTGCCGCCCGTCAAACCGTGGAACGCGGTATGGCCTTTTCCTTTGCTCATCGCAAACAGAAGAAAAGAGAATTTCGCAAACTCTGGATCATCCGCATCAACGCGGCCTGCCGCTTGAACGATATGTCCTACAGCAAGTTTATCAATGGCCTTCACAAAGCCAATATCGAGATCAACCGCAAGACCCTGGCCCACCTTGCCTGGCACGATAGCGAAGCTTTTGCCAAGCTGGTGGAAATCGCCAAGGGCTGAATGACTGGCAGCGTCGATTTGCACATCGGCGCGTTCTGGAAATTTATAAACTGATCCAAGCCATGCGTATGATTCCGGAGACTTGGATTCCGCTCCGGCCAACGCGTATCACCTACCGCAAACGCTGACGTTTGCGGCTCCATCAATACATAAGGATAAGCGGTGCGATCACAGCTGAATGAACTGGTAGAGCAGGCAGGCGAGTCCATCGCCGCCTGCCGGACTCCCAATGATATCCTCAATGCCCGGGCTGCCTATCTGGGCAAAAAGAGCATGCTAAATGGTCTTTTTGCCCGGCTGAGAGAACTGCCAGCCGAAGAGCGGCCCGCCTTTGGGCAATTGATCAATGAGGCCAGGACCAGCCTGGAAAACCTGCTCGCTCAGCGTGAACAGGAGATCAAGAGTGCCGCCTGGGAAGCTAAGAGCGGCGCGGCCCTGGACCTCAGCATGCCTGGCGCGGTCTGGCAGAGAGGATCATTTCATCCTGTCACCCTGGTACGGCGGCAAATAGAAGAGGTGTTTCTGGGCATGGGTTTCGAGATTGCCGAAGGGCCAGAGATCGAAGATGAATTTCACAACTTCGACGCCCTCAACACTCCCGCGGACCATCCATCCCGCAACCTGGCAGACACCTTCTATCTGCAGAATGGTAAATTGCTGCGGACTCAGACCTCCACGGTGCAGATCAGGGTGATGGAAAGCTTTCCACCTCCTATCCGGATCATTTCTCCCGGACGCTGTTATCGCAACGACAAGCCTGATCCCTCCCATTCTCCTGTCTTTCAACAAGTTGAAGCTCTGGTGGTGGATAGGGGAGTGTCTATGTCCGATCTGAGGGACACCCTCCAAAACTTTGCCCGGGCGATGTTTGGTCCCGAGGTCAAATCCCGCATCCGGCCTCATTTCTTTCCCTTTACGGAGCCCAGCGCTGAGATGGATATCAGCTGTGTGAATTGTGGCGGACAAGGCTGCCGGGTATGCAAAAACTCTGGCTGGCTGGAAATGGGTGGAGCCGGAATGGTGGACCCCGCCGTGTTCAAAATGGTGGGTATCGATCCGGAACTCTACACCGGTTTTGCCTTTGGGCTGGGGATTGAACGCATCGCCATGCTCAAATACAGCATCCCCGATATGCGCATCCTGTTTGAGAACGATGTGAGAATGCTGCGCCAGTTCAGAGGAGAGTCACTATGATCATATCCAGACGCTGGCTGGCCAAGTATGTCCAGTTAGATATCGATGACGCGGCTTTAAACAAAGCCCTCACTTTCTCCGGGATTGAAGTGGAAGCCGTTAAACACCTTCCGGCCCTGCCTCCCCAAGTGATCAGTGCCCGCGTGGTCCATGCCGAAGCTCTGGCTGGGAGTGACCATCTCAAGGTGTGCAAAGTCGATACGGGAGATGGATCTGAACCTCGTCAGGTGGTGTGTGGAGCAGCCAATTGCCACAGTGGCATGTTGGCCGTGCTGGCCATGCCGGGGGCCGTATTGGGTGATCTGACGATCAAAAGTGCCAGACTGCGGGGAGCGGAATCCCATGGGATGCTCTGCTCCGAACGGGAACTGGGGATATCTGATGACCACTCCGGCATCATCCAATTGCCGGAAGGCACCCCGCTTGGTGTGAGCGTCAATGATCTCTATGAACTGCCTGATACCATCTTTGAACTGGAGATCACACCCAACCGGCCTGATCTGCTGGGTTACTTTGGCATTGCCAGAGACCTCAGTGCTTCACTGGGACTGCCACTCAGCTTTCCGGAACTTGTCACTACCCCCGGACGCCAGGATGGCTCAATGGCCCTCAAACTGGAGATCAGGGACCCGGAGCTCTGTCCTCGTTACACAGCCAGGCTGTTTGATCATATCCAGATTGGCGAATCCCCTCTCTGGATCAAGAGCGCGCTGATTAAAACCGGCCTCAGGCCTATCAACAATGTGGTGGATATCACCAACTATGTGATGCTGGAAACCGGTCATCCCTTGCACGCGTTTGATTATGACGTGCTGGCAGGTGAACACGAAAACGATGCCTGCCCGGCCATCATTGTCAGACGCGCCAAAGAGAAAGAGACTTTTTTTGCATTGGACGGCAAAGATCACTGCTTGGAGACCCGCGACCTGGTAATCGCCGACGGCCAGAAACCTTCCGCCCTGGCGGGTGTGATGGGTGGCAAGCTCTCCGCGATCGGAGATCAGACCTCCCGCGTTGTATTGGAGGCCGCAGCCTTTCATCCCGGGACGATCAGAAAGACCTCCTACGAGCATAAGATCAGCACCGATTCTTCCTATCGTTTTGAAAGGCATCTCAGCCCCGTCATGGCTCCCCACGTGAGTGCCAGGGCAGCTGAGCTGTTTGTCCAGGTGGCTGGTGGAGAAGCCGTTGGCGATCTGATCGATGCCTACCCCGCTCCACTCAAACCATGGATGCTTGGCCTCAGACCCTGCCGCTTCGAACTGCTGATCGGTTATAAGATGGAAGAGAAGCGGATCATCGACTTTCTTGCCAAACTGGGGCTGAAATTCATGCAATATGGCAATTGGCAGGACGCGGCAGTTACTGATCCCAGCCAGATAACCTGTTATCACGCTGAACAGGAAAAAGCCGGAGTCACAGAGTTTGATATGTCCATCGAGTGTGATCACGCCCTCTGGTTTGCCATTCCTCCCTGGCGAGTGGACCTCACCCGGGAGGCAGACCTCCTGGAAGAGCTGGCCCGTCTGGATGGCTATGACAAAGTGCCAGTCAAGACATTGCCATCGATGATCATGGACCGCCATGCCTACAAGATCAGGAACAAGGTGGCGGAATATCTCATCGGGCTGGGCTTTTTCGAGACGCTCAGCTACAGTTTCAACGATCCTCAGCAGATAAAGATGCTGGGCATCGATCCGGAAGAGAATACTCAAAAACTCCTGAATCCCCAGAGCAGTAATCAGGCCCTGATGCGCGTCTCTCTGTTGCCACAACTTATGGAACACGTGCGTTATAATCTCAATCATGGCGAGCGTGATCTCAAGCTGATGGAACTGGCCAGGACCTACCCGGCCGGTATGGACCACGAACCTCTCAGATGCACAGCTCTTCTGACCGGGAATCTACGGGCCGCGCAGTGGCAAAACCCTCCCCGTCAGACAAGCTTTTATGATGTCAAAGCGGTGGTGGAAGGGCTGTTTGAGATGCTTAACCTTTCAGCGGACAGAATTTCCGCATGTCCCAGACCGTGGTTGATGAAGTCTCACAATCTGGGCTGGTTTTTGGAAGATCAGGCTGTAGCCATGATCGGGTCTGTGGATCCTTTGGTGGCAGATAGATTTGGGATTGATCTCTCACTGCTGGGCCAGGAACTGTGGTTTATCGATATCGATTTGGAGAAGGTGATCGAGCTGACCAGAAATCAGACGGTGATCTACAAGGAACTTCCTCGCTTTCCGGGTGTGAGCAGAGATCTTTCTTTCCTGATCCCAAGTCAAGTCAGTTGGGCAGATATCTCCAGGCTGGTGCGATCGGTGGATGTGGAACTGATTACATCCGTGGAAGTATTTGACGAATACCGCGGAAAGCAGATACCCGAAGGATTCAGAAGCCTTTCTATCAGGCTCACCATGCGGGACAAAGAAAAAACATTGACAGATGAGCGCATTGACGCGCTCGTTGATTCGGTAGTGAAACTACTCATTCAAGAATGCCAGATACAAATGAGGTAATCATGGAAATACAAGCCATTAGCTTGCAGGAAAAGATACAAAAGCTGATCGACCAGTACACGGAAGCCAAAAACAGGCTAAGCGTGATGGAACAGCAGGTGAACGAACTCACGGAAGAGAACGTACAGCTTATCGGTCAAATCGACAGTGGTAACGCCGGACAGGCATTGATGCAGGAAAAGAACCGCGAGCTGGAAGAAAAAGTCAAATCCCTGGAGCAGAAGTGCGCTGAACTCCAGGCCGCCATGGACGGATTCCAGGACATAGCTACTGACGCCATCAGCAAGATAGACAGCATTTTCCCGGACCTGGACGAGCTCTAAGCAATGCAATCCGTGGAAGTGGAGATCTTTGGCCGCAAGTTTAGATTGCGCACCGATGACGTGGAAAAGACCCAGACAATCGTAGCCGAGATCAACAACCAGCTATCTGATCTGCAAATCCTCTACGAAAGCCTTGATTTTACCAAGCTGCTGCTCCTTCTGGCCTTGCAGCAGCAGGAACAGGTGCTGGAGCTGCAAAGCCAGAATATCCAATTGAGCTCCGATCTGGAGCGTCTAAACCTGATGATTGGAAAAATCATCGGGGAGAATTAATCTTAGCCTGCGGAACCCGTGATATGGATTGCATAAAAGCTATAAAAATCATGGGAACCGAGCCATGGGTGGCATGCGAGCCGGCTGGTTCCGGATACATAAAGCCCACAAGGTAGGTGCCCACCTCATGCTTGGCTTTTGACAGACAAGCATACACGGTTCACGCGGGCCTTTTTTTGAACCAGGCATGGTCCCTTTCGGTCCATCCTCAATAGATACAAGGATAAATGAATGTTTACTCAAGAAGTTATCATAGCGCTGACGCTGGGGGCTCTGTTGGGCTTTGGCGTGGCGCTGATTATTTATCTGATCCGTCGCGGCACCACTTTCCGGATGATCGCTCATTCCCAGGAAATCGCGGAAGAGATCAAACGTAACGCCAAGACGGAAGCTGAGACCGCCAAAAAAGCTGCCATTCTGGAAGGCAGGGATGAGTGGTTCAAGCAAAAACGCGGCATGGAAGACGAAATCCGCGAACGCCAGAAAGAGCTTCGAATCCAGGAAAAGAAATACAATGAACGGCTCGGCAGTCTGGACAAGCGCCTGGATTCCCTGGATAAAAAAGAAAGCAACCTCAGCGATCAGGAACGCAAACTTAAACAAAAAGAAGAAGAGCTCCTGAAGCGCAACTCGGATGTGGACAGATTAATCGCGGAACAGCGTGATCGTCTGGCTGAGATTGCCGGCCTTAGCAGAGACGAAGCTGTAGCGCGTATGCGTGAAGAGCTGATCTCCCAGGCCAGACAGGTGGCCGCCAACGATGCCAAATTGACTATCGATCAGATCAAACTGGATACCAGTAAAAAAGTGGCTGAAATTCTGGCTACCGCGATCCAGAGAATGGCCGTCGATCACGTCTCCGAGACCACTGTCTCTGTGGTTTCACTGCCTTCAGATGAGATGAAGGGACGCATCATAGGTCGCGAAGGCCGCAACATCCGCACCTTTGAAAAAGCCTCCGGAGTAGATTTGATCATAGACGACACTCCCGAAGCGGTCGTGCTGTCCTGCTTTGATCCCGTCCGGCGTGAAATCGCCCGCCTCTCTTTGGAAAAATTGATCGCGGACGGACGTATCCACCCCGGTCGCATCGAAGAAGTGATCTCCAAGACCGGCAAAGAAATGGAAGAGACCCTCATGAAGATAGGGGAGAAGGCTGTGCTTGAGACTAACATTCATAACATCTCTCCGAATCTGATCAAGATTCTGGGCCGGCTGCATTATCGTACCAGCTATGGTCAGAACGTTTTACAGCATTCCATCGAGGCTGCCTGGATCTGTGGCATCCTGGCTGCGGAACTCAATCTGGACCAGGAACTGGCCCGTCGGGCCGGCTTGCTTCACGATATTGGTAAAGCGGTTGATCACGAATTTGACGGTACCCATGCCATTATCGGTGCCAACCTTGCCAGGAAAAACGGTGAGAACAAGCTGATCGTGAATGCCATCGAGGCCCACCACGAAGAAGTGGAAGCGATTTCCGTCTATGCTGGTCTCACGCAGGCTTCGGATGCCATTTCTGGTGCCCGTCCCGGTGCCAGACGTGAAATGCTGGAGACCTATATGCAGCGTTTGGCCAAGCTCGAGCAGATTGCCAACGCCGTCGATGGTGTCAACAAATCCTACGCCATTCAAGCTGGCAGAGAACTTCGCATCATCGTGGAACCCGCCATGGTGGAAGACGCTCAGACCTCGCTGCTGGCCACCGAAATTGCCGCTCAGATCGAGCGTGAAGTGCAGTATCCAGGGCAAATCAAGGTCACGGTGATCCGTGAGACACGCCAGGTGGCAATGGCCAAGTGATGCGGCTGCTATTCTTTGGCGACGTGTTTGGCAAAGCCGGACGCGTTGTCCTGGCCGAACAACTGGAAGCTTTGAAAGCCGAGTTCCAGCCTGATTTTATCGTCATCAACGGCGAAAACCTGGCCGACGGCAAAGGTTTGACAGAAAAGACCCTCAAACCGCTCCTCAGAGCTGGAGTGGATGCCGTCACCGGAGGTAATCATCTGTGGGATAGAGCGGAATCTCTGGATTTTATCCGCTCTACCCCTTTGATCGTAAAAGCCATGAACTATCCGGTTAAGACTCCAGGCAGCATGAGTTACACGATCGTCAAGCAGGATTTGAGGCTCACGGTGATCAGCCTTTCGGGGCAAATCTTTATGCCGCCCTGCGATTCTCCTTTTGCCGCTTTCGACAAGTGGCACGATGAACACAGCCTGCCAGGGGCTTGCGTTTTGCTGGATTTTCATGCCGAATCGACCGCTGAAACCAGAGCGCTGGGCTGGCATGTGGATGGCAGGATCAGTGCCCTGCTGGGTACTCATACTCATATCCAGACAGCCGATGAGGAGATTCTTCCCTCTGGAACGGCTTACATCACTGATGTGGGAATGACTGGCCCGCATGACAGTGTAATCGGCATGCGCAAAAACATTATCCTCGAAAAGCTGCGGAGCGCGATACCCATCCGTTATGAAGCTTCTGACAGGGGCAATCAGATCAACGCCGTCTGCGTGGATATCGATCCTGACAGCGGCAAAGCCTTGAGCATCCAGAGAATCAGACGCTGGGTGGAAATCAATCACGCCAGGGAGCAGGAGTAAAGTGGAAAAAGTATTATCGGGAAAACCGGTAGCCGAACGGATAAAAGCCTTTATCAAAGAACAGGTGCAAACTCTGAGACTGACGCCACGCATGCTCCTGGTGCAGTTGGAAGGGGATTCCGCGTCCGATTATTACGTGCAAAACATCATTCGCAACGGTGCCCGATTGGGCATTGCGGTAGAATCACGCAAACTGCCCACGGAAACTGATCAGACGGAACTGCTGAACCTCATTGCAAGCGCCAATAGCGATCCGGACCTGCATGGCATCATGATTCAGAAACCGCTGCCCTCTCATATAGACGAAGCCCTAATCGGCAGCGCTATCGATCCCGATAAGGACCTCGACAGCCTTAATCCGGTGAATCTGGGTCGCATTATGATGGATATGAACGGTCTCACGCCCGCGACTCCAACAGCCGTTTACGCGCTTCTGCGCTTCTATGGCATTCCCACGCGCGGCAAACATGTGGTCATCATCGGTCGCAGTGCCGTGGTTGGTAAACCTTTGGCCAATATGCTGCTCTGGAAAAAACCCTTCGCCGATGCCAGCGTGAGCGTGGTCCACAGTCGCAGCGCTCAACTGCAAGAACTGAGCAGGCAGGCAGACATCCTGGTGGCTGCTTTGGGCAAAGCGGGATTTGTGAATGCCGGAATGATAAAAGAAAACTCGGTGCTGATCGATGTGGGCATAAACGAAGTTCCTGGTTCCGATGGCAAGCCTGTGTATGTGGGTGATATTGACTATAACTCCTGCTATGACAAAGCTATAGCTATCACACCCGTACCGGGAGGAATAGGTACCGTTACCTCCGCCTTGCTGTTTGTAAACCTGTTGAGGGCCTGTATGGGCTTGAAAAAAGACAATAAAAGTATTGACGATTTTCTAGGATTGATTTTTAATGAAAATCATAATGATTAATACCACCTACTTGTTTGGGAGGAACGATGCAAAGTAAAAGGATTAAGGTCCTTACGCTATCACTGTTGGTGATCGCGGTCGTTTTGGGAATCACCGGCTGCGGTAAATCCGGCACGATGAAAGCCAATGTAGCACCCTCGATCTCCATCACGTCATATGAAGGTTTTGATGACAGTGATTTGCTGTCACCCTATGCCAATTCCTTGTTTTTATTCCAGCAGAAGATCTACTGGAATGCCACCGATCCCGACGGTGTGATCGCGGGCTTTGCCTATCGGGTCAAAGACCAAAACGGCAATCCCATCGCCACTCCGGGAAATCACTTCATCGACGCCACCGGAGCCATCACTCCCCAGAACGTGCTCACCAAGTACGGTCCCGGCTGGGTGATGCATTATCTTCCCAACGCTCCTCAGGATTTGCCACTGGACGATCCTCAGGCGCGTCGCACCATCTGGACTTCCCAGAAGTACGCGGTGATCAATCTCCCGGCTTCCGATGCCAACGGTAATCCCATCACGCTGCTCAGCACCTTTGAAGTGATCGCGGTGGATAATCGTGGTGAAGTGACTCAGACTCTGGCCTGGAGGAGCTTCAACGCCACCTCAGCCCGCCCGCAGTGCTTCATTTCAACCACGAAAGGCAATCCCAATGGCAGCGAAGTCGGCTCTGGCATCAGGCTGAGTTTTTCCATGAAAGACACCGATCCTTTCATCCCTGAAATTCCGTTCAAATACGAGTTTAAGATGATGAAGGTGCATCCCACCACTGGGGCCACTATTGCCGGTACCGAGACAGCCTGGATAAATTCCGTCGCCAATTCCGATCCCGATATCGGGCATTTCCTCCTGACCCGTTATACCCAGCCGGCTTTGACCTATGATATCGAAAACAATGTGACCAATTCCAAGACCAAAGTCATTGCCAGAGTTTACGATATGGCCGGGGTGGTTTCCACCGTCAGCGATTCCACTGCCATCACTTTTGCCGTGAAAGCTGGTTTCCGTCCCAAGACCCTGGTCTATCCACAGAAGGCCTACGCGCTGGGTGACAATCACTTTATCGACTACACCGATGAATCCACTCCGGAGATCCTGCCCTTCACGATCGTAGGTGGCGCGCAGCGGTTTGCCACACCTTTCTTCCGTGACTTCACCAATAATCGCGTGGCCATCAACAGCAGCAACATGAAAGTCTGGATCAGATGGGGATGGCGAGGTGAGTATGGTCAGGTGCCTGCTACCGGTCCTATCAACTATACAGATAATCCCTACGACAAAAAAGTAGACACCGTACTCGATCGCACCACTGATCTGAACTATTTCAGTGAGATCACCCACTTCGACCTCCGTTACGACGGCGACGAATATGAATACGCTCCCTATGAAAACGATCCCAGCCGCCATATTACAGACACAGATGGCAAAAAATGGCTGCGTATTCCGCTTAATTCTCCCATGGGCCAGACCGTGGTGCTCACTTATCCCAGGATCAGTGACGGCACCCACACCTTTGAAGTCCGCTGCGTGGACCTGCAAGGTGAAGTAGATCCGATTCCGGCCGAGTTCACCTTCACGCTGGAACCCTTGATCCCCAAGGCCAATCGGCAAGGAATTCTGGTGATTGACGATGATTCCGATAACGCCAGCGAGTCTCCCGAGGCGATCGTGGATGGTAAGTATGCCAATATGATCTCAGATTATAGCGGGAACAAGGTATTCAAGAAACGCGGCGCGGCTGGAGTCACTTTCCAGGATCAGCGCATGCGTCATCTTTCACCCACAGAGCTCCAAAAGTATGAGTTGGTAATCTATCACAGTGACCGTCCCACCGAATCGGGGAACCTCAAGGTGGAAAACGATGGACTGTGCCTCTACATGGCCAAGGGAGGAAACGTGGTGGTCTCACACGCTGCCAAGCTGGCAGAAGTGTTGCAGGCCTTCGCTCTGGCTAATCAGAAATCCTTCCTCAGCTATTTTGGCCTGCCCTTTGTGAGCAATCCGGCTAGCTTCATGAGCTCGTCGTTTATCACCCGGCCGATCTTCCAGAGTGCTGTTGGCCAGAATTTGGGGACCGGAGACGTGTATCCCAACATGGCCTTGCAGTTTGGCACCGAGAATCCCAGCTTCAACAACCTGGTAAATATCAGACACGGTCTCTCGACGATTGCCTATTTTGGAGACGCGATCGGCAGCACCCCTGGCAACAGCGTTACCTACAGATTGGGCGCTAAACCCACCACCTATCCAAACTTCCCGCCCAGTCAGGCTGATTATGACCTCTACAACAACAAGCCTGTGGGGATTCGCAGAGTGAATACCAACAACCGCACCTGGATGTTTGGTTTCCCGCTCTCCTACATGGTGGACGCCGATTCCAAAGCCATGATGAACAAAATCCTCAGCGAGATCTAAACCCAAACAAGTTGATATACAAAAGCGGCCGTGTGTTTGTCACGCGGCCGCTTCCTTTATTTTATGGCTGAGTTATGGCTCAGCGCATCGATTTGATCAATTCATCAATTCCCCGGTATCGGGAGCCGGGGAAAGCACACTCAGGGATTAACAGGATTCATTTCTGGAGGGCAGGCAGGTCCGTCAAACCCAATGTGACAGGCTGCTATTCAGCCTCGGCGAGGGCCCACATCACGTTCACGCCCACTTCAATGCATTCTTCAGCTGGTAAAAAACGGGGTGAATGCAGTGGCTGATCACAGCCGGAACCCAGCCAGAAGAGCAAACCCGGATAGATGGAGGTAAAGAACCCAAAATCTTCTCCGGTCATGGCGACCGCTGCTTCTTCAAAACGATAGCCCAAACGACCGCAAGCGCTTTGCAGCTTCGACACCAGGCCGGCATCGTTGACTACCGGATCGTAGCTGCAGAGAAAATCGCTCTCATAGCCAGCGCCATAAGCTACGGCGGCTTTGTGAGCGTTGCTCTCGATGAGGCGGTTCATGCTGTCCCTGGCTTCCTTTACAAGGCTGCGATGGGTGCCTTCCAGGATACACTGGTCCGCGATCACGTTGCGAATGCTGCCACCCTCGATTTTCCCTATGTGAAAGATCACCCGGTGCCGTCTTGACAGCTCAGCAATATCCTCACGCATCATCTGGATAAAATCGGTGGCGGGGGCGAGGGCGTCGATGCCCTGCTCCGGAAAGGCTACATGCGCGCTTTTACCAAGGAAACGTACGTCAAACTCCTGCGGGATGCCAAAAAAGATCCCTGGCCGGCTGGAAACTGTGCCTACCGGAAGCCCGCTGGCCACGTGGAGGGCAAATACTGCTTCGATATGAAACTGCTGGAGAATACCTTCCGCCAACACGGATTCGGCCCCTCCCTTGCCTTCTTCGGCAGGTTGAAACAGAAAGAGCAGATTGCGCCTGGGCTGTTCTCTGAGCACCCGGTCGATCAAACCCATCAATACACTCATGTGGATATCATGTCCGCAGGCGTGCATCATGCCAGGCCTTTGCGACTTGAAATCGCAGGCTGTATCCTCCGAGACCGGCAGGGCGTCCATGTCCGCTCTAAACATTCTGTAGGGACCGTCGTCGCAGGTGTATTCCACCAAAAAGCCGCTGCTGTTTTCAAATCCATGCACTAGCGGCGCCACGCTTCCGGCTCTGATGGCCTCAGGGCTTAAGTGGTTCTTGACCAAAATGTTTAGCTGCTCCCGCAGCAGCGCGGAGCTATGATGCTCTTCGAAAGCGATCTCGGGAATTTGGTGCAGTTTCTTGCGCAGCTCTATCAGCCAGCTCATACTTTTCCACTGAAGACGGCGTGCTTCATCAGGATTTTGACCGCGTTGGTAGCGGCTCCCAGACGCACGTTATTGGCCACGTTCCAAAAGTTCAGGCTGTGAAGGTCGGTGCCGTAACGCAGACGGGAAACGTGGCTCTCGTTGGAATTTCCCAAATCCAGGGGAGTGGTGTAGGTATTGGCCGCAAAACTGATACCCGGAGCTTTGGAGAGGGCATCTTCCGCCACGGCGAGATCTACTTCCCGTTCAAACTCGGCATAGACAGCCAGGCTGTGGCCATAGATCACGGGGACGCGAACGGTGGTGGCAGAGATGGCAATCTCACTATTGCGCAGAATCTTGCGGGTCTCGCAATGCATTTTTTCCTCTTCCGAGCAATATCCACTGTCTTGCAGAGCTCCGATCTGAGGGATCACGTTCAAATCGATGACGGAGGAATACTCTCCAGGTGAGGATGATCCGTCCCGCTGTTCTTGTAGTGTCTGCACACCCTTATGACCACTGCCCGAGACGCTTTGATAGGTGGCCACCACCACTTTGCGAAGCCTGAACAGCTTGTTCAGAACGTCCAGCGGCAGCACCATCTGGATAGTGGAGCAGTTAGGATTGGCGACGATGCCCTCATAGCCTTCCAGCAGGTCACCGTTGATCTCGGGTACCACCAGAGGAATATGCTTTTCTTTGCGGAAGGCGGAGGAGTTGTCAATGATGGCGTCACAGGAGTTGAGCCCCAGGGGGGCATAGCTGCGGGCCACTCCGGCCCCGGCAGAGAAAAGCACATAATCATAATGTTTGAGCAGGGAGCTTTCGGTAAGTTCCAGCACTTTGATGGCATGGTCCACGTAATACAGAGTCGCGCCGGCTGAGCGTCTGGACGCGTAGAGATCGAGTTCGGAGATCGGCACATTGAATTCCGCCAGATTGCGGATCATCATTCTGCCCACTTCACCAGTGGCGCCAACGATGGCTATCTTCATTTATGATATCCTTATAGTTAGTATTAACTGAGCGTGCCTTTTCTATCGCTTGGGGGCTTTTGTCAATGCAAAACTTGACAAAAAACGGCCCCACTCAAATTTAGCGCAAGATCGTGCCCCAGTAGCTCAGGGGATAGAGCAGCGGTTTCCTAAACCGTTGGTCGGATGTTCGAATCATCCCTGGGGCGCCATCTGATAAAGGATGATATGAATACAATCCAGCCCGGCTGCATGGCCCTCTTCTATCAAGCCGGCTTACTTGTCACCGGTCTAGTAACGGGCATCGAGGGTACTTTGCTGCAGATCGTCAGCACAGACGGAGCTTCCCATGCCCTTCCTGCTGCAAGACTATGTCTCAGAGGGACTGAGGTTTACGATAGCTCTGACCCGCAAAGAACGCTTGGTGATTTCCAAGAGCAGGTCCACCAAAACCGTGATGTCCTGGAAAGCGCTCTGAAGGTTTTATCCGATGGAGAAGGCAGAAATCTCGATGCTATCACTCAAGAGCTTGGCGTCCTGAGCGATCCGCGCCGTTTTGCCCTGTTTATCAACCTGAACCAAGCCACTCACCTGGTTTCTCACAAGAAGGGGCTCTACCGTCTGCTCAGCGCTACTGAACGTCAGGACGCGGAGCTATCGGAAAAACAGCGCCGGGAAAGGCAAGACTACCTCGATCAGGTGCAAGCTTACATCCGAGACCTGGCCCCCAACGATTCAGGGCAACCGCTTTCACCCGACTTGAAACGTCAGCTGATCGCCGAGTTGCAACTCCTGCAAAGAGAACAATCTCCTCCAGACCTGGCTTCCCTGATCCGCAAAACGATGCCGGAAAGAGATTTTGACCGCGCGTTGATCGAGATCAGACTGGCTCTGGGAGATTTATCTCCGGATACGGACCCGGCTTTGTCAATATCTGGCTTGCCGGTAAACTTCGCGGCCAACGTCCCGGGTTATCAAGCTCCGGGGATTACTCAGCCCAGGGGAGAAAACCCTGAAGTGATTTGCGTTGACGATCCCGACAGCCGTGATTACGATGACGCTTTCAGCGTGGTGAAGACAGCCACGGGATATAGAATTGGAGTGCATATCACCGATGTGGCTGCCAGTCTGGTCCCTGGCTCGGATCTCTTTGAGGAAGTGCTGGAGAGAGTTTCTTCGCTTTATCTGCCTGCCGAAACGGTCAATATGCTGCCAGACTGTCTGGCGGAAGACCTCCTCAGCCTCAGAGCGGGAGAGCTTAGAGCGGTGTTGTCATTTTATTGCGATGTCGATCAGGATTCAGGCCTGAGAGACTGGACGTTTCTGAGGGAAACAATCAGGGTGGGCAGTAATATCAGCTACGCGGAATTGGATGCCAGGCTCAGCCGGGGTGAATATCAGATGGTCAAAGCTTTTTGCGACGCTTTGCGATCAGAGCGTGGAGCTACAAGTCAAACATCCGGGAATGACCTGCTTTACAACCTCAGAGTGAGTGGCAGCCGCGTCAGATTCAAGAGAATTGATTTCAGCAGTCCGGCCCGCGTCATGATCGAAGAGCTGATGGTGCTCTACAATCGTCTGATGGCTGCAATGGCCAGCGAAAGCGATATTCCGTTTCTATACCGCAACATCAGCAGCTATGAAGACAATGTTCCCAACGACGACGAAGATGCTCCTGATCAAGCCGTTATCCCCTCCCAGACAGGTTCTCAAGCCTATATCTCCACGCGGCCGATGTTTCATCCTGGGATCGGTGCCAAAGCTTATCTGCATGCCAGTTCACCCATCCGCAGAGTGGTGGACCTGATCAACCAATATCAGTTTCACGCCTGGCTGGAAGGACGGCCAGCCTCCTTCAGTCAGGAGGCCCTGGACACTTTGGTGCCAGCTATCGGGAAACGCCTTCTCTTGCAAAGAGAGGTGGTGAGACAGAGCGAGAGATACTGGCTGCTGAGGTATCTGAAGCAGGATTGGCTGCACCGGCCTCTGGACGCGGTCTTTATCAAAACCTCCCGCCGCGGCTGTGTCTTTGAGCTTCTACCCTGGGGAAAACGGATCATAGTGGATTGCGATATCACCCCTCCTGTCTCGTATGAGTTGAAACTGCTCATCACCACCGTGGATTTGACAGGCCAGACCTGCCGGGCAGAGGTGATTCTCTAGCTTCCGGATGTTATTACGGGTGCATTACGGGTCCGACCCGCAATGCACCCGTAATGGACCCGCAATAGAAAGCGGAAAGATCTATGTAAGCCCCCCAATCAATGCTGTGAAGTCCTTCCCGGGAACTTGATGTGATCAGTCTTGGCCTGCTTTGCTCCCCAAGCAGTGTGGCCAGGGGGTCACCAGAGCTTGTCCAACCCATCCCCACAAAATTCGGCTTGGGCCGGAGCTGCTATCGGCAAGCCCAGGATTGATGAATAAGGAAGCTATCTGAGCAGCAGCACCTTCTGGAAAGATCTGAGCTCGGCCGAGCGGATCAGATAGATGCCGGTAGCACAGAGATTTCCTTGTGAGTCCTGACCATCCCAGCGCCAGGTGTTTGGCGAGGAATGTTCAAGATCGCGGACCAGCTGGCCGCGCTGGTTGAAAACCTGCAATTTGCTGATAGTCTTATCTTTCGAGCTGATCTCCAGATTGCTGCTGAAGGGGTTTGGATAGCAGCTCAAACCAACTGGGGGAGGCAGGATGGGATCGTCAGTAGCTACGGCGTCAAAATCGTACATGCCGATAAAACCGCTCTGGATGGCATCCGAACCACTGTTGAGCAGGATATTGCCCAGACGCATGCTGCCGTTGTACCATCCACAGGTGATAGCCTTATTCATCAGAGCTCGTTTAACATCGGAGACCACATCGGTGTTGATACTGCCAAATCCGACCGCCGCGGCTTGAGGGCCACCCTTGAGCAAAGCGCAGTCCCAGACGCCATTGGAATTCAGGATCGAACTGCCAAAATCCACGCTGTTCTCATATGATGCCACTGTCAGGCTGCCCATATAGTCATGCACATCCACGGCGCGGCCTTTGTCTGAACCGGTTCCGCCCCAGCGCTGCACATTGATCCAGGTACCGTTTCCGGGTGAAAACTCGGCCAGGAAGATATCGTCCGAGCCGTCCACACTGCTGATCACGTGGTCGCCAAAGACGGCTGTGCCGGTAACTCTGCCGGTCACCATGCCACGGTATTGAAGCAGGTCTTGCTTGCCGATGCCGATATTGATAGGTCCCGCTCCCAAAGCGGAACTGACCCACATAATGCTGCCATCATAGGAATACTTGGCCACAAAGAGGCCATCCTGGCTTTGGCTGATACCATCAAAATTGGCCCCTTGACCGGCCACTCCTGTCACATATATATAGCCCGTTTCGCTGCAATCCACCTTGTAGCCGTAATCCACCCCCTCGTCTCCAGCGTGTTTAGCCCAGAGGCAGGTTCCCTGAGGATCAAATTTTGCCACAAACATATCGCTGCCGCCATAAGAACTGATGCTGATCCCGCCTCCAAAATCGATTGTGTCGGCAAACCAACCGGCCACGATCACGTTGTCCTCATGATCGACAGTGATGCCGTAACCGATGTCGTTGAGTGTACCTCCAAAGCGTTTCAGCCATAAAACATCTCCACCGGGGCTCAGTTTTCCCAAAAATACGTCCCACATGCCAGCGGAAGTCAAAACCGTGGACCCCACGCTCATCACATCATTAAAATAGCCGGTCAGATAGCAGTTATCAGTTCCGCCAGTTCCCGCTTCAATAGACAGGCACACATCCTCGTCGGGAGAGCCAAACTGCCTGAACCACAGAGGGGTGCCTTCGCGGCTATACTTAGCCACAAAAGCGTCAGACATCCCCGCGCTGGGATAATCTATCCCGTTAAAGCTCATGCTGCCATCGTATTGGCCACCCACCCATATTGCCGGGTTTAAACTGGAGCCGCCCAAATCCCATGCCCTCACCATGCCAGTGGAAATGAGGCTGGAAGCCCAAGTCCAGGCTCCCGCGTGGGCAATTGTTACGCATAATGTTATCGCGCACAGCAGTATAAGCTTTTTCATAGTTGTAACTCCTTGAGAGGCTGTTTGATTATTAAAAGCAGGATTTCCGCTGGGGGGCTAAATGTCAATTACTACTTTATCCGCGTGAGTAAAAGCCGGATTGGCAGGTCCTGGCGGTTGGACAGCCAAAACCTTTACAGACCAGCTTTGGGACGGACTGATGCCTTTTGTGCTTGACATTAAAAGCCCTCCCAGGATATCGGCTTAGCTTAGAAATAACAATAAAATAATGACTGGAGGAATGTCATGTCCGACACCTTGAAATACGGCAAGGTCAGTTCCAAAGAATCGATGGAACTGGAAGAAAAATACGGAGCGCATAACTACCATCCACTGCCTGTGGTTTTGGCCAAGGGCGAAGGTGTGTATCTCTGGGACCCGGAAGGAAACCGCTATTATGATTTCCTTTCAGCCTACTCCGCTGTCAACCAGGGTCACTGTCATCCCAGGATCATTAACGCCCTCATCGAACAGGCCAAAGAGCTCACCCTCACCTCCCGCGCCTTTTTCAACAACAAACTTGGCGAGTATGAGAAGTACATCACAGATTTTTTCGGCTACGACATGGTACTGCCGATGAACTCAGGCGCCGAGGGAGTGGAAACGGCCCTCAAGCTTGCCCGTAAATGGGCTTACACCAAAAAGGGAGTGGAAAAGGACAGCGCTATCGTAGTCTTTTGCGAAAACAACTTCCATGGCCGCACTCTGGCTGTGGTATCCGCCTCCACTGATCCCGACTGCTATGAAGGCTTTGGGCCTTTCCTGCCCGGCATTGCCAAAGTGGCTTACAACGACGTCAACGCTCTGCGTGAATATCTGAACCAGCACGGCAAAAACGTGGCCGCCTTCATCGTGGAACCCATTCAGGGAGAAGCGGGTGTGATGGTTCCGGATGATGGCTATCTGAAAGCCTGTTACGACCTCTGCAAAGAGCATAACGTCCTCTTTATCGCCGATGAGATCCAGACGGGTATTGCCCGCACCGGAAAGCTGCTGGCGGTGGATTACGAAAATGTCCGTCCGGACATCCTGATCCTGGGTAAAGCACTGGCTGGTGGAGTGTTACCAGTTTCCGCCGTATTGGCGGACCGGGAGATCATGCTTACCATCAAACCAGGACAGCACGGCTCCACTTTTGGGGGATTTCCCTTGGCCTGCGCGGTTGCCAAAGCCGCTCTGGAAGTGGTCAAAGAAGAAAAACTGGCTGAACGCGCCTACGAAATGGGAGAGTATTTCAGGGCCTTGTTGCGTGCCATCGATCACCCCATGCTTAAACTTGTGCGCGGGAAGGGACTCCTGAACGCCATCGTGGTGGAACCCAGGGATGGGATTGAAGCCTGGGATGTATGCCTGATGCTGAAAGAAAAGGGCATCCTCTGCAAACCCACTCACCGTCACATCATCCGTCTCGCTCCACCCCTGGTGATCACCAAAGAACAGCTCAAAGACGCCGCCGACATCATCGCGGGTGTATTTGCCAGTCTGTAAGCTGGTGCATTGTAAATTGATAACACTACTCAACCCGGTAGATCAGGCCCGGTCTGCCGGGTTGAGTGTTTTAATCCGCGTGGGCGGGATTGTGATCCTGCCGCGCCTATTCAATAAGGAACAAAAACATGGATAGTAGCTTTCGCAGCGGATTTGTGGCCATCATTGGAAGGCCCAATACCGGAAAATCGACTTTTTTGAACCGGGTACTGGGGGAAAAGCTGTCCATCACGTCACCTAAACCCCAGACTACCCGTTACGCCATCAAGGGTATTCTCAACCGCCCCGACCTCCAGATCGTGTTTATCGACACTCCGGGATTTTTGAAGCCCCGCTACGAAATGCAAACCCGCATGCTCAAGATCTGGAGCGACGCTTTCAAGAATGTGGACCTGGTGCTCTTTATCACCGACTTGAAAGATTTCCCCACCGAATACGATCACGAGGTGCTGGAGATCCTGAACAAAAGCCGGGCTCATCAGATTGCCGTGTTTAACAAACTGGACCTGCGGCCCGAGATTGACAGAGAAGCCCTCAAAGCCCTTCTGCCGGCCAGCGTTGACGAGGCCCACTTCATCAGCAGCGTCACCGGCGAAAATCTGGACGCGCTGATGCAGTCCATCATAAACTTCGTGCCCTATCACGATCCCTATTACGAGGCAGACCAGCTTTCGGACCTGCCCACCCGTTTCTTTGCCACAGAGGTGATCAGGGAAGGTATCTTCCACATCTTTGAGCAGGAGATTCCATACTCGACCGCGGTGGTCATCGAAAAGTATACCGAACTGCCGGATGAAGTGGTGGTGGAAGCTCAGATCTGGCTGGAACGCCAGAGCCAGAAGCTGATCGTGGTGGGCCGCAAGGGTGATGGTCTCCGCAAGATCAGAGAATACGCCGAAGCTCAGTTGAGCGCGTTTCTGGACCAGCCGGTGAGAGTGCATTTGTGGGTCAAGATAGTTCCCAATTGGCGCAAGAAAAACAGCAGCCTCAGGGAGCTGGGCTTTGGCTGATGAATTCAGTTGACACATTTGCGGACTGAGTAATTATTGTTGCCTGTACGTTCTGCCATTCTTTTTCATATTTCCAAATAATAAGCTGAGTGAGAGTTATGCGTCATATAAAAGTACCCGGCGCGGGACGTGAACAAGGGGCAGATGAAGCCATGGCTTCTGGTCTGGACACCCTATTAGTGGTCGATATCGGCAACACGAATATCGTGTGCGGGCTTTTTGTGGCCAGAGAGCTGATCCGCACGGCCCGCTTTCATAGCAGCGTGAACCGTACTGCCGACGAATATTACAGCCTCTTGATCCCGTTTATCACCGAAACCGGGGATATAAACATCACCGATGTGGCCATCGCCAGCGTGGTGCCTGAGCTTACCCGCATGTGGCAACACCTCTTCCAGCGTCACTTTGAGCTATCGGCAAAAATCATCACGGCCCTCAGTCCTTTGGGATTGCAATACAGGGTGGCTGATCCTGGTTTTATCGGGGCGGACCTCGTGGTAAATGCCTTTGCCGCCTGGCAGAAATACCACTCCAGCACGATCATCATCGATTTGGGCACCGCCACGACGGTGCAATTTGTGACCGACAAAGGCAGCTTTGAAGGCACTGCCATCATACCCGGCATGAAAACCGGAGCCCGGAATTTGTTTGACAAAGCCGCCCTGCTATCTGAAATCGAGATCAGCGCTCCGCCAGCTTTGATCGGCACTACGACTTCAGCGGCCCTTTTGTCCGGGATCGTCAATTCCCATGCCTTCCTGCTGGAGACCTATATCCACAAGCTCAAGCAGCAATACTTTGACCACAAGCGCATCCTCACAATTCTCACAGGTGGAATGGCTGACCTGCTTAAACCCTTGATGCCCAGTGTGGATTGCGTGGATAAGACCCTCACCCTGGAGGGCCTGATGCTGGCTGCCGAAAAGCTGGCCGCTACCGTCCCAACGGAGCAACTCAGAACTTAGAATATGATCAAGCGAACTCTGGCGATCGCTGTATCTATAGGGATCTTGTGCATCCTGGCGGCTAACGTCATGCCGCTCTATCTGCACCTGCCTGGGTACCATCCCCTGATCGACAATCAGGTGGATGTCTATAAGCTGGACAAGGGGATAGGTTTTACAAAAAGCCGTCAGTATCTGATTCCCTCAATAGCTCCGGTCAAAACTGAAACAGTGGACCTGCCCAACCAGAGAGTGATTATCTCCACCTCCATAGACGAACTGAAGATCACGGATGACAGGGTGGTTTCTTTCGACAGCTATTTCCGCTCACTGCAGCGTAAAGCGTTTCGCAAGAGCCTCTTCGCCCAGGTGAAGACCAAACGGCAGCAGACAGTGGTCACCACCTCTGGTCTGATCGGTGAATTCAAGCTCGAACTGCCAGCCATCGCGATTCCCAAGGCCGTACAAAAAGTTCTGGGCTCTTCGGCGGGACGGCTCAACCTGGATGGTACGCAAAAGATCACCATCGAGGCTGGCAGCACCAAACGCAAACTGCAGCCTATCTATGAGACGCAGTCCAGCAGCCGTTTCGACCTCAAAATGGAGCAGGAAACCAACCTGCGCCTTTCCGGCAAAATCGGTGACAAGATCGCCGTTAACCTCAAGTATAACAGCAAACAGGACGAGCAACTCTTTGACCCCAACAACGTCAGCATCAAATACACCGGCACCGAAGATGAGGTGATCCAGTCCATCGAGGCTGGCAATATCACTCTGGCCCTTTCGGGATCCCGCTATATATCTTATTCCACCAGCTCTCAGGGCCTGTTTGGCATCACCTCCAAGCTCAAATACGGCAATATGGATCTCACCCTGATCGCCAGTAAGGAAGAGAGCCAAAAGAACACTCAAAGTTATATCGGTACCAGCCAGGCGGATTCCACCATCTTCGACAGCAAGCAATACGTGGCCCGCACAATGTATTATCTGGACAGGCCCGACAGTCTCTATCAGCTCTATCAGGAATCTGATCCCGATTGCAAGACTGGCTATGCCGGCAACGCCATCCGCACCGGTGCCAACGGTGCCTGGATGATCAGCAACGCTGATCGCCTGCCCGCCAATGGGACAGTGAGAGTCTTTATCGACGATCTGGTGGCTACCAACAACGTGGGTTCCGCTTTGGGAGATACGATCCAGATCAGCAATCAGGATTATCAGTTAAACTGGGATGAACTGATCGAGGGGGCGGATTTTGTCACGGACTACGACTCCGGTATCATCACGATTAACCGCAATGTGCTGACCTCCCATGTGGTGGGAGTCAGATATACCACCAGAGGTGGAGAAGGCATTACGCCAGTAAGCGTGCCTGCCCCGAGTGCAGAGGAGTTGGCCAATCCTGATCTGCTCTACACCAAGATCATCCGCAATTACAACCAGCAATACAGTCCCGATGATCCCAACAGTGTGTGGGACTATCAAATGCGCAACATCTACAAGATGAGCAGCACCAACATCCGCAACGATGGTTTCAGCCTGGATATCTATACCGAAAACGTGGACCGTACCCGCAACTATTTCGTGGCGGATAGCCTCCAGGTGGGGCAGAACGTAAGTTATTCAGACTATTTACGCATGGACAGCAACGGCGATTCCAAGGTCGACGGCAGCGATACCACCGTCAATCTGGTCTCCGGTCTGATCATCATTCCTATGCTGAGGCCCTTTGAACCGCTGGGTGATGAGATCATCTATCAGATGGAGAACGATTCCTACAGCATCAATCCTCTGGACACGGAGCTTTTTATCGCCGCCAAAGGCAAGATTGGACGCGACGCGGTGGACCTGCAGCAAGGGAATATCCTCAAGGGCAGCGTGAGAGTAAAAGTCAACGGCAACGAGCTCAAGGAAAACCTGGATTATATTGTCGATTATGACTTTGGCCGCATCACTTTTCTCACTCCCGCGGGCAAGGACCCGGATGCCAAGATCGAGATCGATTACGAGTTTCGAGGGATGTTTGACGTGGCCAGTAAATCGTTGGCCGGCGTGAGGATGGATTGGAATCTCACCGATTACGCCAAGCTGGGCGGCACCTTTATCTATCGCAGCGAAAACGTGGCGGACAAGCGTCCCCGCATCGGCAATGAAAACATCGAAATGATGCTGGCTAACCTGGATGGCAACATCACATTGAAGCCCAAATTCATCACCCGCTGGATGGATTGGCTGCCTTTTATCAGCACCACCGCGGAATCGAGATTGACTCTTTCTGGCGAGATAGCCTACACCCTGCCAAACATCTACGGCGATCCGGACGGCAAAAAGAACTCCATCTATTTGGACGATATGGAATCGATCATGGATTCCTATCCGCTGCCTGTGACGATCTCATCATGGGTGAGAGGCAGTAAACCCTGGGGCACCACTTTGGCCAAGGGGATACCCAACTGGTACAATCCCAAAAACGTGAAACGCTCAGAACTGGTGGACGATCCGGAAACGCTCACAGACCGGGAAAAGAATGAGTTTGTCACTGTGCTGGCCGTCAAAAACACTCCCGCCAATATCGGTGTAGGCGGATCGAACGTGCAGAGCTGGGCGGGCGTGATGAAGTATCTGGGCAATCAGCTGGATTTCTCACAGAAAAAATACATCGAAGTGCTGGTGAAACTGGATGTCAAACAGGGCGAAACGGTTCCGGACCCCGTGATCAAGATCGACCTCGGTGACCTGAATGAGGACTTCTACACCGAATACGGCGGTTTGGGAGTATTGAACAACGAAGACCTGAACAACGACGGCGTTTTAACCCTGGATGAAGATATCGGTCTGGATATGAAAGACCGTGTAACATCTGGGTCCGATCCCAACGATATCTCTCCCTCTACGATCCAGAATCATCACTATGAAGCGTATCCCGGCATCAATGGCACGGAAGGCAATCGCGCGCTCGACACCGAAGACCTGGATGGCAACGGTATCCTCAATCAGGTGGATCGTTATTTCAGCTATTCCTTCGCCATCACCGGGACACAGCATTTGGTGAATATAAACCACAGCAACTGGAGGCTTTACCGCATCCCTTTGCACGACCCCAATGTCTATACGATCGTCAATAATTCCGCTGCCGGAGTGCTGCCCTCCATGCAGAGGATATCCTTTGCCAGGATTACTGTGGAGACCGATATTCCGGCCCGGATCTACATTGCCGATATGGCCATCGTTGGCAATAAATGGCAGGATTTTGGGGTGCGTGACTTCAACAATACCCAATTCCAGGAAGATGTGGTAACCTCACTTGGCACGACCTATCTATCTGGAATCGTAAACAATCAGACCAACAGCCGTTACCGTCCTCCCGAAGGAACGGTTTACATAGAAGACCGCCGTCAATCCGTGGAATCCTCTCTTACCCTCGATGTCAAGAAACTGCAGCCCGGCAATCAGGTGCTGCTGAGGCAGCGCTCCACTGAGGCCTACAGCTTGCTGTCCTATGGCAAATTGAAGCTGTATGTGTATCCCGAAGCCTTGCGCACCGGTGAAGAGCATCCCGACAAGGTGGATTTCGTGCTGCGTCTGGGAGCGGATGAATTTACCTATTACGAGATCCGGCAGCGGGTGTCCATCTATGATTGGGAAACCAATATGGACAAGGACAGATGGCTGCTCTATACCTATCAGCTGTCTGACATTACCAAGCTGAGAGAGGCGAATCCCGATACCACTCAGGGATTTATCCAGGTGGATGAAAACACCTACTTCAGTTTTAGAGGCCGGCCAACCCTTTCCACCATCAGGGATGTCTGCCTGGGAGTTTCCAATCCCTCCGGAAGCTCCATCTACAACGGGATGTTCTATTTCAACGAGCTTCTGCTCACGGACCCATATGAAGATGTGGGGGTGGCACAGCGCGTTACATTGAATGCCGCGCTGGCGGATTTCAGCACCCTGGATGTGGACTACGAGCAAAAAAGCGAGAACTTCAATCCCAATATCCAACGTGGACGTGCCAACACCTTCACCAGTTCCACCTCACTCAACATCACCAATAAGTATTTCCTGGGCAAGCTGTTCCCCCGCACCTGGGATGTGGATATCCCGATTACGCTGTCCCGCAATTACACCCTCGGTATTCCTCGCTACCGCGCCAATTCCGATCTCCTGCGCGAAAGCATCGATGCGGACAGCACCAAGCTGAGGGAACGCAATGAAACCTTGCTCTACGCCGCTGACTTTGCCTTCAGCGTCAAGAGCCCTCCCAAAAACAAGATTCTGCTCTACACTCTCTACCGCAGTTCCTTGAGCGGCAGGATAGAAAGCTCTGTACGCAATCAACCCACCACGCGGGACAGCACCTTCACGCTGCGTGGCACCTATAACTACAATATCGGCTTCCCGTCTGAGAAGGTGAGCTTTAAACTATTTAACAATTACCGTTTGGGATTTTTCCCTACCACCTGGAACAACAGCCTCACCTACAACAGCACCACCCCCAGAAGCGAAAACTGGGAACGGCGCCAGATAGATGGAGATTACATCACCTACTGGTTCCCGCGCCAGGGAGTGTTGCCAACCGAGCTCCTGACCACAGATTCCAACCTCAACTGGGCCCTCACCAGTGACATAGGTCTCACTGCCCGTCTTAATACCAAGCGCGATCTCATCCAAAAACAGCTGTGGGAAAAGATCAATGTGGGGAAGCTAACTGAATACGTTCAGGATTTGGGCCTCAACTACAATCCCAATTTCCTGCGCAGCGTGATGAACCTCACGGCCAGCGGCAGTACCAGATATTCTGAGCTGCAGCGCCGTTATTATGACAACAGCAGCGGCCAGCAAGTGGAAGTGTATCAAAGTGATGGCGGGGTAAACCGAACTTTCAGGGCCAACCTCACTCTGATGAATTCCACCCTGCTGGGTAGATGGGCGCAGAACCTCACTCAAAAACATCAAGCTAAAGCAGACGCCAAAGCAGACGCCGATAAAACCACAGACAAGGATCCTGCTGATAAGCCTGAAGATAAGCCCCAGGACACTGACGAAGAGACCAAGCGCAAGAAAGAACAGGAAATGAAGGATGAAGAGGCCCAAAAGCGGGCTGAAGAAGAAAAGCGCAAAGCCGAAGAAGCGGCGTTTTGGGACAACCAGCCCAAAGACGATCCCTTTGGCGGAACGGGAGATGGAGGTTTCCCAGATTTCAAGGACGGTGAGTTTGGCTTTGGAGATCCAAAAGAAGGCGGCATGGGACCGGGGGCTTCCTATCAGGGATCCGATCCCGGCAGCCCATACGTGCCTCCCAAAGATGTCAAATATCTGCCAGCCTTGGTGTTAGGCTACCTCTCCAAACTCAAGAACATCACTGTCTCCTATCAAAACGGCTATACGATGAACTACCTCCGCAAGGAAGAACGGCCACCTTTTGCCTTCCAGATCGGCCTGCCGCATACTGTGGACCCAGGATTTCTGGATGCCACCGGAAACGATAACACCTTCACCCTCTCCAGCGGAATCATGATCAGCCGCAACATCGACAGCGTGATCAACTATTCATACACCATCAACAAGCGCTACTCCAGCGCCAGCAACCAAAACACCGCGATCACTTTTCCGGATATTACCCTCAGTCTGATGGACTTCGAGAAATGGGTGGGACTCTCCAAATATCTCTCCAGCACCCGCATCAACACAGGCTTCCAGCGCAGCATCAGGTCCAGCGGAAACATCGATTGGGTCAAGCCCAAACAGGAAACCAACGGGATCGCCTTCAATCCTCTCATCGGTTTTGCCAGCACGCTGTTTAAGAAAGTGAGCACCAATCTCAGTTTCAGCTTTGCCCAAAGCACCAATACCACCGACATGGAGAGCTACGACGTGATCAAGAAGACCAACACCCAATCACTCAACGGCAATCTCTCTTATTCCTTCCGTGGCGGTCGCGGCTTCACTATCCCCTTCACCAAAAAGAAGATCCACATCAAGAATGAGCTCACTTCCAGCCTGGCGTTTGTGTATGAACGCAACTTTGACGATACCACCGGCCGCGAAGGCAACTATCAGGTGGACCGTGATACTACCCGCCTGGCATTCACACCGGGGGCCACCTATCAGTTCAATCAGGATATCCGCGGAGGCCTTACCGGCACCTGGGAAAACACCAGCGACAAACGCAGAGATGACGGAGTGAGGATTTTCAGGATCGGAGTGTGGGTGGAGGTAAATCTGTAGCTCACTACAGAGGTACAGAGGTTAATCTTTTTCACTACAAAGGTACAGAGGAAACAGAGAGAGATACGGAGATTATTTTCACCCCAGAGGGCACAAAGTACACAGAGGAAGATAGAACGCAGATGACGCCGATTAGACTGATTTACGCTGATATTGTTGATTCACAAGGTAAGACCGTTGAATAACTGGTATCACTGGCTTTAGAGCTTGCGCGAAAATCGATTTTCGGGGCAGCATTCCTTGAGAGTCCCATCGGAACTTCAGTTTAGATAGACGCGGAAGCCCAAACTGAGCTGAGTCCCAGCGGGACGCCAGTTTAGATAGATAAACATATCAGTTTCCATATCATTATCATCGTGATATCTTGATCTAAACTGCCGTCCCGATGGGACTCGTATCTGAGACCTGGGAATCGATTGTCTATCTAAACTGGCGTTCCTACGGAACTCAAAGCGCCATTTTCGCACAAGCTCTTCAACCGGTCCCAGCGTCGGCTTTAGCCAGTGTTACGACCGGCTAAAGCCAGTGCTACGACCGGCTAAAGTCAGTGCTACGACCGGCTAAAGCCAGTGCTACGACCGGCTAAAGCCATTGCTACGACCGGCTAAAGCCATTGCTACGACCGGCTAAAGCCAGTGCTACGACCGGCTAAAGCCAGTGTTACGATCACGCGCAACGGCCTCAAAGTGTAAACAAGTAAAGTGGTTTTGTATTAGAACGCGATAAAGATTAGCCGGGTGTGGACATTACAACTTGAAAACTCGAAAACCCCACAACTTGAAAACATCAAATCGCCAAAACGAAACAACTCTAAAACTTTAAAACCCTAAAACTCTACAACTTGAAAACTCGAAAACCCCACAACCTGAAAACATCAAATCGCCAAAACGAAACAACTCTAAAACTCTAAAACCCTAAAACTCTACAACTCTACAACCTGAATCTACCTTATCAGCACTATCTTCCCTCTTTTGCTATTGCCAACATCGTCCGTCACCACAAAGAAATATACTCCGCTGGCACAGAGCTTGCCGCTGGAAGTCTTGC
>ERZ795031.1148-NODE-1148-length-28748-cov-12.184191_pt1 | contig 28748 bp, 23 predicted proteins | sample MGYA00375123_ERZ795031 | MGnify/ENA primary metagenome ERZ795031 (study PRJEB30166, sample SAMN05720159) | activated sludge metagenome | isolation source: anaerobic digester from wastewater treatment plant | place: USA | collected 2015-04-21 ...
GTGTCGATGATCGTTGCCAGATTGAGCTTGGCGAGATTCTTTCGGCAAGCCAGGCTCTTTCAATTACTGTGATGGCGCTTGATAAGAACTGCGGCATCATTGCCCATATGAACGACGTCAAGCGTTCCGCCATGAGCGGTTCGGCCGAAGCCATGGATGTTTCCTGTGACCGGGTTGGATTGATGAAAGGGCTTCGAATGGTCGCCGCGAAGCTCAGCGGCCAGCCGGTTCCGCCCGATGTGCTGCCACCGCCCCCGCCGCCCGTCGAGCCGATTCAACGGATCCAGTCTGTTCAACCGGTTCAGCAGGCGCCGGTGGTCGCGCGGCCGCCATCCCGTCTTCATATCAGTTCGGTGCGGGTATCGTCCGAACTGCCGTCCCCGAAGAATTACAACGCCGCGCGCAATGCCATTGATGGACGCCCCGACACGTGGTGGGGGGAAGGCGCCGGCGGCGACGGCATCGGCGAGTGGATTGAGGCGTCCCTGGGGCGCCAGGCCGAGATTCGCGAGGTCAGGCTGATTCCCGGATATCAGAAAAGTCTGCCCGACAAGTTCGGCGATCGGTGGCCGCTTAACAACCGGTTGCGCAAGGTTCGAGTTGAACTGGACGACGGGTCGTCCTTCGTCGCCGAGCTTTCAGATCGAAAGGGCTTTCATTCGATAGCAATTCCGTCCGGAAACTTCAGCCGATCGGTAAGGATTGTCATTCTTGAGGTCTTTCCCGGATACAACCAGAAGGGCGAAAGGATCCAGGACTCGGGAATCGCCGAGATCCAGATACTGGGTGTCGAGTGATTGATTTCAAGCCCAGGCTTGCCGCCGCGTTGATAATTGCCGTCTGCGGCATGTCCGTGGTGCCGCAGGTTGCCCCGGGCGCCGACGGCGACTTCTTCCGGGATTCGATTGTTGCCGATCTTCATTGTGACGCGCTTTTTCAGCTTTCGCGAAAGGATCGGAAGGTCAAGCCGGGCGACCTGATGTGTGGCCCCGATCGTCTTGCCGCCGGAAATGTCGATGCCCAGGTCTTCGTGATCTGGGTTCCCCCGGATTCGGCCGATCCGAAGGCCGTCGCCGCCGATCAGGTCAGGGCGTTTCGAAATGTCCTGCTTTCCCGGAAGGGGCGGCTCGAGCAGGCAAGGACGTCCGAGGATGTCAGGAGGATCTCGAGCCGGGGAAAAATCGCCGCCATGCTCGGTCTTGAAGGTTGCACGCCACTTGGCGGGGAGCCGGACGCTCTGGCCGAATTTGCGAGCCAGGGCATCGTGTATGTATCCCTGACCTGGAACGAAACGAACGATTTCGGCCAGGGCAATTCTGGCAGGAAACCGGCCGGAATTACCGCCAGGGGCCGCAGGCTTGTTGAACTTGCGAACAGCCTTCGCGTGATTCCGGATGTTTCTCACGCATCGCCATCGACTTTCTGGGGCGTCATGACCACAAGCACGCGTCCCGTCATTGCCAGTCATTCCAACTCGGCATCCGTTTTCAGGCATGCCAGGAACATTGATGACGCCCAGCTCTGGGCAATCGCGGAGTCAGGCGGACTGGTCGGGCTGAACCTTTTTTCGCGATTCATTTCGGATACAGAGCCCGTTGCATCGATGGCGGATCTTCTGCGGCATGCAAACCATGTCAAGGCGGTTGTCGGCGCGTCCCATCTTGCGATTGGAAGCGATTTCGACGGGGCCAGGTATTTCGTTGCCGGCCTGGAAGATTCTTCACGGATGGGGAATCTTGCCGCCGCACTTCTGGAAGCCGGCTGGTCGAAGGCGGATGTCCAGGCCGTCCTTGGCGGGAATTTTCTTCGGGTGCTGGATGCGACGGCCTCGGGTGAGCCGTCGCCTTCGGTCACGCACATGCCTGCCCAGGTCATTTCTGTCACGACGGATCATCAGGGCGGCCCCGTGTGGGCGGTTGCGGATTCCGACACGACAACGGCCTGGATTCCCGAAGGCCCGGGGGATCACTCGGTCACGATCAGCGCCGAAGGTCCGGGGGTTGATCGCGTTTCCGTGTGCGGTGCCAGCCCCGGAATCGCGGCCGTCGGTTATGAGCTTTCCGTGCAGGCGTTGTGCGAAGGCCAGCCTGTCGGGCAATCTGGTATGATCGCGGTCGGTGACGCCGTGCGGCCTTTCAGGCTTGATCTTCCGGAACTGAAGGACTGCAGGTCGCCATCGGTTCGCCTGGGTCTTCCGATTCCGAAGCCCGACCGGGTTCCTGCCAGGCTGTCCGAGGTCGTGCTGGAGCGGCGGGTTCGGTGATGTATTGCGGCTTGCAGATGGTGAAGTCTTGATCCTGTCGTCGCCACGGTTCCTGAAAGGCGCTTGTGTGTCAACCCTTGTCGCCTTGGCCTGCTTTGTCGTCGCTTCGGCCATCCCGGTTCCGGCCGATGCCGCCCGAGTCAGGTGCAACCAGAAGACGCTCCCGAAGCTGATGAAGAACGAGGGCTTTTCCGCACCGCCCAACTTCAAGGCCGTTGTGCTGAAGGTCAAGTTCAACAACGCCAGGAACAAGGTCGTTTCCTGGACCGCATACGATTACAACGGGACGTCGGATGACCGCACCTGGAACGCGGCGTCTTCAATCAAGTTCATGGCTGCCATCGGCGCCCTGCAAAGGACAAGATCCCTTGGTTTCGCACCCTCGGCGGAAGTCACATTCCGGGGCAAAAAGAAGGTTGTCACGACGGTCAGGAAGCTGGTCGAGGACGCGATCATCGACAGCAACAACATCGCCTACAACAGGCTTGTCCAGCTTGCCGGCTTTGACCGCCTGCACTCAAAGGTGCTTGTTTCCCGTTACGGAATTGCGGACACGTCACTTATGAAGGCTTACCAGCAGGGTGACTGGACGGCCGCCGGTGAAAGCATCCAGCTTCGCGAGGCCCCTGAAATTCAGCTTCGGCAGGGAAAGAAGAAGCGGACTATTCCCGCGTCCATCGGCAAGCTGAAACGAAACTGCCATTCTTCGGTCTGCACCGATCTGCGCGACATCGCCGAAGCCGTCATGACGCTGATGATCCAGGAGCAGGTTCCGGCCGGCCGGTCGTTCGGCCTGCACAGAACGGATCTTGATTTGATTCGGAAGGCGATGATGGAGGATCGGTCCCGCGGAAACGAGTTTGTTGACAACCTGCGCAGGGGCCTGGATCTGAAGCAGGCCAGGTTTTTCAGCAAGCCCGGGTATTCGGAAAACTGGTACAGCAGCGTTTCATACATTTACATCAAGGGTCGTCCCGAGGCGTGGGTTGTCGCCATGGCCGGGAAACCTGATCGCGATGCCTTGAATTCGGCCGCCAGGATTGTGGGAAAGTTGATACGAAACAGGCGGCTGTAATTCGTCAATGGATACGGTGTCTTCAGAACCCGGAAATCGAGAAGTGCATCAGATCCCTTGTGCCGCCAGGGATATCGCCACCCCATTTCCAGAAGTCCGAGAATGCCTTGACGACGATTGAATCGTCCGTGATAGTCCTTCGCGGATTTGCCGACGGATCCCACTTCCCGCCGATCGAGAGTCGGCATTTGCCGTGTCCCGTCTTCTTGAAATCCGTTCGCGTACAGTTCTTGTAAAGGCCGTTGTGCGCTGGATTGATATCGATGGCGGTTCCGAATGAGTGGTTGCTCAGGACAGTCCTGAAGCCGTCCTTGATCGGTCCGCGGGTTCGTCCCGGACGGTACCCGACGATCTCCGTGACTTCAAATGAGCCGGATTTGGCGATTCTGGCAAGGGCGTCGCGAACCCTTCGTTCGAACACGCGACATACCATGAACGGCTTGACCCCCGGCATTCCAAGGGTGGCCGGGTCGAGCCGAACCTGATCTTTCCGGCACACGGTGCATCGCGGTTCAAGCGGGTCGCGTTCGTCCGGCGTGACTTCGGTACATGGCTTGCGAACAGGCTCGGCGGCTTCGGTCCGACCGCGCGCGGAATTCCAGTTGTAGAGACGGTATTCGCAGATGCAGTCGTTATCGGCTTTGTCCGTCGTTTCTTCATCCTGACGGCCATCCGAAGGCGCTTCCGGGCGACTGCGGGTATCTGCCTGGGCGTCGTATCCGTGACGTGCGGCTTCAATCCCGGCGTTCGACATGTCGCCCGCGACGGCCGACGATGCAAAGGCAAGCATGACCGCGGCTGCCACAAGCAGGATTGATATCCTGATGGATTTGTTCAATCGACAAACTCCGCTTCCACCCGACGGTCGGCACGGATCCCTGAACCGGACTATCTTACAGACTTTTTGTCGGGATCGGTCTCGATGGTCACAAGCTGCACTTCATCGGACTTGCGGATTGCACCGCGTCGGAACATGTCCCTGGTTCGGCGAACTTTTCCCGATTCGAGCCATTTCAGAAGGTTTGTTGCTTTCTGCTGGACATAACGGTAATCGCCGTTGGACTTCTTCGCCGCAAGTGTACGAAGTATCATCGAGGTGTCGTCGTACGGCAGGCTTTGAAGGTTATTCATGTACTGGGATCCATATGCCCAGTAATCTTCAACGTTCGAAAGGTAAAGAGCCCTGACGGGAACCCCGAGTCTCCTGGAAGCCTCTCCAATATTTTTGATTCCACCGTCTGCAAGAAGATTTGCCTGAACCGCAACGGCACGTCCCGTCATCACAAGGTTTCTGACGTGGTCGTATGTCGCCGCGTCGTTCAGGTAGAAGGCTACCCCGGCCTTTCTCATCAGGCTCATCGATTGCATCAGCCGCCTGTTGATGTGGGCCCTGAATTTTGCATACAGTTCAAGGGCCGACTCGGCGGCCGGCTCGAACGACACGCGTCGTCTTATGACTTCCCTTGCTTCGGCCGCACCTTCCGCCGACCACAGGTGAAGGAAGCGCTCGAAGTTCTCGGCTTCCATGAAAAAGACGCGGTACAGGCCGTGAATCCTGATGACCAGCGGGTCGTAATCAAGCATCCACCCGATTTCCGAACGCGCCCATCCCATGAATATATAAGCCTGATCGGTGCCGACCCCGGCGTATGCGCCGCCGATTCCACGGACTGCCGGTTCGAACAGGTGAAGGTTCAATTCGTCGCATGTCGTGAAGTGCTGGCCTTCATTTTCCTTGCGGTACGCGTTCCTTACTTCCGGCTCCGGGTCGCCCTTGATACCCCAGACGATATCGTGCTGCTCCGGGGTCAGGTGGTGGAGAACAGGCGCCCGGCCGGCCTGGGCATCGGCAGCGCTGGCAGGGGAGTCTGAATCGGCAGCCATGGCATCGGCAGCGCCGGCAGGCGAATCGGAATTCACGTCGGACGCCATGGCCGTGGCGGAACTGGCAATGAACAACGCAAGCATAATGGCCGGTCGAAGCAGGGACATACAAGACCTTCATCAAAAGTCCATCGGGCGATCAATCTATCCCGGTGCGCGCTGGCCGTCAAAGTTTCGGCCGGGGCTGCCTTGACGTCGCGCAGTGGCCGCTTGCGGACGGGCCTGTGCGGTGCTATCAATGGCGTCAAGTCTTCGAATGGTGGATTCCAGACATGGTCGGGCGCAGCCGGTGCATCGTGCTTTTTGTCGGAGCCTGCCTATTGGCGGCTCCGGTCGTGGGTCAGGTTCAGGCCGCGAATCCGGGACAGCCGCCGCGCGGCGCGTCGAACCCGGCTTCTTCGCTCGAGCGGGCCGGGGATTCCCCCGCGCTGCCTGCGGTCGCCGATTGCGGCGAAGTTCCGTCGGGGATGGCGTGCGTTCCCGGCGGGTTCTTTGTTCGCGGATCCGACGATGGGCCGGCGGATTCGCGGCCGGCATCGAAAGTCTGGGTGCAGACCTTCCTGATGGATATCGACGAAGTCACGGTCCGGGACTTTTTCGCGTGCGTCAAGAGCCGCAAATGTCCGAAGGCCGGGCCCCTTTATCGCGGATTCAGCGAGCCCGACATGCCGATAAACGGGATAAGCTGGTTCGACGCCGACAATTACTGCAAGGTGCGGGGCAAGCGCCTGCCGACCGAGGCCGAATGGGAAAAGGCGGCCCGTGGCGTTGATGGGCGAACCTGGCCGTGGGGCGACAGCAAGGCCACATGCGACCTGGCAATCATTGAAGATGCAAGCGGGAAGGGGTGCGGCCGGAAAAAGCCGGGCGATCATCCCGAAAAGGGTCGGCCCTGGGCTGTCGGATCACGTCCCGCCACCCAGTACGGTTTACGCGACATGGCCGGAAACAGTTACGAGTGGGTTGCCGACTGGTATTCGCCAAGCTGGGGCGAGTGCGGTTCCGAGTGCTCCGGAGTCGATCCGAAGGGGCCGTGCGGCGGCGCCGCGAAGTGTCCCGGCCACAAGCGCAAGTCGGTCAGGGGCGGTTCATGGTACTGGCCGTCCGAAAACGCGCGGACGTTCCACCGAAGGTCGTATATCCCTTCCAACAAGCCCGCCCATCACTTCGGGTTCAGGTGCGCTTCGTCAGTTTCGAAATGACGGCCCGCGGGTTAAGCAGATCCCCGTACATCAGCAGGAAGAATGCGGCGACTCCGGCAAGGAAAATCCTGATGTCATCAATGGCGATCATCGCCGAAATCGAACCGCCCGCCAGAAGGTAGATGATCGCGGTCCACGGGTATCCCCAGACCTTTGAGGTCGGGCGGATGCACAGCTTCCGGTGGAAGACGAAGATCGTCGAGACGGTCAGGCAGGAAAGGACGATCATCACGCCTCCGGTGACGGTGATCAGCATCGTGAAACTTCCGGAAAGCACCAGGACAGACGCGATTACGGCCTGCATCACAAGTGCTCGCTGGGGTGTCTCCCTGGCCCCCGAACGGTGCGCCAGCCCCCTCCAGACCTGATTCGTTTCGGCCATGGCCACCGAAATTCTGGAACCGGCCATAACGGTTGCGTTGAGGCCCGCGACGATAGCCATCGCCAGCAGCAGGCCGAAGATGTCCCTTCCAGGATCGCCGAAGATCGACGTGGCGACGGCGACCCCCGCGTTCTGGGTCGCCGCGAGCCTGGGAAGCGGAATCACGGAAAGAAACGACAGGTTCAGGATCAGGAAGATGACGGTCGTAATCGAAATCGCCGCGACGATGACCCGCGGGATGTTCAGCTTCGGGCGGTGGATTTCCCCGCCAAGATAGGTGATCACGTTCCAGCCCGAGAACGTGAAGAAAACGGCGCACAACGCCGTGGTCACCAGCGAGATGTTCGGAACCACGTTGTTTGGTTGCGATGCCTGGCCGCCAAAGGAACTGCCGGTCGCGAAAATGCCGGCAACCACGAAGGTGAGGATCGGGACAAGCGTTACCAGGAGTTGCGTCCGGCCGCTGATTGAAAGGCCGGACACGTTGACCGCCGTGGATATCCAGATGAGTGCCAGGCCGACGAAGGTCGCCGGCGTGATGTGGATGCCGTGAAACGAAAGAAGCTGGTTGTTCAGGAAGAACCCCATCGAGGTTTCGGAAAGGGTGACTGTGACGCCGACCGCGAGCGTCGCGATGGACGCGGGGAAGCATCCGAATACAGACATCCAGCCCCAGGCCCTGGCCGGCCTTGGTCCATACGCTTCGAACAGAAATCGGTAGTCGCCGCCGGCTTTCGGGAACAGAACGCCGAGTTCGGCATAGACCTGGGCGCCCGCGATTGCCATCAGCGTTCCCACCAGCCAGATCCCGACGAAAGTCAGCATGTCCGGCGAAGCCCTGGCAACCTCGGCCGGAGTAAGGAATATGCCGATTCCGACCATGTTGCCGACGACCACGGCGATCGATGAAATCAGGCCCAGCTTTTTTTCATCGCTGGTCGTTCCCTCGGCGATGATTTCCTGAATTGAATTCAGCGTCATTGATGCAGCGCAATTCCTGACGTTGCGATCATAAATCCGTTGTGCGGGAATGCTAAGAAAACGGCAGTGTCGCCACGTCAGCGGCTTGCCGGATCGTCGTCATCGTGACGGCGTTGCTGCAATCGTGTAACATTGTCATCTGATTGCGAAACGAGGTGTCGATATGTCCGTGAAGATGGCCGGAACAATCGTTTGCTTATTGTCCGTTCTTGGTGTGGCGGTCCCGGCACTTGCGGCCGATTCGGAATCGGATGCGTCCGCAAAGCCGGTGGTCGCCGTGTTCAAGTTCAAGCAGAACCAGATAACCCTGAAGCAGGATCAGGTGGATTTTCTTTTCCAGCAGCTTCGTGACCAGCTTCTGGGTCAGGGCGTGTTTCAGGTGGCGCCGGAATCGGCGGTTGCCGAGGCGGTCGCATCGGTGGATTCCGGGAACGATTCGGATTGCATGGGCGATGAATGCAGGCTTCAGGCCGGCCTGAAGATGAAGGCGGACAAGCGTCTGGATATCACGATCTGGAAAGGCCGGAAAAACTGCACCGTGTCCGGCGTGCTCTACGACGCACGGCGTGCCGTTACCGAGGCCGCGGCGCAGGCCGACGAGGTTCCGTGCGCCCAGGATGGCCTGGCCGGAGGGCTTGCCCAGGTCGTTGCCAGCATCAGCGCGACCCATCGAACGGTCGGGGCCGACAAGAATGCCTTGAAGGGCGTCGATGCGGTGTCGGAATCACCGATTCGTCGCTGCACGGACTGCTATATGGCGGGAATCCAGCCTGGCGAAAGGGCCACCGCCGTTCCGTCCGGTTCGACGGCCCTGGTTGGCGGGAATGTCTCGAGCGTGCCCGGTGCGGATGGCATGGCCGAAATCGAGGTGATTGGCGTGCGCGCATCGTCCGAGATGCCGTCGAACAACAGTTTCCACGCCGCGCAGAACGTGCTTGACGGCAAGGCGGATACCTGGTGGGGCGAGGGCGTTGATGGCGACGGTGTCGGAGAGTGGATCGAACTGGAACTGAAGGTTCCTGCCGAGATCCGTGAAGTCCGCGTGGTTGGCGGGTGCCAGGGCGGCGGCGAGGCCGGCGACTGGTCCAGGCACAACAGGATCCGCAAGGTTCGCATCGACATCGCCGGCGCCGGGGCATACGAGGCCGACCTTGAGGACCGCGCCGGGTATCAGGCCATCGCGATACCCGATGGAAACACCGGTACCGCGGTGCGGATCACGATCATGGCGGTATTCCCCGCGGTGGATGCCCACATGGGCGGTACGACCGGGATTGCGGAAGTCCAGTTGCTCGGGGTTCGCTGACCGGTTTTTCCGCGCTTGAAGGCAGTCGCTGACGCGACGCGACAAAATGTTCTTCCAGTCCCGCTTCCCCCCTTGCAAACAGCGGCGTTTGTGACAGACTTTTTCGGAAAGTCCACTTGTTCATTTGCACCGTTAACGGTCAATCATTGTCGGAGGTGCCACAAATGCCACTGACCAGGGAAGACAGGGTCAAACTTTACAGGCAGGCCAAACAGCTTCGTCACGACATCGTGAATATCACGAACTTCTCGGGCGGGGCCCATGCCGGCGGCGGCCTGAGCGCGATCGACGTGCTCACGCTGCTTTACTTTCACTATATGAAGTTGAACCCGGCGGAACCGAAGTGGGCCGACCGCGACCGGTTCGTCCTGTCGAAGGGTCATTCGGCGATTGCGTACGTGCCGACTCTGGCCCGGCGCGGGTTTTTTGATTTTGAACTGGTTCGCACGTTCAACAAGTTCGGGAGTCCGTTCGGGATGCATCCCGATTCGAACAGGATTCCCGGATGCGACGCCTCGACCGGTTCGCTTGGCCACGGACTTCCCATGGCTGTCGGAATGGCCCTGGCCGGACGCCTGCAGGGCAAGACTTTCAAGACGTTCTGCCTTCTTGGCGACGGAGAATGCAACGAAGGCGTCATCTGGGAGGCCTTGATGGCCGCAAGCCATTACCGCCTGACCAACCTTATCACCATTGTCGATCGCAACCATCTGATGATCGACGGCCAGACCGAGGACGTGATGGGTCTGGATCCGCTGGACAAGAAGTTCGAGGCGTTCGGGTTCGAAGTCCATGTGGTTGACGGGCACGACCTGGACCAGCTTGCGACCGCGATTGAACGCGCCATGGCCGTGGCCGACGCGGACCTGGCGAAGACGGCGGGCCAGCGGCCGCACGCCGAGATACGGGCGGTCGGCGGCAAGCCCGTCGCAATCATCGCCGACACGGTCAAGGGCAAGGGCGTCGATTTCATGGAAAACAAGGTCGAATGGCATTACGGCGCGGTTGACTCGAAGCTCCTGGCCGACGCGCTTGCTTCGATTGATCGGATGTACGATGCAATTTTCGCACGTGAAGGAGTCCAGCCATGAGCGAAATCACCGGAACCACATGGACCTGCTACGACGCGACGACGATGACGGCCCGCGAAATCTATGGGCGCGTTCTGGCCGAGCTTTCCGACCAGGATCCGCGCATAGTCGGCCTTTCCGCCGACCTGGCGAAGTCAACGGCCATCAGCATTTTCGAGAAGCGCCATCCCGAAAGGTTCTTCAACGTCGGCATCGCGGAACAGAACCTGATGGGCGTCGCCGCGGGAATGGCCAAGACCGGCCTGATTCCATTCGCAAGCACCTTTGCGGCCTTCGCGTCGATGCGTGCGTGCGAGCAGGTGCGAACCGATATCTGTTACCAGAACCTGCCGGTGAAGATCATCGCGACGCACGGCGGGATGTCTTTCGGGGCCGCCGGGACGACCCATCACTGCACCGAGGACCTGGCCATCATGCGCAGCTTCGCGAACATGACCGTGATCGTGCCTGCCGACGGGATCGAAACCGCCAACGCGGTCCGGGCCGTCAAGGATCTTCCCGGTCCCGCCTATATCCGCATCGGCCGCGGTTTCGAGCCGCCGTTCTATGAAACCGAGGATTACGGCTTCCAGATCGGCCGGGCCAGGGAGATTCATCCCGGCACCGACCTGACCATCATTTCGTGCGGAATCGGCGTGCTTCAGTCCTTCGAGGCGGCGCGCATGCTGAAGGAGTCGGACGGTCTTTCCGTCCGCGTCCTGAACATGCACACAATCAAGCCGATCGATCGTGAAGCAATACTTTCGGCGGTCATGGAGACCAGGCGCATCCTGACTGTCGAGGAGCATAACGTCCTTGGCGGGCTTGGATCGGCTGTCGCGGACGTGATCGCTGAATCGGGCAAGGGATGCGCCTTCGCGAAGATCGGCCTTCCGGACTCGTATGCCGTCATGGGATATCCCGAGGATCTTTACGCGCATTACGGGCTTGACGCCAATGGCATCATGGAAGCGGTGCGCAAGCTGCTGAAGGTGGAGTTCGAGGAAGACGAAGACTGGAATGATGAGGTCTGACATGGACCAGGAATTGATGACGGCGCGTCTTTTCTTCAGGGCCGCGTTTCCGGTCATGAAGGTGCCGCTGGCGGACGACCCGGCGATTGCAAAGGCTTTCAAGGGCGTGCGCGCGCACGTCCAGTTTTCGGCCGACTGCGATCCGGCACTGACGCCCGACGGAAGCGGTCGGGTGGGGGCCTGCCTGCATTTTGACGACGGTGAATTGACCGTTGTCGAGGAACTTTTCGAAACCCCGGATCTTGTCCTGCATTTTCCAAGCCTGAAGGCGATGAACACGCTTCTTCGCGGTGGCCTTGCAATGCCGCGGATCCGCGGCGGCCTGAAGAATTTCGGGCTTCTGGTCAAGATGCTGACACTGCTGATGCGCCTGACGCTGATGCTGCCGACGAACCGTCCAAAGGATCCGTTGAAGCGCTATCTGAAGGTGAAAATGTCGATCTACATGATCACCACGGCGCTTTCCAACTTCAACCGACTGGGCAACCCGCGGATGCGTGAATGGACCGCGAAGCAGCCCGACCGGATTTACCAGTTCAGCGTCGGCGGCGGGGAGTTCGGGGATTTCGCGGCGTATCTGAGGGTGCGCGGGGGCCAGACGAAGGCGGGGCGCGGGCTTTACGCCAGGCGGCGTCCGTTCGTGCATTTCAGGTTCACCAGCGTTGACGGGGCCCTGGCCGTGCTGCTGAAGGAAGTTGCGTTCGTCGAGGGCGTCGACAAGGGTTGCGTGTCGATTGACGGCAGCCCGGAGTACGCCGCGCAGCTTAACGACCTGATGGCTGTCCTGCAGGGAATGTTGACCTGACGGAGGGTGCGATGATTGACCAGTCGGTTAAGGCGAGGGTGAACCTGTACGGGCTGTTCAAGGCGCTTGAGCTGCTTGCGCAGGTTGATAAAGAGGCCGCGGCGGCGATTGCCGGACGCCGGCTTGCGATTGAATTCCGTGTGCGCGGTGTCGGTCGCGCCAGGCTTCACCTGAATGACGGTCAGGTGCGACTTCAGCCGCCGTGCGGCCGCGAATCGGATGGCGGCCGCATGGAAGGCGGGGCCGACATCATCCTGTGGTTCAAGGGGCCGGAACATTTCAACGCGATGATCGACGGCCGCGGTCAGCCGATTCCGTTGAAGGGATTCGGTCATCTGAAGTTCCTGACCGGTCCGTTCCAGGTTTTCATGGGACGGCTTGCGTATTACCTGCTGCCGACTCCCGAACTGCTTCAGGATCCGGAATTTTTTGCCGCCAACACACGCATGACCGCCTACGTGGCGTTCCATGCGCTTTCCGAAATCGCCAATTACGACGAAGAAGGGATGCACAGCGCGCATTACATACCGGACGGAATCCTGCAGGTGGAAGTCGTCGATGACATCGCGCTTTACATGGTCTGCCAGGGAGGGCGTCTTGCAACGTATCCCGGCAGGCACGAGTCGCCGCGTTGCGTCCTGTGGTTTGCCGATATCGCCGCCTTGAACGATTTGCTGACGGGCAGGGTGCATACCTTTGACGCCGTCGCGCTGGGGCGCATGGGAATGAACGGTTTCGTGCCGATGATTGATTACCTGAATCCCGTGCTGGGCAGGCTTCCGGCATACCTGAAATAGTCGCCATTGGGCACCGCATGGAGAACGCACCATGGATGGAAATTCGATGAAGCGCCAGGAAAACACGGCAAGCCGTCAGATGTTCGAAAGGGCGCTGAAGGTGATTCCGACCGGGATCCCGGGCCATCTGGGCCCGGTCAATTCGCAGTTCATACCGGTCAGTGCTTACCCGTTTTACGTCGATCACGTCCAGGACTCGTATTTCTGGGACATCGATGGGAACAGGTATATCGATTACATGTGCGCGTATGGACCGAACGTCCTCGGATACAACAACCGCGTGGTCGAGGCGGCCGTTCAGGCCCAGCGTGCCAGGGGCGACTGCATGGCGCTTCCGTCGGCCAGGCAGGTCGAACTGGCCGAGCTGCTGGTTGAAACGATAACGATTGCCGACTGGGCATTCTTCGCGAAGAACGGCAACGACGTCACGACGCTGGCCGCCATGACTTCGCGCGCGGCGACCGGGCGCAAGAAGATCCTGATGGTCAAGGGCGGTTATCACGGGGCGGCGCCGTGGACCCAGAAGGCGGGAAGGCCGGGCGTCACCGACGAGGATGTCGCGAATAATCTGTATGTCGAATGGAACAACCTGAAGGAGTTCGAACAGATAGTCAGCGATAACCGTGGCCAGATCGCCATGTTCATCTCGACGCCGTATCACCATCCCGTGTTTACCGATAACGTCCTTCCGGCCGAAGGCTGGTGGACGGGGGTCGAAAAGATCTGCCGTGAAAACGGCATCGTTCTTGCGATTGATGACATTCGTGCCGGATTCCGCTGCGCGCTTGGCGGATCGGCCGACTATTTCGGCTTCAAGCCCGACCTGGCGTGTTACTGCAAGGCCATTGCCAACGGCCAGACGATTTCGGCCCTTGTGGGTACCAACGCGCTTCGCAACGCGGTATCCGACGTGTTCTTCACCGGAAGTTACTGGTCCGGCAGCGTCGCGATGGCCGGGGCGATCGCGACGATTAAGGAACTTCACAGGCTTGACGGCGCCAACATGATGATCGATAAGGGACGCCGCCTTACCGACGGAATGGTCAAGGCGGCGGCTGACTGTCGCCTGAACTTGAAGGTTTCCGGGATGCCATCGATGTTCTATATCCGGATAACCGATGACGACAGCCTGATGATGACCCAGGAATTTACCGCCGAGTGCACCCGGCGTGGGGCTTTCCTTGTCAGTCACCATAATCACTTCATCAATTGCAGTCTTACCGACACGGACATCGCCGAAACAATCGAAATCGCCCACGAAGCGTTCAGGGTCGTCGCGAAAAGGCACGGCAGGCTGGACTGAACGGTGTGCGGGAATATCCATGATACATTCAGATAGAAACGGGGAAATGATGGGAAACGGGTTCCTGAAGTGTTGCTGTGCCGTTGTCGCGCTTGCCGTGGTTCTTGCCGGTGTGTCGGCAATGGCGTTTGAAATGGATGGGCAGGATTCCGTTGCGGGACGATACTTCCTTGCTTCCAGCTTTGACGGCGTGGATCTGCCGGCTCTCGTGCGGCAGGCGAACGGAAGGATCCTGGTCGAAATGCCCCCCGACAGGGTGGTGGCAAAGTTTGCGAGCCAGTCTGATGCGGCCGCATTGTTGAACGATTTCCGTCTTCGAACGGTGGCTGCGTTTTCCGGTCCGGGCGAAAGCTGGCTGGTTGATGAACTGGACAGGGATTTTCTGGTCGGCACGGTTCAGGCTTCAAGAAAGGCTGTCGGCGGCGAGTTCTTCGCGCCACTGGTCAACGACACGAGGCAGTCCGGTGACAGGCGCCAGATGCTTGTTCTTCCCCAGGCGCCGAAAGTGCCGCCCGCCGGGATTGCCGATATGCCCGGGATCATGTCCGCGGGCGTGCCGGTTGTGCCGGCATGGCCGATGAAGAACGTGGTGGCCGTAACCATCATCCTTCCGGAAAGCGACGGAACGATCGACACGAATCGAGAAGACTGGACGAAGACGCTTGAGGATCAGGTTTATAACGAAGTGGTCGCGGGCATGGCCTGGTGGCCCGAGAAGGCCGAATCGTACGACGTTGACCTGTCGTTCAAGGTTTATATTTTCAAGCCCAGCGTCCACGATGAAGTAAAAACCGGGTACGAACCGATAACGCACAATTCGCAGGACGAAGGTGTCTGGATTGCGGATGTCCTGAATAACCTTGGCTATTCGGAAGGCTATTACACCGCCTCGGTCGATGCCTTGAATGCCTATATGAAGGGATACGCCGAGGCCGACCATGCGATTACGATTTTTGTCGTCAACAGCCAGAACGACCGTGACGACATGTTCCCGGACGGGTATTTCGCCTATGCGCACTGGGGCGGCCCCCTGATCATGATGACGACCGGCAACGGCGGCTATGGCCTGTCGATGATGGATACGGTCGCGACCCATGAAATGGGGCACAGTTTTTACGCCGTCGATGAATACGACAGCCCCGGATATGCGGAATGCTCGTGCAACGACGGATACAACGGCTGCAAGAACCGCAACTGCATGAAGGGCTGTGGCCTGAACATGCCGTGCATGATGCGGCATAACGAGGATGGTCTCTGCACGGATACCGTCTGCCACGTCGGGTGGAAGTGCCAGTGCAGCACCGGGGCATGTTGCGACGGTTGCGGATACAGGCCGGGGTCCTTCGTCTGTCGCGCCAAGGCGGGCGATTGCGACCTGGCGGAGTTCTGCACCGGCGGCAGCACCTCATGTCCAGCGGACAAGTTCAAGGATACTTCATATACCTGCCGGTCAGTCCGTGGCGAGTGCGATATCGCGGAAAAGTGCGGCGGCACTTCGCCCCAGTGTCCGACAGATACCTTCCTGAAGGCCTCGACCGTTTGCCGTGAATCGAATGGTGTCTGCGACGTCGCCGAATCCTGCACCGGCAGTTCGGCCGAATGCCCGGCAAACGCCTTTTCGGGTAAGGATGTGCAGTGCCGGAAGTCGGACGGCGACTGCGATCCCGCCGAATTCTGCACCGGCAAGGGTGCCGATTGTCCGTCGGATAAGCTTTCCGATCAGAACCACGTCTGTCGTGAATCGACGGACCTTTGCGACGCGGCCGAAACGTGTGACGGCAAGGGAACCGACTGCCCGACGGACAAGGCGGCTTCAGCCTCAACAGTTTGTCGCAAGGCGGCGGGCGGCTGCGATCAGGAAGAGTATTGCGACGGAAGCTCGATGTCCTGTCCCGCGGATCAGGTGAAGCGAAGCGGTTCGGTCTGTCGCGAGGCCTCCGGTGGTTGCGATCGGGAAGAAATTTGTGACGGGTTGTCGGCAACATGTCCGCCGGATTACATTCAGGGCAAGGGATTCGTCTGCCGCGAGGCGGCCGGTGGATGCGACGTTGCCGAAAAGTGCGCCGGAACCGGCGTGGATTGTCCCGTTGACCTGATTCGCGGTGCCGGTTTTGTCTGTCGTGCCGCGGCCAGTCAGTGCGATCGCGAGGAAAAGTGTTCCGGCACCAGCGTGCAGTGTCCCGAAGACCTGTTTGCCGAGTCCGGCGCCACGTGCAGCGACGGCAATCCGGAAACCGTCGATGACCAATGCGGAAAGGACGGCACCTGTCAGGGTGACGTTCCCATGCCGATCGCCGGGTGCAGCGGGGCTTCCGGCGGGGCTGGAGCGTCGTCCGGCCTTGCGCTGCTGCTGGCGACCCTGATGCTTGCCCTGGTTTCGTTCCGCCGTCGCTTTCCCGCCTGAAATCAGGAGGTTGCCCGTGCATCACCAGTCGATTGCCCTGTCGGGGATTTGTCTGACCATGGTGGCCCTGTTCGGCTGCGCGCCGGATACGGAAGAACCGGTTCACCGGCAGACCTGGTGCGTGACCGATTCGGCCATGGATCGCCAGACCAGGCACAGGGCCGTCACCGGCGTGATGGATCTGATGAAGACGACCGTCATCGAAGACGGTTCAATAGTGCTTCTTAACCGGTTCACGCTTACCGATGCCGACAGGAATCTTTTCCAGATCCGGCCGGACGGCCGGGTCGCGAAGTGGGAGTTTTCGTGTTCGGATCCGTTCGATGTCCGCAAGGTCATGACGTTTTCGGAAGGCGGCATCGAATACGTGGTCGAAACGTTTTCGACCGTCGAACGAAGCGATGTCGCCCAGCGCGCCCAGATGGTGCGGGTCTCGGTTCTTGGCGACGACGGTGCCGTCGGCCGATTTCACGTCATGAACAAGGTTGACGGCGAGCCGGTCGATCTGTTGGCCGATCTGTCGGCCCGGTCCGCCCGGCTGATTGTTCCACCAGAAAACCCCGCGGCTTTTCAGGCAGCCAAAGGTGCGTTCATCGTCCCTGCGTCGGCCGCGGCGCAGGACTGCGAACTGTTGGGGGGTGTTCTTGAATGCCGGTTCCAGATCGGGCCGGATCAGTCCGTGGCGTTTGATCTGCAGATCGTTCCGGGTACCGAGGAGGATCTTCCCCGTGATCAGCAGGATCGCGTCACCTTCGACAGGGACGCCGCGCTTGCCGGCGAACAGGCGGCGCTTAAGGCGTTCATGGATCGGTTGCCGAATCTTTCGCTTCCGGATCAGTGGCATGTGTTCGCCTTCTACTCTTCCGCGTGGCTGATCAATATCTTTCGCGACAGCTTCGACGACCTCTTCCTGGTCAAGCCAGGCGCCTTTGAATACAACTCGTTCTGGAACCGCGACGCCGCTTTCATCACAAGGACGATGGATCTTCTGGGGCTTCACGAAAGGGCGGAAGAGAGCATGCGCGTCTTCTGGCGGCGACCCCTTCCGGATGTCGTGAACAGCCAGGGAACCTGGGGCGCTACGATCGAGCAGAAGTCGGACGGCCGCTGGGAATGCCCGAACCACGAGTGGGACGGGCAGGGCCAGGTGACATGGGCACTTGTAAGCCATTACAGGTTCACCAGGGATTCCGGTTTCCTTGAAGATGCCTATCCCGCGATCGCGCTGGCCATGGACTGGATGATTGACAACATCGAACGCAGGCCGAGCGGTCACAACCTGCTGCCTTCCGGATATGGCGAGACGCTTGACACCTGGAATTACGTGCTTCTTCACAATTACTGGGGCGTACTCGGGCTTGACGAGGCCGCGTGGCTGGCCGCCGAGGCCGGCAGGCCCGAGGATTCCGCCCTGTGGGGTGCCCAGGCCGACCAGTTCAGGTTGTGGGTGCGGCAGGCGGCGCTGGATGCATACGTGGGGGATTCGGAATCCGGGTACATCGCGTCCGCGGTTGGAACGGAATCGAAGCGGGCCTGGGGTTCGATCAGGACGGTCTTTCCACCAAGGATAATGGATCCGTTAAGCCCGGAAGTGGGCAACACCTTTGAATGGTTGTGGAAAAACCGGGCCCAGGATCAGTACCGCTTTGAAGACGACGGCAACCGCATCTGGACATACATGGCCGCCGAGTGGTCGCAGGCGCTCCTGATACGGGGCGAGTGGGAACGGGCCTGGACGCTGATGAACGGGTTCCGTGCACAGGCGTCGCCGATTTTCGGATGGTGGGAGGAAAAGTACCTGAACACGGGCAAGGGCCGTGGCGACTCCCCGCATGGATGGGCGGCCGCCGATTATGTTTCCTGGCTTCGGTCCATGCTTGTGCGCGAGGTTCATGCGCCGCTTCCCGACGCGGACGCCGCCCTGGTCGATCCCTCGACCGGAGTCACGGTCGAACTGCTTGGCGGTGTGCCCCCGGAATGGTATGTGGTCGGGTCCCCGATCGTGTTTGAACGCGTGCCGACAACGTTTGGACGTCTTGATGCCATGTCGGTTCAGACGGGCGAAGACGGTGCCAGGCATGTCGTTGCGGATTTCGAACTTCACCAGGCTTCGACCGGACCGGCCATGGACGAATTCGGCGTCATGATTCGAATGCGGGGGGCGGTCGTCACGGAAGCCGCATGTGCCGAAGGAACAGTTGAATTTCAGGCGGACGGTGTCGTGGTCAGGGGCACCGACCACATCGACTGCACGATCATCGTCGATCAGCCAGCCTCCTGACCGACTGGCCGCAGTTGCTTCCGATATCATCCTCGCGTGGATCCCCGATCGAAAGCACCGCGTCAAAGCCGTTTTCGTTCAGCATTGTGGCAATCCTTTCAAGGTCTTCGCGATTAATGCCCGACATTCCGTTTTCCGCCCCGCGGGCCGTCGGATTCAGCGGGGTCAGCTTCACGCATGTGGTAACCGGATCGAACTGACGCAGGAGTTTGTGCGCGTCAAAAGGTACCGCTCTTCCAAGCGCGAAGTTCAGGATGACCTTTCTTTCGCCGTCCTGGAAGAACCGCGACGCGTAGTCCCGAATCCACTTGAACGGAAGAAGGCGCACCGCCGTCATGTCCTGGCGGAAGTCTTCGTCGGTGGTATTGATGGAGAATTGAAGCTGGAACCTTTTGCGAAAATGCCTGTCCCGGACGTCGATCAGGCGTTCGAACCAGTCTTCGGTTCCCCGGGGCGCCGTTGTCGCCACGCAGGCCCACAAGCCCGGGGAATTCACGGTCGCGGGAAGTCGTTCAATGGCGTCCAGGACGGCGCGGTTCAGGGCCGGCTCGCCCATCCGGGCAAAGTGTACCTTAAGCTTGCGGCACCTTTCGGCAAGGCCTGGATACATGTCGGTGACATGTCGAACCTGGGCCAGCATCTCGTCCGCCGAAAGGTTGCCATGGTACCGGTGGGCCGCATCGCAGAAGCGACAACCCACGGGGCAGCCGAACTGCGTCGATACGTTGATGATCCACTTGTCGTGGCGTGGGTGGTTCCAGTCCAGTCCATCGACGAATTCGATCATGCTCGTGTCGTCACCCGGGCGGGTCCTGGCAACAAATATCGTTGCAACGGAAGGGTCTCCGCACGTGGATGCCACTTCCAGTCCCTTTCGATTGAACGCTTTGCCTTCTGAAACGGCCCCTTCCGAGTCCTTTCTATCGTTGAAGTTAACTGGTGTCTGTTGGTCAGACGTCTGCCCAAACTGCATCATGCCTCCCTGGTTATTGATATAAATGAAGAAAATGCTGCCGCGCGGCCATCCGCCATGGCAGGCAGCACATATCGGTCGGTGGTTCGGTTCATGTCGCCGGCCGTCAGGATTCCCCGCGTGCCGGGCGGGCAGTCGAGCCTGATTTCGTCAATTCTTGATTCGCGCCCGATGCAGAATACGGCAAGGTTGCCGGTCCATTCGCCGCCATCTTCCTGAAGCAGCCTGACGGTACCCGCGTCCTCGGCCGCGCGGCAGACGGCGGTGCCCGCAAGCACCCGAACTTCACTTGTCGAGAGTTCGCCAAGCAGGGCCGCGCAGGCCCTGGGAGCCTCGGCCCGCGATAGCAGCGTGACCGCCGCCCCGCGATCGGCCAGGTTCAGCGCGGTATCCACGGCGGCTTCGCCGGAACCGACGACAGCGGCCCGAAGCCCTTCAAGACGCGATGGAAGACCGGCGGCGTCGCGCCGGATGAACGGGCCGTGGGGCAGGGCAACCGGAAATGGCCTGGGCCTGGTTCCGACGGCAAGCACGACCGCGTGGGCAGAAACGATTTCCCGGGAAGTTGTGATCAGGAAGTCTTTTTCCTTTCCGGCAACTGCAAGCACTTTCGACATGAGGCGCGGAATCCGCGCTTCGGAAAGCTGGATTTCACACGCTCGCGCCCATTCCGATCCCGATATCCCGCCCGGGTATCCCGGCAGGTTGTCAAGGCGTCTTGCCGCGTGTACAAGCCCGCCGACCGGCCCTTCCGAGACCAGCAAAGGCGAAAGGCCCAGGCGAACCGCTTCCAGGCAGGCGGCAATCCCGGCCGGACCGGCCCCGACGATGGCGATATCGATCGATTCACGCTTCATCGGAACCCTTGAAACCGGAAATCAGGAATCGCAGCGTTTCGTCGGTTGTCCTTATGAAAGCGTGGCCGCTGCCCAGGCACCTGATTGCTGCGCAGTGATCCGCGCGCTCACGGGCCGCGCAGGCGTCCGACACGACAACCGGCACGATACTGTGACGGGCCAGGCCGAGCGCGGTCGAAAGGATGCACAGGTTTGTCTGGACACCCGCCACGAAAAGGACATCGACCCCGGCGAGCACATCGGGAATGCCATCGCTGAAGGCATCATGCCGGCACTTCTCAAGCGGCTGTCCGTCCTTCATGTGTCCGGAAAGACCGGGCATCATTTCGGAAAGCGGGTCGTCCGGGGTCAGGGGGCGGGGAAAGAACTCCGGTATTGTCCCCCGGGGACGATCCGGTCTTTCGATGTGCCTGGTGAAGATGACCGGCAGATCCATGGCGCGGAAGGTTGCTGCAAGCAGCAGGATGTTGGCCATTACGTGATCGCTGCCATGAAGCCTGGCCGGTGAAATCGGATCAAGGAAGATGCGCTGGGCGTCAATTATCGCCAGGCCAGGGCGGCGCACAGCGAATTCGATGTGCCGGCCCCGAAGATGTCCGTCATGCTCGCAGACCTGGGCACCTTCACGCAGTTCATCATGACAATCGACGGCACCTTTGGCTTGATCTTTCGAATTGGTTGAAAAAATTGACATGACAGACCATCCGTTTCAAGAAAACGCGTAAAAACGCGCCTTTGGCTGGATGGCCCGCCAGGGGGCCTGACATTGCCGAAAGCGTTATGTCAGGACTCTTTTACCAGACAGCGGGATGCGAATCAAGGGTGGTCACGGCTGCTCGACGTTGACGCGCCCCAGTTCGTCGAACCACAGCGGACCGTACCTGACAAGGCGGTCTTCACCCTGATCGGGTGTTGTCTTGGTGTGATAGAACATCAACGGATTTCCCGTCGCGTCATAAGTCACGCTGTGGTGCCCCGGGCCCCAGAATTCGCTTTCCGGATTCTTTTGCAGGATGGGGTTCCTGGGATCGCGGACATACGGTCCCATCGGGTTGGTGGCGGTTGCCACGCCGATCGCGTATTCGGCGGTGAAGCAGTCGTTGCCCGAATACATCAGGTGGAACACACCCTCATGCTCCAGTACCCAGGTTCCTTCCCGGATGAAGCCTTCCCAGGAATTCAGGTCAGGTTCAATCATGACCAGCGGCTTGCCGGAAACCGACACGAAATCGGGCATTTCCTGGGCATGGACGGTTGAAGCCGGCGTGAAGGCGTTATGGAAAAGGATTCTCTGGCCGCCGGCCGTCTGCAGAACAAAGGCGTCGATCGCCAGGTCGTCGTAGTCAAGGAAGAGGTCATTGACAAGCTGGCCGTCGCCGACCCCGCCATATCCGTTGCCGACAAGGGGATGGTCATATACATCGACGAATGGCCCCAGCGGGTCGTTGGCGACCGCCACGCCAATGCGGCAGTTGGCCGAGTAGTACAGGAAGAATTTGTCTCCCGCCGGCTCCACGTGCGGTGCCCAGATGCCGCAAAGGTTTCCTTCGGTCTGCCAGTCCTGCGTCGGCGCCCAGATCGTGGGGCCCTGGGTCCAGTTTGTCAGGTCATCCGAGTACCAGACCTGCAAATCCACCTGGGAATGGGTCGCGTAAAGGTACCATGTGCAGCCGACGCGAATGACGTGCGGGTCCGCCATCCAGCCTTCGTCCGGTATTGGAAGCAACTGATGGAATTGATATTCCAGATCGGTGTCGCAGTAATGGACACCATTATCGCATGCCAGGAAGATGGCAGTCGCGGCAGGCATCAGCAGCAGCAAGGTCTTGTTCACTTGAGTCCCCCCTTTATCCTTCGGTACGGCCCTGGCCGGCCGAATCAGCATAGCACACTGCGCTTCCGGGTATTACAATCGTGCGGTCACGGTCAATCCCAGGGGGTTTCATGGCAGCCATCAACGAATCAAGGCCGGGCTTGAAGGAGCCGTACAACCTGTCACCAAGGATCGGGTGGCTGCGCGATTATTACTTCAAGGGCACGGATCGCAAGTGGAACAACGAGTTCACGGCGTGGACGACCGGGACGCCATGGGACGTCTGTTTTCAGGAAATGACGTACTACATCGTTCCCGAGGTCTATTTCCTGATGCAGGCCTTGCGTGGCTCGTACCGCCAGGGCGCGCGGGAAGTTCCCCTTGATGCCGACTTCTGGAACTGGAGCCTTCCCGAAAGGCGGGCGTGGTTCGTCCGCAAGGTGATGGTTGACATGGTTCCGCAGGAGATCCTTCCAGGGGACCTTGTCTGCGGGGCGCGGTTCAACATACAGACGTCGCTGTGCCTGAACCGCGACGAGGCGGCCGAATACGACAGGCTGCTGATTGGTCCGAACGGCGCCCGCGCCACCATGAAGCGCTTTCACGACCACGGGTATGGAAACAGCGGCGCGACCAGCGGCCACCTGGTTCCCGGATATGAAAGGATGCTGAAGATCGGCTGGCGTGGAATTCATCAGGAGATCGAAGGGCACTACCAGGCGCTTTCACCGGAAGACAAGGCCGGCCCCCGGGGGTGCCAGCTTCGAGCGATGATGACCGCCGCCACGATGCCGCGTGACGTCGGCGTGAAGTATGCGGCGCGTTGCCGTGAACTGGCCGCCGTCGAACCGGATGAAGGCCGGCGCGCGGAACTTGCTGCCATGGCGTCCAACCTCGACCACGTCCCCTGGGAACCGCCCACGACGTTCTGGCAGGCGCTGCAGGCCTTGTGGCTTGGGCACATGCTGGTCATGAGCGATGAAAATTATCCCGGCCCCGGCGTGTCGTTCGGCAGGTTTGACCAGTACATGCTGCCGTACTGGCAGCGATCGATTGCCGAAGGGATGGATCGCGAATTCGGCAAGGAACTGTTGAAGTGCTTCTGGGTTCACTGCAACACCGCCTACGATGCGCAGATCAGAAGCGGCAATCAGGGAATCACGGCCGGGTTCGGACAATTGATAACCCTGTCCGGAATGGGTGCCGACGGCCGGGACATGACGAACGACTTCACTTACGCGGTCCTGGAAGTCATCGACGAGATGTCCCCGATACTTGAACCGAAGCCGAACGTCAGGCTGCATCGGGGTACGCCGCCGGAATTGATGGACAAGATCGTCCAGATGATTTCGGACAGCCAGGGCGCGCCCTTCCTGCTGAATTTCGATGAACGTTCCATGGCGGGAATGCTTCGCCAGGCTGAACTTGCAGGCATGAAGGACAGGATCAACCTGGACAACGTCCACGAATATGCCCCGGTCGGGTGTCTGGAGAACACGATGGTCGGCAACGACCGGTCAGGGACCGTTGACAACAACCTGAACCTGGTCAAGGCGGTCGAACTGGCCATTAATGGCGGGCGCGACCTGCTGCCTTACGTTGACCAGATAACAGGCGTCGCGGAACCGGTGACCCAGGATGGGCCGGATACCGGAGATGCGACGACTTTCAGTGATTTCGAGGAATTCTGGGCCGCGTACGAGCGGCAGACCGCCTATATCATTGATCGTTGCGCAAGCACTTACGAGGCGTCGGAAAGTGTAAGGGCCCGATTCTTTCAGACGCCTTATCTGTCCTGCCTGGTGGCCGGCTGCGCGGAAAAGGGGCGTGACATCAACCAGGGTGCCGCCGAAATCAACCTGACCACGCTGGAAGCCGTCACCTTCGCGACGACGGTCGATTCGTTGCTGGCGGTCAAGTACCTGGTCTTCGATCGGAAGATCTGCACGATGGGGAAGTTGATCGATGCCCTGCGCGCGAACTGGGCCGGGCACGAGGTTCTTCAGGCACAGGCCAGGAACAAGGCGCCCAAGTACGGTCGTGACGATGACGAAGCCGATGCGATGGCGGTTCGTGTCATGAACCTGTGGTGCGACGGGGCATGGAAGCATGTCACGAAATCCACCGGCCGGCGGTTCCGCCCGGGGATGCTTTCATGGAATTACTGGGCCGGGGACGGGTATGTGGTGGTTGCCACCCCGGACGGTCGCCCGCGTGGACAGTTCCTTTCAAACGCGATCTGTCCCAGCAACGGGGCCGACATCAACGGGCCGACCTCGAACAGCAACAGCGTGGGCAAGGCCCTGGGCGGAAAGTCCGAAGATCAGGTCGGGAACTACCGTGGATACGTCAACCTGCTGCCAAACGGCGCCAGTCACACCATCACGTTCCACCCGGCCGTCATCCAGGATCCGGAGCATTGCGAAAAGTTCAAGTCGTTCCTGCACGGATACATGGAAAACGGCGGCACGGCCCTGCAGATCAATATCCTGGATCCGGACATGCTCAGGATGGCCCAGAAGCATCCGCAGGATTATCGGCACCTGCTTGTGCGCGTCACCGGGTACAACGCGTACTTCGTAAGCATCGGGCGCGAACTGCAGAACGAGGTGATTGCCAGGATGAGTCACCAGCGCTTCTAGGAACCCAGGTGCCCCGGGGCTTGTATGGGCGGACTGGAAGCGTCCGCTTCAATTGTGTCGGATGAAATCATGAAGGATGGCCTGGTGCTTGAAATCCAGCGGATGTCAACGGAAGACGGGCCCGGTCTGCGGACAACCGTGTTCCTGAAGGGCTGTCCGCTGCGCTGCTCGTGGTGCCACAACCCGGAAAGCATCAGTCCGCAGCCGGAGTTGCAGTGGATTCCGGTTCGTTGCATCGAATGCGGAACGTGCGTTGGATTTTGCAGCCGCGGCGCTTTGTCACGCGGTGTCGAAGGTGTGGTCATCGACAGGGGTGCATGTGCCGGATGCGGGGCCTGCGCCGATGCCTGTCCGACCAACGCGCTGGAGATCTGGGGGCGCCGGATGACCGCCCAGGCCCTTGTCCGCGAGGTCGCGAAGGACGCCGCATACTTTTCCCGATCCGGCGGCGGGGTCACCCTTTCAGGCGGCGAGGCGACGGCCCAGTCGGAATTCTGCATGGACGTGCTGCGGGGCCTGCGCGCATCCGGGTTGAACACCGCACTGGACACATGCGGCCTTTGCAGGCCCGAAACATTGCAGGCGATGCTGCCTTTGTGCGACGTCGTTCTTTATGACGTCAAGATGATCGATTCGAACCTTCACCGCCAGTTCTGCGGTGCTTCAAACGAAGTCATCCTTGAAAACCTGCGCCTTGTCGCGAGCGCGGTTGTCGGATCCGCCGGTGCAACAAGCCTGTGGGTGCGAACCCCGCTGATCCCCGGGGCGACAGCGACGATTGATAACATGAAGGCCGTCGGGGGCTTCCTGGCGACCCTGCCGCCGGGGTCGGTTTCCCGTTGGGACCTGTGCGCGTTCAACCATCTTGGACGGGACAAGTACGTCCGACTGGGTATCGACTGGCAGTATCGGGATATGCCACTGATGACCGCTGCTGAACTTGATGCAATGAAGGCGGCGGCGCAGTCGTCCGGTGTCGATCCCGCGATTGTCCGGACTTCCGGTGCCACCAGGCTTCAGGAATGATTGGGGGATGATTATGAACACCTTGTCCGAAGGCGCCATGAAGGCATTGAATGCGGGGACGAAGCTTGGCCTGATCGCGACCGTGGATCCGGCCGGTCTTCCGCATATCACCCTGATGACAAGCCTGGAAGCGAAGGATCCGAACCACCTGATGTTCGGGCAGTTTTCGTCCGGGAAGTCGAAAGAGCATCTGCGATCCAACCCGTTGATGGCCTTTGTCGCGGTCACTCTGGACAAGCAGACTTTGTCAGGCCACGGCAGATACACCCACAGTGTCCGTGAAGGTGCCGATTACGAGCACTACAACATGCAGCCGATGTTTCGGTACAACACATATTTCGGAATAAACACGGTGCATTATCTCGATTTGCTGGACGCGACCGACGTGGCCCCGCTGCCCATGTCGCGAATCGTTCCCGCGGCCATAATTACGCGCCTTGTCAAGGGCGTCCTTGCCGACGGTTCCCGGCCGCAACCCCTGACTTCGATGGCGCGCGACCTTTTCAACCGGCTGGATTCGTTGAAATTCATGGCATACGTCGATGATTCTGGAATGCCGCAGATGTTTCCCGTGATCCAGTGCCAGGCAGCCGACGCCGGCCGCCTTGCCTTTTCAACGATTGCCGGCGGGCCGCAGCTTCGGTCAGTCCCGGTTGGCGCCACCGTCGCCGTTTTCGCCATGAACATGATGATGGAGAGCATCCTTGTCCGTGGAACCTTCAACGGCCTTTCGCGGCGGGCCGTCTTTCAGTCAGGCACCGTCGATATCGACTGGGTCTATAACTCGATGCCCCCGTGCCACGGCCAGATCTGGCCCGAAGTCCCGCTTGAACCAGTCGAGTCATTCTGATCAGTTTTTTGTGGTCGCGCATTCGAAGCCGGTGGTTATCCGGCATCCGCAGCCCGTCAGGGAAGTGTGGATTCGGCCTGGATCGCGGTTGCCTTGAAGCTGATGTCGGTCGCCTGCTGAAGATAGATGCTGTCCGTGTCCCATTCAAACGTTGCCGTTGCCGCGTGAATCGATGTGCCGTCGGGCGATATCGCCAGGGACGGCGGCAGTGCACCGATCAGCGGGCTTGGACTTTTCGTCTGGCCATCCTGTGTAAGCAGGGTTCTGACGGTCCACTTCCTGCCGTTTCGCACCGCATACCTTATCTGACCGTCGATCGCGTTTGCCCAGTTGTTGCCGTCGTGCCACTGGGCCTTGTCCATGAAGACGACATGGGGGCGGTCAGAGGTGTCCATGAAGATTGACGGCGAGATTCCGGTCATCTTTGTTCCGTCCGAACCGGCATACCCATCGACTTCCGTGACGACGGTTTCGTTGCACCATCCGGATTGCCCGCTGCCGTAAAGGCGAAGCTGGGCCGACTTGATTGACCCCGTGATTGCCCGAACAAAGTATGTGGCCGCGATCAGCGGGTGCCCGTTCGAATCGATCGCCAGGGCCGCGTCGGTGGCGTATTCGTCGTTGGGATCGCCCCATTTCGATTCCTGGATCAGATCTTCGCTCCATTGCCCATCCATCGGAAGGGTGCCGTGGTAAAGCCCCATGTCGCACGGGTCGCACGGAATGCTTGTCTTGCTGTAAACGGCATGAATGGTGCCGTCCGGCGCTTCCTTGATGGAAAAGAGGTCGGTGACGGAAGGCAGGTCGAACCGGGTGAAGTTCCATGTGCTGTATGGTTCGATTGTCCTGGTTCCGATAAGGCCCCTGGTGACGCTGCCGACTTGTGCCCTTGCAATCAGCTTCATCGTTCCGTCGGGCTGCTGCCAGGCGGCAAGCGTGGTGATGTCGGTCACGATCTCGTTCCCGGCCACCTTGACCATCCTGCCGGCCCAGATACCGCCTTCACTGCGGTCGTACTGCATGTATCCGGTGTTTGTCGGTCGCATGACGGTCGCCATGCAGTTCGCCGCGAAGAACAGGCTGGCGTTGTTGATGGGCGGGGAAAGTCCATCGATTACGAGTTCGGGTAGTGCGGTCGGCCCGGCCCCCATGATGTTCGTGATGTCCTGGTACATTAACCTTGTCAGTTCACCGCCGCTTCCTGCGGGACTCATCAGCAGGATTCCAACCGTGCCGCAGTCGCCGGTTCCCCTGGCCATTGTGCCGACCTGTTCCGGCGGGATAGGACTTGCGCCGAATTCCGTCGTATTCATGGCCTTGCCCGAAGATGTTGCCAGCGTCACGGGGATTCCCGGTTCAACGGTGGCCGTCCCCGATGTTCCCGTCGATGGCAGACAAGTGGTTGAAACGCCGGTGTCTTCGCCGGGATTCCCGTCGTCGCCCGGTGGCGTGTTTGCGTCTTCCGGCGGCGTATTGGTGTCTTAGATGGGCGTGCCGTCGTCGTAAAAACCGTGGCCGGGATTGTCGTCACCGCAGCCGGCGGCAAGAATGGCGGCCACAAGCAGAATCGGAAGCATCGGTTTCATGGATTTCATCCGCAGCGAGATTCGCGGATTATAGCCGAAATTCCGGCGTGCATGCACCGCATGGATCGCCTGGCGTCGTCTCCCGCTTCCAGCCTCTGGTTCCAGCCACCGGTTCCGATCCCTGGTTGCATCACCATCTGGTCCGTATTACATTTGGCATCGACTGGGGAGCCGGTGGGTATCGGCTGAGAGGATGCTTCAAGCATCGACCCAT